>WNFX01006973.1_pt1 | contig 12370 bp, 11 predicted proteins | sample 5400111 | NCBI WGS metagenome assembly WNFX01 (sample SAMN13153363, study PRJNA577476) | soil metagenome | isolation source: 40 cm soil or saprolite under grassland replicate 1 | place: USA:California | collected 2016-06-15
TCGACTCCCGCTTCAAAGACTTCCCGCTGCTCGGCAAGGGTCGCCTTCAACTCCTCCTCTCGCGCGCGGGAAGCAGCGAGCTCCTTGCGCAGCTCCTCAGTCGCGCCGTCGGAGACGACCGTGAACGGCTCGGAGTCGGTGGGCCGCGCGGTCAGCTCGAAACGCAGCTCGACGTTTGGCTGAGCCTCGGCCGTTCTCGGCGCCTCAGGGTCGTCGCGCTTGCGCTCGAGCTGGGCGCGAAGGCCGGTGCCGAACTCATTCTTCTTGATATCGGGCGTCTCGTCCTTTTTGGGCGTCATGTCGACTCCTAGAAGATCTTCGAGAGGTTGAGGAACGCGGGCCCGAGGATGACGAGGAACATCGCCGGGAAGATGAAGAGCACGGTGGGAAAGAGCATCTTGATCGGCGCCTTCATGGCCTTCTCCTCCGCCGCGGCCTGACGGCGCAGTCGCGTGTCGGTCGCCTGGACACGCAGGATCCGGCCGAGTGAGATGCCCAGCTGGTCGGCCTGGATGATCGCGCGGCTGAAGCCCGAAACCTCGGGCGTGTCGCACCGCGCGGACAACTTCTTCAGAGCGTCCTGGCGAGACTCGCCGATCCGAATCTCGTTCAGCGTCAGGCCGAACTCCTCGGTCAGCGGGCCGTCCATGTGGTCGGTCAGCTTCGAAATCGCCCCATCGAAGCCCAGCCCGGCCTCGACGCTGACGGCGAGCAGGTCGAGCGCGTCCGGCAGCTGGGCACGGATCAGCTCGCGGCGCTTTCGTGCACGCGCGCCAACGACGAAATCGGGGGCGAGGAAGCCGACTGCCCCGAGAGCGGCGCCAAGGAAGAGGCCGATGCCCCCGGAAAGTGCGCCGCCGAAGATCATTCCCACCAACCCGGCGCCGATCGCGACGGCCGCCTTCGCTGCGAGGAAGGCGCTCGGTGAGATGGTGCGACCAAGGCCGGCAGCGAGCAGTTTGCTGCGGACCCCGTCGAGGTTCGTCTTCGGATGGACTCTCAGCACGAGCTTGGCGAGCCGCTCGATCGCCGGTTCGATCACACGATCGCGGAACGGCTGCTCCCGGGTCCCGAGCGCGGCCCGGAACTTTCCATAGTTGGCGGCGCGTTTGACCGAGACCTCGCGGTCGCGGGCCGGCGCTGTTGCGGCCTCGCCGAAGAGGTAAGCCGCGCCGGCGAGGAAGAGGACTGCTAGAAGGATAAAGAGCACGGGTTCACCCCTTGAAGGAGACGATTTTCTTGAGGACGAGTGACCCGAACGCCATCATCGTCAGACCGACCATCATCAGCATGTGACCGGTATGCGTATGGAAGAGCGGATCCATATACGTCGGGTTGAGCAGCGACATAGAGATTGCGATGAAGAAGGGCAGCCCGATCAGCACGTAGGCCGCCATGCGGCCCATCGCCGTTAGCGAGCGGATCTTCCGCGCGAACTGCTGGCGGTCGCGAACCGTGTCGGCGACCATGTCGAACAGGCCGGCCAGCGAGCCTCCCACCTGCCGCTGGATGTTCACGGCGGTGATCACGAAGGAGAAGTTCTTCGAGCCGATCCGGTCGGCGGTGTCTTGCAGCGCTGCCTCCATAGGGCGGCCGAGCTGGGTATCGGTGAGGACGCGCCGGAGCTCCTTGGCGGCGGGATCCTGGCCCTCGTCGACGACGCTCTGGATTCCCTGCTTGAAGCTGTGGCCGGCTTTGAGCGAGGCGGCCATGGTGATCAGCAGGTCGGGCAGTTGATCCTCGAAGGCGCGCATCCGCCGCCTTGCCTTCATCCAGACGAACAAGTAAGGGACGAGCCCTCCGATCAGGAACGACGCGATGATCGCCATCGCGCCTCTACCGATTAGCGCTGCGAACAATCCAAGGACGAAAGCGGAGCCGATCAACAGCCAGGTGAACTCGACCGTGCGTAAGGGCAGGTCGGCCCGCTCGAGGAGAAGTTGCAGGTTCCGCCACTGGCGGCGGTGCGCGAAGGTGTTCTCAGTCACACGGAAAAGGCCGCTCAGCATCGCCAACCGGTCACGGCCGGTGCGGTGCTTCGCGGCGCGGCCGCGCGCGGGCTCGACATGCGCGGATAGGCGTCGCTTCAGATACGAACCCCGGAGGGTCGATGCGGCGAGGATCCCGGCCGCGAGCACGAGTAGCGCCACGAGCAACGTGAACAGCAAGTCGCCGGCTTTTCCGTATATCCCATTCGGCAGCAACGGAGAGGGCTTGCCGTTCGCGGCTGAGCTGCTTCCGTACGGATCGGGAATGGTCACGGTCGTCCTGTCCGTGCCGAGCTTGCCGACGCTGGCCTTCAGCTCGAGCTTGTCGCCCGGGCGGGCGGTCGTCAGGTAGCGAACGCGCCAGGTGCGACGGAGCTCGAGGCCGATCGACTTGTAGATCCCGCTGAGGGTCGTGCTCGTGGCGGCTGCGTGGAAGCTGCCTCCGGTCTGACTCGCGAGCAGCTTGAGGCCCGTGGAGTCGGCGTGGGCGCCGAAGGCGATCGGGTAGACGACTGCACTTGCTTTGTGCAGCGACAAGAGGGCGTCGCTCTCGGAGGCCCGGCTGCCGACATCGTTGCCGTCGGTGAGCAGAACGACCACGCGGCCTCCCTGCTGGCTTGCTAGCAAACGGGCGGAGAGATCGACAGCGTCCCAGAGTGCCGTGCCCGAGTTCGCTCCGACAGCGAGCGTCCGAAGTGCGTTATCCGAGTCGATCGTCGCGGTCGAGAACGGGCCTTGCTGCGCGGCGTGCTGGCCGAAGGTGACTAGCGCGATTCGGTCGCAGGTGGGCTTCGCGGCCACGAAGGCGGTCGCTGCGGTAGCGGCTTCGGCGAGCGGCGTGCCGGCCATCGACCGCGACGTGTCGAGGGCGAGCACAACGTTCTTGCACCGGCCGAGATTGGTCGCGCGGAGACCCACGACAGGCCGTCCGTTCTCGAGCAGCGTCGGCGCGACCGCCGACGGCACCGAGGTGAGGACCGTGGCGCCGACCGCCGGGTAGGCGCCGAAGTCGACGCCGTTCAGACGAACGCCGGCGCTTGCCGTGCTGACCATCGTGGCGAGCGCCGCGAAGCTGGAAACCAGGCTGACCAGGAAAACGCCAGTTTTCCTGGTCATTCGAAGCTCCCGTACGAGGCGTTGGTGTTACCGACGTAGCCCACCAACTCTTCGTTGAAGAAGTGGGGCGGGAGGACGACGCCGTTCGTGGCCATCTTCTCGAGGAAATGCGGCTTCAGGCCGGTGCACTCGAGCTCGCCGAGCAGCCTCGAGCCTGTCGAGCTCGCCTGCTCCTCGTCGGGCGTCTTCGCGACGAAGACGTCCTGGAGTGTGATCACGTCGGACTCCATGCCAAGTACCTCGGAGACGTGGGTGATCCGGCGCGAGCCGTCGACCAGGCGCGTGATCTGGACCATGAGGTCGAACGCGCTCGCGATCTGCTCGCGGATCGCGCGGTGGGGCAGCTCGACGCCTGCCGTCATGACGAGCGTCTCGAGGCGCGCGAGGGCGTCGCGCGGAGAGTTTGCGTGGATCGTCGTCAGCGAGCCCTCATGGCCCGTGTTCATGGCCTGAAGCATGTCGAGCGTCTCGGGGCCTCTGACCTCGCCGACGATGATGCGGTCGGGGCGCATTCGCAGTGAGTTGCGCACGAGCTCCCGGATGCGGACCTCGCCCTCGCCCTCGATGTTGGGCGGGCGGGCCTCGAGCGTGATTACGTGCTGCTGCTGGAGCTGGAGCTCCGCAGCATCCTCGATCGTGACGATCCGCTCCGCGTTCGGGATGTAGGCGGACATGGCGTTCAGGGTCGTCGTCTTACCGGTGCCGGTACCGCCCGAGATCAGGATGTTCAGCTTCCCGTTGACGCAGGCGGCGAGGAACTGGGCCGCCTTCGGCGAGATCGACCCGAAGTTGATCAGGTCGTCCATCGTGTACGGATCGCGCGAGAACTTTCTGATCGTCAGGGTCGGACCGCGAAGCGCCAGCGGCGGGATGATCGCGTTCACACGCGAGCCGTCCGGGAGGCGGGCGTCGACCATCGGCGACGACTCGTCGACCCGGCGGCCAACGCTCGAGACGATCTTGTCGATGATGCGCATCAGGTGCGCGTCGTCGACGAAGGCCGCTCCGGTGTGCTGGATCTTGCCTAACCGCTCGATGTAGATCGCGTCGGGGCCGTTGACCATGACCTCGCTGACGGAGTCGTCATGGAGGAACGGCTCGAGCGGGCCGTAGCCGAGGATGTCGTCGGTGATCTCGCGCGTGACCTGCCGTCGCTCCTCGCGGGTGAGGGGCGTGCGGTCGAGCGCAAGCTGCTCGGTGACCGCCCGGAGCACGCGCTCCGAGAGCTCTTCATCCGACTGCGTGGTGAAGAGCTGCGGGCCGAGCTTCGCGATGCAGGCGTGGTGTACCTGGGTCTTGAGCTCTGCGTAGGGATCGGCAGCGGCGCGGTGCTCCACGATCGGCTCACCGAGCGCCGCCTGGCCGGGGTGCTCGACGGCGGCGGTCGAGCCGTTGCCGTTGCTCTTGATGCGGTCGGAAAGACCCATGCTTAGGCCCTCGCCAGGGCAGCCAGGAACTTCTTGCGCTCCTTGGCGACCGCCTGAGCGGTGACGAGTGACTTGGCGAGCTCGCGCACGGAACGCGAGAACTCCGACTTGCTGTCAGCCAGCACAGCCGGGTTGCCCCGGTTAACAGCCAACGGGACAGCCCGGTCGCTCGGGACCTCGTGCCGGACGCCCATCTCGAGCGCCGACTCGACTTCCTTGCGCTGCATGCCGACCTTGGAGTTCGCTCGGTTCAAAACGACCTTGATCCGCTCCTGGGGGAACGAGAGCAGCTCGAGCGTCTGCAACGAGAGCCGGACGTTCTTGATCGTGGGTACGTCCAGGCTCGTCAGCAGAAGCAGCTCGTCCGTGCGGTCCAGCGTGGCCAGCATCGGCCCGTGGAAGAACGGCGAGGTGTCGACGACGATCACGTCATAGGACTCGCGCGCGACTTCGAGCAGGCGGGCGAGCTTGGCCTCGGTCACGAGCTCGGCATCTTCCGGGCGGAGCGGCGCGGGGAGGACGTCGAGCCCGCAGGCGTGACGGGTCGTGTAGCCGGCGAGCTTCTCGGAATCGAGCTCTCCGGGAGCCGTCACGAGGTCGTAGATCGTCTTCTCCGGCTCGATCCCCAGCATGATGGCGGCGTCTCCGAACTGGAGGTCGAGGTCGAGCAGCAACGCTCGTTTGCCCCAGTGCTTGGCCAGCGAGGCCGAGATGTTCGTCGAGAGGACCGTCTTGCCCGTGCCGCCCTTCGGCGAGAACACCGTGACCAGACGACCCTGGCGCCCGCCGCCGGCCGCCTGTTGCTTTCGGCCGGCGTGACAGGACTTCTTGATCGCGAAGACGACGTTGTCGGTCAGTTGCGGAAGCAGGATGACGTCGGCGATGTCGGCGTCGAGCGCGTCTTCCAGAAGGCTCGGGGAGCCTCCGGAGGCGAGCAGGATGACCGGCACCTTCGTGTATTCGCGGATCGCGGCCACGTCATTCGCAGGCAATGTTGCGCTGCGCGTCGCGTGCAACACGACCTGCAAGTGTCCGCCGGTCAGCGTCGAGGCGCCCTCGAGAACGTTGTCGCTCCAGCCGACCAGCTCGATCTCGGGATGCTTCCCGAGTGCCTCGCGCAGGTCGGGTAGACCGTCGCAGACGCCGCTGACGAAGACGCGGACGCTGTCCCGGCTGCTCTGTTCTATTTCGTTCATGCTCATCGAGGGCCTCCTACCTGCCGAGGGCGCGGCGCGCGCTAGGGCTAAGGCCGTCGCGGAGCACCGTCACGAAGCTGTCGAGGTGGTCGGGACTGTCGGTTGCGTGGGTGACCGGCCTGAGCTCGAGGTGCCAGGAGTCGGTCGACGACGAGTTGCTGTTGGCGAGCACCCACTGGTACTTCTGGGCCTGACTGTCCGTCATCGCCAGTAGCGCGGAGGTCGTCTGGCCCGCGCCCCCGGTGATCTTGCTTCCGGGCGCCGGGCCGCTTGGGGCCTGGAGCACTTTCAGGTCGCGCAAGACGACACGGCTGAAGACCTGGTTGTTGCCGCTCAATGTGATCGCGGCCACCAGGTCGACATGGTCGTTGTCCTTGAGAGTCCCGGCGAGAAGCTGGTTCTGGTCTCCGGCGACCTGAAACGCGCGCAGGTTCCCTCTCAGCTGGCCTTCGACTCCGGTCTGCGCGACCGAGGTGAAGCGCTGGGTGGTGATCTGCTCGCCGGCGAAGGTCTCCTGTGAGGCGACGAGGCTCTTGATCTCGTCAGGGCTCGAGATCGAGCCCGGTACGACGCTGCGCCGGGGCACCTGCGTCGTGGACAACATGCCCACGGCGTCGGAGCCGGCGGTGCCGACCGGGATGTCGTGCTTGGCGACGAGCACCGTCACGTGGTCCTCGCCCCGCTGCACGTGACGCTTGTAGTTCGTCACATAGAAGCTGGTTAGGAGGGCCGCGACGACTGCGAGCGCGACCGCAATCCCGATATTTCTGACTCGATACGTCATGTCACCTTGTCTTTCTCAGTTCGAGGACTAGTTGATTAGCTGGACTGACCGCGCGCCGAAGTTCGGCGGTTGGCCGGAGCCGGTCGTGGACTGCAGGCCGGTCCAGATCACTTCGGTGAAGTAGCCCGTGATCGAGCCGCTGCTCCCGCGGGCGTCGTAGCTCATCAGGTAGAAGCCGACCCAGCCGATCACGTGGTACTGCGCGTTCGAACCGGTGCCGATAATCTCGTCGTAGACGGGAAAAAGCAGGATGGTGCCGATCCGCGCACTCAGTGCGTCATGCAATTGGTTGTCGTCCCACTTCGCCCCCGGGTCGCTGTAGAACTGGCCGATGTCGAGGTAGCCGTCGTAGCCCTTCAGCATCCAGTTCGAGAGATTCCCGCCGCTCGTTCCGCCCTTGCTTCCGTCGAGGTTCAGGAGGTCGAAGGCGCCCGGCGCTCCGTTTCGGCTCAGTGGAATCGTCGTTACGTTCGTGTTGGCGCCTTTTTTTCCGAAGCATGGACAGCCAGGCGTGCCGAGCAGCTTCGGGTGAAGCTTGTTGATGACGATCGGCGCGACGTACTTTGCGGACTGAATCAACGCAGTACGGGCCGTCGCTTTGGAGCCGACGTTGACGGAATTGACTCCGAAGAGCTTCGAGAAGATCCCAGGCGCACTTTTCTTGACCGCGACGTTGATCGTGTCGTCGGTGCCGTACGAGCTGGAAAAACCGACGCTGTCGAGCCCGCCGCCGTTCTTGGATGCGTAGTTCGATGCGAGGCCGGCCGCCTGGCTCGTGTCGTCCGGAAGTGCCTGCGCGCCCGCGAGGGCTGCGGCGTCGGCGGTCGACTGCGTGTTGCGGTCGGCGCGATACCACGACCCGATGTCGAGGACGAGCGCCGCCATCCCGAGTAGGACGGCGAGAAAAACCAGGGTGAGGACGGTTGCCTGTCCTCGGTTGCTGTTCAGGCGTGCCTTCATTCGACTCGCTCCGTTGTCGTACTCGAGAGGCGACCCGACTTCACGACGAGGCCGAGGAGGCTGATCGAGTAGGGGTAAGAGGCCGTAACGGTGACGTCGTCGCCGGAGTTCCAGGTGGAGCTCGGCGGAGGGACGGAGAGCTTGGAGGCGGTGAGGTCGCTCGCCGAGCTCCGCACCGCACTCACAATGTCCGAATTACGGTTGGAGTCCTGGCGGCTCACGGCCGCCTTGCGGGCGCCGGCGCGCGTGGCATCCGTCAGCGTGATGTAGTTGTTGAAGACGATGCCGAACTGGATGACGGCAAAGAGAATCAGTGCGAGGACCGGAAGCACGAGTGCGAATTCGGTCATCGTCTGGCCCTGCTGGCTGCGGATTTGAATTCTTTTCTTCACGGGATCTTTCATTTGTTTCGTTTGGGTTGGGCCCCTCCAAAGCGGAGGGGCCCTTTTCTTTGGACTTAGCTAGCGACTAGGGGAGAATCGCGGTGACGGAGTCGATCGCGCCCTTGATGGCACCAGAGAGCGCCGTGATCGCGACGACCACGACCAGCGTGATGACGGCCAGAACGACGCCGTACTCGGCCATCGTCTGCCCCTCCTCGCGCTTCTTGAGCGAGGCGGCGGCGTCCATCGCCCAGCTCTGCGCGAAAGCAAAGAGCTTCAACATCTAGTTCACCTCCCTTCTGCTGCGGCACGGGCGCCCCAGAGGGCTCGCCCAATTTCGAGCCAAATGAGCGTGAGAGAGAAGGCTGCTTTGGTGAGGAACGAACCTAAAAACTTCGCGGCAAGTGTCAGTCACGCCGGAAATCCTCCGTAGTGTCTCGGCGTGGCCGCGCCGCCTTATGGCTCAGATGCAGCGATCATCGTGATCCCATCGCCGGCGGCGTATCCCTCGGTTTGGTGATTGGTTGCGAATCTCCCTACTTCGGGGGAACGCCACAACCATCGTTGGTCGATAGTCAGATCAGTCCGTAACGGCCCGCGGATTTCGTAGTTAAAAGAATCCGCGTCGAAGTGGCGGCCTCGACGCCCGACAAAAACGGAGCGAAAAGGCAATGCCACCACGGAACTTTCTGATCAGCCGTCTGTCCAACCGGCGGGCCTGGGACGAATGGGACGAGCGCGGAGACAGTGAGGTCACCGACGCGGCCGTGCCCGCGGCCCAAAGCGACACCCCACGATCGCGGCGCCGCCGCGTCGCCATTGCCTTCGTGTTCGCGGCGCTCTTCGTGGCAGGAGCCGCCTTCTCGGCGGCGGCTGGGGACCAGGTTCGTTCGACGCTCGAGGACTCGGCCGTGAGCGGCCAAGCCTCGACCGACGCCACTACTACCGGCCCCCCGGCGCCGGCGTCTACCGATCCCGCGACCACTGATCCCACGACCACCGATCCCGCCGGCGACGACGTCGGGGGTGGGATCGCTGGCGCGACGCCTGTGGATTCCGGCAGCTCTGGTTCGACACCTGGCGACGCAGCCGCTCCGCCGGCCACTTCTGCCCCGGTTACCGCGCCGGCCACCGCTGTCGCGGCAGCGGTGCAGCAGGCCGCGACGCATTCGGGCTCGGTCACACGTGCTAGCGCGCCCGCCAACTCGGCGGGCGGTTCGCAGGGTGGGTCCGCAGCCACGATGGGAACACAGGCGCACCACTTGCCGAAGGGCGCTCGCGCGCCGCAGGCGGCTCCTCCCGAGCTCGAGGGTGCAACGTCGGCCGTCGTCTGGCTGAACCAAGCAATGCCAGACCCGACGCCTCCGGCGCTACGCCTTAAGCCGCGCTTCGCGAAGCAGCTCAAGAGCGTCGCTCGGGCGAATCACGTCAGCTGGGCGCTGATGCTCGGCGTCCTGCGCGCCGAAGGCCGTAACGGCGGCGCGCCGGCAAACCTCGGTGGGCTCCGAAGCACTGCTGCACGGTTGTCGCAGCTCGGGGTGCAGAACGGGAGCCCGTGGGCGGCGATGTTCTCGCTCTCGAGCAACGCGTCGTTCGCCGACCGTGCCGTCGCGCTCTCCCACTACTACCGCGCGGTCGGACTCCGGGCGCTCGTCGACGGTCTCCTCGCCGAGAAGACTCGTCTCGGTACGGGGGTCCTCAACGACCCCCGCGTGTCGATCTACGCCGGGGGCCGCGGAGACATCGAGTCCGGTCGCGTGAACGTTCGTGTCCTCGCTGTGATCGAGTACCTCGCTGACTCCTTCGGCCAGGTAACCGTCTCCTGCCTGATCAGCGGCCACCGCTTGTACGCGCGCCCCGGAGTCATCTCGGCGCACATCTACGGCTTGGCCGCAGACATCAGCGAGGTCGGCGGAGTCTCGATCACCGGCCATCAGCAGCCGGGCGGGATCACCGAGCGCGCTGTCCGCGACGTGCTCCTGCTGCCACCCGGGTTGATGCCGAAGCAGGTCATCTCCTTGCTCGGCCTCGGCGGGCCGTCCTTCCCGCTGGCCAACCACTACGACCACATTCACATCGGCTATTAGGGCATGGGGGAAACCAAACGTGGGGGAAACCGGGTTTCCCCCACGAGCCCCCTCCCTAGGCTGAGAACGACGCTGACCTGTGTTGGCGCTCCCGGCCGGGCAAGCCGGCCTCCGCGCGCGGTTCGTTGCTACCCCTCGGCGACGTTTTGATGTGGGCTCGGGCGGTTCGGGCGGTCCAGGAGGCGGGCATGGCCTTGGCGCTTAAGCCTGCGTTTGGTCCGCCTCCTTCTTCGTTGCTGGGTTTTTGAGGTTCGGGGCGAAGAACTGGTCATGAAGACCATTTCGCTCAGGACTGAGGACGGGCGCGTTGTTTGCGAGCGTTGTCTCGTTGCCGACAACGCTTTCACGCGGATGCGGGGATTGCTTGGGCGACGGGGGCTGGAGCCCGGCGAGGGGTTGTTGATCCGGCCTGCGGGGTCTATTCACACGTTCTGCATGCGGTTTCCGATCGACGTCGTCTTTGTCTCGCGGGCCGGTGAGGTTCTCAAGGTCGCCTGCAACGTTCGGCCGTGGCGAACGGCCGCAGCGCGGGGCGCGAAGGTCGTCATCGAGCTCGGGGCAGGCGAAGCCGGCCGCCACGGAATTTCGGTCGGAACCCGCCTGGACTTGTCCGGTTCGGCCGCCCCCGGCTCGGGGCCGGCCGCGGGCCACCCTCCGGTTTCAGGCTAGCCTCGAAAAGCGCACGAGTGGGATACGCGAGTGCGTCAAGTGCGTGAAAGTTGCGCTCGCCCCGGCTCGTCGACATCCTCGGAGACGAGCTCGACGGCGGTCCCCCGGCGCGCCTCGCAGCGCTGGATGAGCTCGAGCGCGAGGTGGACGCCGCGTTCGCCTGCCAAGCGACGTGGCCGGTGCTCGTCGAGGCGCAGCTGACGATTCGAGAGTTCGACCTGCCGAGAGAGCCTTTCGTGCGACTGATCGAGGCGAACAGGATGGATCAGCGGGTCTTGGACTACGAGTCGTGGGACGACGTCAAGCGTTATTGCGTCAACTCGGCCGACCCCTGTGGCCGGCTGGTGCTCGGCGTCCTCCGCCGCCTCGACGACGCCGAGGCCGTCGCGCTGAGCGACGACGTTTGCACAGGACTTCAGCTCGTCAACTTCCTTCAAGACGTTCCCCGCGACCTCGCGCTCGGCCGCGTCTACCTCCCCGCGGAAGACCGCAGGCGCTTCGAAGTCACTGAGCTCGACCGGCCGAACGGGCCGCTGCGGCGCTTGCTGGAGTTCGAGGCGGGCCGCGCTCGCCGCTTGCTCGCCTCGGGCGAACCACTCGGCCGCAGGCTCGGCGGCCGGACCGGCCGCGCTGTGGCGGCGTTCGCGCGTGGAGGTCTTGCGGCGGTCGAAGCGCTCGAGCGGGCGGACTTCGACGTGTTCTCGCGCCGTCCCAAGCCTTCGCGTGCGCGGCTGGCCCGAACAGTGATGGGGGCGCTCGTCCCGTGATCGCCGAAGATGCTTATGCGGAGGTCGAGCGGCTCACCCGCCAGCGCGCGCGGAACTTCGCATACGGGATCATGCTGCTCCCCCGACCCAAGCGCAGGGCCATCGCCGCGATCTATGCCTTCGCGCGACGAGTCGACGACATCGCGGACGGACGGCTCCCCAACGAGGACAAGCGGTCACTCCTGGAGCAGCTCCGCGGGCAGCTCGGCGTTGCGCCGGGCGAGGACGCGATGCTTGTCGCGCTCGCCGACGCAAGGCAGCGGTTCGAGATCCCGGCAGACGCCCTTACGGCGCTGATCGACGGCGGTGTCCAGGACACCGCGCAGGATCGCTACGCCGATTTCGAAGACCTGCGGGCGTATTGCGTCCGGGTCGCCGGAGCGGTCGGACGTGCCTGCGTCCCTGTCTACGGCGCCGATCAGCCCGCCCGCGCGGAGACGCTCGGCATCGCGCTGCAGCTGATCAACATCGTCCGCGACGTCGCGGAGGACTGGGATCTGGGCCGTGTCTATCTCCCGCAGGACGAGCTGGAGCGCTTCGGCGTGGGCGAAGACGACATCGCCGCGGGTCAGGTCACCCCGGAGTGGCGCGAGCTGATGAGCTTTCAGGCCCAGCGAGCACGGGCGCACCTCGCTGATGGCCTGACCCTTCTCGACTATCTCGACCGGCGGAGCGCCGCTTGCGTCGGGACCTTCGCCGGTCTCTATCGCACCACGCTGGCGCGGATCGAGCAGGACGGGTTCGACGTCTTCGGGGGCGCACCGACGCTCTCCCCGGTGGCCAAGCTGCGCGTGGTCGGGGCCGCGCTCGCGCGATGACGAGGCATCGCTTGCGATGCCGTTCAAAGGCCGTGACGGCTTTGCCGGTGCGGCCGTCTAAACCCGAGAGTTGGATGGGTTCGGTGTCGGAGTTGGAGATCCCTAGATGACGAGGCATCGCTTGCGATGCCGTTCAAAGGCCGTGGCGGCTTTGCCGGTGCGGCCGTCTAAACCC
>WNFX01014144.1_pt1 | contig 12367 bp, 9 predicted proteins | sample 5400111 | NCBI WGS metagenome assembly WNFX01 (sample SAMN13153363, study PRJNA577476) | soil metagenome | isolation source: 40 cm soil or saprolite under grassland replicate 1 | place: USA:California | collected 2016-06-15
GAGCCGCTGGAGCAGGCGGCGGAGAAGATGCAGAAGGAATTGCGGGTGTTCGTGCGCTCCGACGCGCCGCTCGAAGCCATCGCCCGCAGGCTCGAGCCCAAGGGCGACGGCGAAGTGAGCATGATCCTGATCCTCGAGGACGGCGCGACCGAAGTCGAAGTGCGCCTGCCGGGGAAATTCAAGGTCTCGCCGCAGATCTGCGGGGCCATCAAGGCGGTGCCGGGCGTCGTCGACGTTCAGGCGCTGTGATGCGCGGCGCCGCGCATAGGCCGGCGCAGAGGTGGGCGATTGCCCGGCAGGCTCGAGTAAGAATGAGATGGACCCGTGGGACGCGCGCTGCGCAGATCTGCCGAACGTGGTGTAACTATGCCGGCCATTCAATATTGGTTCAGGGGCGGCGCGCTTGCCGCCTTCCTTGCGCTTCTCACCACAGTCTCGACATTGGTTTCGCGTGGTATCGCGCAGCCATTACCGAATTTGAATCGGCGACAAGCAGAGTTGACACCGCAGAGCAAAGATCGAAAAGAAAAAGGGTCAAAGACCTACTTGGACGAGCAATGACTTCTGGTGATATGCTGATGCGAGAGCAGAACGATAAGGACGTAGACCGAGCCGAAAAGGATGCCAATACCTGGGGTGAAAAGACACACAACTTGATTGCTTCAGCGTACGGCGATGGAGAGGCGGCGCTGTTCTTGGATAGCTATGGATATGTTTTCTATGGCGATGGGTCGCCAAAGAATAATATACGCAATTGGATTGATGGCCGGATGAGGCGAATTACTGAACTTCTCCGTCGTACGGATACCTTGGCCGTCCGAAATGAATTTGATCCTGGAAAGTTTGAGTGATCCCTCGTGTCCGACGCGCCATCGGACTCGTACTCGTAGCTGTGCGGACTCGCAGGACCCGTAGCTGTGCCTCTTCGGTGGAATTTTTCTTTTCCAAGCCTGGCAACCAGCTGAGGGGCCGTGGTTCTGTACCGACGCTGCGGCTGCGGCTGCGGTCCGATTGCGGGACGCTTTCGCCCAGAGCTGTGGAGCCGTAGCGAACTCCGACAGGTGTCCCCGCAGATCTGCGGCGCCATCAAGGCGGTGCCCGGCGTGGTCGACGTTCAGGCGCTGTGAGTCGAAATACACCTCTCCTTCGTCATTGCCGCCCCCGGGTTATCAACTCGATTGGCACGTGCCACAAGAGAGCCCGGGGATGACCCGGCAATCCATGCGCGCTGCCGGAACCGGAAAGGCCGCATGGATGCGCGGGTCGAGCCCGCGCATGACGAGCTAACAAATACTGATGCAGCGGTGGTCAGGCGCTGTGATGGTGGGGATGCCGGATGTGCAGGAACAGCAGGATCCAATGGCCGATTCGGCGGCGTCCAGTTGCGGGATCCGTGCGATCCTGATCGGTCATGCCCTTGTAGGCGACGATGCTTCCGAACGTCAGGGTGTAAAGGACTTTGGCGGCCGCGAACACGTACAAATAAAGGTCCGGGATCGTCGTCGTTTCCGGGTTTTCCCATTGCTGCCAGGCAAACTTGACTTCGAGCGCCGCATAGCCCGCGAGAATCAGCGCAAGCACGCAGAACGCCAAGGTGCCGGCGAAGTCCTTCACCCCCTTGGCGATCGCCACAAATCCGGTGACGACGAGAACCAGCCCGACGGCGAGCTCGGTCTGATGATGCGACAATCCGAAGAGATGCGCGCCTTGCGGGCCGGGGATTGCCAACGCGGATTCCGCGGCGACGAGGAGGAGCAGATTCACGCCGATGACCTGCCACGTCACGACATCCGGCGCCGGCCCGTGCGGCTGATGGGCGTGGAGCATCAGCAGACCGCCCGCATAGATGGACAAGAACCCTCCCAGTGCGGAAAGCAGCTCGGGCCTCGGCACGTTCGCAGGCATTCCGTAGTAGGGCAGCAGCACCGCCCAATTGCATGCAAACAACGCCATCACCGTGAACAGTCTCGGGCTCGCGCGCAGGAACCCGTCCGCCATGCGTGCCGAGAACACCACGCAGACCAATGCGGCGGACCAGGCGATCGTCGTCGGCGTCACTTTGCCGTCTCCCCCTTGTCGGCGATAATCGGACACCGAGGACACAACTGAAACTTGTGTTTCTAGCGGCGGTTCTATAAAAATTTGTAGTCTGCGCGGATTTGGAGGGCAAGCAGACCCGGGCTTTTATTGGGGAAATCTCGATCCGCCCGATCTCCGCTCGCTCCGCGGCTCTCTCGTCGGAGCTTGCCCCCGCGAAGCTTGCATCCGGTATCCTGCGCCGCTATAAGCGCGCCCATCCCACACGCGGACCAAGGCCTTCGGCCAATCCGGTGGTTCCCGCCGATCTTACAGTCGGGCAGGAGCTTACGGGTCTGCGGCGGTTCAAACCGGAGAATGACATGGCGCTGCCCGAGTATTCGATGCGCCAGCTGTTGGAGGCTGGCGTCCATTTCGGCCATCAGGCCCACCGCTGGAACCCGAAGATGGCGGAATTCATCTTCGGCACCCGCAACAACATCCACATCATCGACCTCGCCCAGACGGTGCCGATGCTTCACCGCGCGCTGGAAGCCATCAGCGACACGGTCGCCCGCGGCGGGCGCATCCTGTTCGTCGGGACCAAACGCCAGGCGCAGGACGCGATCGCCGATGCGGCCAAGCGCTCGGCGCAATATTACGTGAACTCCCGGTGGCTCGGCGGCACGCTGACGAACTGGAAGACGATCTCCCGTTCGATTCACCGGCTGCGCAAGCTCGAGGAGATGCTCGGCTCCGGCGAGGCCCAGGTCTACACCAAGAAAGAGCGGCTCACGCTCAGCCGCGAGAAGGACAAGCTCGATCGGGCGCTCGGCGGCATCAAGGACATGGGCGGCTTGCCCGACCTCATGTTCGTGGTCGACACCAACAAGGAAGACATCGCGATCAACGAGGCGCGCCGCCTCAACATTCCGGTGGCGGCCGTGGTCGATACCAACAGCAACCCGGACGGGATCGGCTTTCCGGTGCCCGGAAACGACGACGCGGCCCGGGCGATCACGCTCTATTGCGATCTCGTGGCCAAGGCGGCGATCGACGGGATCTCGCGGGCGCAAGGCGAGCTCGGCGTCGATCTCGGCGCGGCCGAGAAGCCGATCCTCGAGGAGGCGCCGCCGGAGCCGGCGCGCGGCGGGTTCCAGCCGCTGTCCGGTCCGCGCGGGGTCGCCGACGACCTCAAGAAGCTCACGGGCGTATCGCCGGCGATCGAGAAGATGCTCAACGACCTCGGCATCTTCCATTTCTGGCAAATCGCGGAGTTCGATCCCGAGGATGCCCGCAAGATCGGCGAAGAAGTCGGGCTTCCCGGCAGGGTCGAGGGATGGATCGCCCAGGCCAAGCAGTTCACGGCCGAGTGAGGGCGGCTTCGCGTCTTCCGGCAGCTGCCGTCATCCGCTCGAGGAAATAGCCATGGCGAATGTCACCCCGCAGATGGTGAAAGAGCTCCGGGAGAAGACCGGGGCCGGCATGATGGACTGCAAGGGTGCGCTGACCGAGACCGAGGGCAATATCGAGGCCGCGGTCGATTGGCTGCGCAAGAAGGGACTGGCGAAAGCGGCAAGGAAAGCCGGCCGGGTCGCCGCCGAGGGCCTGGTCGGCGTGGTGCTCGCGCCGAGCAAGGGCATTCTGGTCGAGGTCAATTCCGAGACGGATTTCGTCGCCCGCAACGATCATTTCCAGGGCCTGGTGAAGATGATCGCCCAGGCCGCGCTCAAGGCCGGCGCCGATGTCGAGGCGATCAAGGCGGCCCACGCCGGCCGCGGCACCATCGGCGAGGCGATCGCTTCGGCCATCGCCACCATCGGGGAAAACATGACGCTCCGGCGCGCCGCCTCACTCTCCGTCGATCGCGGGGTGGTGGCAAGCTATGTCCACGGCGCAATCGCCGAAGGGCTCGGCAGAATCGGGGTGCTGGTCTCTCTGCAATCCGCCGGCGACACGGGCGAGCTTGCCGGCTTCGGGCGAAAGCTCGCCATGCACGTGGCTGCGACGAGCCCGCAGGCGCTCGACGCCGCCGGGCTCGATCCGGCGGTGATCGCCCGCGAGCGCGCGGTGCTGGCGGAAAAATTTCAGGCCCAGGGCAAGCCCGCGAACGTCATCGAGAAGATCGTCGATTCCGGCCTCAAGACTTTTTACAAAGAGGCCTGCCTGCTCGACCAGGATTACATTCACGATCCCGGCAAGAACGTGACCCAGGCCCTGAAGGAAGCCGAGAGCAAGATCGGCGCGCCCATCAAGATCGGGGGATTCGTGCGCTACGCGCTCGGCGAAGGCATCGAGAACCCGCCGACTCACGACTAGACTTGGCCGCGGCGCGATCCACCGCCGGTTCGGCATGGATCGAGCGGACGGAGCTTTGGCCCATGGGGCAGCCGGTCTATCGACGCGTGATCGTCAAGTTGTCCGGCGAGGCGCTCACGGGCAACGAGGGCTTCGGAATTCGCCAGGCGACGGTCGATCGCCTGGCGGCCGATCTCGTCGCCGCGCGCGCGCTCGGAACTTCGCTCGGGGTGGTGGTGGGCGGCGGCAACATGTTCCGCGGGGTCGAGGTCTCCGCGAACGGAGTTTCGCGGGTGACCGGCGATGCGCTCGGCATGCTGGCGACCGTGATGAATGCGCTGGTGCTCGAGGCGGCGATCGAACGCGCCGGTGCGCCGGCGCGCACGCTCTCCGCGCTGGCGATGCCGAGTGTGTGCGAAACCTATTCGCGTCAGCGGGCGCTCAGGCATCTCGGCAAGACGCGGATCGTGCTGCTGGCCGCGGGCACCGGCAATCCGTTCTTCACCACCGATACGGCGGCGGTGCTGCGCGCCAGCGAATTGGACGGCGAGGCGGTGCTCAAGGCGACCAATGTCGACGGCGTCTACAGCGCCGATCCGAAGAAGGACGCGAGCGCCCGCCGGTTCGAGCGGCTCACCCACCAGGAGGCGATCGAGCGCGACCTCAAGGTCATGGATGCCACGGCGTTCGCGCTTGCCCGCGAAAACCGTATCCCTATCATCGTCTTCTCCATCCGCGAGCCGGGCGCGGTCGCGGCCGTGCTGGCGGGAAAGGGACGCGCGACGCTCGTCGGCTGACCGCCGCGACGCTATTTGGCGGGTAAGGGCGACGGTCGCAGCAGCGCCCGACCGGCTTATTCGAGAGGCAGCAATGGCAACCGCGACACACGATCTCGCCGAGCTCAAACGGCGAATGCAAGGCGCGATCCAGGTGCTCAAAGCGGAGCTGGGAGGACTGCGGACCGGCCGCGCCTCGCCGGGCCTGCTCGAACCCGTTCACGTCGAAGCCTACGGCACCCATATGCCGCTCAATCAGCTGGCCACGATCAGCGTGCCGGAGCCGCGCCTCCTCACCGTTCAAGTATGGGACAAATCGATGGTATCGGCGGTGGAGCGCGCGATCATCAATGCCAATCTCGGGCTCAATCCGGCGACCGAGGGCCAGGTGCTGCGCCTTCGCATCCCCGAGCTCAACGAGGAGCGTCGCAAGGAGCTCGTCAAAGTGGCCCATCGATACGCCGAAACCGCCCGCGTGGCGGTACGCCACGTGCGCCGGGACGGCCTCGACGTCCTCAAGAAGCTCGAGAAGGACCACAAGATCAGCAAGGACGACCACGAGCGCGACGCCGATCAGGTCCAGAAGGCGACCGATCAGGCCATTGCCGAAGTCGATCACGCGCTCGCGGTGAAAGAAAAGGAAATCCTGACCGTCTAGGGAGCAGGGTATAGGCCCGAAACTCATGCCCCACGCCAAGGCGCCGACCTCTCTGACCGCCCGCTTCGGTGCGCCCCGACATGTTGCCATCATCATGGACGGCAACGGCCGCTGGGCGGCTGCGCGCGGGCTGCCTCGCGCCGAAGGGCATCGGCGCGGGGTCGAAGCGCTGCGGCGCACCGTGCGCGCCGCCGGCGAGCTCGGCATCCGGATCTTGACCATTTTCTCCTTCAGTTCGGAAAACTGGTTGCGTCCCCCGGCCGAAGTCCGGGAGCTCATGGGGCTGTTGCGCCGGTTCATCCGCAATGATCTCGCCGAGCTGCACGAGAACGGCGTGCTGGTGCGAATCATCGGCGAGCGCGACAGCCTCGACCCGGAAATCCGCCGCCTCCTGGAGGAAGCCGAAGCGCTCACCGCGGGCAATCGCGGCCTGACCCTGGTGGTGGCCTTCAATTACGGCGGCCGCCAGGAGATCGCGCGCGCCGCCCAGCGGATCGCCGAGGAAGTCGCCCGCGGGAGCCGAGCGCCCGCCGAGGTGACGGCGGAACTCATCGGCAGCTATCTCGACGCGCCCGACCTGCCCGATCCCGACCTCGTGATCCGCACCAGCGGCGAGCAACGGCTCTCCAATTTTCTGCTGTGGCAGGCCGCCTACAGCGAATTCGTGTTTCTCCCGATCTACTGGCCGGATTTCGACGGTGCGGCGCTCGAGCACGCGATCGCAGAATATCGACAGCGCGAGCGCAGGTTCGGCGGGCTGATCGCGCGCACCGGGTCCTGAGCATGGTCCGAGCCGAGAATGGCGGCGGGCAACTCGGCGCTTGGCTCCGAACCGGGGTCGGCGGTTGCGAGCTCTGCCTCCGCGTCGGCTCCGCCCTGGTGCTGGTGCCGCTGGCGATCGGCTCGGCCTACCTCGGAGGTCCGCCGTTCCTCGCGGTCTGGGGGCTGGCGGCGGCGGTCATCCTGTGGGAGTGGACGGCGCTGGTGGGCGAGCCCAGGCGAACGCCCATTGTGGCCGCCGGCGCCGCGGCTTTCCTGAGCGCGGCGGTCCTTTTCGGGCTAAGCTTTCCGGGCGCTGGCCTCGCCGTGCTGGCGCTGGGTGCGATCGCGATTGCGGGTCTTGCCGGCAGCGGCAGGCCAGCGTGGATTGTGGCGGGCGGCGTTTATGCCGGAGCCGTGCTGGCGGCGCCGGCCGTGCTGCGCGGCGATGCCGAGCTCGGCTTCGTGGCGCTGATGCTGCTGTTCGGGGTGGTGTGGACAACCGACGTGATGGCGTATTTCGTAGGGCGTGCGCTGCCTATCGGCGCTGGCTGGGATCGACCATCTTGTTACGCTCGCGCTGGTGTGCGCCGCACTGTCGTTGGCGGCCCAGGCGGGAGATCTGCTGGAATCGGCGCTCAAGCGCCGTTTCGGCGCCAAAAACGCCAGCGAGCTCATTCCGGGTCACGGTGGCCTCATGGATCGGCTCGATGGCTTCGTCGCCGCGGCGGCGGTTGCAACCTTGCTCGGGCTGGCGCGCGGCGGCTTCGATGCCCCCGCGCGCGGATTGCTGATTTGGTGAGTCGATGATCGAGCCTGTCCCGCGTGCCCGAACCGCGCCCATGGCCATGGCTGCTCCCCGCAGCGTGACGATCCTGGGGGCCACCGGATCCATCGGCGCGAGCACCATCGATCTGCTCAAGCGCAACCCCTCGGGCTACCGGGTCGAGGCGGTCAGCGCCAACCGCAATGGACGGGCGTTGGCGCGGATCGCGCGCGAGCTCGATGCACGCTTCGCGGCGGTGGCGCACGATGGCGCCTATGCGGACCTCAAGGAGGATCTTGCCGGGAGCGGGATCGAAGCGGCGGCAGGCCCGGCGGCCATGATCGAGGCGGCTCGGCGCCCCGCCGACTGGGTCATGGCGGCAATCGCCGGGGCAACCGGGCTCGAGCCGACGCTCGCGGCAGTCGAGCGGGGAGGGACCGTTGCGCTGGCCAATAAGGAATGCCTCGTCTGCGCCGGCGCCTTGTTCATGCGGCGGGCCGCACTGAAAGGTACCAAGGTGCTCCCCGTCGATTCGGAGCACAATGCGCTGTTCCAGGCGCTGAGCGCCGGCCGCCGCGAGGACGTGGTGCGCCTGGTGCTCACCGCCTCGGGCGGACCGTTCCGCACCTGGTCGATGGACGCCATCCGGTCGGCCACGCCCGCACAGGCCCTCAAGCATCCCAATTGGTCGATGGGACCCAAGGTCACCATCGATTCCGCCACGTTGATGAACAAAGGTCTGGAGCTCATCGAGGCGCACCACTTGTTCGCCATGGAATCCGCCGGCATCGATGTGGTGGTGCATCCCCAATCGGTCGTTCACGGGCTGGTCGAATTTCGCGACGGCTCGGTGATTGCCCAGCTCGGTCCGCCGGACATGCGGATCCCGATCGCCCATTGCCTGGCTTGGCCGACGCGGATCGAGGGACCCGGGCCGCGGCTCGATCTCGCGCGAATCGCCACATTGACCTTCGAGGCGCCGGACGTTCAGCGATTTCCGGCGTTATCCCTCGCGCGCCGGGCGCTCGAGGCCGGGAACGGCGCGCCGACCGTGCTCAATGCGGCCAACGAGGTCGCGGTCGCGGAATTCATCGCCGAGCGGCTGCCGTTTCCGGGCATTCCGGCCCTGGTCGAAGCCACCTTGGAGGCGGCGCACCGGCAGGGGGCCTTGCGCGAGCCCGCAAGCGTCGAGGACGCGCTCGCAATTGACCATATCGCAAGATCGCTGGCCCGGAACCTCTTGCCCGAAATTGCCGCAAAGGCGATGTAGGGATTCGGCGGGTCCGAGGGCCCGGGGGCCCGGGGGTCCAGGGACTAGGGACGAGGATCGTATGCAGTTTCTCGCGACCATCGGCGGCTGGAGCGGCTGGGCGACCGGGTATTACCTGGTCGTGCCGTTCCTGTTCGTTCTGACCATCGTCGTTTTCTTTCACGAGCTCGGTCATTTTCTCGTGGCGCGGTGGTGCGGCATTCGGGTGCAGGTGTTTTCCATCGGATTCGGGCGCGAGCTCCTCGGCTTCAGCGACCGGCACGGCACCCGCTGGAAGCTCGCCGCCATTCCGCTGGGCGGCTATGTGAAGTTCTTCGGCGACGAAAACGCCGCGAGCATGCCCGACCGGCAGGCGGTCGCGAAATTGAGCGAGGCGGAACGTCGCGACTGTTTCTATTACAAGCCGGTTTGGCAGCGCGCCGCAGTGGTAGCCGCGGGCCCGATCGCCAATTTCCTGCTCGCCATCGTGATCTTTGCCGGCATTGCCATGTGGTACGGCAAGCAGGAGACGGCGCCGCGGGTCGACGAGGTGGTGCCGAACAGCGCCGCCGCAGCCGCCGGTTTCAAGCCTGGCGACCTGGTGGTTTCGATCGACGCCAGCCCGATCGAGAATTTCTCCGATATGCAGCGGATCGTGGCGACGAGCGCCGGCCGGGCGCTCGAGTTCGGCGTCGAACGCGACGGCAAGAGGATCGAGCTGCGCGCCACACCGGCGCTGACCGAGGAAAAGGGCGCGTTCGGCGGCGTGCGCCACATCGGCGTGCTCGGCGTGAAGCGCTCGTTGTCGCCGGGCGACGTGAAGGTCCAGAAACTTGGACCCCTCGCCGCGGTGCAATTGGGAATCCATGAAAGCTGGAACATCGTCGACGGCACGTTCAAGTACCTGTTCCGGCTCGCCGCGGGACGCGAGTCGGCGAACCAGATCGGCGGCCCCGCCGGCATCTGGCTGATGTCGAGCGAGGCGGCCCGGCTCGGGTTCGATGTGCTGATGCGCTGGGCGGCGGCGATCTCGGTCTCGATCGGCCTGCTCAATCTCTTTCCGATCCCGCTGCTCGACGGCGGCCATCTTTTGTTCTACGGGTTCGAGGCGGTCCGGGGCCGGCCGCTGTCCGAGCGTGCCCAGGAGGTCGGGTTCCGCATCGGCTTCGCGATCGTGCTCATGCTGATGATTTTCGCGACCTACAACGACGTTTGGCGGGTGATCGACCTCGTTCACAAATTTCTGTCATAATGGGCGTGGCAGGCCTGCAACGCCTTGAACGCAAAAGGGGACCGGTCGGCGAGAATGGTTGCGGCGCGGGGAAAAGGCTGTACAAGCCGAGGGGGCAGAATCCGTCGATCCCCCGACGGGCCGACCGAAAACAAATGGGGCGCGTACCGTATGAAACCTTGGGTCGGGGTACTTCGAGGACTGGCTTTCGTATGCGTCGTCCTCGGCGGAACCGTGCTGGGTTCGGCGGCAGTTTCCGTTCTCGCGGCGGAGACTGCGGCCGCGCAGGGCGTTTCGTCCATCGTGGTGGAGGGCAATCGGCGGGTCGAGGCGGACACGATCCGCTCGTATTTTCGTGCCGGCTCGGGTGGGCGCCTCGATGCGGCCGCCATCGATGACGGCCTGAAGGCGCTCTACGCCACCGGCCTGTTCCAGGACGTGAGAATCAGCCAAGCTGGCGGCCGCCTGGTGGTGAGCGTGGTCGAGGCGCCGGTCATCAACCGGGTCGCCTTCGAGGGCAACAAGCGCGTCAAGGACGATCAGCTGATCGCCGAAGTGCAGTCCAAGGCCCGCGGGACGCTGTCGCGGCCGATGGTGCAATCCGACGTGCAGCGCATCGTCGACGTCTACCATCATTCCGGACGCTTCGACGTGCGCGTCGAGCCGAAGATCATCGAGCTGCCGAACAATCGCGTCGATCTCGTGTTCGAGATCACCGAGGGGGATAAGACCGCGGTCCGCGAGATCATCTTCGTGGGCAACCGCACTTTCGGCAAGACCCGGCTCAAGGACGTGATCAAGACCGGCGAAAGCGGGCTTTTCAGCTTTCTCAAGAGCGCCGACATCTACGATGCCGATCGCGTCGAGGCGGATCGCGATCTGCTGCGTCGGTTCTATTTGAGCAAGGGTTTCGCCGACGTGCAGGTCCTCTCCGCGGTCTCGGAGTACGATCCGGTCCGAAAAGGCTTCATCATCACCTTCACGATCGAGGAAGGCGACCTCTACCATTTCGGCAGCGTCGACATCCTCTCCAACGTGCGCGATGTCGATGCCGCCAGCCTGCGCGCGGTGCTCAAGGCCCAAGCCGGCGGCGTGTACAACGTCGAGGCGGTGGAGAAGACCAGCGAGAACATGACGATCGAGATGTCGAAGCGCGGATATGCCTTCGCCCAAGTGCGGCCGCGCGGCGACCGGGATCAGGCGACACATCTCATCAACGTGGTGTTCGTGGTCGACGAGGGGGCGCGCGCCTACATCGAGCGCATCAACATCCGCGGCAATACCAGGACGCGCGAGTATGTCATCCGCCGCGAATTCGAACTCGCCGAAGGCGACGCCTACAACAAGGTGCTGGTCGATCGCGCCGAGCGGCGGCTGAAGAACCTCGGTTATTTCAAGACCGTGAAGCTCAACAACGAGCCCGGGTCCGCACCCGACCGTGTGATCATCAATGTCGAGCTCGAGGAGCAGCCCACCGGCGATTTCTCGGTTTCGGGCGGCTATTCGACGGCCCAGGGCTGGCTCGCCGAGGTCAGCATCAGCGAGCGCAATCTGCTTGGCCAGGGACAATTCGCCAAGGCGGCGGCGACCATCGGGCAATATTCGCGGGGCTTTTCCCTCTCCTATGCCGAGCCGTATTTTTTGGGCTATAAGCTTTCGGCCGGCATCGATCTGTTCGCCCAGCAGAACCTGCACAGTCCGTTTCAATCCTACGGCAGCGAGACCTACGGCACCGGCCTGCGCCTTGGATCGGCACTGCGGGAGGATCTGGCGCTGCAGCTGCGCTACAACATCTACCACCAGAAAATCACGATCGACTCAAAGCTTTTCGACTGCGACTTCTCAGCGTCGAACCCGCCTCTCAATCCTCTGGATCCCAATTCCCCGCCCATCAATTTCCCGGCGTGCCAAAACAATGGCGAGGTCTCCAGCGCCATCAAGGAGACGCTGCTCCGCGGTCCGGTTTGGGTGTCGCAGGTCGGCTATTCGCTGACCTACAGTACCGTCGACAACAACCGCAATCCGACCAGCGGCCTCTTGACCGAGATCAAGCAGGATTTGGCCGGCGTCGGCGGCGACGTCAACTTTCTCAAGACCGCCGGCGAGGCGCGCTATTATTACAACGTGTTCGCCGATGTCGTGGTCGTGGGCCGCGCCCAGGCCGGCAACGTGACGCCGTGGGGCGGGCAAAATGTGCGCATCTTCGATTCGTATTTCGGTGGACCGTGGCTAGTGCGCGGCTTCGCGCCCAACGGGTTCGGGCCGCGCGATCTGGGCACGGCCACCCGCGACAACGTCGGCGGCACGAATTTCTGGGGCGCCAGCGTCGAGCTGCAGTCGCCGATCCCGAATCTCCCGAAAGATATCGGGCTGAAGGTCGCGACCTTTGCGGACGTCGGCAGTGTGTGGAATTACGGCGGCCCGAAGGTCTTCGCACCGCCGATCTTTCCGAACACGTTGTGCGGGCACGGCGGGAACCCGAGCGATTGCTCCGGACCTGCCGATTCGTTCAAGCCGCGCTCCGCCGTCGGCGTAGGCTTGATCTGGGATTCGCCGTTCGGCCCGCTCCGGATCGATTACGCCTTCGCCCTGACCAAGGAAGGCTACGACCGCA
>WNFX01011396.1_pt1 | contig 12366 bp, 16 predicted proteins | sample 5400111 | NCBI WGS metagenome assembly WNFX01 (sample SAMN13153363, study PRJNA577476) | soil metagenome | isolation source: 40 cm soil or saprolite under grassland replicate 1 | place: USA:California | collected 2016-06-15
TTCTGAATAAACGGCCAGTGTGCGGATACCGAGCTCTTTGCAGGCACGGATCACGCGCAACGCGATCTCCCCGCGATTGGCAATCAGGACTTTCTCAAACATGAGTTGAGCGTTGTTTTTAGTTGAGAGTTGAGAGACAGATAAGATGAGCGCCGAATTTTAGATCTCTCAACACTCAACTCTCAGCTAACGGACTCGGAATAAAACCTGGCCGAACTGCACAGGCTTACCGTTCTCCGCCACGACTTCGGCAATGACACCGCTGGCTTCTGCTTTGATTTCGTTCATCACTTTCATCGCCTCGATAATGCAAACCACCGTGTCTTCAGTAACGGTTTTTCCAACATCGACAAAAGGCGGGCCGTCCGGCGATCCCGAGCGGTAGAATGTCCCCACCATGGGCGAAACGATCTCTTTCAGTAGCGCGCTTTCGACCGATTTGGGTGCGCTAGGGGTAGTTTCGGAGATGGTTGTCGCTGTTTTGGACGGGGCGGCAGCCGCCGGCGGCGCAACGGCGGCCGTCTCAGCGGTGGGGCCTTTTTGAAGCTTGAGACGGAACCCGTCCTTTTCGATCTCGAAGACCGAGAGATCGTTCTTCTTCATCAAATCGATGATGGCCTTGATTTCTTTGAGGTCTTTGAGGTCCAAGATGCGCTCCTATGGTTCGAGGCTAAGCGTCTAGGTAAAGCAGTTTTGAGAACAAGGTCAAGCCAACGAATCAGGGGAAAATGAAGAAGCACGACATGCACCGGAGATGTAGCATCGAAAACGGCCGCACATTTTTAATACTACATTCCTCCAACATGATAACAGCCCAGCGTTTTAACGCTGGGGAAATCGAGCACCATAACGAACGAGTCCCGGCACGGCAGAATGCTTCATTTCTTTCCTCCCTCTCGGGACCTGAATCGTGTTGTGACATGTTACCCAGTCTTAAAAGGCTGGGCTATAATCATTAGAGACGATCGCGATCGCATATCCGATGCTTTCCTCGACGAGATCAACCGATTTCACAATCATTGACGAGACCGAAGATTACGTCGTTGTCGATAAACCGCCGTTTCTTCTCGTCCATCCCACGAAGCCTAATGCAGCACCGACACTTTGGAAACAATTGCGTGAGCTGCTCGCATTTGAAATCGCCGGCGGTGGCCAGGTTTCAATCGTGAACCGGCTCGACCGCGAAACGAGCGGTCTTGTTCTCGTCGCGAAAACCTCGGCGGCCGCCCGAAAATTCGGAATGCTCATGCAAGAGCGCCGGCTCAAGAAAGAGTATCTGGCGATTGTTTGGGGCTGGGCCGAATGGGAAAGCAAAGTCGTCGATGCTCCGTTGGATCGACAAGGTAAACGCCAAAAATCCGAGATCTGGCTGAAACAAATGATTCACCCCGCTGGAGCGCCAGCGCAGACTGAATTTCATGTCGAGCGACGTTTTATTAAATCAGGATCGTCTGGCGCGGACAAATTTAGCTTGATTCGCGCAATTCCGAGGACTGGCCGGACGCACCAAATTCGCCTGCATCTTGCGTTGATCAGTCACCCGATCGTAGGCGACAAAATTTACGGACCTGACGAACAACTTTATCTGCGATTCATTGAGACGGGATGGACGCCTGAGCTTGAGCAGCGATTGCTCTTGCCGCGACATGCGCTCCATTCAGCGAAGCTGGCGATTGTCGGCGAGTTTGAGTGGAAAAGCCCACTGCCGGTCGATCTTGCGGAATTCTGTAGCGGCGGTCTGTGACCGCCGCATTTATTCAGCGGGCGCTCGCAGAGCGCCGCTATAAGAGCCCGAACAATTGCAATCGAATCAACTCACCCTATGATAGCGCGGGCCAATGAAAATTTGCCGCGTTGTCATCCCTCTTGTGTTCTTCCTCACAGTGTCGCGAGCATTCGCCGGGACACAAATCACGAATGAAAATGCCAGTGTGCTTGAGGCGCCGCGGTTCGAGGTGGCCCTGGAATCCGCGTATCTGCTCGGGGTTTTCGGAAATCCGAACAGCTACGAGATCGGCGCGGAGTTTCTAACAGCGCGCGTCCGTTGGGGGGTGGTGCAGAACGATAATTGGCTGCGCGGTTACAATCAATTTTATGTCAGTGCCATCGCGGAACCGATCTTTCGCGGACCAGAGAATCATTATTTTGGATTCAATTTCGGCCTGCGTTACAACTTCGTTCGTCCCGGCAGCCGGCTCGTTCCTTATTTCTCGGGCGGATTGGGTTTAGGTTGGATCGACAGCCATCCGAGTATTCCGGGCGCTCAGGGGCAAGATTTTACTTTCAACATCTTAACGGCGGCGGGGATTTCGTACCAAATGTCGAAGCATTGGAAATTGGATGCGGGGATCCTTTACCAGCATCTTTCCAATGGCGGGCAGACTGACCCAAATCCCAGTTTGAATCTTCTCGGGCCGCAGGTTGGCCTGAACTACTCATTCTAGAAGGGTATAATCAGCTGATGAAATTTGGAGTGCGCGGACATGTCCGCGCTTAGAACCAGGGGTTCCGTAATCGCGACTTCGCATCGCGGAAAGGCGGCAACATGTTGCCGCACTCCAAAAGCTTGCGCGAAGAGATGAGCTATCCGGGAGAAAACGTTTTGGTCGTCAGGCGCAGTCTGTTTGACCAGCTTGGCAGTTTTCAAGGACTCAACTTTGAACCTGGGAAATACCTCGATGCATTCCTTTCACGCGGAAACAACTTCTTTTTTCGGCGTCCCGACGCCGAGAACAACCTCGCCTACAAACAGATCATCCCCTACGCGCTCATCGCGTTTGGAAACCGTGTGGCGTATTACGTGCGCGGCAAAAAATCAGGCGAGCAGCGGCTCGTCGCGAAAGGCTCAATCGGAATCGGCGGTCACATGAACGAGGGCGACGAATCACTCTTCGCCCTGGATGAGCAGGCTTATCGCGCCGGAGTTGAGCGCGAAGTGAACGAAGAAATCAAGATCGACACCCAATTCGAGGATCGGATTGTTGCCCTTCTGAATGACGACACCACTGATGTCGGCCAGGTCCATCTGGGTATCGTGCACGTTTTCAAACTGGCCGAACCGAGGGTGGAGAAACGTGAAGCGATGATCACGGGCTTGACGTTTCTGACAAAAGAGGAGTTGATGACGCGCCGCGAATCGTTGGAGAGTTGGTCACAGATTTGCTCGGATTCGCTCGACCGATTACTGCTGTAGCCGCTTTCCTGTGGAAAGCGCGGCGATGACGTGTTTAGCACCCAAGGGTCACGTGATCGGCAGAATGGCGCGCAGCTATCGCTCAGGGTCTGGCGCGAAGGATACGTCGTCAATTTGCCATCGGCCGACCGGGTGGGAAACCGCAATATTAATGTCGGCGCCCCTGGCCGGGTAATTGATCCGTGCGTGGAAGTTGCCTGTCGGCTCAAAAAATTGTGACTGGAATTGAATGTCCCCCTGCACGTCGACAGGACCAACCGGTGCTCCCAACTTCTCCATTCTCAACATAAAGTCCTGCTGCGCCGACGGCGGAAATTGCAGGCGAGCCTGCGGACTCAGCCGCGACGAGAAAAAAGCGAGGTCATGCTGAACGGCGATGCGCTGGACGGCTTCTCTGCCAAATTCTCGTCCCTCCTTCGCCATTTCTTGCTTGTTCGAGAAGAGCCACCAAAACCCTGCACCGATCAACGCGAGGAGGATGATCACGATGGCCAGTATCTGCCCCGATGATTTGGATCGAGAGTTCATTTTCAATTCTTTCATATTAATAACCGAAACCAAGACCCTTGATTACTTCGCCATTGCGAATCAATGCGCCATGGCTCTGCATCCCCGTGTAAGCGCCGAAACGATTTCGAGCGTTCACTTTGAAATTGACGAGATATCCATAGAAATGTTCGTCTTTTGTCCCCAAATCGGCCGGTTTCGGATCGCCATTCCATTCAATGCGTGCGCTTGCCGCGTCGATCAGTTGTGTATCGAGCCACTTCATCACGATCTCTTTATAGTTGCCGGGATATGGTCCGTAACGGTCTGCATCCGCCGGCTGAGTTTCCGCGCTTAGATCGCGGACGGCGCTCATTCCGACCAAAAATGCGCAAACCAACAATGCAAACATTTTCATACATCAATCTTCCATCGGCTGAATTTGCTAGTCCAGCCTATTGCGTTCCGCGTCTCGAACAAGCCTAACCGCAAGGGACGCTTTTCTTTTCGGGACGATCTCCTTATTGATGTGAATCATGAACCAAGTGATCTCATGGTGGCTGGCTTTTTCCCTTCTCCTGGGGCTTTCGATCGCAGCAAATGCGCAAACTTCGACGCCGGCTGCTTCACCCAGAGTGACAGAAACTGCGAAGCCATTCGATCCAGCCGCGGCGACGCAGGCGTGGTTAGCCGTTGTTCCGCGGGATAAACGCGAAAAATCCGACGCATATTTCGAAGGCGGTTATTGGCTGATTCTCTGGAATTTTCTTCTCGCCGCTGCGATTTCGATCTTCCTCCTGACCTCGCGCATCTCGGCACGGCTGCGCGATTTTGCAGAACGCGCTGCCAGGTTCAAGCCATTACAAGTGGCGTTTTATGCGCTCCCATACTTGCTGCTGGTATATGTCTTGAGTTTCCCGCTGAATCTGTACGAGAACTTTTACCGGGAACATCAGTATGGATTCGCGACGCAAAGTTTCTTGCCGTGGTTCGGTGAGCAACTCATCGGTCTCGGCCTTACACTGGTTGGTGGCACCATCGCGCTGATTGTTCTCTATGCTGTTTTCCGGCGTGCGCCGCGTACGTGGTGGCTCTGTGGAACTGTCGCGATGGTTATCTTTTTGGCCGGACTGGTCTTCATCGCGCCGGTGTATATCGAGCCGCTCTTCAATACCTACAAACCGATAACCAACCCACAAATCAGAGATCCTATTCTCGCGATGGCACGGGCAAATGAAATTCCTGTGAAGCAAGTCTTTGAAGTTGATGCTTCGCGTCAGACCACGCGAGTGAGCGCGAACGTCTCAGGATTCCTCAGCACGACGCGTATTGCGCTCAACGACAATCTGCTCAAGCAATGCTCGCTCCCGGAAATTCGCGCGGTCATGGCGCATGAGCTGGGCCATTACGTGCTCAACCATGGCGCGAAGCTCATAACTTATTTTGGAATTTTTATCCTCATCGGATTCGCGGTTGCTCGGATTCTCTTCGAAGCTGCCGTGAGGCACTGGAGCAACAAATGGGGCGTCCGCACAATTGCCGATCCGGCAGGGGTTCCGCTGCTCGCATTGATTTTCAGCATATTGTTTTTCGTCGCCACCCCGTTTATCAACACAGTGACACGCATCACCGAGCGTGAAGCTGATGCTTTCGGGATCAACACGGCGCGTGAACCGGATGGAATGGCGAAAGTGACATTGAAACTCGGCGTCTATCGCAAGCTTGATCCGTCGCCGCTGGAGGAATTCATCTTTTTCGATCATCCCAGCGGCCGCGCTCGGATTCGCATGGCGATGGATTGGAAAGCAGCAAATTTGCCTAGCGAAAATTCGAAATTCGAATCTCGAAATCCGAAATAACTCGAGAAAAAGTCAAGGAAGGTCCAAGAGTTGGGTGGACGCTAATTGCGAGTGATCACCCCTCGCCGATAAGTTGACGATACACAATGCATTCCCAGATCGACGATTCACGCCATGAAGCTGAGCTATTATCCGGACACCGATTCCCTTTACATCGACTTCTCTGCGAAGCCGAGCGCTGAGAGCCGCGAAGTATCCGAAGGAGTCATGCTAGACTACGACAAGGAAGGCAACTTGATCGGGATCGACATCGACAACGCCAGCTGGAAACTCGATTTGTCGCAAGTAGTGGCCAGCCACATTCCAGTACACGCGGGTGCTTAAGACACGGCTACGACGAATCCTAGCAAAAGTCGTGCTAAAACTCGGCGCTTACCCCAAACTCGACGCCGCTGGAGGAATTGATCTTTTTCGATTATCCCAGCGGTCGCGCCCAGATCGGAATGGCAATGGATTGGAAAGCGGCGAACTTGCCGGCCGGTGAATCAAACGCGCTCACCCTCTCCTTAAGCTTGACAGCAGCAATTCTTAGACTGGCTTGTTCTTGGTCGCTTAAGCCGGTAAAGTTGCGAACATGGCTGGCATTTTTCTAATCGATTCCTGCCAAGGAAAACGGATTAGGACGGAAAAACCCGTAATTAAAGGCGAGAGTTCCCGCCGGATTCTCGTTAGACCTAAATGTACGTGAACGAGTTGCTCCGTCTCCTGCGGTCCGCGGCCGATATTCTGCAACCGTTCGCACGCCAGATCCGTTCCGGTACGCTCGTCTGGAACGGCGAGGAGTACGCTCTGCCTGAAAAGCTGCAAGAACCCGATCCTTACGCGCTCATGTGGTTTGGCATTCTTCGCACTATCGCTGAGCTTCTTGAGAGACAGCCCGAGATTACCGAGTCACAGTTGAAGTATCTTCAGGACATCTTTAGGGGAAGCATGGGCAGCCTCGCCGATTTTTTGCTCGACACGCGGCAGTGGGGCAAAGCCGCAAGAAGAAGCGAATTACAAATTGCACGAAATAGCCTGGGGAGCGCTCCAACACGTGAATTCTATGCTGCGCTCTCGACATGCGCCACAACAGGTCTAACAGATTATTGCAATGGACCGCTGGCCGTTTAGAAAATTACGAAGGTGAAATTAGAAGCAGAAAGGGCAGAAGGCTTGCTCCCGTCAGCCGTGGTTGAGCTTGAGTCTCGCTAGTCCTCTTCGCGCGGTTTTTGCGAAGGCGCGGCGGCCGTAAAGGCAAACCTGCGTTTCCGGATCAGCATCAGATTGCGAATGTAAATAAGGGAGTTTGGCAGATAAGCGAGAATCCCAATCGGATCGCGCCGGAAGACGAAGTAAATGCACATGAGAACGCTTCCGGCAATGCTCCAGTACCAGAACGAGACTGGAATCACGCTTTCCCCCTGCCGCTCTGAGGCAAGCCATTGGACTAGGAAACGCATTGAGAAAAGAGCGTTCCCAATGAAGCCAAGGACCATGAGATAACTCCAATCCAGACCGAGGAATCGGTATTCCTTGCCGATCCATGTGATAGCGATAAGTGCGAGTGTGTTCATAGGCGATGTGGTTGTTTAGCGTAATCGATTCAGCGATCCCATAACGAATCGCGCGCGATTTCGAAGAAGAAAATGGCCACTTAGGATCGCGCTTTCATTCGCGCAATCAAAGTATCGGCCATTCTGGCGGGCGTGTCAGCAATCGCGACCCCAGCAGCTTTGAGCGCCGCAATTTTTCCTGCTGCGGTACCCTTCCCTCCGGAAACGATCGCACCGGCATGTCCCATCCGGCGTCCCGGCGGCGCCGTCATTCCAGCGATAAATGCTGCGACAGGTTTTTTGCAATTGGCTTTGATCCATTCGGCCGCTTCTTCTTCTGCCGAGCCTCCGATTTCACCGATCAAGATCATCGCATCCGTGTGTCGATCTTTGTTGAACAGCTTCACCGCATCCAGATGCGACAAGCCGTGGATGGGATCCCCGCCGATGCCGATACAGGTTGATTGGCCGTACCCGCGTGAAGTTAGTTGCCAGACTGCCTCGTAAGTGAGTGTTCCGGAACGTGAGACCACGCCAACATTGCCCGGCTTGTGAATATACCCCGGCATGATGCCGATCTTGCAAGCGCCTGGAGTAATGATTCCCGGACAATTAGGTCCGATCAGACGCGTTTCGTTTCTGCGCATTTGCGCTTTCACCCGCATCATGTCCATCACCGGAATCCCTTCCGTAATACATACCACCAGCTCTACGCCTGCATCGACGGCTTCGAGGATTGAATCGGCTGCCGCGGGTGCGGGCACGAAAACCATCGAGGCGTTGCATCCTGTTTTCTGTCGCGCTTCCCATACGGTGTCGAACACCGGCACTTTCCCATCGAATAATTGTCCGCCTTTTCCTGGCGTTACACCGGCCACGACGTTCGTGCCGTAATCCATGCACTGCCGCGTATGACCGTCGGGATCGCGAAATTGCGCCATCCAACAGACCGGTGTCTCAGCTTTCTCCATGTCGAAGGTGACGCCGCGCTCTTTAAGCTTGGCGATCGTCGCATCGATATCCTCCACCTCGAACGCGACCGTCGTTCCATCGCGGGAGGGCTTCCACGCCGGATGACAACCGACGCCAATGGTCGTCGTCCCAAGGTCGTACTCGACCCACGCGCCTTCCATCGCCGTGTGGCTTGGTTTCAATTCGAGGGTCTCCTGATAAAACTTGCGAGCGCGTTCCTTGTCAGAAACAGCGATGGCGATGAATGCAACTTCCTTGATCATTTGCAGATTCCTTTCTCGTTATCGGGTTTTAATTTGTGGATGATTAATTTGTTTCCGTCCGGATCTTGCACGACACTCATGTGGCAACACGGGGTCTCGAATGGCTCCGCCGCGAAGCGAACATGTCGATCTTTCAATCGGATGATCGCATCATCGAAATCTTCCACCTCAAGTGCCGCGCCTGTTCCCTGATCGGATGGCCTCCAGGTGTCGCTTACGTTCGCGATGGCGAGCGTATGGTCGCCGACTGCGTACTCGACCCATTTTCCGCTCATCATTTCCTCCGCGACCTTCAAACCGAGCACGCCTTCGTAAAAATCGCGCGCTCGTTCCATATCAGTCACCGGAATCGCCACGAATCCGATTTCTTTAACTTTCATGTTTTGATTGTTGTTGTTCGAACCAATCAGTCAACAAACGCAGCACTTTCGAATCGAATGGAGCGCTTTTTCCTTTAAATGCATCTGCAAAGCTCAAGTAGTGCTGAAAGGTATGACCCATGTTCGGCACTTCGATGAATCGCGCCGCATCGGGTCGATTCGCATTCGCATATTGCACCATCAATTCCGGATCTTCTCGGCTCATGATCCAGTCGTACTGCCCATGTAAAATGAGTGAGGGAACTTTTACGCGCGACCAGGCGGCAGCAAGATTGAGCTTTTGCAATTGCAGATAGAACGCCAACGGCCGGCCGTAAAGGTGATTATGGTCGTTACCTTCCGGCCAGATCCCCACGAGGTTCGGTTGCTCTTTTAGAATCGCATCGACAGATCTGCCTTCAATCAACCACTTGTAATAAAGCGCGGCGGCGCTCCTCATCCAATCGTTTACATCCCCGGGAGATTTACCCATCAGCGCGAACCGGCGCCGTTCGATCTCAAGCATGTGCTCAAACCAGGTCTTAACCCAACCCCCAACCGAGACGTATCCGCGCACTTGTGCTCGTTCGGCGTCGGATTCTGGAATCAGCGGCGCAAATCCACCGCCGTTGCTTATGCCCAAAATGTAGACGCGGCTCCGATCAATGTAATCGTAGTTGCGCAACGCTCGAAAGGCCGAGCGATAACCTGCGAGCTCTGACTCGAAGTCGTTCTCCGCACAAACACCTTCGCTGTCGCCAACGCCTTGCTTGTCCATTCGAAAAAGGCAGAACCCCGGTAGTTGCGCCAGACCCCGAAAGACAATTCCGGTCGCGTCCGTCGTCTCGGCAGGCGCTTCGACCGAGTCGCAACTCAGCCAGCCGGCCACGAAAATCACTGGTAGTTTTCCTTTCACATCGTGCGGTTTGGTAATGATCGTCCGCAAGTGTTCGCCGTGAGGCGCTACGATTGAATCGTAGATTACATCGACGTTGGGATAGCTTTCGCGCGGCGTAGTCGCCTTCCGCGGAAGTTCAGCGGCTGAAACTGCTGCTGCGAGCGTCAGCGTAAAAACGATCGTCGAACTAACTTTCATGTCGCTCTTCGAGATAATCGATGAAAAATCAGCGTTAACTCACGCCCTCGGCGCTAATCCGTCACGGGTAGCCAGGTTGGGTTTCATCAGACCGGCATCGATTGAGCCAGGTCACAGCTAGATGAAGATCTCGAATTTAGCTAGGTCGCTGTCGCCACGGCAGCGGCTTTTCCTTTCCCAATTACCGCGTCGATGCTCCACCGCCCAGCGCCATAAAACACGACAAACAAGAAGAACCAGCAATAGAAGATAGCCAGCTCGCCTTTGTTAGAAACTTGTGGTCCAGCACTCGAGATCGGAAAAAACTTGGCCATCGGCGTTGCGGCGTTGGCCACATGGATCATAAAATAAGCCACTGCCATCTCGCCGCTACAGATGAATGCGGCCAACCGCGTCAGTAATCCAAATGCAATAAGCAAGCCGCCGACGAGTTGAATCCAGCCGCCGACCTGCATCATCATGTTGTCTGAACCGGGCATCCCGCCGAACATCCCCAGCACTAGTTGCCCGCCGTGAGAGGCAAACATCAAACCGACGATCAGCCGCGTAATGCAGTAAAACGGATCCGCAAATCGATTAAGCGAGTTCATGGGTTGAGGCTGAACGATCTCGGTCTTCTGTGTCAAGCAAATCGGAGCCGAGAACCGACGGCTACCGAATTTGATGTGCCCTAAATTCACCCGAGTCATTTTGCTGACAGCGATGGAGAATCGCGTCCAGCCTCGATCCACCAATCCCCCAGTGACTTCATAAGCGGAATGGTGGTGATTTCCAGATACCGGGCGGGACGCGAGGGATCAAGGTTCACGTGTCGATGCCACGTGCGGATTGGCGTGCAGAATAAGTCGCCCGCTTGCCACCGGACACGCTTTTGTGGTTCGCCGTTTTTGTACACCACGGAATAGCCGCTACCGAAAATCACGTAGAAAAACGCTTCGCACGCGTGGCGATGAGTCGGCGTTTCACTCCCGGGTGGTATTTCGCTTACGTGAGCTTCGAGGTTCTTAAGTTCGGGAAAAGAAAAATATGCCGCCGCATTACCGCGGTCTTCGCGCGTATGGACGCGATGTTGAGGCAGATTCTTAACCAAAAGCCCTTGCTCGGCGGGATAACTGAACGCCTTGATAAAGGCATCAAGCGAGGCCACGAGATCTGGTTCTTCGCCCTTCACGCTGCTTTCTTGTGGCGTTGCGGATGTTTCGCGCGTTTGGTTCCCGATTTTCTTTTGACGCCCTCTGTTTCCTTCAGGCTTTGTTGAAGAACCTCGACAAGATCAATCACCTTCGTCGGCTTCTTTTTCGGTTTCGGTTTTTCTTCGATCCCCTTGCCGCCGGCTTTGACTTTCTCCTCGATCACTTCCATAAGTGCCTCGCGATAATCGTCGCGATATTTTTGCGGAGCCCATTTCGAGCTCATGCTGTCGATCAGGGACTTGGCCATGTTCATCTCGCGTTTTCCGACCTCCACCTTTTTTGGGACGTGCAGTTTCCCGGTGTCTGCAAGCTCGTCGGCGAAATGCATCAGCTCGAGAACAAGCGCGCCGTCTTCCGGTTTTACGCCGGCGAGATATTGCCGCGTCTTGATCACCACCTTCGCGATGCCGACTTTCTCACTCTTTTCGAGGGCATCGCGCAAAAGGGCGTAGGCTTTGTCTCCTCCTTTCTGCGGCTCCAAATAATAGGGCTTGTAGAAAAACATGGGGTCGATCTCTTCCTGATGGACAAAGTCTTGAATATCCACCGTCTGCGTTGCTTCGAGATCGACGCGTTGAAAATCTTCATCCCTGAGCACGACATATTTTCCTTTTTCATATTCGTAACCCTTAACGATCTGTTCCCATGGGACCTCCTTGCCATCTTTTTCGGCCACTCGCTTGTAATTGACCGGGCTCAGGTCGCCTTTTCGCAGGAGACGAAACGAGAGTTCCTCCCGCCGCGTGGCCGGATACAAGGCGATGGGAATATTAACCAGGCCGAAACTGATGCTCCCTTTCCAGATTGCGCGCATACGAAATTATTTCGAATCCGATGTCGCGTTTGCGCGGCTTAACATGCGATTTGGTCTCGAGAACGCTCGCCGGCGGGCGCTGATTGCGGCGCGCTCGCCCATAATTTCTTTGCCGAGGAAAAGTTCGCGATCGCGAGGGGCGCGCGCTCCCCGGAGTTCAGATCACGCAGCTGCGTCGAGCTGGTATCGGGAGGTCCCGCGCAGTTCAAAAAGGCGTATCAACGTCTCCTCGATCAAATTGTTCGGGCACGAGGCGCCGGCGGTGATGCCGATGACAGCGGGTCCGTTAGGCAGCCAGAAATGCGATACGACTTCGCGTTTCTCGTGCAAATTGTAATGCTTGATCTCCGTGGCGGAAACCAACCGCGAGGCATTAAGTACAAAATAAGTCGGTAGTTTTTCCTCGCCCATCTCGGCGAGATGCGATGTGTTGGAACTGTTGTAGCCGCCGACGACAAGCAAGAGATCCATTTCGACGTTGAGCAACTCGCGCAACGCATCCTGTCGCTCTTGCGTCGCACCGCAGATAGTATCGAAGAACCGAAAATTCTTCTCGGCCAGTTCAGGTCCATCTCGATCGATAACAGCCCGTTGAA
>WNFX01007850.1_pt1 | contig 12365 bp, 7 predicted proteins | sample 5400111 | NCBI WGS metagenome assembly WNFX01 (sample SAMN13153363, study PRJNA577476) | soil metagenome | isolation source: 40 cm soil or saprolite under grassland replicate 1 | place: USA:California | collected 2016-06-15
CTGCATCTGTGCGAATAATATGTAGCTGAGCTAGCTGTTCCATAGACATTTATTTCCTTCATACCTTAATACCACAACTTTCTACCCATAAGCGGCCTGAGGGCCCCTTGCTTCAGCTATGGGGATGAAAGGCCGCCGCCGTTAGGCGTCCCTCCCTCGATTTGCCTGGCAGTCACTTGAATTGCCAGAATGATTGCCTGGTTATCACTCGCTATACCATAATACTGTTTGATTGTTTCCAATGCCCTGATATCTTTCTCCTCAAGGCGAAGAGTCGTTGCTTTTCGTTGTTTTCTCATACCGCTATGATAAACGCTTGACACCGTGATGTCAATGTGCTATCATACAAGTGTTCTTTTGTACATTGCTACCTCAATACTGTTTGCGGGTTCCAGGGTAAATCGTTCCCCTGGGTAAAAGCAGTAACGTACCCAACGTTCAGTGTACCAATCGTTGAGCAGGTCAGACGAAACAAAGTCGCCTGTGAGATTGCAATGAACAAACAGGCTGGGGCACAGCCTTCAGGAGTGAACGTACGACATGGCGAAGCGTTTCCTGAGAAGCCCCCTGCGTTTACGCATGGGGAGTTGTCACTTCAATCGACTTGCCTGACCCGTAAGGTTGTCCCTCCTTGAAATTTGCCAGAACTTTCTAGTTGGCTATCAAGGTTTCTCAACAGTCTGAGTAAGGTGGGTAGGCATCGCTCTCCCGGGGTAAACACGTTTGATCTGTTCTTAACAATAACTGCTCATTAAGCGTTAATAGCAAAAGCAGTATACGTGTCAGGATATATGGGTGTCAATAGTACTACAAGCAGAAGTTGTCATGAACTAAAGGTTAAGAAAACGGGACACCATTTTATGGTTTTCTTAATATATCTTTTATGACTTTCTCAATACCTTCTACCACTGTTAGATACGCAGCATCCCTATGTGACCATTCCGTTATTGGCTTAGCATTGTTCGGCAATGCCTGCAGCTTCCTAAACGGAGTTCCCTTCCAAAAAGTCGGTCTGAGAATGATTGGAATGACACGAGCTTCGCCCTTATGATGCCTTTCCATCGCCGGTCCCAACTCTTTTACACTGCAATATTCAGAATCAATAAAGTCCGGGCTTACCAGGAGCAGAATGATATGCGCATTACGCAAGTGTATCTCGATCTCCTGCTCAAAATTTACTCCAGGGCGAATCACTCCATCATACCAGAAAGTTGTTGGGTAGATTGTTTTAAGCGGCGACAGATGTTTACGAAGTGCCTCACGGTAATTCTTATCAAGATGTGAGTAAGATATAAAGATTTCGATCTGCTGCGGCGGTGGAGGATTCGGCGGTAGAGGCGGTTCGGGAGTCGTGACCAGGGAGATCGGAGTTTGACCACCAGGAAACACCGGTTGAATCCATTCTGGCACGCCGTTCAATAACGCTTCATTGGCAGCTTGTTTATTCAGGCCGATCAGATTGATATAATCCGAGGTATGAAGTAATTGCTCAAACGGCTGTCCGCAATCCTGTACGCACGCCAGAAGCACTTTGCTCTGCTCGTTAGCGTCGTCACGCATGGAGATCATCTTCCAATCACCCTGGTTACTGCGCGCCTGGAGATACTCTAGAGAAATCACAGCAATGACATTTTCGGCCTGCTTCAAGGCGACCTGCATCTCCGCTGCAACATTCGTGCCAGGCTGAGCAGTTTTCTCAAACGGAACGACTGAAAACCCTGCCTGCTGCAGGTGCCATGCAATCCACCTGGCCCAATCTCTATTAGATTTATCATAGCTGATGAAGAATAAAGGACGAACAACCTCATTCGCTCGTATCGGATCCACTATCGGAATTGGCTCATGCTTGGATGATGGCTCATGCATCGGGTCTTTCAATGTAGGGGAGCGGGGGGATATAGATGCATCCGCGTCTTTACCCGTCAGTGCCTTGCTGCTCGGCAAGCTATCAGAGATCGATGTTAACAGGAGCGAGTCCGACGGTTCATCCTGGGCTGACGGCGACACAGGCACTGCTGCATCCTGGGTAAGATCTTTCTGTTCGTCAGCTAACGAAGGCAGTAAGCCAGAAGATGATGACGGGAGCGATATGGAGAAGTGGTCGGAGTCGTTGCTGGATGCTTTTGCTGGAACATTCCACTGAGAAGCTCCCGACGACTGCTCAGCAGGGGGCGCAACTAGTAAGTCAACAGGTGCCTGAGAAACTGTTGGTTCAACAGGCTCAGTAGGTTCTCCAAGCAGGTTAACTACCGGTGCAACAGCATCGATCATCGACGGGAGTAAGGGAAGGATCTCGTCAGTAGCTCCAGCATCGTTACTCCCTAATGTGGATGGTGAGGCCATGCTAGAATCACCATCTGGAAAGGCACCTACGGAAAATGCAGCCGCGTCACCAATATGTGATGACGCGTTCTTGCCAGAAGATGGGGAAACTAGAGAAGAAGCAGGTGGTAATCCGAGAACTCCGCTTGTAAAAGTTGATTGTGCCGCATCTTCAAATGCCGCTGCAAAGGTCGCTACATCGGGGAAACGCTGCTGTGCTTCTTTTGCCAGCGCTTTCAATACTACCTGCTCGATAGCAGGCGGTATTGAAAGCGCCCTTTCGCGCATAGACGGGGGTGGCTTTTGCGTATGCTTAACAAAGATTTCCCCCAAATTGCCTCCCTCGAAAGGAAGGTGACCGCAGAGCCACTGGTACACAACCACCCCCAAGGCGTATTGATCACTGGCCGGTAGAGGTTTACCATCAAACTGCTCCGGGGCCATATAGTAAATGGTCCCAACCACTTCTTGCGTCTGCATTGTGTTCTGTACCACTCTCGCGATACCAAAATCACTCAGCAATACTCTATCATCCTGATCAAGCAACATGTTTTCCGGCTTGACATCACAATGAACTACCCTATGCTCATGGGCATACTGCAAGGCCGCAGCAACCTGCTGAATATACGATAATACAGTGGCAAGAGGCAATATAGATCCCCTGGGATGCTTTGTCCGTAGCGACCCATGAGGTGCATATTCCATGACGAGATATGGCAAATCATGCTCCACACCAAATTCCAGAATGCCCACAATGTTGGGGTGACGCAACTGGGCAATAGTTCGCGCCTCGGTGAGAAATCGATCCAACACCTCACTTGCAGGCTCAAAGCTGACGTGCAAAACTTTTATCGCGGCTCTGGTCTCTAAATAAATGTGCTCACCGAGATAGACATCGGCAAAACCACCTGCTCCTAGTGGGCTGATGAGTCGATAATTGCCCAAATTCGACCCTTTAGTTGGCTCCATCATCTCTACCTCCCTCGAGAGTCATGCCAGGCATACTCTGGCATACAACCAGCACTGGTTAAACGCCACCAGTTAAGAAGGAAGCTTGTCATTTGTCAATCCCCACTTCGTTAGTAGCATATTATACATGTTATCCTGTACAACCCTGTGAAAAGCAGCCTGAACAGCATTGAATATCCCACTATTACCTCCACGAATGAGAATACCTTCTTCAGTTCCTTTCATCTTTCCCAATGGTATAAAGCTTCCCGGAAAACTCGTCATATAATACACACTGGTGGGAGAATCCTGGTAGGTCGCATCGACCTGCCCATGCGCCAGCGCATGGGCAACCGCATCGGCATCAGGCAGTTCCTTGATGGTGATCGTTAGATCCTTGTTACAATTGATATTTCTTAATGTGATATCTTCCACCGAGTCTTTCTGTACTCCAACAGTATGTCCGCAGAGATCAGACAGTTTCTTGAATTGGAAGCTCGCCGTATTCCTGGCACTCCCAAGGACAATCTCCCGAGGCGCAAGATAAGGAACGGACTGTACCGATGATGCAAGGTCTTTCAGAGGATAAGCAGCAATTACCACATCGACTTTTCTGCTGTTGAGGTTAGGTATGAGCTGCACAAAATCCATCGGTACGATTTTCACCTGTAGCCCCATCTGTTGCGCAATGGCTGTGATGAGATCCGTATCAAATCCCGCTGCTTTGTGGGTTTTTGGATCGGTGTATGTCTGCTGCGGGAAGCTAGTAGTAGTTCCCACGGTCAGCACGCCGGGTTGTATTAATGAGAGACCGGGGGACGTGGAGAGACCGGGAGACATGACACCACCAAACCATACAAGCAAGAGGACTAGGACGGGTACCGCCATAACAAGGGGAGGAGCGATATCCATACCGCGCCGTTGCCCACTCCTGTTACTTGCCTGCATCTGGGTCGCTGGTAACGTTTTCGCAGGTTGTGTTCTCTTCTCTCGCCTCCTCCTCAGGTGCCAGAGAGCGATAAAGCCCACGGTGAGGAATGCCAAAGCTAAGAGATCAAGCGCATCCGTTAAAATCAGTGTCATTGATGTATTGCTCGAAGCAAGCTTCAGAGAAATTGTTAGGATCGTCCATCTCCAGAGTACAGTCGTAAGAACCATTGTACAATTCCCTGGCAGCAGAATGACTTACACAACAAATTATTGTCCTTCCCGCTTCCTATTCTACCCGTTTTCTCAGATGATGTACAGTGGTTTATCTCTCCAATTTTGTTTCTATATGAGCATCACTTTTCTCACCCATATTCTCTTGACGACCACTTGCTCTCTATGCAATACTAGATAGGAACAGGACTATCCATCAATACGACTACATTGATAAAAGTATTTGGTAATGCATTCCTGATGGATAGCTCAGGACCTTTAAACAGAATAGCCCACATGGAGAAAGGAGCCTCGCTATGCCAGAAAACACGTATGGGCAGCCTTGGAGTCGGCAATATCGCGGACTACTCGTGTTTCTGCTTGACCAATCGGCATCAATGCAAGACAAGCGGATGATAGGAGGCAAAACTTATACCAACGGACAGATGGCAACGGCTACGCTCAATGACCTCATTTACACGATCATTAAAAACACGCCTGTCGATCCTGTAACCGCGCAACTCAAGGATTACTGTGATATCCTCGTCCTGGGGTATGGCGACCAGATCGTTCCCCTGGTCCATGCTGGCAATGGTCTGCCAATCTCTATCAGCGAACTCGCCATTCATCCTAGGGGAGATAATACTGTGCTAGCGGAACGTTTTGATAGTGCGTTGAACCGGGTTGTCCAGATCAAAGAAAAGCGGCCTTATTGGATTGTCGAGCAGTCCGAGGGCCGCTACACAGAAATGGCACTGGCTCTACAAGCTACTTTCAGGGCTGTTCAAACCTGGCTAGGCATAGAGCCTCACATGGACTCGTTCCCTCCGATTATCATTAATATTAGCGATGGCGCCCATAATGGCACGGGTGACCCTGTGGTTGAGGCTAGAAAAATTTGCAACCTGTATACGAATGACGGGTATGTCATGCTTTTCAATTGCCATCTGACCAGTCACGGGCAGCAGCGCATTGTTTTTCCCAAGACGGAGCAAGAGGTCAAATCGCAGATCACTGATCCCAAGGAGCAAAAATGGGCGGTGCAACTTTTTAGTATGTCGAGTCCCATTCCCCGGACAATGGTACAAAATGCGCAGGAAGTCAGGCGTGTCGGCCTGGAATATGGCACACACGGCTTCCTCTATAATGCCAGTCCCAGCGACCTGATGGAGTTCTTAACCTGGGGCACGAATCGAGATGAAAAATTCTGAGTGTCAGTGCTTTCATTTGTAGGAGAGGATGTGATAGATGAAAAACATCTTCTTTAGATCACCGGCCAGTGCCACATCCAATGTCACGCTGAACGCCCCGCTCCTGGTTGCGGTTTTAGCGGCATCGGTTGCATTCCTGGCACTTCATATACTAGCAGTCACTGTCTCCCAAATATCCTTTCTCAACTTCATTCTGACCTTCCTGACATTTATCATCCTGGTACTTACCCTGGTTTATTGCGTCTATAAACTCTACTTGCAAACCGTTCTTGCATGGCACATTCGCCAGGCCACAAGCGCTCTCTGCGCCAGCGCGTTTCTGGGCTGCTTTCTGTTTGGCTTCATCTCTCTCTCGTTCGCTGATATTTCCGCTCAAAACATTTGGGGCAGCGGTCTGGACATTGCGTTGTGTATCCTCTCATTAGTCGGTTTGCTGCTTCTTCTCGTGCACAGCCCTTCAGAAGCAACACCCATCGCTGTTACTCCACCTATTGTGGTAAATCCGCCAGTGAAATATACTGGTAGCAATCAATCGCCAGAGGAGATTCAGCCTTCTTTGCGAAACCTGCTGAACGACGTTCCACAATCGCACGCGGTCTACCTCTCTATCTCCAAAACCAATGAGCAAATCATATACAATGAAGATGCCTGTGTTATCTCACGAGATGAGACCCTTTTCGCCCTTTGTGATGGAGTTAGCAACAGTGAACTCCCTCGTGGCTGGGCAATTTTGCTTGGTCGCCATTGGCTCAAAAAGCCACTCTATCCGCAAGATGAGCAAGAGGGCATTGATGCTGCTAGGCTATCCCAATGGCTAGAAGAGCCTCGCTTTCTCTGGAAGCAATGGGTAGAACAGAACTGGCGAACTGAAGTGAATGAACGCAACTTCGTATCTAAAAAACCGCCGGTCCTGGATGGGCAAGTTGAGAGCATCCTGAATAAGGGTGCCGCTGCCACCTTTCTAGGTCTCCAGCTCAATCGCGACTATATGCGATGGCGAGCTACCGCTATCGGGGATACCTGTCTTTTTCACATCTTCACAGAATACGGCATCTCTGCCCGGCAACTCAAACCGATTATGCCTATCACTAGCTCAGCCCTCTTCAATCGAACTCCAGCATTGCTGAGCAGCAAAACAGGTGGTGTAGAACGCTTGCTCTCCAAAATTCAGTACCAGCAAGGAACCTACAATCACGGTGATACCCTGCTAATGGCAACCGATGCCCTGGCTTGCTGGTTGATCGCCCAGGTGGAACAGGGGTTATCAGAATGGCAGAAACTGGTAGAAATTCGCGATTCGCACAGCTTTGCGCACTTCATAGAAGAGCAGCGAAGGCAGAAAACAAACAAGATGCAGAAGGACGATACAACCCTTGTGGTGATCCCTCTCTAAAGGTGCGTGGGAATAGCGAGAAAGAGATCATTCATGGCGCTAGAAAATAGAAGCAGAGTCTGGCCAACGCCAGAAGAATATGGTGACGCACTGTTGAACCCCCATACTGCCCTCTTGAATAATGAGTTGAAGAGAAAACAAATCTCGTTGGATGCATTTGGTCAGCCACTGCGGCTGAATAGTGGAGGCACTCGCTATGTGTGTGTCTATCGCCTGGATGATTGGGTTATCCGCTGCTTCGCCGCTGATCCATCCAGAAATATCTTTCCTCCGCCAGATATCGAGGAGCGCTATCACAACATCATCACCTTTGTGCAGAGCACCGGCAATGATCTGGCTTTTCTTGTCCCCAACAAGTGGACTGCGCCTGGCATTCGGGTTAAAGCGAATGATTTTCCCATTCTCAGGTTGAAGTATCTCGCCAACGGCAAAAAGTTGGGTGAGTATTTAGCCGAACACTACCAGAAGCGAGAGGTTGTCAGCCTCATTGCTCAAGAGTGGCTCAAGATTATACAGCTCTTCGAGGATCAACAGGTAGCGCATAGTGACCTCGACTTGACCAACGTCCTGGTTTGGGGAACCTATCCCTCGCTCTCACTCCGCATGGTCGATTTCGACGGCATGTACGTTCCTTATTTCGAGGGTAAAGGCATGAGCCCGGCAGATGCTGGCCATAGGGACTTTCAGCCAGCACAGCCGGGCATCCGCAAATTCAACGCAGAGATGGACCGCTTCTCTGCCTTGATTATCTATTTGTCCCTTTATGCCTTAGAGATGAACCCTTCTATCTGGGTAAAATGCAAGGCGAGTGAACGCCGTTTGCTGTTGGGAAGAACCGACTTTGAGCACCTGGCTCAATCAAATACTTCAGAAAATTTTAAGCTCCTTCGCCAGGAGCATACTAATAGTCGCTTGCAATTGTGTCTGGAAGAGCTTGAAGAATCGATTAAAGAGGCCCGCATGCCGCGCAGTCTTAGAGAGATTCTCGGTATCTATGTCCCCACGCCATGGCCTGAACCTCCCTTGCGCGAGGTGCTAGCGATTGCTCCGCCTATCCCTATAGACGAAGTGTGGGACGTGGAAGAAACCTCAAAATCGGGCCCATTGTCCTCCTCCTGGCGCTACACGCCTGCTCCGCGTCCACTTACTGTCCCTTTGCCAATACTAGAGCCAGAGCCTCGGAGGCCCGGCTTGAGCAGAGGATGGATTATCGCTATTATTGTTATTATTGTTATTATTGTTATACTGGCAATCTTACTGATCGCGGCCATTAGTCAGAATAACTCGACGCCACAACAATATTCGTCTGCATCCGTATTACACATGGTACTTTCTTTACCACTGGTTGGCATGACCAACCTGGTTGGGGAAAACGATACCAAGGAATGACAACTTGATGATGAAACATGAGCCACTGCTTGGTAAATATCGTCTCCTTCAAATTCTCGGTTCAGGGGGATTTGCGAAGGTCTATCTTGGCGAACATATCTACCTGAAGACCCAGGCTGCCATTAAAGTGCTGTCCGCCGGATCCGATCTTACGCACGATGAGGCGCAGCGTTTTCTTAAGGAAGCGCGTACCATCGCCCAGTTACGCCACCCTCATATTATCAACATTCTGGATTTTGATGTGGAGAATGGCACTCCCTACCTGGTTATGGAATATGCTCCCAACGGTTCGCTGTACACACACTATCCAAACATGTGTGTGCTGGAGCCACAGGCCGTGGTCTCCTACGTCAATCAGGTGGCATCAGCCTTGCAGTTTGCGCACGATCACCAGGTAGTTCACTGCGATATCAAACCGGAGAATATGCTACTGAATGCAAGAGATGAGGTATTACTCAGCGACTTCGGCATTGCCGTAGTGCTTCACAGCAGCCTCAAGACGCAAGCAGCGGTCGGCACCATGCTTTTCATGGCCCCGGAGCAGTTCATCGGTAAGCCTGTGCCTGCAAGCGATCAGTATGGGCTTGCTGTGGTCGTATATAGCTGGCTCTGCGGCCAACTCCCTTTTAACAGCAAAAATGCCTCTGAAATGTACCGTCTCCACACTGGGACCCCTCCACGTTCTCTCAGAGAGATCAATCCAAAAATCTCACGTGAGCTTGACCAGGTCGTGTTGACTGCGCTTGCTAAAAACCCAAAAAAGCGCTTTACCAGCATTGACGCCTTTGCGAAAGCGCTAGAATTGGCAACACAATCACAACGCTTTTCAGTTCCTACTGTTGCTCGCTCATTCTCACCATCAACGAAACCCAAAACACAAACGCCCCAGGACGCCGGATCACAGCCATTACTTCCTTCGCTTTCCTCACTCCTCCCACTGGCTTCTCCTCCCAATGAGCCAACAGTAATAGCTGATCCCACTCTTCCCCCCGAATACCCGCTTATACAGCTTGCTCGCTCGCCAGAAGCAACTGCCGAGCAGCCATCTGCTCCCGGAGAAACACCCATCTCTCCGTCACAGCAAGTCACGCTCCCGGCATCTCCTTCGCTTCCCACTCCCGCTTCAGCCACAGAGGCATCCCCATCCCATGATATATCAATTACCATGCCTGCACGAGCAGAGAAGCCTTTCTCGTTACCAGCTCCACATCCGTTAGACCCGGTTCTGCCTCTCACCAAAGAGAGCAATCTCACCTATCGCAAGCATACCGGCCGGGTATCAACGGTGGCATGGTCGCCTGATGGCTCACATCTCGCTTCTGGCTCATGGGATGCCACTGTCCAGGTCTGGGATGCTACTTTTGGCACTACTTTGCTCACTTACCAGGGACATGCTCAACATGTGAAAAGTGTAAGCTGGTCGCCCGACGGTGGTCATCTCGCTTCAGGTTCATGGGACAATACAGTGCAGGTTTGGGATGCCACTACAGGTGATATGCTTCCTAAAATGTATTGTCACGAAGCGCAGGTTGAAGCGGTGGCCTGGTCGCCTGATGGCTCACATCTCGCTTCTGCGGGCTGCGATGGCCTTGTGCATATCTGGAGTCCATTCAGCAAAAACAATATCTTCATCTACTCCGGACACAGTAGGTCAATCAATGCTTTGGCCTGGTCGCCTGATGGAAAGTACGTTGTCTCTGCCAGCGACGACAAAACTGTCCAGGTGTGGGAAGCTCTTACTGGCACACTACTGCTCACGTACAGGAACCACCACAATCCGCTCTCTGCTGTAGCCTGGTCTACCGATGGTCTCTGGATCGCTTCTGCCGATGACCAGGGCGTTCTACATGTCTGGTCGGCTACAGATTGCAGTCTCCTTCAAACATATCATGAGGATAAACTTGAGTCCAGGGCAATCAAAGCACTCGCATGGTCGTCCGATAGTACACAACTCGCGGCAGCAGGCCAATTCGTCAGGATATGGCGTAATGCCAACTCACGTCCAACAACATCTCAGTATGTCTACAGAGGCCACACAAATTGGGTCAATTCAGTGGCATGGTCACCCGATGGACGAATGATCGCCTCAGCAAGCGACGATGAAACGGTTCAACTCTGGAACCCCTATGATCGCCTCAGCAAGCGACGATGAAACGGTTCAACTCTGGAACCCCTATGCCGTCTGAGCTATCACCGCTCTACTGGTACGTTGAGGCGTTTTACTGGAGAGTTCAAGCGATGCTGCTTCCTGATTCGCTCACTCTTCTGTTGTTAGCAATCCATTAGAATCAGACTTAGAGCGAGGCAAGCGAGGAGGTAAAGAAGCGGCTCGCCTATTCACCCCCTCCCATCAATCTTGAAACACTACAAAAAGTTACCCGCGAACTCGCTGAACTCTTTGGTATCTCCCTTCTACTAGTATGATTGCTCGGAAAGCGAGCGCGGAAGTCGAGGGGGGATAGCAAAAAATAATGCAAGAAGGAAATTAAGGGTAAGACTGGCAGGTGTGCTGAACAGAGCCAGGAAGAAGGCAAGAAGGTAGACAACCGGCCCGAACCAATACTGTTTATTAATTGCCTTCACAGCGCGTATATCTGCGTTTTTCGATAAGAGCCGGTTGTGATATGAGGCATAGCGCCACAGCAGATTAAAGCAGATAGCCAGGATCACCATCGTTCCACTGTACAAAAGAGCAGCCGCGTGTTGGTCAGGATGGACAAGGTATTCAGCGACTATTGCAGTGGGAACAGGGATAAAGACAATGATTAACAAGAGCAAGAGATTTAAAAGCATCAGAATAGTATTCGTACGTTTAATGTGCGTGTAAAGTCTATGATGGTTTATCCACATAACGCCTATTGTTGCAAAGGACGTTGTATAGGCAGCAAGCATCGGCCACTCGCTGAGCAACGTAGACCACAACTGCCTATCATTTGGCAACTGACTCGCAGGCACATCAACCCCAGGGATTTTAATAGTTAACACCAACAGGGTAATCGCGACAGCGAATACTCCATCGCTAAAGGCTTCCAGGCGTCCAGTTTCTTTTTCTTCCATGCGGTTTTTCTCCACCATTTCTATACGTTCAGAGTTTCAGTGTACACTGTGGCAGAAGCGATAACAATGGTAGGACGGACAGGAAAATACCTGTAAAGATATGCAGGCACATAGATATAGGTACAATTAGGGATTCCTCCAGTGTAACACTAGCCCATGAGTTTGCTGCTGAGAATTTACAGATGCTCTCATGTCTTCCAAGACAGCATGATCTAACAGCGTGCAGGCACCCAGACAGAAGCCCCACCCGCTATAGGTGGGGCTTCGCTCTCTAACGCTCTAAGATAGGGCTAGATAGAAGTGGCGAACACATCTGTCCGATTCGATTTGTTCTCGCCATTTGTCTGGACGAAGAAAGGTTGGAACGTGGTTCCAATGGTCGTCATGGCTTCGTAATCCCCAACGAAGAAGCCGCCCGCAAAGGGCGCATTCAGCATGTCGAAAGGTCCAGCAATATGTGTCTCATTGCCGAAGCTTGCGCCATGATTGGTCGACGACGTGAACCAGTAATCAGTTGGAAGCGTCGAAGTGTTTCCCGCAGCGAGGTTGCGGAAGTCGTAGTACGTCACACCGACCGTGCCCGCCGAGTTGACGGCCACCGTGGGCGTGAAGGCTGGCCTGCCGGTTACCTTGCTGACCGCGGCCGGCGCGCTCCAGGTCGCCCCGCCGTCGGTGGACGTGGAGATCACGGCCTGATTGACGGTACCGCCCGTGAATCGAGCGTCCTCCCAGACCGCGTACAGCTGTCCGGTGCTCGCATCGATGGCGACCTCGGGAAGGCCCTCTCCGGTGCGAATGGCTTGGCCTGTGTTGTTCGGGTTGGTGTCATCCACAGTCTGCTGGGTCGAGACGATCGTCGGCTTCGACCAGGTAGTGCCGCCGTCGGACGACGAGATGAAGCCGAC
>WNFX01005367.1_pt1 | contig 12364 bp, 9 predicted proteins | sample 5400111 | NCBI WGS metagenome assembly WNFX01 (sample SAMN13153363, study PRJNA577476) | soil metagenome | isolation source: 40 cm soil or saprolite under grassland replicate 1 | place: USA:California | collected 2016-06-15
CCACCGATCGCGCATGTGACATCCATGGGAAGAGGAGAGGCCGAGCAGGACTCGTCTCGGGTGTGAGCTTCAACTCCCTTCGACCCCAATTTTCGTACCAACAGGCCAGTACCGGCATCCAAGACGGCCGCCACTTGCCCTTTGGCATCGCTATAGCCCGTGAGAAGGCAAAGTTCCTCTTCATTTCCAAGCACAACGTCCACACAGTCTAAGACGGTACGCGCTACGCGTCCGGCTTCTTCTGGCGATTTCCATGAGCTGGAGCGGTAGTCCACATCAAGTATCGTGCGCAGTCCCGCAGCGCGGGCTGTCTTCAAAGCCTCCAGCGTGGATTCTCGCGCCGGGGAAGACGCGAGACTCGTTCCGTTAGTCACAAACATCCGGGCTCGTTGTATGACGTCTCGTTCACCGGCACCGACCTCCACCTGCAGATCCGCCGGATTGCTGCGATAGAAGACCTGAGGAAACCGGTCCGGTGGCGAGACTTCGCTGAGACAAAGCGATGTGTTGAGTCCTTGCAATGACCGTACACACGTAGTATTGATCCCTTCTCGGTTCAGAAAATCGAGCAAATAGTCGGCGAGCAAATCCTTGCCGACGCAACTGATTATTGCAACGCGAAGACCTAGACGGGCTAACCCGACCGCGATGTTGGCACTCGAACCTCCCAGGTGACGAGAAAAGTGTTCCACCTCAGCCAGCGCACGATTTTGTTCGACTGCGTATAAGTCATACCCTATGCGCCCCAACACACACACGTCGAATGATTTCGTTGCGTTCACGCCGGCAGCCTTTGCCTCCGATTTGGTTTTGCATTCGATCGGTGGTTGACCGCAGCCGGAGTCTCCGCAAGTAACTGGACCGCCTCATTAAAACCGGCACCGCGATGGATCATCGCCGTCAATGCCCGGCACATGGGCAGGGGATCCTGATGCGGTGGAAACAGCAGATTACGTCCGATGATCGCTCCGCGAACGCGAGGGCTCGAGGTTAGCCCGGCGGCGAAGTCTCGCAGCGTTTCGATCGGACTCTCACGGGCGGGTCCTCCGAGCAGAAGAATAGGCAACGTCGTCGCACGGCAGACGCAACCAAAATCTTCGCTGTACGGCAGCTTCAACCAGACGTGGGCCGAGGAGTCTCCCAGGGCCGCTGCAATCCCGCAATGGCGGATCAATGCCGCGCTGTCTTGGGCAGTGTGATAACCGTCAGTTCCGCGTTTCACTTCCAGCGCCTCGACAAAGGCTGCCAGCCGGTGCCGCCGAAGCGAGTTTATTGCGTCGGCGCATGCTTCGACGGTGCGGCCTGATGCCGGGTCCTCGGGATCCAACCTGTAGAGCATCTTTCCACCATCGCAGCGGAGTTCGGCCAGCCGCCCAGCACTCATGCCGGTAAACGCGTCATCCATTTCAAACGCAGTACCGGAAAGGCCGCCTCGATTCATGCTGCCCACGAGCACCCGGTCGTCGAGAAACCCGCCGCCGCCCCTGCGCCGTTCCAAATGACTGAGGATGAGCAGCTCTTCAAGCAAATCGCTGGTAGCCAGGATCCCGTCTAGATTCGGATCGTCGAGCAGACGACGCACTCGCGCGATTAGTTGGTAGCGATCGCCCATCGCGAGTTGATCATCTCGAATTTTCGTGACACCGCGTCCCGGGTGATCTGCTGCGACCAGCGCGAGCTTCCCGTCGAGAGTTAGTTGCGCGCGCTTTTTCCGTCGCCGCGCTTCTCGCTCAATTACCTTCCGGTGATGAACCCGAGTCTCGGTGATCTCATCAAACAGCTCGGCGGTCAGAACTTTCTCCGGGACGAAACCATCCTCCCGTTGTGCTGCGGCCACCGCTATCTGTGAATTCGCCATTGGTAATCACACTCCCATTTGTCGGAGAAATCTTCGGCCCGCCATTGCATTCGCCAGCGGTGCCGAATCATTGCTTCCACCCGCGAGTACATCTTGCTCCGCCACAACCCAACCTTCAAACCTATGTTCACGGACCAGGTTCAAGAGCCGCGAAAAATCCACCACACCTCGCCCGAGGGGCGCAAATACTCCGCCGCGCACAGCGCCATAAAAATCGATTTGCTGTCGGCGGACCTCCTCAAGCCGCACTCCATCAATATCCTTGAAATGCAAACAACGCAATCGGCCGATGTGGCGCTGCAAGACAGCCTCCGGATCCCCGCCGCCGTAAACGCAGTGACCAGTGTCGAGGCACAAGCCCAGTTCTTCCGGCGAAAACAGAGAAAGCAGGTGATCGATTTCTTCGGGAGTTTCTACATGCGTTGCCACGTGATGATGAAACGCTACCTTCAAGCCAAGCCTGGCGCAGAGATGAAGCACCTCACAGATCGCTTCTTTCGCCATCTGCCACTCCTCTTGCCCATAGGAATACTGCTGCGTTCCGGAGCAACGGCCTGCGACCGCGCATCGCTCAGCGGTAATCTCGTCGGACAGGATCAGGAGCTGGCAGTCCATTTCGCTAAGCAACTTCGCCGTTCGCTCCACGTGCTCTAGTCCCGGTCCGATTGCAGCCTTATCTGCTAAAGGAATAGCCACGAAGGCCGAGCAAAGTGTCAATTTGCGTTGCTCAAGCTCGTTGCAAAGCGCAACTGGATCAGTAGGCAGGAAGCCATAAGGCCCCAGCTCCGTACCTGCGTACCCCGCTTTCGCGATCTCGTCCAGCACGCGGGAATAGGGGTATTCCCGGGGGAACGGAACGGATTCCATAATTCCCCAGCTCACGGGCGCGCTCGCAACGCCAATCGTCATCTGCATTCTCATTAATTGCGGCTTGAGCCGATGTGCCTCACGTGGCTACGTGCATCGTTTCCGCTTGAACTTCGTCACCTAGCAACACGGAACGAGAATCACGGCAGGACCTCTCGGCGGCCAAGGCAATGGCAAGCGCTCTCCGCGCATCTTCACCTGTCACGCCAGGCGGAGAACTGGTCAGAACGGCTCGCACAAAGTCGCGTAGCTCATTCAAATAGGCTTCTGCAAATCGCACTAAAAACTGACTAACCACGTCGTGAGTGACCCCGTCGCTAGTCAGGACCGTCATCGCGGTCTGCCGAAGATAGCCGATGCGAAGCGTTCCTTTCGATCCCACAACTTCAGTGTAGATGTCGTACCCGTAGCGGCTTTGCCGGAAGGATTCAACATTTCCAATCGCACCGCGGGAAAATCGCAGGTTCACGACTCCAGCGTCAAGCTCCCCAAACTGCACCAGCTCCGGACAGGCCAGCGTCCCACCGAAGGCGTGGACTTCTGCGACCTCATCCTTCATTAGCCATCGTGCCAGGTCAAATTCGTGAATGCTGGAATCCAGGAACAATGTGCCGCTGCCGGATTTGTAAAAGCTGAGCGGGGGCGGCTCGCGGTCACGGCCTATCGATCTGAAAATGATCGGAGTTCCAATCTCTCCCGCTCCGATCCGTTTATAGGCGTCTGCATAGGCAGGGTCGTATCGCCGCATGAACCCCACCTGAAGAACGACATTGGCCTCGCGAGCGGCCGCAATGGCGGAATCTACACCCTCGATTGTCAGCGCCAGCGGTTTCTCGCAGAGAATATGTTTGCCAGCCGCGGCAGCCGTCTGGACTGCGGATAGATGAAACTTTGAGGGTGAGGCGATCACCACCGCATCCACGTCCTTTCTCTGCACAAGCGCTTCCACGGTGTCGTAATAGTGTTCGATTTCAAGATCCACGGCCAGACGGCGCACGGCTTCGCGGTCCACATCAGCGACCGCGATCAACCGCGCGTCAGGAATAAACGACCGCAGATTCTCGGCGTGGCGCCTGCCCATGCGCCCAACGCCCACTACCCCGACCCCTAGTTTCTGCATTGGCTCCTCATACTCAAAAATTCTCCGGCTAGAGATCCATTCCTTGCTTATCAACCATCTTTTGCGGATCGAAACTTACCTTGATTTCGATTGTGCCCGCCCGACTAACAAATTTGAGCTCCTTTTCTTCCGCATCGACGGCAGCCTCGTCGGCAGTGTTCTTCCTCGGAAAATGAAAAACGATGGCATTAATCCTTTTTCCGTCTGGTCCGCGCACGATTTCCACTTGGCTGGCGGCAATTCTTTCTTTTGACTTCTTTGCGATCAGATAGGTCTGAGACTTCAATGTCGATTCGCTCGCACTCAGAAAGGGAGTCATGTCAGTGCCGACGACAGCCAGTTCATAATCAGCTGGCGCTGGCGGCAAGGATTTGTCCGCTTCCGAAATCTGTTTTCGCAATATCTGGCCGCGAACCGATGCTTCACGAAGAGTTCTGGAAGAAACCCAACGTACCACAAATTTGAGTTCTTCTTTTTCCTTGCCTTTATGTTCTTCTTCTCTTTCCCCACCCCGTTCCTTTTCTTCTCGCTCGTCTTCTTCGTCTTCGCCGCGGGCACCGCTAACTTTGGGCGCACCCTCAGGTGCTTCCAGATCATGCTTCTTGCTGCCGCGTTCGGCCTCGATCCGTTTTGCCCATGGGGAATCGTTCAAGATCTTGTAAACATCTTTCTCGCTCCAGTCTCTATATGACTTCTCCTTCCATGGATCACCTGCCCAGACCTCAATCGCAAATAAGAAAACAGCCGCGGTAACGGCAATCCGGCGCATGCTCTTTGTTCCTCTCAGGCCGGCGTAGGATCCTCCGGGCTAGCCGCTTTCGTCCCACCTTTAAAGCAGGTGTTAACAGCTCTAGAAAGTCAGCCGCAGCATAAACTCGACCTGGCGCGGCAAACCCGTGCCGGTATTGGCCGAGCTAAAGCTGTCATTGTTATTGTTAAAGTTGACGCTCGTAGTAATCACACCAAACCCGGAAAACAAGCCCGGCCCTGGCGGCGGCGTCGGAGGCCCAGCCAGAATATCCAACTCACCGGGATCACCCAACTGCGTGCGGTTGAAAATATTGAATGCTTCAGCGCGGAACTCAAGGTCTACTTTTTCGGTGATTTTTGTACGTTTCGTGAGCGCCATATCCGCCTGCCAGACCTTGGGCGCCCGGATGATACCCCGGAGCGCATCCCCAAACCGGGTGAGGGGGGGTGCTGCAAACGCGTTGATGTTGATCCAATTGTTACGGTTTTGCCCGCGGGGGATGACCGGGACGCCGGGTACCAGGTCAGGTCTCTGATCGGCTGCGTCGTTGCCGTCGGGAATCTGGCTCGAGTCCCGACTGATAAGCACAGTTAACGGGTGGCCGCTATGCGCCAAGCCGATCCCGCTCAGGCTCCATCCTTCCAGGACCTTGCCCAGGAAGCCCGCGATGGCCCAATAGCGCCGCCCCGGCCCGATGGGGAGATCATAAATGCCGGTGGCAGTAAAGTTATGGCGCGTATCAAACACACTGGGCCCCCGGTCGCAGGGACGGCAGGCAGCGTTTTCGGGTGAATTAGCTTCTCCTCCGCCCACCGAACCGTCGTTAATCGAATGGGAAAGCATATATTGCACCTCCCACATCCACCCATGTTTCATTTGCCGCTGGAGAGAGAATTGCCCAGCCTGGAAGGTGCTTGTCCCGACGTCTGCCTTTATGTCGAGGTTACCGAAATCGGGGAACGGTCTTGTGCAATCTACAAACGCTGGCAACCCAGTATCTGGGTCTGTTCCTATCGTCCGAGGCTCCTCGCATAGATTGAAGCGATTCCGCGCGAACAGCCGTACGCCATGCGTGCCCATATACGACGACTGGAAGACAAAATCGCCAGGTAACGCTTGCTGCACTGACAGACCCCATTGCTCAACGTACAAGTCGCGCCGGTGACGCTGCAGCGCACGCGGAGCCGCGGCGATTAGGACACTTGGACAATTCGCCAGATTCACCGGATACGACAAGGTAGGGCAGGACGAGGAGTCGACTTCCTGCCTAAAAGTATCGCTTTCCAGTGAGGCGTTGAGATCATCGTTTTGACCTGCGCCGTGGTAGATTCCGAATCCTGTTCGAATGACAGTCTTATCACGCAACGCCGCCGGAGCCCAAGCAATGCCTATCCTTGGATCCCAGTTCCGGTAACTGGGGAAGTAAGCAGGCGATCCCTTAGGGCAGATGCCGGCTTCCGGTTTGGTCGTGCCAGGTAAAAACCCACCTGTACAGGCCGTATCGAAAACCGTCATGTGACCATGAGCTTCCGTAATCACCGAGTAATACTCCCAGCGAATTCCCAGATTCAGCGTCAAGTTAGGCCTTACCTTCCATTCATCTTGGAAATAAGGAAGAATGAACGTGTGTCGTAGGCCGTGCGGATACCACGGATGTCGAATGTCAGCCGAATCAAGCGAGTCGGTGATCAGAGATGAGTTATCCGCGAAGGTTATGCGATCATCTTCCGTGATCCCCTGATTCAACCGAACCCGCCGCACCTCGATGCCCGTCTTAAAGGTGTGGCGTCCGTGTGAGATTCCGAGACTGTCTATGTATCCAAACGTGGTACCGATTTCATGGTCGGTATTGCTATTGTTGAGTTCTTCGAAGTTGCTGGTGCTCACATCGATGGGAAACACGCTAGCCTGGGGATTGTGGTACGGAACACGATTGATGCCAAATTTCGCTTCATTGAAAATGGTGTTCGAAAAGCTGTGTTGCCATGCCAGAAGGTAGTTGGCCGGATGGGTGATGATTTGTTGCGTGTCTAAGAAACCACCGAGGGGAGCACTCGTGAACGACACATCCCGATTGGCCCGAATGTACACGGTATTTCGATCATTGAACTTATGGTCCAAACGGACCATCCAACTATCCTCGTTGAGCCTAACACCGCCCGGATGGATGAAACTAAAGCTGCAGGAATCTGTCGTAAGATCGACGCAGTTGCTGTTGCCATCGCCCGGCCTTACGGCAAGTCTCCAGACGGCAACAAGAGGCGCCATCTGGGGAGAGGTATTAACAATCGCGGTGAGCAGGTTGTCACTTGGAAGTTGCGCAACCAGGCTTCGGGTTTGCGCCTGACGCAGCCCTTCATAGGTTAGGAAGAAGAAAGTCTTATCCCTTTTAATCGGCCCACCCAAACTCAAACCATACTGATTGAGGTGGAAAGGAGGGCGAATCGGCAAGCCCGTGACGGTGTCGAAATCAGTAAACTGCCGGGCATCCAGCGCGCTGTTTCTGAAAAATTCGAAGAGAGAGCCATGGAAGACATTGGTGCCGGTCTTCGAGACTAAATCTACCTGTCCTCCTGCGCCCGCGCCATGCTCAGCTGTGTATAGCATTGAGCTGACGCGATACTCAGCAACGGCTTCTTCGGAAATCTGCAACCGCGTCGTTGACTTCTGCGCTTGTTCCTGAATGCCGGTGGCGTCTACACCGTCCATGGTGTAGTTGTTGTCGTCCCGCCCGCGACCCGCAAATCGAATGGTTCGCTGGTCTCCACCGCCATCATCAACGGCCCCGGGCGCGAGTAGCAAGAGACTTGCCCAGTTCCTGCCATTCACCGGAAGAGCTTCGATTTCCTGCTTTTTGATCACACCAGACAGCTCTGGAGAGGTTTCTTCGAGCGGCGTCGGTGCAACTTCAACCACAATCCTTTGCATTACCGCGCCGACTTTCAAATGCGCGTCAAGGGTGCGGGTCTCACCCACCAGGAGCACAACATCTTGAAACTGAGCGGTCGCAAATCCTGTGTGCGTCACCGTCACCGTATACGTTCCTACCGCTAGTCCGGGAACGCGGTACACTCCCTGAGAATTGCTCTCCGCTTCGCTTTCCAGACCGGTGGCCTGATCCTTGGCATGGATTTTTGCGTCTCGGACCACTGCTCGGGTAGGATCAGTCACGGTACCGGTAAGCGTAGCCCGGTCTATCTGCGCCTGTCCGCAGCCCACAACGAGTAACAGCACCAAGCCGCCCAGAGAGACGCTTCGCAAGCTAAATTGTGCGCGCGGCATCACGTTTCCTCCCGACTCTTTGGAGTCTGCCGTCCGTTGGTCATCCCTGTGCTTCGACGAGTTAAGGACTGAGTTCAAGGCTCTTCTGACCGGGCTGGTCGCACAGGCATCGCGGGCCTAATCGGAGCCCAAAAGTCGCTATCGGCGTACGGGATGAGAGAAAGAGCTAATCGCTTAGATCGCCGGGCTTTGTGTTTCGCCAGCGATAGCATGCCCATTTACACCCCAAGCTATTGGGTTGTCAAGCACTTTTTTCACGAACTGATCCCCAGGTCCAGGAGCACTTCGGTCATAATATTTGTGTTCGGCTAATGGCTTAGGAATGGCAGCCCGGCAGCGCACTCGATCAGTCTTTTGGCGACCAAAGAGACGCACCAGGCGACCGAATGGCCTGTACTGGCAGCATACCGGTAATAGTCGCAATTTTTGGCCTGATTGACTATGGGACGAAACCAACTTCTGCCGTAGACGTGGCAACCAGCAGATTTCCGAATGATAGAATGAGCGCATGCGGCGCCATACCCTCCAATTCGCTGCAGTGGTCGTTCTGCTGGTCTGCTTCGGCAGTCACGTCTCCGAATTTCTCGACCATTGGGATCACACATTCCAGACTGGTAACGACATCGAATCGGCCCTCATCGTGGTTGCGCTGACGGGCGGCGTAGCGCTCGCCCTTGCGGGTGCGACTGCGATTTTCGCGGCTCAAACTGGGTTCTCATCCACTGTTCAGCCAAGGCTCCTCGCCTGTAATGTAGTCCTGTGTCCTCCCGTTAGCACTCCTTCACCCCCGCCTTTAGCTCTTCGTATCTGATCATTCGCTCCGAAAGTACAGGGTTCAGTCCGTTGGATGTACCACCCTGTCAAACAGGAGTGATCATGCTTCGATTCGGTGTAGTATTTCGCCGCCGAGCTGCGGCCGTTGCCTTATCGCTATTCTTGCCGACTCTTGCCACCGGGCAGACATCAAGGACCAGCGGGAGTGTTCAGGGCACCGTAGTTGACCAAACCGGTAGTGCGGTTCCCGCAGCGAGGATTCAGCTTACGAATCCGGCGACAAATCAGGTGCGCACTGCTGCCAGCGGTCCCACTGGCGACTTCCTGTTGAATGGAGTCCCCGCTGGCAGCTACACTTTGCGAGTTGAATCGACCGGGTTCGCCAGCTTCGAAAACAAGTCCGTCGAAGTCAACGTAGGCAGCAGCACGCCGCTGGTGGTTCGTCTTGCTCCGGCGACAGTACAACAGCAGGTCACCGTATCGGAAGAGCCTCCGCCGATGGACGTGACTCAAACCACGGTCGCAACCACGATTGGTCCCGAGCGGATTGAGGAATCGCCGGTGGTCACGCGCAATTACCTGAATTTCGTACTGCTCGCGCCTGGGCTGAGCCAATCCAATGATCAAAGCAATGCCGCGAGTCAAAGCATGCTTGCGGGCAGTGACTTCACGTTTGCCGGTCTCCGCCCCCGCAGCAACAGCCTTTACATTGATGGCGTAGAAAACAATGACGAATTTGGAGGCGCAGTTCGCATCGAGCTTTCGCCGGAGACGATTCACGAGTTCCAGGTTGTAAACAATGGAATTTCTGCCGAGTCGGGAGGAGGTATGGGCGGCTCGATCAATGTAGTCACCAAAAGCGGGGCAAACATTCATCATGGTGACGCTTTTCTCTTCGTCCAAAACGGCGCGCTGAATGCACGGGAACCTCTGACGATTGAGACCACTAAACCCGGCCTGGATCGCGAGCGGGTTGGCGGCGCCCTTGGCGGGCCGATCATTCACAATCGCACTTTCTACTACTTTGCTGGCGAGCAGGAGCGCTCGCGGGGCGACGACAGTTCGTTGATTGCTCCTTCGGTGGCAGCGGCGGTCAACGGTTTGCTGCAATCGGACACATTCCCGCGCCTGACGGTACGGGCGCTAAATCCGGATATGTTCCCGGTGGAGCGAGCTGAAACAGAAGCATCAGCCAGGCTGGACCACCAGATCAACGCACAAAACTCTCTGTTGCTGAAATATGGGTACACCAACAATCGTGAGGTTGGCGATGCATTCAATGTGAACGGTTTGGTCGATCCTAGCGGCCGTGGGAGCAGCTTCACTCGCGATCAGGGACTTACTGCTGGCGTCACTTCCGTTCTGAACCCGAATGTCGTCAACAGCACTAGCCTTCAGCTCAGCAGAAGAAGGCAGGTGTTGCGAACTGCCGACCAGACTGGTCCCGGCATAGAGATCGCGGGAGACGTTGAGTTCGGGCGGGCATTCTCAGGCAATGACGACCGAACGGAAAATCACTATCAATCGGTTGATACCACAACGATCTTGAGAGGGCGGCATCTGTTGAAGTTCGGGGCCGATCTCGATCATATTCGGGAGTCGGCCGCAGTCGACGACGGCTTTGGAGCTCTCTACATCTTTTCCAATCTCGCAGCCTTTCTAAGCGGAACTCCTGATGAATACCTGCAGGCGTTCGGCACTCCGCGCGCCCGATTCGGAACGACGCGATACGCTGGATTTGTACAGGACCATTGGACGTTTCTGAAGCGATTCACGGTTGATCTGGGAGTGCGCTACGACTTCGAGCACCTGCCGGCTGGCATTCAGCAAGACACCAACAATTTCGCTCCGCGTGCGGGTGTCGCATTCAGCCCGTCGGACGAATGGGTCCTGCGTGGCGGCTTTGGCATTTTTTACGACCGCTACATCCTGGCCGCTGTGAACCGAACCTTGGAAATGAATGACGCCGATGCATTTCTGCAAGTTGCGTACGGACCGCTGGCGAAGCAGATCTTCAACGCCGCCCTCGGCGGCACGCCCACAAGCCCCGTGGCGAGCATTTCGCCATCGATTTTCACAAGCTCTCCAAACCTGAGGACGCCTTACAGCGAGATCGCAAGTGCAAGCGTCGAGCGCCTGATCACCAACAACTTGACGGCGAGCGCAACCTATTTGTTTGCACGCGGGGTGAAACTGCCTCGCACCGTAAACGTCAACCTGTCTTCGTCTACGGTGCTGAGGTCGGCGAATGCATCCGCGCTCGGATTCGGCAGCACGCCATTCCCACAAGAACTTGGGCGAGAGGTTTTTGGACCAAACCGGCTGAATCCGGCTTTCAACAATGTTTATGAGTGGCAGCATGAATCCAGCTCGACCTACGACGGGCTCTCGCTCTCAGTGAACCGGAGGCTTGCCAACGAGATCGAGTTTTCTGGCAGCTACACGCTCTCCAACGCCATCGATGACGCTTCTGATTTCAATGAGCAGCCGCAGAACCCGTACTCGATTCGCGCTGAGCGGGCGCTTTCGGCCAACGACCAGCGCCATCGTTTCGTATTCAGCGGCACATTTGATCTGCCGTTTGGAGATGAGGAGGAGGGGAGAAAGCCGACTAGATTAATGGCGAAGGTATTTGGGAACATCGAAACCGCCCCGATTCTGACGGTCGGCAGCGGCAGACCAATTAACCCGCTGATCGGCTTCGATGCCAATCACAACGGCGCATTTCCGCTCTCCTCGCGACCTCTGGGCTTTTCACGCAACGCGCTCCACACCTCAAATCAGGTCAAATTTGACCTCAGGGTGCTGAAGTACTTCAAGATTGGCGAGCACGGGAAACTTGATTTCGTAGCCGAATCGTTCAACTTACTCAACCACACGAATGTCGTCGGCCTAAACCAGTTCTTCGGTCCTGGCATTGCTCCATTTCCGACGTTTAGCCAATCAGTCAGGGCCGGGATCGCTCGCCAGCTCCAATTCTCGATTGATTTTGAGTTCTGAGCAGCAATTTCGGACCGCAAGCGCGGGGAGACAAAATCCATGTGTTTTGAACGTCTGTTGTCAATCGCAACGAAGCCGGCACGGGTTGAATCGCACGATGACGCTGGTGGGCTTTGCCGCGGGCAAGGAGTTTCGGGGTGAAGACGACAGCACCGAACCAGTTGTGGCACAGCAATGTCAGTTACTTCTTCGTGGTCGGTTGGGTTGGTATCACTCGATTCTGATGCTGGACGACTTCTCGCGTTTCGTCTTGGCCAGCGATCTGAAACCGGACATGACGGCGCACTCGATCAGCAATGTGGTGGAACAGGCGGTCGCGTTCACGGGCATGCGCCGAGTGCCGCCGGAGGAAACACTGAGGCTTAAGATGATGGTACGCCGCGGTAGCGAATCGTCTCGACATGGGAGGTGGATTGCATGGGTTACACACGACGCGCGGTGCTCGCGGGCTTAGGACTGGCAGGACTCGAGACGGCGATGTTGCCTCTGGTCAAGAAAGCCGCAGCATCCTCATTAACGGGATCGTTTGCCGCGGGAGTAGGCACCTGCCCGTTCCGCCTGGCGGTGATCAATGACGAGATCACGCAGGACTTCGAGAAGGCATGCCAGATTGTGTCTGGTGATTTCGGGCTGCGTTGGATCGAGCTACGCTCGATGTGGAACAAGAACGTGGCCGAGCTCAACGCGAAAGAGATTGAGAATGCGAGGAAGA
>WNFX01005369.1_pt1 | contig 12363 bp, 9 predicted proteins | sample 5400111 | NCBI WGS metagenome assembly WNFX01 (sample SAMN13153363, study PRJNA577476) | soil metagenome | isolation source: 40 cm soil or saprolite under grassland replicate 1 | place: USA:California | collected 2016-06-15
AACCGGAACAAGGAAGCCGTTGGGTTTCTGCAGAAGGTGTTCGAATCGCCCGCCGACCGCCGCACACCGCATGTCGAAGCGCTGAAACGCCTCGAACACGAGGCCGATCAGGTGACGCACGAAGTGGTCAACCGGCTGGACCGCACTTTTATCACGCCCCTGGATCGCGAGGATATCCACCAGCTCGCGTCGGACCTGGACGATGTCATGGACGCGATGGATGGTACCGCCCGGCGCGCGCAGATCTTCCGGCTCGGCGCCGCGCCGCAGGGCGTGCTGCGGCTCGTCGATGTGCTGGAGCGAATGATGGGCGTGCTGGCGGAGGCGGTCAGTCGCCTCAAGAAAGGGAACGATGTCATCAAGTATTGCGTGGAGGCGAAGCAGCTCGAGGAAGAAGGCGATTCGATTTATCACGAGGCACTGGGCCAGCTGTTCGAGAAGGAGCGCGACGCAATCGAGCTGATCAAGTGGAAGGAGATCTACGATAATCTGGAGGGCACGCTCGACCAGGCCGAGGACGTCGCCAACGTGGTCGAGTCCATCACGATCAAGCACGCCTGATGGGCGCCTCCGTCTGGTTCGTGCTGGCGATTCTGTTCGTCGCCCTGATCTTCGATTTTATCAATGGATTTCACGACGCGGCAAACTCGATTGCCACAGTCGTTTCGACGCGCGTGCTGTCCCCCAGCGCGGCAGTCGTATGGGCGGCGTTCTGGAACTTCGTCGCGGCGTTTGTGTTCGGTACCGCGATCGCGAAGACGGTGGGCAAAGGGCTGATCGACATCAACGTCGTCGACTCAACGGTCGTGCTCGCCGGGCTGCTGGGGGCTATCATCTGGGATCTGGTGACGTGGTGGCTCGGCCTTCCCACGTCGTCGTCGCATGCGCTGATCGGCGGGTACGCCGGCGCCGCGGTTGCGAAGGCGGGGTTCGCGGCGATCATCGCGAGCGGCTGGACGAAGACGCTCGTGTTCATCGTCGTAGCGCCGGTGATGGGCTTCGTCCTGGCGCTGGTGCTCACCGTCGCGCTGTCGTGGGCGCTGCGGCGATCGTTGCCGCGACGTGTCGACAAAGCATTCCGCGTGCTGCAACTGGTTTCCGCGGCGCTGTACTCATTGGGGCACGGCACGAATGACGCGCAGAAGACGATGGGTATCATCGTCGCGCTGCTCGTTTCGAGCCAGGCGCTGTTCGTGAATTTTCCCGTTCGCATGTTCCATCTCACGGACGCGACCAACGTCCCGCCATGGGTCATCCTCGCTGCGGGCGCCGCGATCGCCCTCGGCACGATGGCGGGCGGCTGGCGCATCGTGAAAACGATGGGCCAGCGAATCACGAAGCTGACGCCGTTCGGCGGCTTCTGCGCCGAGACGGCCGGGGCGATCACGCTGTTCGTTTCATCGCATTTTGGAATTCCGGTGAGCACCACGCACACAATCACAGGCGCGATCACCGGCGTGGGCGCCGTGCAGCGCTTCTCCGCGGTGCGTTGGGGTGTGGCGGGGCGGATCGTGTGGGCCTGGATCGCCACGATTCCGGCGGCTGCCGGCATCGGCGGACTTGGCTACCTGTTGCTGCGCGCGGTGGTGTAGCGACTACGCGACCTTCACTCAGTCACTGAATAAGCGACGCAGCCCACGCTCGGTCTCCGCGAGTGCTTCCTGGAAATGCTGCAGGTCGCCGCCATAGCCGAAGCGCAGGAATCCCGGCATCCCGAAGTGATCGCCGGGGCAGAGCAGCACGCTGTGCTGGGCGCGCAGTTTTTCGACGACCTCGGGCGCCGGGATGGCGCCGCGATAGCGGGCCCAACAGATCGCTCCCGCGTGCGGCGCATGCCAGGTAAAGGTGTCGCCGAAGCTCTTGAGCCAGGCTTCCATCACCGGATAGTTCGCATGCAGGATGCGGCGCGTGCGTTCGATGAGCTTCTCGCGCACGAGCGGATCGAGCGCGACCGCGGCGAGGTGATCGGACGCCCCCGCCGGACCGATGGTGGTGTAGTCGTGCCGCGCCCACGCTTCCTGGCTGAACGCGGGCTGTGAGACGATCCAGCCGATCCGGAGCCCGGGCAGGCCGTACGCTTTCGACAATCCATTGACGATGATGACCTTGTTGTATCCGCTCCCCCAGAACGACTGGGTCGTCTTGCCGCCCCGCTCGGCGCCGGTATACACCTCGTCCGCGAGAATCCAGGCGCCAACCTCCGCGGCACGGTCGAGGATCGCCTTGCGGATCGCGTCGCTGAGCACGTGCCCGGTCGGATTATGGGGATTGGTGACGACGACGAGCTTGGTGCCCGACACGATCGCGGCGCGAATGTCTTCGGCGTGCGGTTCCCAGCCGTCCTTCTCATCGAGCTGAAACGCCTTGGCTTGCGCGCCGAAGTTTTGCGCCAGGCCCCAGGTCTGCAGGTAGTTCGGCATCATCACGGCGACCTTGTCGCCGGGCTCGAGCAGGCGCCAACAGGTCACGAAATTTGCCTCGGAGCTTCCCGTGGTCACGAGCACCTGATCGGGCGAGGCGCCGGGATAGAGCGCGGCAATGCGTTCGCGCAGCAGATCGGTGCCGTTCGACTGGCTGTAGCCGAGCCGGACTTCGAGCAACGGCAGCGCGGACGCGCCGGCGAGGCCGAGCAGCTCCTGGATCGTGAGCGGATGCACGCCGGACTCGGAGAGATTGAAGCGCACCCGGTTTTCCCAGGTGCTCTGCCAGCGTTCGAGATCGAACGGGACGAACCGTGTGGGGAGTGTCATAGCTGGTAAAGCTGCCGCAGGTCTTCCGGTTTCTCCAGCCAGTAGTCGGGTGACAGATCCTCGAGATGTGCGCGGTCGAAGGGGCCCCACAGCACCGCGGCGGTTTTGACTCCGGCTGCGAGACCGGCTTCCATATCATGCCGCGAGTCGCCTACGAACACCGTTTCGGCGGGTGTCTCGCCGAGCGCCGCAACGGCTTTGAGCACGGGCTCGGGGTGAGGTTTAGAGTGCGTTACGTCGTCGCAGCCGATGACGATGTCGAACGCGTCGTCGAGGGCCGAGATGCGGAGCCCGCGCATCGCGCCGTCGCGGAGCTTGCTGGTGACGACGCCGAGCCGCTTTCCGGCCTGCTTGAGCCGGCGAATCTCTTCGACGACTCCTTCGTACGGTCTCACCAGCGCATCGTGATGCATGAGGTTGTAGGTCCGATACGTCTGCACCATTGCCTCGATCTCTTCCTTATCCTCCGTTATCTCCCCGAACTGCGCCCAGAGGGGGGTCCCCAGACCTTTGATCCACATGTCGTCGGGCGGCAGCGGCTCGTTGGAGCGGTGCAGGGCCATCGTGTGGCGGTAGGATCGCAGGATCAGGTCGATAGAGTCGATGATCGTGCCGTCGAGGTCGAAGAGAAAGGTTGTGAGCGTCATCGCTCACAAGCTAGCGCTCGGGCCGTTTGATTGCAGGCAGGCTACCAGCTCGACGCTGAGCGTCACATCGGCAGCGTCGGCAGGCGGGAGCGCGTGGTGCCACGCGAGCAAATCCGGCACCACCAGCGCTTGCGGACGTGACAACAGATCTTCCAACAGCAGCTCCTCACCGGCTGTCATTCCTGACGCCAGTCGCGAGACCAGTCCATCGAGTGCGGTGAGCTGTTCCCCATTGCCGCGCCGCGCGGCCCGCCGTGCGGCTGACAACACCCACGGGATGAGCCGCCGGGCGAGGCGGTCGCGATCACTCGCGCGCCAGCGCGCGTCCTGCACGGCCGCGAGTCGCGATCTGATCAACGGCGCGGCGGCAGCGATAGCGTGCCGCAGGAAACTGCGATCGACGGCTCTTGGCTCAGCGGCAACCGCTGTAGCGAGAATCCGGCTGGCGGCAGCGGGAGACGTGCGCGCCGTCTCGCCCTCGACGACGATTGCTTCGACCAACTTCGCGATGCGCACGATGAGAATCGTGCAGGGCTGGTCGCCTGCAATTGCCGCCGCGCACGGGCCGGCCGGCGCACCGGCGGAAGAGGATACGAGCGTCGCCAGTTGATCGCACCAATCGAGGCGGCCGCCAGTGCCGGCGACCTGCTGCGCACTCACCTTGTTTGCCAGGCGCTCCTCGATGGCTAGGGCGCGCGCCAGCACCGGCGGCGGGAGGAACGTGACCGTCGCGATCGCAGCGTGCGACGAGCCGAGCCGGTCGATCCGGCCCACGCGCTGCGCCAGGCGCGCGGGACTCCACGGCAGGTCGTAGTGCACGACGCGCTCTGCGTCCTGGAGATTGATCCCTTCGCTCAAGAGGTCGGTCGCCACCAGGACATCGGTCTGTAGCGCGGCGACGGGCTGCGGTCCACCCTGCGCTCGCGGCGCGAAGGCGCGCAGAACCTCGTGCCGTGAAACGTCTCCCGACGCGAAGCGGCCGGCGTGTCCAAACACGGCGGCGACGCGCCGGTGATGAAGACACCGCAGCAGGTATCGCGCGGTCGGCTGCGCGTCCGTAAAGACGATGGTCTTGCCAGAGCGCTCGCTGAGCAGCCGCTCCAGCGCGGCGACTTTCGGATCGCGCGCCGGCGCACGAGCGAGCAGCTGGCGCAGGCGCGCGAGAATCTTGCGATCATCGGCACATGGCGTGGACCCGTTCGCCGCGTGCTCGAGCAGCAGCGGGAACAGCACCAATTGAATGTCGGACTCGGGGGCACGCGGGAAGCAGCGCTGGAACTCGCGCGGCGTGAGCGCACGACCTTCCGCCGCCGCGCGCGCCGCGAGATCGAGGTAGGCGTCATGCCGCGCCAGCGCGGCATGAAACGCGGGAAGGCTCGATCCCAGGCGGCGCAGCAGCATCAGCCGGAGCAGGGGGGCCGCGCCACCCCCCGCACGCAGCGCCGCGACGCCGGAGGCGAGGTCGGAGATCAACTCGTCGGGCGCCGGTCCCGCACGCAGTGCTTCGGTCGTCGATCGCGGAAACACCATGCGGACCGGCCCGCCGTCGTACGCGGTCTGCACGCGTTCGCGTGAGCGTGCGACGACGACTCGCGCGACGGCGGCGTGGGCCAGCGATCGGTCGGCCTCGCGCCGCGCCGCGTTGCGTAACGACGGGACGCCCAGCGCCGCGAGGGCATGGTCGCGGAGAAACAACCGCAGAAGGTGCAAGAGGTCGGCGACGCAATTGTGGATTGGCGTTGCGGTCACCAGGAGGACCTGGCTACCCACAACGTGGCGGGCCAACGCACGGTACCGGTTGGTGTCGGGGTTTCTGAAACGGTGCGCTTCATCTAGCACGAATAGGCCGTTGCGTGTGTGTAGGGGCGCAGCATGCTGCGCCCCTACACCGCGTGGGGCCACGCTCAGCGATTCGTGCGTAATGATCGGTGTGTCGTGGACCCCGAAACGCTCCAGCAGCGCACGCCATTGCGGGACGAGGACGGCGGGCACAACAAGGACGAATGGCTCGTGTCGGGCGAGCGCCACTGCGAGCGCGACATAGGATTTCCCAAGTCCCACCTCGTCCGCGAGCAGCGCGCCGCCGTGGCGCGCGATGATCGAGGTGAGCCGCTCGGCGGCGGGGATCTGGTGCGGCGCGAGCCACGCGGGCCACGAGGAGAGGGGCGGCGCGATCGACGCCATCGGTGTGCCGTCGAGCAGAGCCCGCGCCGCGGCGCAGGCGACATCGCGCGGGGCTGCCTCCCCCGGCGGTTCGAGCGCGACCGCGAGGGGTTCCGCAACCGGAACGAGGTGCTCAGACAGAATCCGCGGCCAACGCGCGGCGGTCGGCGCCATCGAGTTGGAAGGCATCGGCGACGAGATCGTCGGCTGGTTCGCAGCGTTCGCCGCGACGCGCGAGCTCGTCCCATACGGGAGAGCCGCTGCGTGGGATCGGTAGGCCCCGGACGACGTGCGCGTTGAAGCGGCGGAAGCCGCCGCGCGCGGGATCCGCGACGAGCCGCGCGAGGGCGGTCAGCCAACGTGAGTTGAAGAGCGCTGCTAGCGCCGCCGCGTCCGCCGCATCGCGCGTCGCGATGCCGTAGGCCGTATTGAGCGGCACGAGCTCGGGTGCTGGCACGGCGGCTGCGAGGCGACGGCTCAGATCGGGCCAGACGACCCGATGCCGCGCGAAGCCGAGACCGGTGCGAAACAGCTGCCAGGGAGGCCCAGCGCGGTAGTCCGCGCGCCGACGCAGCCGCTCCTCATGGCCGGCGAGTCGGTCGGTGAGCTCCCGCGGTAGACGCTCGAGAGGCAATCCGTCCGCGCCATGGGTCCACAGCACGTACCGGCGTGGCCGGCAGTGCCAGGCGGCGATGTCCCGCCCGCGAATCGCGGGCCGCGTACCCGCGCACTGTCGATCGAGGACAAAGAGATCGTCGGCGCCGGTTTTCACGCCGAGCTGTGGTGTCCAGCGATCGCCGACCGTGGGGAATTCGACTTGGAGCCGCCGGCGGACGCGTTCCACACCTGGCATCAGGATCCACGGCCCATCGCTTTGCAGCTGGCGCTGCGGGACACACGGCGCTGCGCACTTTGCGCCGAGGGCGGTGGCAGTCAACTCCGTTCCGGTGGGCTCGGCACGCGCCGCAACCAGTGCCATGGGGTACACCGCTGCCCCGAACGCATGCGCGATCTGCTCTGGTAATGGTGCGGCGCGCTCGACCCGCGTCGTCCGCGCCACACACCGGCGCAACGGCTCGGCGTAGCCGCTCGTCGCGAGTTTGGCCGGGACGAGCAGCGTGACGACGCCGCCAGGGCGCGAGAGCTCGAAGGCACGTTCAATGAATGCGACGGCGAGATCCGGCAAATGCGCAAATCCTCGCGTGGCGGCAGGTCGCCAGCAGGTGTAGCGACTGGCGAGGGTCTCACGCACGCGCGGTGCCAGCCGTTCGGCGCGGACCCAAGGCGGATTGCCGATCACGAGGTCGAACCCGCCGCGGTGCATCACCTCGGCGAAGTGGGACTCGAACGAGAAGAAGGGAGCCGTGCCCTCCTGCCGCAGCTTGCGCCGCGCGAGCCGCAGCTCCCGCAGGCCCTGACGCAGGCGCGCCAGCCGCTGCCGTTGATCGAGGTCCAACCCACGTCGCCGGCCAAAGAGATCGCGATTTCGCGCCGCGCCGAGCAACTCGGCGATGGCAGCTTCGAGCGCGGCGCAGCCGTCGTCCAGAAGCTTTCGCGCCAGCGCTGCCTCGGCGCGGCCCAACTCGGCCTCCGCGGCTCGCTTCTTCGGGCCGGTCAGGAGGAAGTGGCGCTGGCGGACGTCGGCAAGCCTACGAACCTCACCGGTCCCGCCGCGGAAGGCGCGACCGCCGAGCGAGGCGGCGAGCATTAACGGGTCGAGCAGCGCGTCGCCTTGCAGCACGTGCCCGTCGAGGTTGGGCAGAGGTGCGACATGGGTCAGGTCGGGACTGTCCTCGTCCGCCACGAGGGCCAGCCACAGCCGCAATTCCGTGAGGCGCACGGCGGTCGGTGTGAGGTCGACGCCAAACAGCGAGCTGGCGAGGACATCGCGCTTCACGGCGAGCATCGGACCCTCGCCGGCGGCGCGCCGCAATCCAACGAGCTCGTCGAGCGCGCCCAGGAGGAAGGCGCCAGACCCCGCGGCGGGATCGAGCACGGTGAGCCCGCGCAGGTCGGGAGGCGGGCGGGGCGGAATGCCGTCGTGCACCCAGCGCGCCGCGGCCGCCCGAGAAAGTCCAATCCGATGCGTGAGTACCGCTTCGAGTCCTGCCCGGACCATTTCACGCACCAGCGATGCCGGGGTGTAGTAGCTCCCGCTCGCCCGCCGGTCGTCCGGGTCCATCACGCCTTCGAACACGCGGCCCAGCATGTCAGGCGCTACGAACTCGCCGGCATCGTGCTCGCGCACGGAGAAGTGAAAGCGCTCGAACAGGTGGTCGAATGCGTCGCGCCAATCGGTGTTGCCCCACATCGCCGGGCCATGCTGCCTCTCGAGTCGTGACGGCTCGAACAACCCACCGTTGAGGAATGGAATCCTGCCCAAAGCTCGCGCAGCCGCACCGCGCTCCGCTGGCGGCCGATTCAATGCGCCAAAGCACAGCGCGTGCAGGAAGGAGCGATGAAAGTGCCGGCGGCCGGCGATCGCCCGGTCGAGCAGGTGCGCCACGTAGCGCGTGTCGCCGTTCAGCCATCCTTTCGACTGGATGAAATAGAGGAAGAGCACGCGCGTGAGGGCGGTGAGCGTCAGTGCGTGCCGATCGACCTGCGAGCGGGGCGTGCGCAGGCGGTCGGTCAAGCGATCGAGCGTGCCGCGAAAGGCGCGAAAGAAGCGGGGCGTCACGCCTTCGCTCGCCAGCACCTCGCCGATTCGGAGAGAAAGGGCGAGCGCTGACTCGGCGGCCGTCGGGGCGAGTCGTTCGAGGATCGCCAGCGCCGGACCCGAAGGACGGGCCGGGGAGATCGTGGCCATGCGTATTCCGACCGGCCCTGCCGCGCAGACGAGCCGCCGCGGCTCGCCGCCCAGAGCGCAGGCGAGGCCGCGCTCCGCACCGGCAGCGAACCTGCGCGCGGCGATCCGCGCCGCCACTTCGGGCGCGTCGGCATCCAGTGCGAAGACTCGGAAGGCGCCGTGGCGGGCGATCAAGGCCGCGCGGGCGATGCCCGTCGTGTCGCCGCCGAGCCACGCCTGCACGGGTACGGGCTCCCAGACTGGCTCGTACCCGAGTGCGGCGAAGAGCTCGCGAAGATTCTCGATCTGTGTCGTGCGGGCGAGAATGTCCCGCAACACCAAAAGCCCCTCGTCAAAGAGGGGCTAAGGTGGTCATTCCAGATGGTGGATTCGGTATCTAAAGGCTGCGAGACGTACCGATTACGTGCTCTTCTTCAGCCGGATCTCTCCGTTCACCGTGCTCAGACTGAGCCCCCGCCCCCCGGCGCCGATCGTGCCGCGCAGCCGCCGCTGACTGAAGCGCCCGGAGATCATAAGTGGCCAATCGGTCTCGATGTCGCCGTTCACGGTGTTGGCCCGGACCTCAGTGTCGAGCTTTCCATTGGGAAGAATCAGCGTGATCCCGCCGTTTACCGTGCTGAACTCGAGATCGTTGGTCCAATCCGCTCGGCCCAGCTGCGCGTACACGGAGCCGTTCACCGTCGACGCCTCGGCGAGGCCGGTCGTGGTCACACGGACGCTGCCGTTCACGGTGCTCGCGCGCACGTCGCCCTTCAGTCCCTCGGCTGACATCTCGCCGTTCACGGTCTGGCCGTTGAACTCGACGCCGGCAGGCACCTGCACTTCGAAGTCGACGGTCACGTCGTTGTTGTCGGTGCTCGAGTGCCAGCGGTCGCCCGGCTCACAGGTGTTTTCCTCACGAGCGCGTCGCGGGGTGGGATAGACGGCACAGATCGTGATGCCTGCGTCGGACTCGACGACCTTGATCTCCACCTCATCGGGATCGGAGCGCCGCGCGTGCTTGCGCGCGTTCACGACCGCCTCGGCGCCGCTCGCCAGCACCGCGCGCACGTCACCGTTCACCCCTTTCACTTCCAGCCGCTTCCCGGCCGCGATCCGGCCATGCCAGTTGAAATCCTGGGCGGTCAGCGCGGCAACGGCACCGATGCAGAGCGCGGTCGTGAGCAGGACGGTTCGCATAGCGGCTCCCCTGTTAATGCGTGTTCAGGCGGTAGGTGTTCTTGTACTGCCGGCTGTACATCTTCGCGTACTGACGCGCGTATCTCGGTGCGTACTGCGCCGCATACTGCGCGGCGTATTTGGGTGGGTACGCCGCGGCGTAGCGTGTGGCGTATGCGGTCACGCTGCCCAGATCCCAGCTGAAGCTCGTATCCGTGTCGGCGTCGTGATCCTTGTCGTGGTCGTCGTAGTCGTTGTCGTTCTCGTCGTGTTTGTGCTTGCGATCGATCCGATCCCGCAGCTCCTGGGGACGGCGCATGTTGATATCCCCCTGGAACGACTCCAGCTCCATGCGCGCGCTCCCCGAGCCGATCTTGAACGTCTTGCGATGCTTCCCTGTCGTGCTCGTGAGCGGGAGCGCAAAGCTGGCATCGATGTCGCCGTTCGCCGTCGCCGTAGTCACGGTGACGTTGGCGCCCTCGGGTATGGAGACCGAGATGTCCCCGTTGTGCGACCCGAAGCTGTAGGATCCGCCATCCTTGACGGTCCCCTCGTAGACCACGTCACCGTTGATCGTCCCGGCGTCGACACTCGACGACTGGATTCCCGTCATCATCACGCTGCCATTCGTGGTTTCGAGCTTGATTTCACCGCTGACGTTGGTCAGCTCGACGTCTTCGTTAACCGAGTTCACCTCGATACGTCCCGAGGCGTCCGCGAGTGTGACGGAGCCCTGAATCGAGCGGAGCGTGATGATGCCCTTGCCGCCGCGCACGTTGACCTCGCCATTCACCGTCTCGGCGCTGATCGCTCCCTGCACGCCGTCGACCGTGATGTCCGCATAGGTGCCGCTCAGGTTGAGTGCCATGGACTGGGGGACGGTAATGTCGAAGTCGATCACCGACGGAGCGCCTTCGCGGCTACTCGCCTTGACGACCACGGTGCTCCCGACCAACGAGACTTCGACCCGTCCACGGCGGCCGGTTTCGGCGTGCACTTTGACGCGATTCTCGCTCCACCCGTGGACGGTGATCCCACCCCCGAAATTGTTGACCGAAAGGCTGGCGCCCGCCGGCACGGCGATGGTCGTATCGGTTTGTCGTTGCGATGCGAGCGCGACCAGCATCGCGGCGGCCAGCGTTGCAAACATGTCTGTTCCTCCTAGGACCGGGCCGCGGCCATGTCATTCACACGCCGCAGCAGCTCCACCTTGCGCCGCATCGTGTCGGCGAGATGGAGGTTCAAGTACGCGTTGCCGGGATCGTTCCGCAGCGCAATGCGCGCCTCTGCGATCGCCCGGTCGATGATGGCCAAGTTTTTCCGCACGATGCGCACGGTCGTCGAATCGAGCCGCTTCTCATTCAGCGTCAGCGCGGCCTGCAGCTCGCCGATGGCGATATCGGTAGAGCCCGTCCAACTCGCCACCCGCGTGTTTGGCGGTCGGGTCACGGCGATGGGCTCGGGAGCGTTCGTAGGTCCCTGCCGCAGGGCCAGCCATGCACCGCCACCCGAAAGGAGGACCAGGGCAATGCTCGCCGCAAGGAGCTGCGGGACGGTGAAGCTGAAGCGGCGGCGGGCGGGAGTCGTGTCCCGGCTTACCACGAGGCGGCGCCCCGGGGTCAGCCCCGCACGAATCCCGACCCACAGATCCTTCGCCGGCGGCGTGTCCTCGAGCGTCTTCGCCCGCGCCACCACCTGCCGCAGCTCGCCGAGCGTCGCGTAGCACTGACCGCAGGTCGAGAGGTGAGCCTCGAGGGCCGCACGCTCGGTGTTATCGAGCTCGCCGTCGATGTACTCCGACAGCCGGTTCGTCCATTGATCGTTCATCGTTCCAAGTGCCTCCGCAGCGCCATCCGCGCATGATGCAGCTGCGATTTCGACGTGCCCGGCACGACGCCGAGCATGCGCGCAATCTCCTCGTGGCGATACCCCTCCACGTCGTGCAACACGAACACCTGCCGTGCTCCTTCGGGAAGGGTCGCGAGCGCTTCCTCGAAATCCATCGACAACTCCGGCGTCAGCGGCTTGCTCGTCACGCCGTCGAGCGGCTCTTCCGCATTAATGAATCGACCCCGCTCGATTCCGACGCTCTTGCGACGGGCCAGGACAACGTTGACCGCCAACCGGTGCAGCCATGTCCCGAACGCCGACTCGCCGCGGAAGGTCGACAGCTTCTGCCACGCGCGAATGAACACGTCCTGCGTGACATCGTCTGCCTCGTCGGCGTCGAGCATGCGGCGCACCAACGTGTGGACCCGGGCAACATGGGTGCGGTACAAGCGCTCGAACGCACTGGGGTCCCCGCTCGCCGCGAGGGCCGTGTCGGCCGCTATCGAGTCAGCAGTCAGAGTGTCCTCGAGCACCTGTCGGGGCATGCACGGTGTTGGATATGTAGGTGGGGCAAAAGGTTGTACATAGATTTGGCCTGCGGCATGCCTTTGAGCCAGACCATCTTGCGGCGGTCTCGACCCTCGCGACCCGGGGAGTGGGGCGATTGCCGCGCTGCTCGTGGATGGAGTCGTGCTCGCGCGGCAGGTGATGGCCTCGCGGTAGCGATTATGACGTTTGGGGCGGGCGGCCCCGACGAGGGAGTGTAGAACAACCGACCGACCATCCCCCATCCCCCCTGAGGCCCCCATGAAACGGCTTCCAACTTTGTTCATCAGCTTCCTGCTACTTCCTGTCGCCGTCTTTGGTCAGGACTCCACCGCAAAGGGCAACGCGACCCCGTTTCACAAAGGTCAATGGGCTGCGCAGTTTCAGGCGGGCACGTTCTTCGGCTCGCTGGGGTTCATCAAGTTTCGCTCACCCACTCACGCGCTGGTGCTCGACCTTC
>WNFX01005370.1_pt1 | contig 12363 bp, 12 predicted proteins | sample 5400111 | NCBI WGS metagenome assembly WNFX01 (sample SAMN13153363, study PRJNA577476) | soil metagenome | isolation source: 40 cm soil or saprolite under grassland replicate 1 | place: USA:California | collected 2016-06-15
TCGAGATGATTCCCGCCTATCTCGAATTCTTCGGCTTCGGTACCGCGACACCCGAAGAGTTGCGCATGATCGCGAAAGTCGCGTATTGATGCATTGGCCGGCGCGGCGGGTCCGCGCGGCGATGGCGGGCGCGCGATGACGGCTCGTTTCGCCGAATACCGAGGGACACTGATGGCAAGCACCATGGAACGTGAAGCGGTTCGCGAGGCCCCCAACCCGATCGGATTCGACGGCATCGAGTTCATCGAATTCGCGACGTCGCGCCCGCAGGCGCTCGGCGGCTTTCTCGAACAGATGGGATTTCAGCTCGTGGCTCGGCATCGCTCGCGCGAAGTGGAGCTCTACCGGCAGGGGCCGATGAACCTCATCGTCAACGCGCAGCCCGCCGACGTTCCGCGCACCGTGCAGCCGGTCGAACGCCCCATCATCAGCGCCTTCGCCGTTCGCGTGCGCGACGCGGACTACGCGTTTCGACGGGCGCTGGAGCTCGGCGCCTGGGAGATTCCGGTGCGTGCCCGCGCCATGGAGCTCAACATCCCGGCGATACACGGCGTGGGTGAGAGCCTCATCTACTTCGTCGATCGCTACGACGAGTTTTCGATCTACGACATCGATTTCCGCACGATACCGGGGGCCAAGCCGCCGCCACCGCCGATCGAGGGCCTGCATTTCTTCGGCATCGTGCAATACATCGGCGCCGACCGTGCCTCGGACTGGGTCGAGTTCTATTCGCGGCTTTTCGGCTTCACGCCTCTGCCCGAACGCGTTCGTTTCGGAATCCTGCCGAAAGGATTGCTGCTGGAAAGCCCCTGCCGCAGCTTCTACCTCCAGTTGATCGAGCCGGAGCCCGCGGCCACCGACGTCGAATGGGAAGAACATCTCCAGCGCATCGGGCTCGGCGCCCCCGACGTCCCTGCGGCAGTCAGGCAGCTCGGACATCGCGGCGTCGAGTTCGTCGGCTCCGAGACCGTGCATGCGAGCGAGCGCGGCGCGCTTACCAAAGCCTATTTCGGCAGTGTGATGTTCGAGCTCGTGCACAGCGAGCCGCCCCGAAAATAGCCGGACATGAACTTCGCCGACTTCGGGATGGATACCGCCTCGCTGGCCGGGACGCTGGAGCGCAGGCTAGAGGTCATCGCAGCGGCGGGATTCGGCCAGGTCATGATCTCGGCCGGCGATGTCGTCGCTCACCCCGATGGCAGCGCCGCCGGTGCCCGCGTGGTTCGCGACAGCGGCTTGCGGGTGACTGGATTCGAGGCGCTGCGCGATTTCGAGGGCCTCGACGGTCAACTGCACCGATACAAAGTCGACGTCGCAAAGTCGATGCTCACGGTTTGTGGCGACGTGGGCGGCGATCTACTGCTCGTCGAGGCGACGACGTCCACGCATGCGGTGTCGGACATCGAGCGCACGGCGGGCGATCTGAACAAGCTCGCCTTGCTCGCCATCCCGCTCGGTATCAGGATTGCTTACAAACCAAGGCTGGGGAGTCGAACCGCCGCTGATCTCGCGACCGCGTCCGACATCATGTCCCATGCCGCCTGCCCGAATCTCGGCTTGGCGATAGATTCCTTCGATCTCCTGGTCACGCGCACCGACCTCGAGGAAGTCGATGCGCTTGATCCGCAGCAGATATTCCTGGTTCAGCTCTCCGACTTCATGTGGAACGCCATTCGCTCGACGGCGGAACAGCAGGCAACGGCGACGCACTTTCGGGTGTTTCCCGGCGAGGGTGCGCACAGCGAAGCACTCGCGAGCCTGGTCACGCGGCTCGACAAGCTTGGCTATGACGGCGACTACAGCTTCGATGTCTACAACGACGACTATCTGCAAATGCCGGCGGCGGACGTCGCCGAACGCGCCAGGCGCTCGTCTGAATGGCTGGGAGAAACCGTGCTGCGAAGAGCGCTGCCGGTACCGAATGTCGAGCGGATGAGGCAGCGATAAGCCTCACAGCTTCGGGAGCGCCATCGCGCTGCCGCTATCGCCGGCCAGCGCCTCGGAATTGGCGGGGTTGCCAGCCGAAAAGGCGTTTTCTGCGTCCGCAGTTGCCCGTCGTACGGCAAGCCGATACGCAACGGAGAACTTGGGGCAAGGCGCCTACGAACCAGGTGGTCGTTGGGCGCGACGCGCCGGCTGCTCAATGACCCGATGTGGGAGGCATGTGACAGTCGTGGTCCTGAACAGCCTGGGCAAGGACACGCTCGAAAAGTCCCTCAAGGTGCTGAAGCCCGGAGGGAAACTCATTTCTATCTCCGGCCCGCCGGATATAGCGTTCGCCAAAGAGAGCGGGGTGAACTGGTTCTTCCAGCAAGTCATGCGCCTTTTGAGCTTCCACATCCGGAGGAGGGCCAAGCGGCACGGTATCCGCTACTCGTTTGTTTTCATGCGGGCCAATGGCGAGCAGTTAAGCAAGATCACGTCGCTCATCGAATCTGGCGTCGTCCGGCAGGTCGTGGATCGGATCTTCCCGTTCCAAGCCACCAACGAAGCGATGGACTACTTGGCGACGGGGCGTGCAAAAGGCAAGGTCGTCATCAGCGTGAGATGAACTGGGTTTGCCCGGACGGCGTGGTGTCATTCGGCTGCGGAACTTGACAGGTCGGACCCTCGGGTCTTCGATGGCATCGCCACGATGGGCCGCGTCATTGTCTTCGACAACAGAGGCATTGCCGCATCCGAAGGTAGGACTCCCACTTCAGTGGAGGCGATGGCGCTTGACGCGAGGCCGATTACTGCGTAATGTTCGTTCGTATAGAGAATTAAAGTTCGCATTCCGAACAAATGCCCAACATCTCGGACAAGAATGTCGTCAATTCACTCGCGAAGGGCTTTCGCGTGCTCGAAGCCTTTACGAGCGAGGAGCCGGAGCTCGTACTCGCCGAAATCGCGCGTCGCACAAACCTCGACAACGCAACCACGTTCAGGCTGCTCAACACGCTGGTCATGCTGAGCTACGTCGAGAAGGTCGAGGACACGCGCAAATTCCGTCTGACGCTCAAATGCCTGGATCTGGGCTTCAATGCCATTGGCCGCTCCGATCTGCGCACGCAGGCGCGGCCTGTCTTGCGCAGCCTGGTCGGCGAGGTGAACGAAGCGGCATCGATCGGTGTTCTCGAGGGCGTCGAGGTTGTCTACATCGAACGAATGCAGGCTGGCATGACGCGCCTCGGCGTTGATGTCCGCATCGGCAGTCGCGTGCCGGTTCATTCCACTGCAATCGGCCACGCCATCGTCGGGTTCCTACCGAGGGCAGAGCAAGAGAGGATTCTCGCGGCTGCGCCGCGCAAGAAAATGACCGACCGTACCGTCACCGACGTCAAGACGTTATTGAAGCGACTCAAGCAGGTTCGCGAGCGCGGGTACGCAGTCGCCGACCAGGAGAACGTGACCGGCTTATGCGTACTGGCCGCACCGATCCTCGACAGCGATGGCTTCCCGGTCGCCGGTCTGAGTGTCGCGGCGCCCGCGTTTCGCATGTCGGCGCAAGCTTTCGAAAAGGCGGGAGCGGTCCCGCTACTCAATGCCGCGCAGCAGCTGGCGAGAGGTCTCAACGCCACCGGCGGCTTCGCGCTCCATTCCACCCATCACTGAAGTTTCAACTCACTTTTTGGAGATATTCGATATGCCGATCATGACTAATTTTTGCGGCATCATCCCCGCGATCGCGGTGCCGTTTCGCGCTGATTACGGCGTCGACGAGCCGGAGTTGCGTCGCTTCGCCGTGTGGCTCGCGCAACGCAAGGGCGTAGTCGGCTTGATGACCAACGGACATACCGGCGAGGTGTTTTCACTCACAACTCGCGAGCGCGCGGAGGTGACTCGAATCACTGCTGACGCGGTGAAGGACATCTGTCCCGTCATCTCGTCGATCGTCTGCGAAGGTATCTCCGAAGCGATTGACCACGCGAAGTTGGCGAAGGAGGCCGGCGCTGCGGCTCTCGACATCATGCCGCCGCACCACTGGCTGCGCTTTGGATTCAAGCCAGAGCACTGCCTCGATTACTTCAACGCGATCGGCGATGCGAGTCGATTGCCGCTGATTGTGCATGTCTATCCCGCGTGGACGCGCGCTTCATTCTCCTCGGAGTTGCTTGGAGAGCTCGCCAAGCTCCCGCATGTTCGCGCGTTCAAAATCGGAACCCGCGACATGAACAAGTACGCGCGCGACTTGAAGGCGATTCGCGCAGCCGCGCCGGAAAAGGCGCTGCTCACGTGTCACGACGAATATCTGCTTGCGTCGATGGTGCAGGGCGTCGACGGCGCGCTGGTCGGGTTCGCGTCGCTCGTACCGGGGCTCATCAACGATCTGCTCGAAGCGGTAAAGGAGGGTGACCTCAAGAAGGCGATGGCGATCCAGGCGCGCATCGACCCGTTGAAGGATGCGGTGTACGGCGCCGGCGAGCCTACCGGAGAAGCGCACGGGCGCATGAAGGCTGCCATGGCTGCCATCGGCATCCTGCCCAACGGTCGGGTCCGTCCGCCGACACATGCGCCGACAGCAGAGGAAAGCGCGGCGATCAACGCGGCGATCAATGCCGCCGGACTGTCGCAACGCGCGGCGGCGTAACGCAGGATTTTCGAACGGAGCAGGAGGAACCTCGTGGCAACCCCCCAAGTATCACGCGATGGCAACGCGCAGCGCTCGCGGCCGCTCATCGATATCCAGAATGTGAGCAAGACCTACGTCACCGCGTCGAGCGGTAACGTTCATGCGCTGAACAAGGTCGATCTGACGATTGCGGAAGGCGAATTCGTGTGCGTCGTCGGACCCTCCGGGTGCGGCAAGAGCACGTTGTTGCGGATGCTGGCCGGTCTCGACACGTACGATGCCGGCAAGCTTTCGCTCGACGATCAAGCGGTGACGGGACCGTCGGGCAAGGTGGGCGTCGTGTTCCAGGCGGCGAATCTTTTGCCTTGGCTCAGCGTGCGTGAGAACGTGCGCCTGCCGCTGCGCGTCGGCGGTCGTCACGACGCGGCGGATCAACGTATCGATGGCCTGCTCGAAATGACCGGGCTTGGCGAATTCGGCACTCGCTATCCGTACGAGTTATCGGGGGGGATGCAACAGCGCGCCGGCATCTGTCGTGCGCTGGCGCGCGATCCGCAGATCCTGCTGATGGACGAGCCATTCGGGGCGCTCGATGCGCTCACCCGCGAGCGCATGAACATCGAGCTGCAGCGCATCTGGCAGACGCACCGCAAGACCATCATGCTCATCACGCACAGCATTTCGGAGGCGATCTTTCTCGGCGATCGAGTCGTCGTCATGTCGGCGCGGCCCGGACGCATTCTGGCGGATTTGCATGTGCCGATTCCGCGCCCGCGGAGCTTCGACACCATCGTAAGCCATCCGAGCTACGCCAAGCTCGCGAGCGAAATCCGCGGTCTGCTGAATGCACAGGAAGGAGCGTCCAATGACTAGCACCACAGTCCGCTCCACGGTTTCGCCGGTCGAAGTGATCGAGCGGACCGATTTGAACCCCGACGCGGCGATGCAAAGTGGCGTTGAAGATGCCGCGCCACCGCCGCCCCAAGGCAAGCGCCAGGCAGTGAATGGCTCGATCATCGCCGGCATGGGACTCGTCGCACTGATCGCACTGTGGATCTTCGCCGTGCGCGTGCTGCGCGTGCCGCCCTACATTCTTCCTGCGCCCGAAGCGGTGCTGAACGCGCTGTGGTCAGGATTGGCGGTAAACCCTGCGAGTCCCAAGGGGTTCTATTTGCCGCTCTGGAGCACGCTCAGCAACGCAGCGATGGGCTTCGCCATCGGCACCGGACTGGGTCTTGTGCTGGGTTCGCTGATGGCCGAGAGCCGAACGGTAGAGAAGCTGCTGATGCCATATGCGTTCGCGCTGCAAAGCCTTCCCAAGGTCGCCATCGCGCCACTGGTCGTCATCTGGTTCGGGTTCGGCGATGGCAGCAAGGTTGCGATCGCCGCATTGCTCGCCTTCTTCCCGGTGCTGATCAACAGCTTCACCGGGTTGCGTTCAACGGAGCCGGAGCGGCTCGACCTGATGCGTTCGCTATCGGCGACGCGCTTCGAGACGTATCGCATCGTGAAGCTGCCCAATGCCGCACCTTTCATCTTCGCGGGGCTCGACATGGCGGTCGTGTACGCGTTGCTCGGTGCGATCGTCGCCGAATTCTTGGGCGCGCAGCAGGGCATGGGCGTGGTGATCACGCAGGCACAAGCGGTGTCCGACGTGGCCGGCGTCTTTGCGGCGCTCGTCATCCTCGGCGTGCTGGGCATCGCGCTTCACAGCTCGGTTCGCCGCCTCGAGCATCGTGTCGTGCATTGGGCGCATCGCGGCAAGCGCTGACCATTTTTTTGAAAGTGGAGGACAACATGCAGATTACGAGAAGACAGTGGCTCCAGGCGACCGGCGCGTTTGCGGCGGCGCTCGCGATCGGTCCGCGCATCGCGCGTGCCGCCGAGCTCAAGACGGTGCGCTTTGGCATCGGCCAGAAGGCTATGGCGCCCAATGTGATCAACTGCGTCATCGGCGAGGTGCTGGGCTACAACAAGGAAGAGAACTTCACGGTGAAGCCGCAGGCGCTCGGCGGCAACTCGAACGTGCAGGTCGCCGTGGAACGAGGTGACGTCGACATCGGCATCGGCGTGCCGTCGTTCGGTCTCCCGCTGCTGGCCAAGGGCGAGTGGGGCTCGGCGATCAACTACTACGAGTACACGTATCCGTACAAGTGGGACATCGTCGTCAAACCCGGATCGCCGCTCAAGAGCTATGCCGATCTCAAAGGCAAGAAGATCGGCGTGTCCGACTTCGCGGGAACCGAATATCCGGTCACGCGCAACGTGCTGAAGTCGTTGCAGATCGATCCCGACAAGGACGTGAAGTGGGTTGCCGTCGGCAACGGCGTTCCCGCGGGCGTCGCGCTCGATCGCGGGGCGATCGACGCGCTGGCCTATTACGACACAGGGTTCGGCCAGATCGAAGCCGCCGGCATCGGCATGCAGTTCCTGCCACGACCCAAGGACCTTCCGATGGTCGGCGGGCAGTTTCTCATGGCGAAGAAATCGATGCTCAAGGACGACCGCGCACTGTTGATCGGCTTCGGTCGCTCCGTCAGCAAGGCGTCACGGTTCCTGCTCGCTGATCCGGCAGCCGGTGCGAAAGCCTTTCTCGAGATGTACCCGGAAACCGCGCCCCGCGGCAGTTCCACCGAGGACGCCGTCAAGGCGGTGCTCGTCGCAATCGGCCGCCGCATCAAGTTGTACGAGCCGCCTTATCCGAACGCCAAGATGGGCAGCATCAATGCGCAGGAATTCAAAACCGAGGCCGAGCTGAACGGATTGAAGATCCCAGATTACAGCGGCTTTTTCACCAACGAGTTGATCGACGCCATCGATAACTACGACGTGAAGAAGATTCAAGCGCAGGCCGTTGCCTACAAACGCTGAAATCGCGCAACGTCCCGCGATGTCGAACAACGATCACGCGCGCCGAGCGCTCGTCACGGGCTCGAGCTCGGGCATTGGCGAAGCGATTGCGCGGCGCCTGCTGCACGATGGCTGGGAGGTTTGCGGATTCGACCGCGCACCTGCCAAGCTTGATGCGCCGAAATTCAAGTCGGTCACCGTCGATCTCGCCGATGCGGCCGGTCTTTCGCGAGCGGTTGCCGCGGAGCGAGACGTGACGGCGTTCGTCCATGCCGCCGGGTACATGCGTGTCGCTCCGCTGGGCGAGCTCGATGCCGACGAAGGTGCAGGCATGTGGCGCGTGCACGTGCAGGCGGCGGCGTTGCTTGCCAACGATATCGCGCCATGCCTTCCTGCGGGCGGGCGCATTGTCCTCATCGGCAGTCGAACAGCGACCGGCGCTGCCGAGCGCAGCCAATACGCTGCGACCAAGGCTGCGCTGGTCGGCATGGCGCGGTCGTGGGCGATCGAGTTGGCTCCGCGCGGCGTCACCGTCAACGTCATCGCTCCGGCAGCAACCGACACGCCGATGCTGCAGGATCGGGCACGCGGAGAAGTTACGCCTCGCACACCGCCGATCGGCCGGTTCGTGCGCCCCGACGAGGTGGCTGCGCTGACTGCGTTCGTATTATCGGAGGAAGCGGCAGCGATCACCGGTCAGCAGCTTGTGATCTGCGGCGGATCGTCACTGTAGGTAGAACAGCGCCGATCGCCGGCGCTGCCAGCGAAAGGAACAGCTGTCATGTCGGTCCGGATCATCGATGTTCGCGAAGTCACCAAGCCGATTGCATCGCCCATCCGCAACGCGTACATCGACTTCTCGAAGATGACGACGAGTCTTGTGGCAGTCGTGACCGATGTCGAGCGCAACGGGCGACGCGTCGTCGGCTACGGCTTCAACTCCAACGGACGGTATGGCCAGGGCGGGTTGATTCGCGAGCGCTTCGCGCCGCGATTGCGCGAGGCCGATCCGGCATCGCTGCTCGATGGGAGCGGCGAGAATCTCGATCCGGATCGTGTGTGGGCCGCGATGATGGCCAACGAAAAGCCGGGCGGTCACGGCGAACGATCGGTGGCGGTCGGGACGCTCGATATGGCGGTGTGGGATGCCATCGCGAAGATCGCCGGCAAGCCGCTGTTTCGGCTGCTCGCGGAACGCCACGGCGTTCAGGCGAAGGCGCACGTGTTCGTCTACGCCGCCGGCGGCTATTACTACCCCGGCAAGGGCAATGATGCGCTGCGTGCCGAAATGCGCGGCTATCTCGAGCGCGGCTACAGCGTCGTCAAGATGAAGATCGGCGGCGCGTCGCTTGAAGAGGATCGACAGCGCATCGAAGCGGTGCTCGATGAGATTGGAAATAGCGCTAAGCTCGCCGTCGATGCGAACGGACGCTTCGACCTCGAAACGGCGGTCGCTTATGCGAAGATGCTGCGCGACTATCCGCTCTTCTGGTACGAGGAAGCGGGCGATCCGCTCGACTACCATCTGCAGGCGACGCTCGCGCAGTTCTATCCGGGTCCGATGGCCACCGGCGAGAACCTCTTCAGTCATCAGGATGCGCGCAATCTACTGCGCTACGGCGGGATGCGCCCTGATCGCGATTGGCTGCAGTTCGACTGCGCGCTCTCGTATGGACTGTGCGAGTATCAGCGAACGCTCGAGGTATTGAAGATGCACGGATGGTCGCCTTCGCGTTGCATTCCGCACGGCGGCCATCAGATGTCGCTCAACATCGCGGCCGGCCTTGGCCTCGGCGGCAACGAGAGCTATCCGGATCTGTTCCAGCCGTACGGCGGCTTCCCGGACGGCGTGCGGGTGCAGCAGGGCTTCATCACGATGCCGGAACTCCCTGGCATCGGCTTCGAAGGCAAATCGGACCTGTACGCAGAGATGAAGCGCTTGGCCGAGTGAGCGTCATGTCTGACTCGATTCAACCGAGCAATTTCCGCGATAAGGTCGTGCTGGTTACCGGGGGCGCGCTCGGACTCGGCTCCGCTACGGTTCGCTTGTTTGCGGAGCGCGGCGCGACCGTTGTGGTCTGCGACGTGCGCGAGCATGAGGGCGAAAGCCTCGTGGCTGAACTGCGTGCACATGGACGTCACGCCCGGTTCGTGGCGCTCGACGTCGCGAGCGAAACCGATTGGCAGCGCGTGACGCAAACAGTCGCACGCGAATTCCGCACCCTGCACGCTCTGGTCAACAATGCGGGCATCATCGCGCGCCTTGGCCTCATGGAAGCAACGTTGGATGACTGGCATCGCGTGATGGACGTTAACGTCACCGGCGCCTTCCTCGGCATCCAGCGACTTGCGCCGCTCATCCGGGATTCGGGCGGCGGTGCGATCGTAAACGTCTCCTCGACTGCGGGACTCATCGCCCACAATGACGCGGCCTACACGGCTAGCAAATGGGCTTTGCGCGGGCTGACCAAGGCAGCGGCACTCGATCTGGTCGGCTGGAACATCCGCGTCAACTCCGTTCACCCGGCGACGATTGCGACTTCGTTGACCGATGCTGCCCCAAGCGGTCATCTCGAGGCGAATCGGCGTGCAATACCGATGGGACGCGAAGCCTCGGGCGAGGAAGTCGCCGAAGTGATACTGTTCCTTGCATCGGACCAGTCGTCCTTCATGACTGGGGCCGAAATAGCAGTCGATGGCGGATTGAGCGCCGCAGGTGTGGCATGGATGCGCAGTCGTATTCAGATTGAGTTGGTAGATCGCATGGGCAATGACCCCGCGCCGGTACGCTAGCTAGCGCTCTGGCAATCTCCCCGATGGTGCCAAGGCGCTCGCCATGTACGCCCAAGTAAATGAGCACCCGCAGGCTGTAATCGGGAAAGGTCGTGAGGCGCATCAGTAAGCTCCCGATTGCCGTCCGCTATAGATGCTGGCCACCTCACGGTCCTTAAGCTGGATCAACGTTCGTCAACGAACCGACTCGCTTGATCCGCATCAAGCAAACGCGATTCTCCAGGCGACGCCGGCCGGCGAAGGACTTATCGTCGGCGAGAGTTGATTCCACGATATCGACACGATGAACGTACAAGGTCCCGGCGCGCCCGCTGAGGCGCGCCGCAACGGTGGTACCGCCCTCTGGCGGCTCGGCTTCCGGCCTTTCTATCTGCTGGCGAGTTTGTTCGCGTCGGCGTCCATCGCTATATGGGCGTTGCAGTACGCGGGCTGGTTAGGGGAAAGCTATCTCGCCGGGCCGGTGTGGCACGCGCACGAGATGCTGTTCGGATTCACGCTGGCGGTGGTCACCGGGTTCCTGTTCACCGCCGTGCGCAACTGGACGGGGCGGCCGACGCCAACGGGCGCGTGGCTGGCGGCGACTGCAACGCTCTGGGTCGCTGGGCGCGTCCTGGTGGTCACGCCCTACGGCGTGGTTGCCGCCGCGATCAACGCCGCGTTTCCGCTTGCGGTCGCGGTGGGGATTGGCATTCCGCTGGTGCAAAGCGGCAACCGCCGGAACTACTTTTTCATCGCCTTGCTGCTCGGGCTGGCGGTTGCCGTGCTCGGCGTACATCTCGCGCGGCTCGGCGTCATCGCCCTGCCCGAGTGGCTCGGCCTGCGAATCGCGCTCGACCTGGTGTTGTTCATCATGGCGGTGATGGCCGGGCGTGTGGTTCCGATGTTCACCAACAACGGCGTTCCCGGGGCGCAGGCGCGCCGGCACCCGCTGTTGGAAAAGGCCGCGCTCGGCGGAATTGTGCTATTGCTCGCCGCCGACGTGTTGCAGACGCAAGGAGCGGTGCTCGTCGGACTACTTGCGCTTCTCGCGGCCGTGCATCTGGGCCGCCTCGCGCTCTGGGAACCGTGGAAGACGCTGCCGGCGCCACTGGTGTGGGCCCTGCACGCCGCGTACCTCTGGATCCCGATCCACCTCGGGTTGCGTGCGCTCGGCACAGCGGAGATCGTCGCCGCGCCGCTCGCCACACACGCGCTCACCGTCGGCGCCATCGGCGGGCTCACCATGGCGATGATGACCCGCACTGCCAAAGGTCATACCGGCCTTCCGCTCGAAGCACTGCGCAGCGACGTCGCCTGCTACGTCCTCGTGCAGGGCGCCGCGGTGGCACGCGTGTTCGGCCCGATGGTGACGTCGGAGCACTACGTCGCATGGGTTGTGGTTTCGGCAGCACTCTGGTCGTCAGCGTACGCGCTCTACGCGGTGCGTTACGCACCGCTGCTGACGCGGCCACGGCGCGACGGCCGGCCGGGGTAATGGCCTTGAATGTCGAAATCGACCACGGCTCAGCCTGCGGTCCCTGATCCATGCCGCCGCTTCGAGCGCCGCGTCGCCGAGGCGCCGCCGGGTCGCCCCAACCTCCGGAGTTGACCAAGATCAAGGAATCCGCAAATACCCCGCCCGGATAGGGCGACCGGCCCTTGCGACCCCCATAGGTTGGGGTATCGTCTCCCCCTGGCACTAGATGTTGTGCCGAGGAGGAGAGCGCGATGGAGCGAGGGATCAGCGCGTCGGCGCGCGGAAAGCCGGCCACTGTGGTCAAGCGCGACGGCAAGAGCGTTGCGTTCGATCGGGCCAAGATAGAGTCGGCGCTCGTCCGGGCGGGTGCGGCAACGGACGAGTTTGCGGCGCCGGAAGCCGGGCGCCTCGCCCGGCGCGTCGGGCGCGCCCTGCCGCGCGGCGACTCGGTCCAGGTCGAAGCGATCCAGGACGCGGTCGAGCTTGCCTTGCTGCGCGCCGGGCATCTCAAGACCGCGCGTGCGTATGTCGTCTACCGCGAGCAACACGCGCGGCTGCGCGCCGACCGCAAGACGATGGTCGATGTCGCGACATCGGTCAACGAATACCTGAACCACGAGGACTGGCGCGTCAACGCCAACGCCAATCAGGGCTATTCGCTGGGCGGCCTCATTCTCAACGTCTCCGGCAAGGTCGTCGCCAATTACTGGCT
>WNFX01015786.1_pt1 | contig 12363 bp, 11 predicted proteins | sample 5400111 | NCBI WGS metagenome assembly WNFX01 (sample SAMN13153363, study PRJNA577476) | soil metagenome | isolation source: 40 cm soil or saprolite under grassland replicate 1 | place: USA:California | collected 2016-06-15
CCGGCGGCAGACTCGCCCTTGCCGGCCCGGCGAGGGCGACGCTCGCCTCTCGATGAGTACGACGGGCAATGGGATTCTGTTGTGAACTGAATGCGGTGCGGACGCAGCAATCGGGCGCGTATCAGCCGCCGCCTAACGGATCGCGCTTAAGCTGCGGGCGCAATGGCCGCTGGCGCAAGGCGGTGGAGCCGCAGATAAAAAGGCTCGCTGGCGAGGCAACGCAATTCTTCCCACAAGAGCGCCCGGCAGCTTCAAGCGCTTGTTAGGCCGCTGACGATCCGGCGCGTGCCACTAGGCTCTTCGACTGTTCACAATCCAGAGGCCAGCGCCTCCAACCGGGCCAAGAAGGGACACCCCGCTGCAAGTCCACACGAACTCGCCGCTGCCAGGCGTAATATCGGGCGCCACTGCCATCACCATGAGAACGGCGACAGGAATGGCGACCAGGAGGCCGAGGAAGACAGCGCCCAAGAGAGTACGGCCGACGGGCATCAATAGTCCGAAGACCGATCCGCCGACCATGCCGCACCCCAGGTAGAGTGCGACCATTCCGGCGACACTGAGGTGATACGGCCTTAGAGCACTGGGTCCGCGAATGAGAACGGATCCTAACCCCACCGCCGAACATACCGCGGCGTACATGAACCCCCACCGCAGGCCTGTGGACAAACGATCCTGTAGAGGTCCCATCAGATGCATGCCATCGAGCGAGATCAGTAGCGGCCTAACGGATCGCGCTTAAGCTGCGGGCGCAGCGTCTGCGTGCGCAAGGAGTTGGACCGGCAGACAAAGAGGCTAGCCAGCGAGGCAACGCAATTCTTCCTTACTGGTGAGCGCCCGCCAGCTTCAAGCGCATGTTAGGCGGCAGAGCAGCGTTTCTATCTCGGCCTGTATAGGCAGCCTAAGGCAAGCAGCGCGATAATGGAATCGGAAATGGCCTGGCCATCATCGTCGAACGTTGCTCTGCGCAGCGCATGATACATAGCCGTAATCATGCGAAAATCTGCGTCAGAGGGATAGCTGCACAGGACGTTCTTGCGGAGCGAGGCGTAGTAGGTTGCCACGGGCACGGCTACTTCACGAGGGCTGAAGACGGCTATGCGCAGCAAGGCGTCCCGCACCGTTTGCTGCCCCTTGCGAGTGAGGGCGGTATCACGGTTTTCCCCGCCCCGAGCGAGGAGGACTTGCCCTTCCAGCAAGGAACTGTAGGCGTCGGTCCTAATCGCGCGCAGATGTTGAGTGCGATTCGAAGCGTTAGTCATCCAGGCACCAAGGGCAACACCAAATAGTCCGAGGACAGCTGGGAGTACTGCTAGGGCCCAGCTCCTTACTACCTGGGGCGAGATAGTCATGGGTCCTCTTACGTCACGTGGCTCTGCCGCCTAACGGATCGCGCTTAAGCTGCGGGCGCAATGCCCGCCGGCGCAAGGACGTCGAGGCGCAGAGGAAAAAGCTCGCGGGCGAGGCAACGCAATTCCTCCCTACTTGTGAGCGCCCGCCAGCTTCAAGCGCTGGTTAGGCAGCCCGCGCAACGCGCCGACCTGTGAGCCACCGGGTGCCGAGGAGAACGACTGGCAGCCCGGCCCAAAATACATACTGATACCAAACGGGCTCGACAGTGAGATTGCATCCAATGCGCAAAGACGAACAAATCTCGGCGAGACTCACGGCAGTGGACTCAACTTGGCGCCACATCCAGAAGCCATACAACGAGAGCCAAGCGACGCCGACCAGCGCAACGGTCCACCACGGCCAGGAACCGATAGATGCGAGACGCTTCATCGTACCTCCATAGGGCTGCCTAACTAGTTATTGGACGGCGAGCCTCGCAGCCTAAGCCGCCCGGAGACCGCTAATACGCCTGCGCCCACACCGCCTCGGCGACGCTCGGTTTGCCGCACCACATGCACGTCCTCGGCGCCTCGGGCGAGCGGAACTCGGCATCGGGCAGCACGCGCACGGTGGCCGCCGTCTCCTGCTTGATCTCCGCCTCGCAGGCCGCCGAGCCGCAGAACCCTCCGTACGCGAACCCGCCGACACCCTTCATGAACTCGAGGAACTGCTGCTTGGTGACGCCGCGGACGGAGTGCGTTTCCCGCCGGTCGCGCGCCGCCTTGAAGAGACCGGCCTGGATCTCGTCGAGCACGCCGGCGACACTCTGCGCGAGCCCGTCGAGCTTGACCGGCGCCTTGCCTCCCCCCCGCCGCGCGGTCATCACCTGCCCCGCCGCTACGTCGCGCGGGCCGATCTCGAGCCGCAGCGGCACGCCCTTGGCCTCCCACTCGAAGTATTTGGCACCCGGTTTGAGGCTGTCGCGCGCATCGAGCTCCACCCGGAATCCGGCGAGCGTGAGCTCGGCCCTCACCTTGTCCCCCACCCCGAGCACCTGACCCCGCTCTTCTTCCGACTTCCAGATCGGCACGATCACCACCTGCACCGGCGCCAGCTTGGGCGGACACACCAGGCCGTTGTCGTCCGAATGCGTCATCACCAGGCCACCGATCATGCGCGTCGAAACGCCCCAAGACGTGTTCCACACGTGCTCGAGCCCGCCCGCCGCCGTCTGGTACTGGACGCCGAACGCCTTGGCGAAGTTTTGCCCGAGATTGTGCGACGTGCCCGCCTGGAGCGCCTTGTTGTCCTGCATCAGCGCCTCCAGCGCGTAGGTGCGCAGCGCACCGGCGAACTTCTCGCTCTCCGTCTTCAGGCCCGTGATCACCGGCATCGCCATCCATTGCTCCTGGAACGTGCGGTACACGCCGAGCATCTGGCGCGCCTCGGCCTCGGCCTCCGCCTCGGTCGCGTGCGCCGTATGTCCCTCCTGCCAGAGAAACTCGGTGGTGCGCAAAAACAGCCGGGTCCGAAACTCCCAGCGCACGATGTTGCACCACTGGTTCAGAAGCAGCGGCAGATCGCGGTAGCTCTGAATCCACTTGGCGAACATCGCGTAGATGATCGTCTCGGACGTGGGCCGCACGACGAGCGGCTCCTCCAGCGCCGACGCGGGATCGGGCATCACCGCCTGGGCGCCAGCTTTCCCGGTCGCCTTGAGACGAGTGTGCGTCACCAGCGCCACTTCCTTGGCGAACCCCTCCACGTGCTCGGCTTCCTTGGCCAGGAAGCTCATGGGAATGAACAGGGGGAAGTAGGCGTTGCGATGACCGGTTGCTTTGAACAGGTCGTCCAGGGCCCGCTGCATCAGCTCCCAGATGCGGTAGCCGTGCGGCCGGATCACCATGCAGCCGCGCACCGGCGAGTAGTCCGCCAGCTCCGCCTGCATGATCACGTCGTTGTACCACTCGCTGAAGTCCTGCGCGCGTGGCGTGATTTTCTGGGCTTGGGCCTTCACTTGAACACACCCTTACGGACTTTCGTCAACGCCACCTTGCGCTGCCGCCCGCTCTTGAGATCCCGTACCACGGCCACCTTGGCCTTGCGCTCGTCGGGTCCGACGATCACCGCGCGCGGGGCGCCCCGCGCCACGGCGAGCTCGAGCTGCTTGCGGAGGGGGGCGTCCCGCAGCGCGTACTCGACGGCGACGCCGCGATCGCGCAGCTCGTGGGCGAGCTTGAGCACCGGGGCCACGTCCTCGCCGCCCACCGCAATCAAAAAGGCGTCGAGTCGACTCGGCGCCTCGGCGGCTTTGCCGTGCTCCTTCAAGAGTTCTCCGAGGACGACGTCTCCCATCCCGAACCCGACGCAAGGGAGATCGACGCCCGCGATCTCCTGGATCAGCGAGTCGTATCGGCCGCCTCCACAGATCGCCCGCAGCGACCGCTTGGCATCGAACAGCTCGAACACGAGCCCGGTATAGTAGGCGAGCCCACGCACGATGCGGAAGTCGATCGCGACGAAGTCGCCCAAGCCCATCGCGTCGAGCCGCGTGCGGCATTCTCGCAGCGGTTCCGCCGCGGGAGCCGCCAGCAGCCGCTCCACCGTCGCGGGGTCCTCCTTGGCCAGCATGCTCAAGAACGCGGATACCGAGGCCTTCCGTTCAGGCGAGTCGCCCAACGCCTGGTGCAGGCGCCGCTCGGTCAACGCCGGCTCGTCGCCCCACTTGTCCAGGGCGCTCAGGACCCCCAGCATCTCGCCGGCCGCCACCGCGTGGTGCTCCTGCAGCTCGTGCGCCAGAATCCGGCGGTCGGACACCCGCAGGCGGACGTCCGCCGGCGTCAGCCCGTACGCTCGCGCGATGTCGATCACGGCCGCCATGATCTCGGCATCGGCCGCCGGCCCCGCTTCGCCGATCACGTCCATGTTGAGCTGGAAGTGCTCGCGCAGGCGCCCCCGTTGCTGCCGCTCGTAGCGGAACAGCTGGGGAATCGAGAACCAGCGGATCGGCTTCTTCAGGGCCTGCGCGCGGGCGCCCACCATGCGGGCCAGGGTGGGCGTCATTTCGGGCCGCAACGCGACCTGGCGCTCCCCCTTGTCCTGAAAGGCGTACAGCTGTTGCACGATCTCCTCGCCGCTCTTCTCGGTGTAGAGCTCGAGCGGTTCGAGTGGGGGCCCGTCGTATTCCTGGAAGCCGTAGCGGCGCGCCACGTCGCGCCAGGTGGCGAAAATGTAGTTGCGGAGCGCTAGTTCTTCGGGATAAAAATCACGAAACCCTGGTAGGGCTTGTCCTTGCATCGCAACAATTTAGGCGATCGGCGCAAAGCCGGGCAAGCGGGCGAGCGCGTCGCCGACGGTGTGAAACGATCCGGTGACGATCACCGTCGCCGCGCCCACGGCCACCCGCTCGAGCGCGCCCGCGAAACTTGGCTCGAATGCCCGTGCTACCGTGAGGCCGCCCAGCTCGCGCTCCAGCCGCCCCAGGTCCCAACGCCGCCGCTCCGGCGCGGTGTCGGGCACGGTGAACACGAACGCATCGACTTGCGGCGCGAGCGCGTCGATCATGCCGAGATAATCCTTGTCGCCGAGCACGCCGACCAGGGCGTGACGGGGACGCGGCGGGTTGCAGTCGCGCAGGGTCTCCGCGAGCACCACTGCCCCGTCCGGATTGTGGGCCACGTCGAAGATCCATTTGCCGCGCACATCGAACCGGCCGGGCACATACGCCTGCCCGAAGCTCTCGGGCCAGGTGTCGCCGACCGGCCCGAACGGGGGTGGCAGCCGGTTCAGGGCCTCGAGCGCGACCCAGGCGTTGGCCTGCTGGTGGCGGCCGAGCAGCCCCAGGCGTCGCGTGGGGGAGCGCGTGATGTCCACGAGGATCACGGGCGCCGCGCCCCGCCGGCCCGCCTCGGCCGCCAGCTCTTGCCGCACCGCGGGGTCCCGCTCCCCCGTCACGAACGGCACGCCCGACTTCGCGATGCCCGCTTTCTCCCGGGCGATCGACGCGAGGTCGGTCCCGAGGTAGTCGGTGTGCTCCCGCGCGATCTTCGTCACCACCGACACGAGTGGCGTGATCACGTTGGTCGAGTCGAGTCGCCCGCCCAGTCCCACTTCGATGACGGCTATGTCCACGCCCCGCGCCGCGAGGTCCGCCAGGGCGATCGCGGTGGTCGCCTCGAAGAAGCTGGCATCGAGGCGCTCGATCTCCGGCTGCAGGAAGCTCGTCCACTCGGCGAACGCCTCCTCGCCGATCGGGACGCCGTCCACCTCGATGCGCTCGCGGACCGAGACCAGGTGGGGCGACGTGTACAGCCCGACCCTGAGGCCGCGGGCCCGCAGCTCCGCCGCCACGAAGGCGCAGGTGGACCCCTTGCCGTTGGTCCCCGCTATGTGCACGGCGGGGAAATGGCGCTCGGGATGACCCAGCACGCGCAGGAGCCCCTCGGTCGGTCCGAGGCTCCATTTGATGCGGCTCCCTTGTCGTGCGAAGAGAAAGCGGCAGGCGTCCTCGAAGGACAACAGGCTCAGTCGGCAGCCTCCGCCGGTTGCCGGCCCGCCATGTGACGCAGCAGCTGACCCGTGGTGTCGCGCAGCTCACTCCGCGGCACCACGGCGTCCACCATGCCGTGCTCGAGCAGGAATCACCCGAGGCCCCGCGAATCCGACCACCGCTCCCGGCTCGGCCACGATCACGTCTCCCTGCATGGCGTAGGAAGCGGATACGCCGCCGGTCGTGGGGTTGGTGAGGATCGAGATGAACGGAACGCGCGCCGTGCGCAGCCGCGCGATCTCGACCGACGTCTTGGCCATCTGCATGAGCGACAGCACGCCCTCCTGCATCCGCGCCCCGCCCGAGGCGGACACGATGATCAGCGGTGTCCGCCGCTCGGCCGAGCGCCGCGCGATCCGGGCGAGCTTCTCCCCCACCACCGAGCCCATCGAGCCACCCATGAAGTTGAAATCCATCACGCCCACGCCGACCGGTATCCCGTCCAGCCGGCCGTAGCCGGTGCGGACGGCCTCGAGCGGCCCCGCCTTATGGATCGCGGTCTCGAGGCGCTGCTTGTAGTTCTCGAAATGCAGGGGATCGGTGGACCGGAGCCGGGTGTCGAGCTCGTGCCACGAGCCCTCGTCCACGAGGAGGTCGATGTATTCCTGAGCGGAGATGCGGCGATGGTGGCCGCAATTGGGGCAGACATTCAGGGCACGAACGAACCGATCCTTGATGTCGATATGGCCGCACTCGTCGCACTTCTCCCACGCGTCGGCCGGGATCTCCAGTTTGACCCGTTCCGACGTGCGCGGTTTGCGCTCTTTCTTGAACCAGGCCATGCGCGCCATAGAGGGGGGGTAGAAGGCGACAATTTGGGAGCGGGTCGCGATCGGCGCTAGCCCCGTTCGCGTAACTCCTTGTCACAGCTCGGCATAGCCTGACTGGCGCGATTCCCATGCGACCCGGAGCGAGATTCCCACCGCCAGCGAGCAGGCGAGCATGAACGAGCCGCCGTATGAAAAGAATGGCAAGGGGATGCCGGTGATCGGCAACAGGTTCACCGTCATGCCCACGTTTTCGATGATGTGCGTGAACAGGAGGCCCGAGATCCCGAACACGCATAGGCTGGAGTACTGATCGGTCGCCCGGCGCGAGATGCGCAACAGCATCAGCACGAGCGCCGTGAACAGCGCCAGCGCCACGATCACCCCGACGAAACCGAGCTCTTCGCCCACCACGGGAAAGATGAAATCGGTGTGCTGCGCCGGGAGAAACGCGAGCCGCTTCTGTGGCCCGTGGGTGAACCCCTGCCCCAAAAACCCACCCGATCCGATGGCGATCTTCGACTGGATGACGTGCCATCCCGTGGCGCGCGGGTCCACCTCGGGGTTGAGGAAGGCGAGCAGCCGGTTCTGCTGGTATGGAGCCAGCCGGCGCCAGAACGGCACGGCGATGACGCCCATGACCACGTTCGCGAGCATCACCCCGAGCCCCTCCCAGACGTAGGGACGCCACCACAAGAGCAGCGCGAACAGCACCACGATCCATGCGCCCCATGCCACGGTCGAAAACGCCAGCACCAACCCGATCACCGGCGATCCGAGCAGCAGCAGCAAAGACGGCTTGGTGCCCGCCCAGTAGAGCATCGCGAACAGGACCGCGATGAACACGATGGCGCTTCCCAAGTCGGGCTGCTTGGCGACGAGCAGGGTGGGCACGCCGGCGATGAGGCAGGGCGGGACGAGGTCGCGCAGCGTGGCCGGCGCTTCGCGGCGCTCGGCCAACCAGCGCGCCAGCATCAGGATGACGCTGAGTTTGGCGAGCTCGGCCGGCTGGCCCAGGCGTATCCCGCCGATCGAGATCCACGAGCGTTCGCTCGCCGCCGTGCCGGCCCCGGTCCCGGTCGAGAGCGTGATCAGGAGCACCAGGATGCCGATCCCGTAGGCGTAGGGCGTCGCCCACTCGAGCAACCGCGGCGACGTGCGGTACATCAGGAACAGCGCCACGAGCCCCACCCCCAACCAGATCAGCTGCTTGTGCCAGATGGTCGTCACGAACGTCGGCACGTCCGTCTGGCCGGCGGAATAGAGCGCCGCGAGCCCGTATGCCGCCAGCGCGACCGTGACCGCGAGGAGCGGCTTATCGATCTCGCGGAGGGGGGGTCGCATTGCCGGTATCGGGGGGTGTGACGCCCGTGTCGGTGGGCGCGATCGGCACGATCGTGGAATCCTCGATTGACGGTGGGCCCGGGAGGAGGCGCCTCGGATGTGGCGCCGTATCGGTGGGGAGCACGATCCGGACGTTGGAGGCCGCTGTTGTATCGACCCCGAGGTAGTGCCCGATCACGCGGGTGACGAGCGGCGCCACATACGGTCCCTCGCGGGCGAACTCGATGATGGCACCGACCACGATCTCGGGCTTCTCGGCGGGCGCGAACCCGATGAACCAGCCGTGGTCCGGTCCGTGGGAATTCTGCGCCGTGCCGGTCTTGCCGGCGATGGCGATGCTGCCGCCGAAGCGCCCGGCGCCGCGCGCGGTGCCCCGCTCCACCACGCTGACCATCGCCTGACGCAGGCCGGCGAGCTGGTCGGGGAGGAGCCCGAGGCTCGCGGTCGTGCCGGCGGCGGGGTGAACGAGATACGGCGGCCGGGCGCGCCCGTCGCTCGCGAGCATCTGGTAGAACCGCACCATGTTGACCAGCGTCTGCGCGTTCTCCCCCTGCCCGATGGCGAGGTTGAGCGTGACCGCGGACGTCCACCGGCGCGGGCCGTACACGCGGTCGAAGTAATCCGTCCCGCCGGGGAACACGGCCGTGATCTCGCCCGGGAGGTCGATCCCCGTGCGCGAGCGGAACCCCAGCCCGCTCGCGTCCTCGAGCAGCGACGTGAGCCCGAGCTTCAGCCCGAGCTGATAGAAGTACACATCACAGCTCTGCGCGATCGCGTCGGTGAGCGTCAGGTCGCCGTGGCCGCCGGCGTGCCAGCAGCGGAAGAAGCGATTGCCGTACTGCAGCCCGCCGCGGCACGGGATCGGCATGTGCGAGCGCAAGGTGACGATCCCGCGGCGCAGCGCCATGGTCGCGATTGCCAGCTTCCAGGTGGAGCCGGGGGGATAAAACGTCTTGATCACGCGATCGAGCAGCGGGTGCGCCGGGCTCGTGTTGAGGGAGCGCCAGTAGTTGGGATCGACACCGCCTACGAACGCGTTCGGGTCGTACCCCGGTGCGCTGTACAGCGCGAGAATCTCCCCGCTGTTGGGATTGAGCGCGAGCACGGCGCCGCGCTGGCCCGCGGGAAAGATCCGCGCCACGTAGCGCTGCAGGTCCAGGTCGATCGTGGTGGAGAGCGCCCGCCCCGGAATCGGCTGCAGGGTCGAGGCCGCGCCGGCGTCCCGCACCACGCGTCCCAGCGCACTGACCTCCACGAATCGCACGCCGTCCGCGCCGCGCAGCGAGTCGTCGTACTCCCGCTCCAAGCCATCCTTCCCGAGCAGCCCGCCCAGGCGCACCGGAGCCAGGCGCCGCTGCGCCCGTTCGGCTTCGGTCACTTCCCCGATGTAGCCCACCAGGTGGGCGACGAGCGAGCTGTCCGGGTAGTGGCGCTTCGGCTCTGGTTGAATGAGTAGCCCCGGAAAAATCAGGCGCCGCTCCTCCAGCGCCGACACGATCGCGAACGTCGCATTGGGTAGAACGGGGACCGGCAGGTAGGGCGTGCGCCGGTAACGGGCCAGCACGCGCTCGATGCCGACGCTGTCGAGCTTCACGATCGGCGCGATGCGCCGCAGGGTGGCATGCAGCGAGTCTTCGTCCGCCCCCGGGAGCAGCGAGACGGTGTAGCCCGGCACGTTCTCCGCGAGCACCTTGCCGTTGCGGTCGGTGATGATCCCGCGCGGCGCCGGCAACGGGATCGGACGCAACCGGTTGGTCTCCGACTGGAGCTGGTACTTGGAGTGCTCGAGGATCTGCGTGCGGAAGAAGACGATCACGAGCGCCGCCACGGCCCCCCACACGACGAGCCGGACCAGCCGCAGCCGGCGATCGAGCAGGTGCGGGTGGAACGAGCTCACGCGTCGCTCAGCCGCACCGCGATGCGGCGCCCCACGAGCCAGAGCACGAGCACGCCCGCGACGGCCGTGGTCAGGCTCTGGATCGGCGACCAGACGAGCAGCTCCCAGCCGAGCATGCCGCCCTTGAGCTTCCCCGAGGCGACCGCCACCGCCAGATTGCGGCACCACGTGCCGGCGAAGAACAGACAGCCGTTCACAAACAGGTTCTCCGCGAAGAAGACCGCCTTGCTCGAGGAAGCAAGATACGCCACCAGCGTGTGGGCGAGCGCCCCGGCGCCGAACGAGGCGGGGGTGAGGGCGTCGCGCACCAGCCCCACGACGAATCCGGCCCCGGCACTCGGCCCGGGCCGGGCCCGGATGGTATAGATGAGGAGGGCGAGCAGCAGGAAGTCGGGCGCGACCCGGTCGCCGCCGAGCCAGCGGCGCGCCGAGAATTGCAGCACGACCAGCACGCCCAGGATCACGTAAAAGCGGTACTTGTCGCTCCGCCTCACGGCGCTTCCCCGCTCGCTTCAAACACCGACCGCAGGTCTCCCCGGCTCGGCGTGCCGCTCAAGATCATGACGTGCGTGACGGCGGCGGGATGCACGGCGGGGCGCAGCAAGTAGGTGCGCTCCCACCCTTCCGCCTCGCCCGCGACGCCTACCACCACGCCGACCGGAATGCCGCGCGGCATCACGCCGCCCAATCCCGACGTGAGGATCAGCGTGCCGTTGGGGACGAGCTGTCGATACGCCACCCCCTCGAGCTCGAGCAGCCACACGCGCGGTCCCTCGGACCCGTGTGGCGCGACGATTCCGTACACGCTCCCGTCCGCTGCCATCGCGCTGGCCCGGAACTCGGGGTGCGCCCACGTCACCACCACGCTGGTCTGCTGGTCCACCGTGCTCACGATCCCCACCAGTCCTTCGGGGCTCACCACGGCCGAAAGCGGCTTGACCCCCTGCTTCTTGCCGGCGGAGACGATGAACGTGAGCGCACTGGTGGGCTCGGGCTCGCGCAGCACTTCGGCGGGGATGTAGCCGGTGCCGAGCCGGGTCCCCAACCCGAGCAGGCTCCGCAGGCGGGCATTCTCCCCCCGCAGCTCGGGCAGAAAGGTGGCGACCAGGGCCGCGGAATCGCGCTGCGCCACGACGGCATCGTAGCGCGCCAGCGAGGCCGAGAGGCGCTCGATCTGCTGCTGCAGACTCAAGAACGGCGCCAGCACGGTTCGGCGCAGGGCCCCCGCCAGGGGATCCCGCAGCCGGCCGGGCAGGCTCATGGCGGCGCCGGAGAGGAGGACGCACCCCACAAAGACGAGGGTGTCGGCCCGCGACGCGTAGCGGTCCGCTCCGAGCGCCATGGCCTTAGGTGGTCAGGACGTTGCGGTATTTCTCCGGATCGTCGAGGATCCGCCCGGTCCCCCGCACGACGCAGGTCATCGGGTCCTCGTCCAGGTGGATCGGCAGGCCCGTCTCCTGCTGCAGCAGCACGTCGAGGCCGCGGATCAGCGCGCCCCCGCCGGTCATCACGATTCCCCGATCCACGATGTCCGACGCCAGCTCGGGCGGCGTGATCTCGAGCGCCCGGCGCACCGCGTCGACGATCTGCTGGATCGGCTCCTGCACCGCCTCGCGAATCTCGCTCGAGTGCACCCGCACGATCTTGGGAATTCCCGACACGAGGTCGCGACCCTTCACCTCCATCTCGCGCTCCTCCCCCACGGGCGCGGCCGAGCCGATCTGGATCTTGATTTGCTCCGCGGTGGGCTCGCCGATCAAGAGGTTGTAGTTCTTGCGCATGAACTGCACGATCGCCTGGTCCAGCTCGTCGCCCCCGGTGCGGATCGAGGTGTCCGATACGATGCCCGACAGCGCGATCACCGCGATCTCCGTGGTGCCGCCTCCGATGTCGATCACCATGTTGCCTGTCGGAGTCTCGACCGGAAGGCCGACGCCGATCGCCGCCGCCATCGGCTCCGCGACCATGTAGACCTCCTTGGCGCCGGCCGATTGCGCCGAGTCCCGCACCGCGCGCTTCTCCACTTCCGTGATACCCGACGGCACGCACACGATCACCTTGGGCTTCACGCGGAACAGATGGCGGTCGATGATGGTCTTGAGGAAGAACCGCAGCATCTTCTCGGTGACGTCGAAGTCGGCGATGACGCCGTCCTTGAGCGGCCGCACCGCGAGGATCCCGTCCGGCGTGCGGCCCAGCATCCGCTTGGCCTCGAGCCCGATACCCTTGATTTTCCCGGTCGCCTTCTCGATCGCGACGACCGAGGGCTCGTTCAGCACGATGCCCTCGCCCTTCACGTAGATCAGCGTGTTGGCGGTGCCCAGATCAACGGCGATTTCATTCGCCGGACTCCAGGCACCGAGCGTCCATTTCGGCCAGCGTAGGGGCACGAGGTCGTCGAGTGAAAGTCGTTAGGGGGGCGCGTGCGAGCGCATCAAGCTAATGAAAAGCGTAACTCCAAGCAAGGCTGATGC
>WNFX01005373.1_pt1 | contig 12362 bp, 12 predicted proteins | sample 5400111 | NCBI WGS metagenome assembly WNFX01 (sample SAMN13153363, study PRJNA577476) | soil metagenome | isolation source: 40 cm soil or saprolite under grassland replicate 1 | place: USA:California | collected 2016-06-15
TGGCGAGTGTGACAGCAAGGTCATGGGCGGCCTGGGGCGTGACCTTGCTCAGCCCTTCCCATGGCTCCAGTGTGACCATGAGCTTCCCATGAGTGGTCACGATCTGGCGGACTTCCTTTGAGAGAACCAGCTTGTCGGCACTGCTCAATGGAAAATTGCGATAATCCCCGTACACGGCTGGTGCCTTGCCCAGACGTGAAGTATACGCGGCAGGTGTATCATCATTCCAAGACAACTGAACACCATAGTAAGCCTTCCCGTCAGGCGGAAGCGCTCCCTCCATCCTCTCAGAAAGAGCGTTTTGTAGAGGTATTCGTAAGACAGCTACCAGTAGAACTAACATCGCCACCACTAGTATCAGGATAGACCTGGGCCACCTCTTCCTCATAAGCCTTCTCCTCTTCTTCTCCGATTTTTGCTGTACAATCCTTTTTAGATTTTCATGTTAGTATTATCTCTTACCATTGTATTCCTTTCGAGTGTTTTTTTATATATATTAGTTATTTTTAGTAAAAAATAGCATAATGAGTTAATCTTTCTTAACCAGTAATGCCTACTGCCCGAAGAGGAGTTATACTGCACAAAGCAGGAGTAATTCCAGTATCCAGCTTCCTCAACCATGAGGGAAGCGGCTTTGCGAAAGAAGCCCAGTTCATACTATAAATCACCTGCTCTGAAAAAATCGTACGAATTTTTTGAATCCGTTGATCCCACTGCTCAGGGCTTTCATCCTCCAGACGGTCGTATTCATTTCCTCTAGAGAGCATTTCCACATGTTCCTGTTCCAGAGTACGGACATCTGGTCGGAGACGCTGCCAGTAACTTGCAAACCAGGCCTCTGCTTGCCACCCTGAGTAGAAGAGATAGAGTCGGCCCATCTCTGAGAGCCATTAAGAGTGATGAGTGGCGTCACAAAGACACGAAAGCCCAGCTGATGTGCTTGTTCAATCCCTTCCTGAAAAGCTCGCGGTGTAGGAGGATCGACCCTTATCTGGACCTGCGTCGCTTGAGGTCCTGGCATATGCAACGGGAACGTCATCGCAATCCAACGGGCATCAAGGTGCTTCATTTCTTGTCATCTGTTTTTCCAATGTCTATCCTGCCTATCATAAGCTGCCGTTCCCCTTTGGGGAAAAGTAACACCTGTGGCAAAATCTGGACGGTGCGGTACAGGAGTGGGAGTTGGGAGTGGGGAAGCATCTTGAGAAGCTTGCTTCGGTGAGGGAGAAAAAGCGCTCTGAGAAGAGGCACCTGTCCATTGCAATACACCAAAGGCAATCCCCGCCAAGAGGACCGTTCTCCTCAAGAGAACACGCACTCGCTTCATAGGGCTCCTTCCTTCTGCGCAATCGCTTGTTGATCTGCTTTCTCTGTTTTAGGCGTTGGTGTCCAGCTAACTTCTTTATGTCCCCAACTCCATCGCCAAACAGCCCAAAACGCGGCACTACTTTCTAGAATTCCGGCAAGAGGGGCCATGGTGATGACCTTGGCAAGTTCTACAATGAGCTCCCTTCGCTTGATCTGGCAGATGGCTGAGATATTATAATAGGCCCCGATATACACCGAGTTGAACCAGAGAAACCCAACAAGGATCATCCATATTTCAAGAGGAAGCGGAAGCGGAGTCACTGCCCATCGAGAGGTAAACTGGATGACCTGATCGAGAAGGTAGAGAAGTGAGAGCGCGCCAGCGGGAAGGCCAAGTGCAAATGTCGCAATGCGATATCGTGTTCCCCAGGTAAGCTGAAATTGCAGGTTGCCTGGAAGCGCATGAAATGCGGGAAGCCCCTTCATCATTTCTACTCCTTGTAACACACCAACAATCCAGCGGTACCGTTGTCGGAAAGCGCTCTTGAAGGAAAAGGGTGGTTGCTCAAGCATCACACAGCCATGCCAGCCGAAAATAGAGGGACCATACCGGATAAAAGCATTCACCCCAAACACATAATCCTCCGCAATGAAGGGACGCCCATCCAGGTTTCCAATATCCCACCCAAGGTCATTCTCAAGCGCTTCCTCAATCACGAGATTGGAACCATGCAGGTGGAGTGGAACGCCACGTTCCATGACTTCCCGACACTCAAAGCACCCGATAGGGCGATTGGCTTCCATGGCACGACAAAGAACAGAGGCATCCATATACTCAAAGGGATAGTAGATGGGTCCTTCCATCAGTCGTTGAGAGGTATGTGTCAAATACCACCAGAGATTACGCAGTTCCGGCGGGGTCATAACACTTTCTTCATCGTAGTGGACGATAAAGGTCCGTCCCGGTTTCCGATTGAAGCCACGCCGACGCATTTCGACCATATAGTGTAATCCCCGTGCTTTGAGTTGGGTTCTACGAGGTGTTTGATACCCTTTGGGCATCACCATAACAAAAACAGGAATAGGGCAAGCAGAGGAAATGCGTTCAAAATACTCTTTTTGAACGGGATTTTCTGTCACAAGCTCAATGCTAAAATAAGAGTGATAGAAATGCGGATCATCACGAGAAAGCAGCATGATGTAATCGATGCCACGTTGCATCACTTCTGTGCTCCCTTCACTTCCTCTGGTTGTAATTTGTATCTTCACAAAAGGGAGATGTGATCCCTGTTGAAGTTCTCTTGTGCTGATTTGTTTCCTCTGACGATATCGTCTCCAATGAAAAAGATAACTGCGAAAATACAAAAGAAAACGAAAACCAATCAAGCTAATAAGAAGAACCATCAGATATCCAATTGTTCGTACTACCGTAAATAGCAGAGCTACCAACATGCTTTTTTACTCTCTTTTTCTCTTTGAGATCGGGCTTCATCCCACTGCCACCTACTAATTGGAGAAGTATTCAATCGTTTTTGCAATCATGGGTAGAAGCCTTCTATTTCATGTACTATCATCGTGCGGGAAGTTTTAATCTTTGTGGAAGCACAACAGGAGCAGAAGCTCCTGTTTCATCTGCGACTGACTGTGAAGAACTACGAGACGGCTGCAGTGATCGTAGCATGACAAACTGAGAAGCCCGACTTCCGTTCAGGCCTGGTGTCAGTGGCAACATTGCTTGAACAGGTGGTGGAGTGGCAAGGGAATGCGGTTTGGATTGGTGACGTCGAGGTGTAACAGACGGTGCAGGAGCAGGACTCGCAATTTTCAACAAGATCGCGCTCACTATCAGCTCTGCCAGAAACAGAATTATGGTCGCAACCAGCAGTTCAAATAGCATAGTGGGGATTTGATGAAGCGCTATAAGGGTTGGAATCACGATATAAACAATGATCACCACGAGTGCCCCTGGCAGCCAGAGTAACGAAAAGAGTCTCTCCCAGGGAGAAGATGGCTTTTTTCCGCCCGAAATAACGACACGCATCATCTCAGTTGTGTATTGAGACACTTGAGATTTTTGTGGTGAAAAACGCTTCATGAAAAATGACACCTTTCTCCTGCCTCCTCATAGAGAGAAGCCGATCCCTTCCCATTCCGTCTCTTCAGAAAGAGATGTATCCCTTCAGCCATCAACGTGACACTCTCCTTGTACGTGGTCCTACAATCCGTAAGCATCAACGAATATGTGTACGACAAGCATGGGCGGCATCTAACCATCTTCTCGAAGGCACGAGACCATAGAGGGGGTGGAGTCGTCAAAACAAGCGCAAACACACATCCAGCCCATGCCCGTTATACCACTATAGAATAGCGCTTATCATCCTATACTCCACACTGAGGTAGTACATGGCTTTGTATTTCGTATATAGACTGTTTAGATATTTGCATTACCTACAGTGCTACATACATATACGTTTATTACAATCATTATATAGTAGCTATTAATGAACAAAGTAAATAAGATGTTGCGATTGGGTTATACCAAGCCAAAACTGGTCACAATTTCTTAACTCGAGGCAGGGGAATTGGTAGGAGGGTTGCTAACCCTCCTTGAGGGAAATACGTTTGTGACTACTGGCATGATCAGGAAAACACAGGTAAAGCCAGTAGTAGCTTATACAGGAGAGACTGATATATTGACGTTTAGACTATCTTGGACAAAAGGCCCCCAACCTTGCGGAGGGAGTATGGTCAACTCCCGAGGGCAGCTTGTTTCTAGCCCAATCGAAGCAGTTCTTACCGCTTCGATTGAGTAGTCGAAGTGTTTTGCGGTCTTTTGTTTGCACGTATCGGAGGCGGGGCAGAGACTGGAGGCTTAGGAGTCGGCTTCGAGGGTTTACTGAGAAGACCATAGAGAAAAAAACCAATTCCTACGATACTGAGGACTATACCAATTCCCACACTTTTTGTTGTATCGGAGTGTTGTGCCTGCAATTGCTGATCATAAGTGGTATCACCTTCATAATGACCATTGACAAAATGCTGGCAGATATCGCCAGGTTGCATGGCGTGGTTGTCACAGACGGCTCCTTGTTGACTGGCACTGTACGAGGCCATGAAAAAGAAAAAAAGAGCTATGATCAGAACGATAATCCCTATCCCGATGTTATCTTTTGCACTCATGGTGGTTTTCCCCTTTGAAGAGAGATACTATTAGGCAGCACGAACCGAGCATTCAAAGAGTTCGACTCTCCTGGGCTTTATCGTGTCCGAGAATGGACCACTCTGCTTTCCCGTCTCGTAAAGAGGCCATTGACAATCGCAATGGCTTCTACCTCATCAATGATCACTTGGCTACCTTCTTTCTTCGTGCAGCAAGCATGAATATGCTTCTCTAAATAGAGAAGATTGTATTTTCGCCAAGAAGCTTGGTGGCATCTTCGACAGAAGCATAGCATACTTTTAGGAAATTTTTGAGATAAATGTGCACAACTCTGGTACTATAGGACTATTTCGCAGGGAAGGACATAGGGCGCAGCCGCTCATAAACCTCTTGCTCCGGCCAGAGCGTCTGTTGTTGAATCTCTTGCCAATCATGAGTGCGTTCTCGGCGCAGCCGCTTGCGCGCAGGCATAACGACCACCTTTTCGCAGTGTTACTGACACAAATGACGTTGGAAAAATGCGAGCGCCTTCCATCCCATTTCTTCCCAGGGGGTGTCTGTCCACGGGAGCAGTTCTTCTTGGCACAGATTGTGATATGCGCCGGCAATGGGGAGAAAGTCCACCTCGCTTCCAGCGGCTTTGAGGGCTTGGGTAAAGTGCTTTGCCTTGCTTGCCGTAGTAGTTGTGCGCCTGGTCGTCGGTATCTTTTTGCGCGTCGAGGCTGAGCCCTTGATTGTCGATCTACGTGGTAGTGGCATCTATTTATACTCTCCATATTCTGTAATCTTCTGTCCCTGCCCATAGATTGTGTGCTCAGCTTCGTCAATCCGTGTGGATTCAACCATGTAGAATGTCCCCTCGATGCAGATCACCATCATTTCTAACAGCTTCGCTAGCTGCTCTAGATTGTAGCCGGTGAGATGCGGCGAGCAGGTGAGCAGCAGTAGTTCCTCGGTCTGGTTCTCTTCTTGCATGTCTCTTCCCTACTTTCCTAACACGACGCCTTTATTGGCGATCTTCTGGGAGGCCGCATAGCGCGAGGGCATTTCCAGGCTATTCCAGCCGCCGGCATCTTGCAGGGTCTTGAGATCGGTCCCACCACGCACGGCAAAGGTCGCCCAGGCATGCCGCCCATCATGTGCGCTTGCTCCGTAGAGTCCGATACGCTCACAGAGCACGCGCGCCCGGTCAGTGATGGAGCGTTCGGACATGCGACCCTGTAACAACCCGCCCTTGCGGCTGCCTCGGAGCAAATAGGGTCCTGGCTGGCAGGAGGCAAAGTAGCGGGACGCCGCGACGAGGGTATCACGCGTCAGCTCGTGGGTTTGGGTCTTGTCGACTTTGCGGCGGTAGAACGTGAGGGTGCCACTGGTGAGATGGATTGCCTGTGTGGGAAGCTCAGCGACCTCGCCACAGCGCAGGCCGTGATCGAGCAACAGGCACATCAGCAGGGCATCACGACGCCCCTGTGGGGTATCGGGTTGCTGCTTGAGGGCCTGCGCCTGGTCAAAGGAGATCTGAACCGGCTCGGCCTTTTTGTGTCCTACCCTGCTTCGCTCTCGTAGTTCGTCGGCGTTGCGTCCTTCTTTCTGCCTGAATCCTTGCACTAACTTAATCAGTGCGATCTCATCAGGTGAGACGGTCCCCGCCTTTGCTGCCAGAGCACAGTATTTCTTGATGGTGGCCAGTCGGACGTTAATGCTTCCAATCGCATACCCTTGCGTGAGCTGCCAGCGGGTGAATGCTTCAATGAGTCCATACGTGATCGGTGCCCAGGCTTCGGGTGTGCTGTAGAAGCTTTCTGCTGCTATCTGCATAGAAGCCTCGGCCAGGAAACGAGAGAAGAGCTGCAAATCGTCAAGTTGACGGCGTTTGGTATTGGCAGCCATGCGTTGCTGATAATCGGTAAAGACCGCACGGGCCGCGTAGCTATTGGCCAGGTGTCCGAGGGTTTGCACCTGGTCACCCTGTGGAATCATCTGCTGAGACATGTCGTTTCCCTCTTATTGGCTACTGATTAACCTTACTAATCGGTAGCAGAAAACAGGCAAAAGCGGCGCATGTTACGAAACTTGTACGGGTGGAGAAGTGCCAATTAACCAGAGAGATCGGCAATTCTCTCAGGCCATAAGCCAAAAAGTTATCTTCATAAAACTATGGCTTGCAGCATGAAAATGGCGGCAGCTCACAAGTGGTAATTTGGCCGAATGTTTGCATGTTTCTCGTACGAATCGTGGCATTTTTGGCCCAATCGTTGAATAACAGGGAAAATACGCATAGCAATATACACAGATGCAAACGACGATGCGCTAAAAAACTATCTTTCGCTTTCACCCCTAGAATTATACTTTGCGTGCGAAATGTCCTTTTGTAAGCGATAATAAGCTGAACAGTAACCATTCATTCAAACATTGAGACAAAAGTTTTTGACTGAATGTTTGCACAAAATAGAAGTTCATGCTCAAAATTGTTCAAACATTCGGCCAAATTACCATCTGTGTCAATCATAAACATCCATGTGGATAGTTATGATCATACTTTGAATGTGGGCCGCATTTGGACTGCACGCCAGTGGTACGTCGTATGGAAGTCGCCTGTACCTTGCCTGCACTTCGAGGGAAGAGCGCGCGTACGCTCACCGCATACGGTTCTTTGAGATCACAACCTTTTCGTGCTTGTTGCACGCGCGCCCGGGACCATCTACACCACCAGTGGCACAAAAATCCGCCAGATCCTCACCCGGTAGCCTCTGGACACACGATACCACCACATCACGAGCAGCAAGAGAAAGAGCAAATTGACCACACGAGGCGAGACCATCAGCGATGATCGAGACGGCGGCACCGGCTTCGCAACCACCACAGGCGGTTCTGTCACCTGCTTTCGCCTCCGCCGCCCACGCGGCTTCCTTTCGGACATATAACACCTCACTTCCATGATCAGGCCTTCTGAGGCATCCACATCTTGGATACCCCTCCACAACGTATTGTACCTGGTTTTGGCGACACGCCACCACCAGCATTTGAGAGAGAACACTCAGTGGGTAGAGCAACGACCAACCGCAGACCGAGCAGATGCGGATCGGGTTCCGACGTAGGAACAATCGTGCTCACAGGGGAACTTTACCGCCTGAATCAGGTGTGGGGGCTGGCCGAGGCGCACAGAGCCAAATCTACGAGCATCTCTCCAATTCCCCGTTCAACGTTGGCAAGGCGGTTTCTTGGCCCTGGTGTGGCCAGAGAATGGCCCTCTCGCAGAGGGAAGAGAACTCATGTTCCGTCCTGGCAAGGTATGGATGTGATGCAGCTTCTCCTCACCAGACAAGCAACGTGCGAGAAGCGCTGTGCATCGTCGCGCCTCCTGCATTTCTCTTACTACTGTACAAGAAGTGCTATACTGAAACACAAGCAGTTCAAGAGGGAGTGAGGCACATTCGCAGATGACGAAGCAGCCAGTCACCGTGTTTCTTTCCTACGCCCATGAAGATGAGCCACTCTGTGATCAGTTGAAAGCCCATCTCTCGCTCTTGCAGCACCAGGGCCTCGTCTCGACTTGGCACGATCGTCGGATTCTTCCAGGAGCTGATTGGGCACAAGAGATTGACACTGCTCTGGAAACGGCTCCTATCGTCCTGTTACTTGTGAGTGCCAGTTTCTTTGCTTCTAACTATTGTGTTGGGGTGGAAATGAAGAGAGCAATGAGCCGACACGAGGCTGGCCAGGCGCGGGTCATCCCCATCATTGTGCGTCCGGTGAACTGGAAGGGCGCTCCCTTTGCCTATCTGCAAATCTTGCCAAAGGATGCCAAGGCGATTACAGCCTGGAGCAATCAAGACGAGGCGTGGACCAATGTGGTCTCTGGCATTGGCCGTGTGATCGAGGAACTGCCCCTGCTCTCGGTGAACACATCATCGGCTGCATTGCCGCCGATCTGGAATATCCCTTACCCACAGAACCCGCTCTTTACGGGACGGGAGGAGTTGCTGACCCAACTGGCAGCCACCTTGCAGACTGGGCAGCCAACGGCGCTCTCCCAGCCACAGGCCATCACCGGGCTGGGAGGCATTGGCAAGACGCAACTGGCCCTGGAATATGCCTATCGTCATCGTAGAGACTATCGAGCCGTGCTCTGGGCGCTGGCCGACACGCGCGAAAATCTCACCTCCTCCTACCTCACCGTTGCCACGCTGCTGAACCTGCCTGAGAAGGATGAGCAGGAAAGCGCTCGCATCATGGTTGCTGTCAAAAACTGGCTCCAACACAACACGGGTTGGCTCCTCATTCTGGATAATGCCGATGACCTGGCGCTGGCCCGTGAGTTCCTGCCACCGTCCTTTGGAGGGCAGGTGCTGCTCACCACGCGGGCGCAGGCCACCGGTCGCTTTGCCCGCCGCCTGGAAGTCGATATCCTGCCGACGGAGCAGGGCACCCTCTTCCTGTTACGCCGTGCTAGCCTACTCGCCCCTGATGCGACCCTGGAGCAGGCATCAGAAGGCGGTCGTGACCAGGCGCGTACCATCTGTCAGGAACTGGGAGGACTGCCGCTGGCACTCGATCAAGCGGGGGCCTACATAGAGGAAACCGGATGCAGTTTATCGGACTATCTTGATTTGTTCAAGTTGGAACAAAAAGCACTCCTAAAACGGCGAGGAGCGGTCCCTGTCGATCACCCGCAGTCCGTTGCGACAACCTTTTCTCTGACATTCAAGAAAGTTCAGCAGAGGAACAAAGCAGCCATTGAACTGCTGAAGTTCTGTTCATACCTTGCGCCTGACGTGATCCCACTGGAGCTGATTGTACAAGGTGCAACTCATCTAGGAACGGTATTGGGGCCAGTGGCAGCCGATGCATTCAAACTTGACCAAGCACTGGAAATGCTCCAGGCGTATTCATTAGTGCAACGTGATGGAAAGAACCGCATGCTCTCGATTCATCGTCTGGTGCAGGCCGTACTCATAGATACCATGTCTCCCAGGCAAAGGCTACAGTGGAAGGAGCGCGTCGTACGAGTGGTGAACGAAGCCTTTCCAGGAGGAGAGTTTGAGGAGTGGACGAGGTGTGGACGTTTGTTGCCGCATGCGCTAGTCTGTGTAACCTGGATAAAGCATGTGTCAATGCCCATACCAGTAGCACAGGTGCTTGATAAAGCAGGCACCTACTTGCGAGAACGAGGACAGTATTCGGAAGCAGAACTGCTGCTGGAGCGAGCGCTAGAGATCCGCACGCAGTACTTGGAAGCTGAGCATCCTGACATCGCGAGGAGTCTGAACAACTTAGCGGGCCTCTACTGGCAGCAGGGGAAGTACAAGCAGGCAGAGCCCTTGTATGTCCGTGCTCTGGCGATAAATGAGCAGCGGTTGGGGGAGACGCATCCCTATACGGCCCTGAGCCTGAACAACTTGGCAATCCTCTATGAGTGGCAGGGCAAGTACGAGCAGGCGGAGCCTTTGTGTCAGCGAGCACTCTTGATCTTTGAACAATACTTGGGAGTCGAGCACCCCAACACGGCAAAGAGCCTGGATAATTTAGCGAGCATATACGCGGCTCAAAAGAAGTACGAGCAGGCAGAGCTCGTGTGTCAGCGAGGACTCGCGATCAGGGAGCAGCATTTGGGAACTGAGCACCCTGACACTGCGAGGAGTCTGAACACCTTGGGAAATATTTACTATGAGCAGGGGAAGTACAAGCAAGCAGAACTATCGTTGGAGCGAGCACTCGCGATCAAAGAGCAACATTTGGGAACTGAGCACCCTGACACTGTGAGGAGCCTGAACAATCTCGCAATCCTCTACTGTGAGCAAGGAAAATACGAGCAGGCAGAACCTTTGTATCAGCGAGCGCTAGAGATCCGTGAGCAGCACCTGGGAGCCGAGCACCCTGACGTGGCTCATTCGCTTCATGGATTGGCAGAACTCTACCAATGCCAAAGGAAGTATGAGCAAGCCGAAGCCTTGTATCAGCGTACCCTCGCTATCCGGGAAAAACAATTAGGACCAACTCATCCTGAGACACAGTACACTCGAAAGGGCTATGCCGCGTTCCTGCGCCTGGTCGGACGCGATCCAGAGGCTACGGTGCTCGACACGGACCACGAATCGCCAGCGGAAGAAGGTCATTGAAGGCTGTCGATGTGTAAATTTCCCCCGAAAATCCCCATCTTGCAGGCACAGCTACAGATCCGGGAAGAGGCCAGAAGAACCCTAAGGCCAGTCGGTAGTTTTTTGACGAGAGGGTACAACAGGTGTTCTGGATGCGCTCTGCAGGCCATGTAAGCACGCGAGAGGAAAAGGCATTTTCCCTCCACACACTGTTCGTCCTCATCTCGCTCCACAAGCCGTGTGAGAAGAGTCTGTTGTACCCTCTCGTCAAAAAACTACCGACTGGCCTATTCGGCAACAGAGTCAACATCGATGACACGAGGGGCAAGATAGTTATACCTCAGTTATAATTACTGGTAGAAATATAGAATAGCGGTATGGAAGGAAATACAAGCATGGTCGCGACAACGAAAGTGCAAAAATAGAGCGAAGAATGTGGGCCTGACGCTCCTTCTTGTCTCGAGAAGTCGCTCCTTTTACATCTTTCTTCTTCTAATGCAGGAGAATATAACTGGATATAGCTATCTTGCCCCTCGTGTCATCGATGTTGGTATTGGGCCTGATCGGCTTCTCAGTCTACCATATCCTTCTTACTTGCGCCACTACCTCACATTCATACACTAAAAAACGGACTCCTATCGTTTAGCGATTAGTAGCACCTGTATCAATCTATCTATTAATTTCAGGAATACAGGGGATACAAGGTATGGAAGAGATAAAGGACCTCTTAGATGAGATTGGCCTCGAACTCAGCGACTTTCCAGGGCTTGGATTGTTAGTGCCCTTATGGCTACTCGTCTTCCAAATTGTTAAATGGTTGTTGTCCCAAACAGCAATTGTTAAATGGTTGTTGCCCCAAACAGCAGCCGATCTCATAAAAGCCATTCTTGAATCTGACATCTTGCTGCTCCTCCTAGCCATCATTTTTAGCATTTTCATCTACACCTTAGGTAACATCTGGGATGGTATATTCTATGACCCACGCTACGAGCCAGGTAATGGGCCAAGCAAGTGGTATCCAACGTTTCTACTCTGCTCCTTTAATAAACTAGACACTCCTCGGAAGAGAGCCGCCAGCGTCCTTATAGAGGAAGCATACGAAAAAGTTCAGGAAAATGGTAAAAATGCGTATGCTGAAGCGCAGAAAATGCTTACCAAAAATGGAAAATGGAACGAGGTACGTGGTAAACTTAACTGGTCAAAGACAATACGCAGCCTCATTTTCCCCTCCTTGTTCACTGCCACTTTTTGTGCTATCTTAGCCGCTTGCCTTATATCCTCCAATTGGGGTAAGTCTCCTATAATACTCCTTGCAATTTTCTGGGTATACACAGTCATATCTTCTCTAAAAAGGTGGCGCGAGCTCAAAGACAAGGAGAAGATAAGCGTAGTCCTCGCCTTTTTCCTCCTCCTTCTTATTATGTCCATTGCTATCCTTATTGGCTGCTTCCACCAAGTTCCCCCGTTCACCCTGACCAGTATTTTTTGGTTGGTATTGATTGCTGCCATTGCCTGTATCCTAGCCTTCCTCTTCCTCATATTATCTACAAATCTACGGGCAGGGCACTCAATCAAAATGTATGATCTCGTGGTTTCCCTTCATACTCCCAAATCATCGTCCCCCACTTCCCTCGATCCGCCAAACCATTCAACAGCCTAGTAGTCAGTCCAGTTTGATTTTTATGGTATACTGAGGGAAAAGAGGAGAGGCATCGATGGGAAAAACAGCTCCAATGCACCTCAGCAGTGACGAACGAACCCATGTCGAGTTCTTTGTACGACGCGGCAAAGCCAAT
>WNFX01005374.1_pt1 | contig 12361 bp, 10 predicted proteins | sample 5400111 | NCBI WGS metagenome assembly WNFX01 (sample SAMN13153363, study PRJNA577476) | soil metagenome | isolation source: 40 cm soil or saprolite under grassland replicate 1 | place: USA:California | collected 2016-06-15
CCGGGCGAACCACGCCCCGGCCCAAAAACTGCGGAGCCGTTGACTGATACCAGGTGGCTGCTGCAGCTCGGGCTTGCGCTCGGCCTCGCTTACCTCGCATTCTTGACGTTCTGGTTCTGGGGAACCCGGCTACGCCGTCGCGGGCTGCGTGGGGCTCGGTTCTGACTATGGTCGTCGATCAGCTTCCGTCGAAGCACATCGAGCTCGATTCCGCGGCCGGTCCTCTCGCCGTCAACGTCCTCCTCGTCTCGAGCTTTGTGTTGCCCCACGTGGGTGGTATCGAGCAGTTCGTCGATACCGTCAAGGATGCGATGCTCGCACGTGGTTGGAGCGTGCGGGTTCTCGCCTGCCGGCTCTTGGAGACTCCTACCGACGCGGACGCCACAGTCCCCACACGGTTCGTGCTGTCGGGCGGTTGGCGCACGATGTGGCGCGAGGTTGGCGAGGCAGACGTCGTCGTCGTCAACGGGGCGCGTCACCTGCTCCCGAGCGTGGCGATCTTCGCCGCTCGGATGCGCCGAAGGGGAGCGCTGTTCGTTCTTCACGGTTCGGGCGCGCCTTTCTCGAACGGCTCCTTGCTCTATCACCGCGTCTGTGGATCCGCGTTCGAGTGGATGTTCACTCGGCCGGCGTTGCGACTTTCTCTGCCTATCTCGCTGTCGCGCGCCGGAGTCGCCCGGGCGCGTCAGCGGTTCCGGGTGGCCGCGGCCCACGTCCCCTACCCCCTCCGCGATCTGCCGGAGGCGGACCTCGATCGGTTCCTCGCCACCGACGAACCGATCAAGATCGTCTGGGTCGGGAGGGTGTATCCGGAGAAGGACCCGCTGGCCGCCGTCGCGGCCGTCGAGCGCGTGCGCCATACTCGCGAGGCGACGCTCGACGTCTACGGAGACGGCGTCCTCAGCGGCGAGCTGACCAGACTCGCGGACGACCGCCCCTGGCTCTCGGTCCACGGGAGTCGGCCGTGGCGGACGATTCAGGACGTCCAGGCCAGGGCGCACGTCTGTCTCTCGACATCGCTGAGGGACGCCACCCAAATCGGCATCCTTGAACCGCTGTCACGCGGAATCCCTGTCGTCTCGACGAGGGTCGGGGACGCTCCGAGCTACTACATCGATCCTTCGCTGCAGACCTTCTGCGTGGAGCCGAGAGACGTCGAGGCGACGGCCGCGGCAATCCTCGAGCTCGCTGCGTCACACGATCGGTACAGAGACGCGTTCGCTGCGAACGGAGGTCTGCTCCGGGCACGCCACCGGTATGGACGGAAGAGCCTCCTGCGCCTGATCGAGACGGCAGCCACCGGGGCAGAGAACGGGAGTCGCGCGACGCCCGCTCCCGTCGTATCCGGAGCGAAAATGAACGAGCTACGTCATCAGCGTGTCCGAGGCCGGTCCGTCCCGCGCTCGCTGGGTCGCCGCCGTGAGTGAGGATGCAGCTCCCCAATCAGCACGGCGAAACGCCCGAGGCTGCGCCTGGCGAGCGAGATCCGGCGGCGCGCGGATCGGCCCTTCTTTTCTGGGCGCAGGTCGTCGGCAACGCGGGGCTATTCGTGGGGCTGCTGCTCGTCACTCGTGCGCTCGGCCCATCCGGCCGGGGGACGGTCGCGTTCATCACCGTGACCGCTCTCGTGACGGCCTGGATCGCAAGGCTCGGGGTAACCGAGGCCACAGTCGTCTTTGCGGCACAGCGGCCGTCAGCGCGGCCGGTGCTTCTCTCGAACATCCTCGGCTTTTCCACCGCCGCGGGGTTGGCCGCAGCCGCGTTGGTCTGTGGAGCCCTGTTGTTGGTCCCTGCAGCGCGGCCTCCCGGCGTCGGCAATGCCGAGCTTGCGATCCTTGCCTTCAGTGTCCTCAGCGCTTGTCTGGCCGACGCCGGCTACCGCTTCCTTCTCGGCTGCAGTCGTTTTCGCGCGCACGCGCTCATCACCGCGGTCACGTCGTGGATCCACCCGCTCTCGGTCGCGATCCTCTGGGCGACCTTCGGGTTGACGGTCGCGCAGGCCGCCCTGCTATGGGCCGCCACACAGGGTCTTCGCGCGCTGTTGCTCTTCTCCGTGGCGGCGGCGCGCGAGGGAGGATTCGGACGACCGAGTGGCAGCCTCCTCCGCGAGTCGATCGTCTTCGGGTTGCGGGCGTGGATCGGGACCCTGTTCGACTCCTTGGGCTTCCGCATCGACCAGATCCTGATCGCTCTGATCGCCTCAGAGGCCGCATTAGGGTTCTACGTGGTCGCGGTCAATTTGTCGGAGATCCTCTTGTATCTCCCCGGGGCGATCTCGATGGCGCTCCTTCCTATAGCCGCCCGCAGCGATCCCCAGCGGAGGCTCGAGCGGACGCTGCGGGCGTTCCGATCCGGATCGTTCGTCACCCTTGCGAGCGCACTCGTGGGCGCCCTTATCGTTCCACCCCTCGTTTCGGTGGTGTTCGGTGATCCATTCGAGGCCTCGATCACGCCGTTTCTCTTGCTGCTTCCGGGGGTGATCGGCATGACGGCGATGAACGTCTTCTCGAACGCCCTCATGGCGTCGTCCCTTCCCGGCCTCTCGTCGGTCGGTCCATTGGTGTCCTTCGTGGTGGGGCTCCTCCTGGATCTGGCTCTGATTCCGCTCTTCGGCGCGTCGGGGGCGGCCGCGGCCGCAAGCGCCGCGTATCTCGCTGGGGGCGTGACCGCGCTCGGCATCTACCGTTCCCGAGTCGCCTTCCGGCTGCACGAGCTCGCCATTCCCCGACCCGGCGACTTCGAGGTGCTTCGGGCGCTTGCTCCGAAGCCGGCTCTGCGCGCTTCCGTCGTCCGTCGAGGCGCCTCGTGACCTTCGAGTCGGTCGCATGGACGTGAAGCCGAGCGTCGAGTACCGGGAGGCCGGTGATGCCGTGACACGTCTGCACGCTCTCGAATCTTCCCCCGATCAACCGATCGACGTCCGGCGTTACATCAACGCGCTTCGACGCTCTCGCTTCTTGATCGGCTTCATCGTCGCGACGCTCACGGGAATCGTGCTCGCCGCGTCGCTCGTCGTGCCCAAGACCTACAGCGCCAGAGCGACCATCCTTCTCGACGAGAGCCCGGACCTCGTGGCCTCTGCCGACGTCGCACGTCGGCTCGCGACGATCCAGACGCTGCTCGGGACTCGGGACGTCCTTGCGAGAGCCGCGAGGCGACTCGAGGGTGAGTCGACCGACACGCTCGCCGGGAAGGTTCACGCCTCGGTCGATCCGAACGCAAACATCATCAGTGTCAGCGCAACGGACACGAGCCCAAAGGGCGCCGCCGACATCGCAAATGCAGTGACGACCTCTTTTCTGGCGAAGCAGCGAAATTTCGAGCTGCGTCGTCTCCAGGGTGCCCGCGCGAAGCTCTTGCAGGCGATCTCTCGTCTGGGCGGCTCGCCGGGCGCGCGAAGTGAGATCGCTTTGATTCGCGAGCGATTGAGCGAGCTCAGCGTCAGCGAGGCAAGCGCCGGTTCAGAGCTTCAGCTCGCGGACCCGGCGAGGCCATCCACCGGTCCGGCCTCGCCCCGTCCGTTCCGGAGTGCGATGTTCGCGTTCTTCGCGGCACTCTTCATAGCCGCGCTCGTCGCCCTCGCTCGCGAGCGGATCCTTCCCCGCATCAGCGGCCCGCGGGAGCTCAGCCGTTTGAGCGGCCTACCGATTCTCACCGCACTTCCGCACAGGAGCTCTCGGTTTCGCAGGGGCGGCGCCCTCGACCCGGTCGACCGCGAGTCCTTCGAGGCGCTTTCGGCTGTGGTCGGTTCTCGACTGCCGCCGGGCCGGCAGCGCACGCTCCTCGTTACGAGCGCTTTCGAGGACGAAGCGAAGGCAGAGGTCACGGGCGGACTCGGCCGGGCGCTCGCCCGAGCGGGGGAGGCGACGTTGATCATCGACGCGGACATGCGTCGCCACGCTCTCGAGGACCTCTTCGGGATGGAGCAAACTCCGGGTCTTGCAGAGATACTCGCTGCCGCTCAGCGTGATGGAGAGGGCGCTGCCGCCGAGATACTCGCCGAACCGCCGACCCCCGCGGCGGGTCGCGGAGCCGGCAGTATCGCCATCCTCGGGAGTGGGCACGGGCCGTCCAACCCGGCTCTGCTCAGTTCCGCCGAGGCGCTGGACGTCTTCTTCGGCGAGCTCCACGGGTCGGGCTACACCTACGTGCTGATCAACGGTCCGCTGTTGGGGTTCGTCGACTGCCAACACTGGGCCCAGCGCGTCGACGGTGTGCTCGTCGTCTCCCGACCCGATCGCCTCGTGCCCAGTGACGTGGTCGAGATGCGCGAGCTCCTCGAGCGACTCGACGCCAACGCCCTCGGCCACGTCGTCGTCGGCAACGGGACGAGCTCGTTGTAAACGCTCACCCCGACGGTTTAGCCGTCGGTGTGGCCTACGTTCGCGAGGGGTGTGGCGGTCGAAGAGTTCCAGTCCAAATCAGCGCCGCTACGACCCAGAGATGCCGCCAGTGGAGCGTGTCGACGAAGGTGCTGTTGGCGAGGATTCCGCACCATGCCCCGAGGAGGGCGGCTGAGCCGATGCCGTACGTGTCCCGCCCCAGGATCGCGTTGCGGCCGGCCCAGCCCAGCGTAGCGAGCATCAAAGCGAGGAGGACGATGAATCCAGGCAAGCCCTCCTCTGCAAGCGCGCGCGCATAGGTGCTGTGCACCGAGATCCCCGCGTGCTTCTCGAACTGGCCTGGTCCTACGCCGAATGGGTAGCGCTCCGCCCAGTGGACGCTCGCCACCTGAGCACCGAACCGGCTCGCGTCGTACGTCTGGACATGGGCGCGTTCCTGGAGAAAGCTGACCGAGCCCGTGAGCGCAACGGCTGCGGTCAGGGCGGCCGCGGCGGTGAGAACGATCGCAAAGGCGGCGGTTGCTTGGCGGCCGGCTCCACGGCGGAGGACGAGCACGATCAACACGACGACCACACCGATGCCGACGTTGAGCCAGGCCGCCCGCGAGTATGAGAAGAGGACACCGAGCGTGAGGACGAGGAAGGCGAGCAGCTTCGTCAGTCGGCCAAGCCGGAGCAGCCGCGGCGCGAGGATCTCCTCCATGAGCACAAGCGCCGCCGGAACGAGGAATGGGCCGAACACGTTCGGGTCCTTGAACAGCCCTTGCGCTCGGCCGATGCGCGTCAAGACGTCGTGACCGGGGATCGGCACGATTAGCGCGAGCGAGGAGAGCAGAGCCGACGCGACCGCCGCGAAGATGTATGCGCGCAGGATGAGGCGGGCCGCGCGTGTGGACCTCACGTAGCCGGTCAGCCACAGGCTGAAGACGGTCATGTAGAGAGTGATCGAGAAGAAGTTCGCCGCGCGAGCTGGATCGACCACTTCGACGGCGGACAGTAGGTTGAGAGCCAAGAACGCGCCGATCAGGAAGAGTGCGGCCGAGGGTGCACGGCGAATACTGAAGCGGCCGGTTACCATCGCGACCGCAATCACGACCGCGAAGATGAAGTCGGGTGGTGCCGGCTCGAACCGCACTACAGCGAGCAGGAGAAAGCCCAGTGCCACGGCCGCCTCGTACCGCCGAAGTGCCAGCGCGAGTGCCCCGAGGAGCCCGACACCGAACCCGAGCACTACCAGGACGCGTGGGGGATAGCGGTAGAGCGCGAGGGACAGTACGAGGGCCAACGCTGCCAGCGCGCCCGTCCCGAAGAGCGCGCCGGTCGCGATGACCAGGGGCCGGACCCTGTCTACGCGATAGGCGCTCTCGGGATAGCTCAGCGAATCCGAGGAGCCGGACACCACTCAGCTCGGCCGGAGCTGCGCTTCACCCACACGGGACGCACTATCGAAGCGCACCTGCAAGCCTAGGCGTCCTCTTCCGCTCGCCGTACCGAATGCGTCGGTAGAGACCGCGGAGCGGCAAGGGTGAGTCGTGACCGCCGCCTACCTTCGCCCGGAAGTCCAGGATGCTGTCGGCAGGATCGATCTGACGGCGATGCAGCGCGAGCAGGTCGGTGCCGGGGACGTTGACGCCGGGCTCGCAAGAGACGGCGACACGGAAGCCGGCCTGGGCGACGAGCTCCCGATCACGGTCGCCGAAGAGCCCGGCCGGATAACAGAACGCGTCGACTGGACGGCCGAGTCTGGCCTCGAGGGCGAGCTTCGAACCGGCGATCTCCTCCCATGCCGCGTCATCCTCGAGGGCAATAAGGCTCGGGTGAGTAACCGAATGCGCCTCGAAGCGGAGTGTCCCCGCGCGATCGAGCTCGACGATGTCATCCCACGCGAGCAGTGGCGGCTGGCGGCGGTACCAGGCGAAAGAGGTCGTGCCGTCGATGGCGCCAGTCGGGACGAAGACGGTGGCTCGAAACTCATGTTCTTCGAGTACCGGTAACGCGTGCTCGGCGTTGTCCAGATACCCGTCGTCGAAGTTGAGGCCGATCGTTCTCGCCGGCGGCGCTCCGGCGATCAGGCGATCGGCCGCCTCGGTCACGTCGATGACGTCGTAGCCTTCCGAGGCGAGGAAGTCCATCTGTTCGCGGAAGCGCTGCGGCGGCACAGCCAGCGCGTCGTCGTCGTCGGAGACGCGGTGGTAGAAGAGAATCCGTAGACCGCTCTCGTCCAAGGCCCCGTGGGTCCGCAGAAGCCAGCGAGCCGACTGCGCCCGAGTCGCAGCTGCTTTGAGCGGGGCGGGCAACGTCGGGCCCACACCAGTGGAGTCCGTCCGAGCTGGCGCCTTCGAGGCGTTGCGCACCGTCATCGCTCCACCTTTCTCACGCCGGTAGGTCTCAGGACATCCCTGGGCCGCGCCATGTGAAGGCGAGCTCTGGGAACTATCGAGTAGTAGACGCGCTGCGCACCTTCCGATCGCTTGACGACCTCCCGAAGCCGAAGCCATCGCGTTCGCGCCGCTAGAGCGACCTGGCCGACCGCGCTGCCTGCCAGTCCGAGGCCGAGGTGGAGGGGCTCGAACCGATCCGTGAGTTCGATCTTGTACCGGTCCGCTCCTCCCAAGAACTCGACGCGCGTCAAACTCTCGCCGGCCGCGGTTTCGAGCGCGGCGAGTGTGGTCACGAGCCCCGGCGAGAAGCGCGCGAAAGCCGGATCGAAGGCAGTCCGGTGGAGGAATAACCGCTTCGCAAGGGCGAAGTAGTAGACGAAGGCGATCGCACGTCCGTCGAGCTGAAGGGTAACGATGCGCGGCACGTCGATCTCTGCGAGGGCGTTCAGCACCGCTCGGTTGAAGCGCATGCCTGTCGGCGTCGTGAAGCCGGAGCCGTCTGGCCGCCCGTCCCAGCGGAGCGAATGGAGGCGGAAAGCGTCCTCGAGCGCATGCTTCAGATCGGCCGGAGTCTTCGCGACGGAGATCACGACATCGCCAAGCGCCTCGAGCTGCCGACGCCGCCGTCGATGATGACCCCGCTTCTTCGCAGTCGTCCTCGCGCGATAGGTCGCCTCCCAGCCTTCGCTTAGATCGAGCACAGGGGCTTCGATGCGCTGGAACAGGTGCAAACGCGAGGGTCCCAGGAACTCCGCCAGCCGGCAGTCGCCGGGCAGCCCGAAGAGCTCGGCATAGTCCTGCCCGGACGTGGCGGCACGCGCGACAAGGGTCGCGGCGACCGCAGGGTTCTCACCCTCGGCGAGGAGGATGTCTGCCGGCGCCGACTGCCTCGCGCCGAGGAAGGTCGAAACCTTGAGGCCGTGGCGCGGAAAGACGATGAGCGGTAGGGCACCGATGAGCTTCCGCCCGCGAAACGCAGCCTGAACCGCCAAACTGCAGCCGTCTCCGTAGTGGCGCCACCACTCGGTGAGCCAGCCGTGGAGCAGGAACGGGCTCGGCCGCGGCATGGACCGGACTAGGGCGTCCCATGTCTCGCCGAGGCCCACGAACGAGTCCTCCGTGGAGATCGTCGCGAACGTGACCTCGTCGTCAGCTCGCGGAGGTGTCGTGGCGCGGTTGAGGACCAGAGGGCTCATGAATGGGTAATTACCCATATGGGAGGTAAATGGTCGTCAGGTCGAAGAGGGCGAGATCTCTAGGGGTCTCCGGACTGACGCTCGTCGCCGTCTTCCTGATTGCGTCACAGGCGGGCGGCTCGGGCTCATCGTCGCACGCCGATCCGTCGAAGAGCGAGCAGGCAGACGCGACGATCGCGCCCATCAGGGTGAAGCGGCCGATCTCACCATCGCCATACCGAACTCCGAAGCGGGCGCTGAGAGTCTCGTCGTCTCGGGAGCTGGTCGCAGAGCTCGCACGCCAGCACCCCGCAGACATCGTCCTCGCGCCGGGCGTCTACGACAACGCCGGGCCGTTCTCGAATCGGTACGGCCATCGGCTCTACGCGGCCAGGCTCGGCAAGGCGGTGCTGAAGGCCGGAATCGTCCTCGGTGCAAACGAAGGGCCGCCGGGCGCCGTCGTTCGCGGAATCAGATTCGACGTCGCCGATCGGGCGAAGACCCTCTACGGGGCGATTATTCACGTCTGGGGCTCGGCCAGGAACGCGCAGGTCCTCGACACGTCGTTGGACGGCAACGGCGTCGTGGACGCAGGAGTCATCGTCACCCAACCCGAGGGATTCGTCGCCCGGCGGCTCGTGGCGACAGGGTTCCGCAGCTACGGCGTACTGGTCGATCCGAACGACGACCACTATCGGGCTCGACTGCCGTACGTGCTCGAAGATCTCGATGTGTCCGATGTCGTCCGACCGGTGCCTGGCTCGTCGAGGGGAACCGCCGAGGCCTGCCTGTGGCTCGGAAGCACGGGGACCGTTCGCCGGGTCAACGTGCGCCGATGCGGCCTGGTCGGCATCTGGACGGGGACGGCCAACCGGCGATCCCGCGTCGAGGACGCGGCCATCGACCGGACCCGCATCGGGATCTACATCGAGCACTACACGACCGGCTCGACCTTCCAGAAGTTGCGCATCGGTCCGAGTGTGAGCCGGGGCGTGAACGCGGAGTGGGCGAACCCCGCCGTGGGCGGGAGGCCGGCGAGCGTCGACAACGTGATCCAGGACGGCTACTTCAACACGAGCTTCGTCGGCGTCTACCTCGATGAGGGCACCACACGCACATCGGTCCGCCGCTGCAAGTTCGTGGCCCAGAAGTGGGCCGCGATCGGCGACTACAAGGGCATCGACAACCGGTATTACGCGAACGACTTCACTGGCATCGCGTCGACTGCGGTATCCGTTTCGCACGAACACAACGCGGGTGCTCGATGACGAGAGACTGCGTCCTCCTCACTGACGCCGAGGAGCGCTCCGTTCTCGGTGCGTGCAGGGCCCTGAAGAGAGCCGGGTATCAGACCTCGGCCGTCGCGAGGTCCCGTCCGGCTGCGACTCATTGGTCACGCTCTTGTGCCGAGCGGTTCCTTTTGCCGGATCCGCGGGACAGCGTTCCGGCATTCGTCGGCCGCCTCGAGGAGGTTCTTCGCCGCAAGGAGTACGCGGCGGTCATACCGGGCAGCGAAGCCGCGCTCCTTGCGATCTCGAAACACCGCTCCCGCCTCGAGTGCCTCACCCGTCTAGGACTCCCGCCGCACGAGGCGGTGCGACGAAGCGTCGACAAGCTGTGGCTCCTCCGGCTGGCGACGGAAGTGGGGCTGCCCCCACCGGCGAGCGCATCGTGTGCGGATGCCGACGCGGCGGCACTAGTCGCTCAGGAGCTTGGTTTTCCCGTCGTCTTGAAGCCGGCGACGTCGTTCTTGCGTTCGGGTGAAGGGCTGAGGCAGCAGGGCGTTTGTGTGGTCGAGGATGAAGCCGCGCTCGTCCGCGAGGTGCCTCTCTTTGGCACGCCGTTCATCGTCCAGCGATTCGAGTCGGACAGCTTCCTCTTCTCATGCTCCGGCGTCGTGGCAGACGGCCGCCTTCTCGCGCTGACGACTTCCCGGGCCCGACGCCTCTGGCCGCCGACGGCAGGCATGCACGCGTTCGCTGAGACGGTACCGGTACCCGACGGCCTGGCCGACCGCGTTCGCGCGCTTCTCGCCGCACTCGGATGGCGGGGAATCTTCCAGATTCAAATGCTCGAGATGCCGGGCGGACGCTTCTCAGCGATCGATCTAAACCCGCGGCTATTTGCATCGGTCTCATTGGACGCACGCGCCGGCGCGAACCTGGCCGCGGTCTGGTGCGATTGGCTACTCGAACGCCGGCCGACGCCGGTAACCGCTCGACCGGGCATCCGCTACCGGTGGGAGGAGGGCGAGCTCTGTCACCTGGCGTGGCAGCTTCAGCGGCGCAGGTTCCGAGCAGCAGCGTCTGTCGTTCTGCCCCATCGCCGCGTCGAACACGCCTGGTTCCGCCTGACCGATCCGGGCCCGCTCCTCGCGCGCGCGCTTTCCCTCGGACTCCGGGCGATCAAGAGCAGGTTCTCGCGTGAGCCGACCGATCCGAAGAAGACGGCGATCGTACACGCTGCGTTGAGTGCGCCTGGTCAGCGGCCGGTGGTCCCGAACGGGAATGCGTTCGTAGACGCCGAGTCGAACGATTCCAATCTGCGGAGCTCGTACCAGGAGAGAGCGTGAGCACCGGCCTTCATGCGAGCCGAGTCGAAGATCGGCACTTCCCAGGACTCGGTCCTGTCTTCAGCCACTCGCGTTCCTTCGCCTCGCCGGGAGGCAATGTCCGCTGGGTCGCTGCCGCGGGTCGCGCCGCCCTGATCTGGTTCCCGGTCTACGGCCTCCTCGCGGATGGGCTTTCCCCGTTCGCCGCCGCTGCGACGACATCGCTCATAGCCGGTGTGTGGCTCCTCGCACTTCGTGCCGCGCTCAGTACGTACTTCACGCTGGGTCCGGCCGTCGCTTCGGCAGTAGGCACGTTGACGGGTCTGGTCGCGGTGTCGGCACTGAATCTGTGGGTGCCGGGCATCAGTCTGGACGCGCGCACACTTGCGCAGACCGCCGCCGTCATCTTCGCCCTCTCGGCCGTCTGGGAACACTTTGTCCGGAGCATTGCGAAGCGCCGCGTTCTCGTCGTAGGAACCGGCGGCTCCGCTTCTGCCGTGATCGACGAGCTCGAGGACGACGAGCGGACCCCGTTCAGCGTCGTCGGAGTCGTCGACGACGAAGGCCGAGCGGAGGGCCTTCTCGACCTGCCGCGGCTCGGCTCGCTTGCCGACCTTTCGCCGATCGTTGAGGCTCAGCGACCCGACATCGTCATCCTCGCGGACGACAGGACCAGCGCCTGGGTGTTCGACCAGCTGCTGCGCCTTGCGCCGCTGGGGTTCAAGGTCGTCACCGTCTCGCACTTCTTTGAGCACGCCTTCGGGCGGGTTCCATTGGAGCATCTGACGCCGGCGTGGTTCATGAGCATGCTGCACCTGCGGCAAAAGCCGTACACACGTGTCGCAAAGAGGGCGTTCGACCTCGTCGTCGCCGCGGTCGGCCTGCTGTTGATCGCGCCGCTGCTTCCTCTTCTCGTCGTCCTCGTGCGCGCGACGCCCGGACCGATCGTCTACCGCCAGACCCGTCTAGGCGAAGGCGGCAGGCACTTCACGATGTACAAGTTCCGAACGATGCGGGATCGCGCCGAGGAGTCGGGGCGGCCCGTCTTTGCCCAGGAGCATGACCCCCGGGTGACTCGACTCGGACGTCTCCTCCGATGGACGCACCTGGACGAGGTGCCCCAACTGTGGAACGTGCTCAAGGGGGAGATGTCGATTGTGGGGCCGCGTCCGGAGCGACCCGAGTTCGTCGAGCTGCTGGAAGAGAGGGTTCCGTTCTGGCCGCGGCGGCTCCTCGTGAAGCCGGGGATAACCGGCTGGGCCCAGCTCCGCTGCGGTTACGCCTATGACCCTCGCAGCACCGCTGACAAGCTCTCGTATGACCTCTGGTACCTGCGGAACCGCAACGTCGTCGTCGACCTCGCAATCTGCGCGAAGACGGCGTCGTCGCTTCTCTTCCGCCCGGGGCGCTAAGACGTCTCGTGTATCCGGGACCTGCCTGGTGTTAGCGGGCGCGAAGGATAGAATCCGCGAACGGCCGTGGGCAAGGGAGAAAACGCCAAAGCGCCTGGTCCGAAGACAAGCGTCGGGTTCTATCTCGACGCCGAAGGCAACCGGACGGACGATCCGGCCAAGGCAGTTCGAGGCGAGTTCGTCGAGTATGACGGGACAGGTCGGCCCCGACGGCGCGCGTGGTTCTTCCTGGACGAGGTGGACATCAAGTGGCTCCCCGTCAGCGAGTCCGCCTTCCTGCTTTGGGTTCTCGCGCTGCTTCTCCTGCTGTGGCTCGTGATCGGCGTCGTCTTCGGCCTGATCTAGCTCGCCGGCGGCTCTTCCTCCGCTTCCGCTCTCAGTGGGGCGCCGCCCCACCGCCCCGGTGCCCCGCTCCCGTCCAAGTCCGTCTGCTGGGCTCGTTGTCGCCCCACGGGTGAGCAGTGTGAGCATCGCCTCATGAGTTGGGGGCTCGCGAGTG
>WNFX01005380.1_pt1 | contig 12352 bp, 11 predicted proteins | sample 5400111 | NCBI WGS metagenome assembly WNFX01 (sample SAMN13153363, study PRJNA577476) | soil metagenome | isolation source: 40 cm soil or saprolite under grassland replicate 1 | place: USA:California | collected 2016-06-15
TGCCACCTCGGCCGGCTGGAACGGGTTGCGCACGTCGTAGGCCCGCACCCCGGCGTTGAAGAACGAGCCGAACACGATGTCCTCGTCCTGCCAGGACCACGCGAACGGCTCGTTCTCGTGCAGGTTGTGGGCCCCGAACCGCCCCCCACGATGGGCGAACTCCGCCACCGGCGGCATCGGTGCGCTGCTGATGATCAACGGTGACGTCTCGTGGCTCACGTCGGCGAGCCAGACCAGCTTGGGGTAGTCGGCGGCGGCGTCGTGCACGCTCTCGTCGCTGATCGCCAGCAGGTTGCGGCGCGGCAGCGGCAGCACGGTGTGGGTGAACCCGGGCATCGGCGGGTGATAGTCCAGCCGGGACACCATCGCCGGGGAAGCAGCATCGCTGATGTCGAGGATGACGGCGCCGGCGTCCAGGTAGCCGACGTAGGCGCGGCCGGGGCGCCCGGCGCAGACGTTGATGTTGTGCGCGCGGAACCCGGCGTCGAAAACCTCGTGCCGCACCGGCGGCGGTGAGCCGTCGCCCTGCTGGGTGCCGGGCAGCCACCACCGGCCCACCTCGGCCGGCCGGTCCGGCCGGGCGAGGTCCACGATCACCGGGAACTGGTCATCCAGCGGGTTGGTGGGCCTGGAGTCGGGAGTGCCCGTGCTGAGGTAGGCATGCGTCCCCACGGTGAAACCCACCCAGTGGGCGCCGCGCGACTGGGGGCCCGACAGGTCCAGGAAGGAGACCAGGCGTGGCTCGGCCGGGCGGGAGAGGTCGTACACCTCGATGCCCGCCGGCCGCTCGCCCGGCCTGTCCACCTGGTAGGCCACCACCAGCAGCTCGCCGCTGACGGCCAGCGAGTTCGACCGCACGCCACCGTGCGGCAGCATCGTCTGGGTGAGCAGCTGCGGCGCCGTGGGATCGGTGACGTCGAGCACGCTGAAGTTGGCCGGCCCCCGCTCGTGCGCGAGGTAGAGGTAGCGGCGGCCACCTCGTTCGAGCAGGGCAATGCCCTCGCCGCAGTTGCCGTGGCCGCCCTGGTCGTGTCGGCCCAGGTACCGCATCCCACGGCACTCCACCGGCTGCTCGGTCACTGGCTGCTCGGTCACTGGCTGCTCAGCCATCCTTCCGGCGGGCGGGCCTTGGCGGCGTTCCCCTATGCGCGGCGCGCCTGGTTGATTAGGCTAATCATCTACAGCGTGGTGGTGACAGTGATTAGCGGCCCCCGGGCCGCGAGGGCCATAAGGGAGATGTCATGAGCGTACGAGGCAGACCGGCCCGGTACGGCACGTTAGCGCTCCTGCTTGCCGCGTTGCTGGTGCTGGCCGCCTGCAGCTCGGGCAGCTCGGGCAGCTCAGGCAGCTCGGCGAGCGCGAACGGCCCGATCGCGATCGGGTACGAGGTCCCGCTCACCGGCACCGCCGCCGTGGCCGGGAAGCAGGAGCAGCAGGGGTGGAACCTCGGGCTCAAGGTCTTCGGCAGCACCGTCAACGGCCATCACATCGTCACCTACTTCGCCGACACCGGCGGGGACCCGGCAGTGGCCCAGTCCCAGGCCCGCAGCCTCGTCCTGCAAAAGCACGTTCAGATCATGGAGGGCCCGCTGCTGGCGAACGAGGACGCCGCCGTGGCGCCCTTCCTCGGCACCCAGCACATCCCGCTGGACAACCTCGCCCTCTGCGGCCAGACGCAGCTGACCTTTGACGCGAGATACGGCAACGCGCTGAGCTCGGGGTGGATGTGCGACCAGCCGGACAGCGTGGCGGCCGACTACATGTACACGGATCTCGGTTACCGGCACGTGACGGTGCTGGCGAACGACTACGCGTTCGGCTGGCTGTCGGCGGGCGCCTTCATCAAGCGGTTCACCATGCTCGGCGGGAAGATCGACAAGGTCCTGTGGCCGCCGCTCACCACCGCGGACTTCGGCCCGTATGTGTCCGCGATCCCCCAGAACACGCAGGCGGTCTTCGCGGAGACGGTCGGGGCCGGCTCGGTCACCTTCACCAAGGCGTACGCGCAGTTCGGTCTGCGCGGCAAGATCCCGCTCTACGGGAACACGACCGTCTTCGACTACTCGGTGCTGCCCGGTGAGGCGCCGTCCACCGTGCTGGGCAACGAGATGGCGGCGCAGTACTGCGACGGAATCAACACCCCGGCGAACAGCAAGTTCACCAGCCTCTTCGTCCAGACCTTCCACACCCGTCCCGGCTACTACGCCGAGGCGGCGTACGTGCACGCCGAGCTGGTTGTGGCCGCGCTGAAGTCGCTGAACGGCGACGCCACGAACCCGACCGCCGTGGCCCACGCCCTGAAGACGACGCCGATCACCGCGCCGCGCGGGCCGGTGCGGCTCAACACGTCCGTGGACGCGCCGATCCAGAACATCTACATCTGCAAGGTTGAGAACGTACGCGGCACGCTGCAGAACGTGCCGATCAAGACCTACCCGGATGTTCAGCCGTGGGGCACGCTGCCCCACCAGGTCTGGGCGGTCGAGTACGCGGCCAACTCGGTCGGGCGGCCGGCCCCGTGATCACCCGGCCATGACCGGCACCCGGCGCCGCGAGGGGCCGGCGCACAATGTGAAGCGCAACCCGCATTATGCATGGTGACCCGGCGCACTATGATGATCTAGGGGGCCGGTCACGGTACCAGGCATGATTGCGGCCTTAGGCGGTTAGCAGCGCATGATTGCGAGGAGGGGTGGAGTGGCGTGGGGGACGAGAAGACCGGCGGCAGGAGGCGGGCGGTCGGCACGCGCGACCGCGTCATGTCGCACCTGCTGATGGCCGGCGAGGTCAAGGACGCGAGCGGCATGGCGAGCACGGCGCTGGCGGAGGCGATCGCCTACCCGGGCTCCAGCATCGCGTTCGCGCAGCTGCTGTCGGGCATGGAGCGGTCGGGCCTGATCGAGCGCGAGATACGCGGCAAGCGCACCTACCGGATCAGCCCGGCCCGGCCGGCCGGGGCGCCCGCCCGGCCCGGTGCGGCGCCGCCGCACCGGGCCCGGCCGGTGGCCGGCCCGGGCGGCGCCCAGGCGCCCACGGCGGAAGGCGGCGCGGGAAGCACCGAGGATTTCGACTACGACGAGCTGGCGCGGCGGCTGCTGCTGCAGGTCGTGCAGCGGCTCAGCTCGCTGCCGGTGGAGGGCCCCGAGCCCGCGGAGGACGCCGGGCCCGGCGAGGGCGCGGACAGCGATGTCTCACTCGCCCGGGCCGTGGCCGGCCTGGAGCAGAAGCTCGCCAGCATCAGGTCCAACCAGCGGCGGCTGACCGAAGAGAACGCCAAGCTGCGTGAGCAGTTGCGCGCGGCGCAGGAGAGCCTGGCGCAGGCGCAGGAGCGCGCCGCTGCCGACCCGGCCGCCGTGCCGCTCGACAGCGCCGAGATCAGGCTGCTCGAGCGCCTGCTGTCGCCGCTGCGCGACAAGGGGACCCGGCAGGAGGAGGCCGGGGCCGGCTGACCGGCCTGGCTGGCCGGGTGGGCTCACCGGCCCGGCGAGCCTGCCTGGCCGCGGTTGAGCCGGCCGGGCTATCACCACGGCGTCGGCCCGGCTCGTTTTCGTTGACGGGCCGCGCCGCCCGTCGTTACGCTAATGATGATGAGAGGGGTGTATCCCGCGCCCGCAAGCATATTGGGACCGGCCCCTGGCCTGATTCGTGGAACACGCTGGGTTCCTGCACGGCAGGGCAGGGGAGCAGGTGCCCGAGCCCGGTAGCTGACGGCGCCGAGGGGAGCCCCGAGGGTGCAGCAGTTCATAGCCCAGACCCTGAACGGGCTGACGCTGGCCGGGATCATCTTCCTGGTGTCCAGCGGTTTCACCTTGGTGTTCGGGGTAATGCGGGTCACCAACCTGTCCCACGGGGCGGTGTACCTGCTCGGCGGGTACATCGGCTACTCGGTCATCACCGCCACGCACAACTTCCTCTACGGCCTGGCCGCCGCCGCCCTCGGGATGGGCCTGTTCGGGCTGCTGATGGAGCGCACGCTTATCACCTGGCTCAAGGGCAATGAGATGTCCGAGCTGCTCGCCACGCTCGGTCTCATCTACGTCATTGACGACGTCTCCCTCGCGATCTGGGGCGGCAGCCCCCTGACCATCAACCTGCCGGGGGTGCTCGGTGCTTCGTCCACGCTGCCGATCAGCGGCATCGTCTACCCGAACGACCGGATCTTCATCCTGGCCGTATCGATCGTCATCGCGCTGGGCCTGTACTACCTGCTCCGCCGGACGAGGATCGGGGCCATCATCCGGGCGGGCGTGGACGACCGCGAGATGGTGAGCGCGCTCGGCATCAACGTGCGGCTGGTCTTCTCCCTCGTCTTCACGCTCGGGGCGCTGCTGGCGGGCTTCGCGGGTGTGCTGGGCGGGACGGTGCTCGGCGTGTACACCGGCGGCGACAGCGACATCCTGCTGTTCGCCCTGGCCGTGGTCATCATCGGCGGTCTCGGCAACTTCGAGGGCGCGATCGTCGGGAGCCTCATCATCGGCCTCATCGAGACCTACGGGACGGCATACTTCCCGGCCGTGGCCTACTCCATCCTGTTCATCCCGGTCATCGTCATCCTGCTGGTGAAGCCGGAGGGCCTGCTCGGAAAGGTGAACCGGTGACCGCGGGCGGGCAGGCGCCCGCCGGGCGGGCGTCCGCCGGGCGGGCGCCCGCCGTCGAGATCCCGCCCGCCGGGCCCGGCTCACCGGCCGGCCGCGGGACCCGGCTCGCGCTGACGGCCCTGCGCGGATCGCGCCGGTTCGGTGGCCCGATGGCCGCCGTCGCCGTGGGCATCGTGCTCCTGATGCTGCTGCAGGGCAACGGCTTCGCGTCCACCCTGGTCTTGAACATGCTCGTCTACGCGATCGCGGCGATGTCCCTGGACTTCCTCGGTGGTTACGCGGGCCTGATCTCACTCGGGCAGGCCGGCTTCCTTGGCGTCGGCGCCTACGGGGTGGCCATCGCCGAGGTGCATTTCTTCTCCCCGTGGGCCGCGGTCGGGATCGGCCTCGGCGCCACGCTGGCGCTCGGGCTGGCCCTGGGGATCGTCGCCGTCCGGGTCAGGGGCGTCAGCTTCGTGATCATCACGCTGGCGATGGGCCAGGTGCTGTGGGGGCTCGCCTTCCAGTGGGTGGGCCTGAGCGAGGGCGACAACGGGATCCCGCTGACCATCCTGCCGAGCATCGGCCACTTCGACCTCAACGATCCCCTCACGCTGCGGATGACCGTTCTGGCCGTGTTCGCCGTCGTCGCGCTGCTGCTGGTGACCATCGTGCACTCCCCGTTCGGGCTGTCCCTGCGGGGCGTGCGGTCCAACGAGACGCGGATGGCCGCGCTCGGCTACCGGACCGGCCTGCACTGCTATCTCGCCTGGGTGATCGCGGTCTTCTTCACCGGGGTGGCGGGCGTGCTCTACATCTTCGTCAACCAGCTGATCAGCCCGGCGACGATGGCGTTCAGCCAGGACGGGCTGCTCGTCATCATGGTCGTCCTCGGCGGCCTCCGGAGCATCTGGGGACCGGCGCTGGGCGCGGTGGTGATCGTGCTGTTCCAGCAGGAACTGAGCATCTACCTGAACCGGTGGCAGACGGTCATGGGCCTCACGCTGATCGCGGTGGTGCTGTTCAGCCCGGGCGGGCTCTGGGGCTTGGTCCGGGCCGCCGGCCGGCGGCGGGATGCGCTCATCGCCAGGCTGGAGGCCCGCCCGGGGAAGCGGGGTGGCCCATGACCGCCGGCCCGGCGCAGCCCGCGGCGCTGGAAGCCGATCATCTGTGCCGCCGGTTCCGCGGCGTGACCGCGGTCGCTGACGTGTCGCTGCGGGTCGCTGCGGGAGCCCGGTTCGGCATCATCGGCCCCAATGGCGCGGGCAAGACCACCCTGTTCAACCTGCTGTCGGGCGAGTTGCGGCCTACCACGGGCAGCGTCGCCCTGTTCGGGCGGGACATCACCGCGCTGCGGACGTACCGGCGGGCGGCGCTGGGGCTGGGCCGGACCTTCCAGATCACCCGGATCTTCAGCGATCTCACCGTGCTCGAGAACCTGACCCTGGCGCTGCACGGGCTGAGCCGGTCCAAGCTCTCGCTGCTGCGGCCCTGGCGGAGCTACCGGGCCAAGATGGCCGAGGCGGCCGACCTCGCCGCCAGCTTCGGGCTGGCGCGGCGGCTGGCGGCGCCCGCCTCCGATCTGTCCCACGGCGAGGTGCGGGAGCTGGAGGTGCTGCTGGCCCTGGCGCTCAAGCCCAGGGTGCTGCTGCTCGACGAGCCGGCGGCCGGGCTCTCGCCGGCCGAACGGATCGACATCCAGGCGCTGCTGACGTCGCTGCCGGCCGAGCTGACCCTGGTCATGATCGAGCACGACATCGACGTCCTGCGCGGGGTCGTCGATTCCGCCGCGGTGCTCCACCTGGGCTCGCTCGTGGTCCAGGGATCGATGCGGGACATACAGAACGATGACCGGGTGCGCGAGCTCTACCTCGGCGGCGCTCGTGCCCACGCACCCGGAACCACCCCACCGGGGGAGTCCCCGTCGCCAGCGGCCAGCCCGTCAGAGGCCCGCCCGCCGGAGACCAGCCCGCCGTCTGAGGCCAGCCCGCCGCCGGGTCCGGCGTCGCCGGGAGCCGGGTGACAAGCCGTGATCGAGGTACGTGACCTCCACACCTACCGCGGGATCAACTACGTGCTGCAGGGCGTGAGCCTGCGGATCGCCGACGGATCCTGCACCGTCCTCCTCGGGCGCAACGGCATGGGCAAGACGACGCTGGTCCACACCATCATGGGCATGCTCCGCCCGGCCACCGGCGCAATCATGCTCGACGACGAGGAGCTGACCGGCAGGCAGCCGTTCCAGATCGCCCAGCGCGGGCTCGCCCTGGTCCCGCAGGGCCGCCGCATCTTCCCCTCGCTCACGGTGGAGGAGAACCTCACCCTGGCGGCGCGCGGGACGCACGCCGATGCCGCCTGGACGCCGGAACGTGTGTACGAGCTGTTCCCGCAGCTCAAGGTGCGCACGCGCCACCAGGGCAGCCAGCTGTCCGGCGGCGAGCTGCAGATGCTGGCGATCGGCCGGGCCCTGCTGACCAACCCCCGCCTGCTGCTGATGGACGAGCCGTCCGAAGGGCTCGCGCCGGTGATCGTCGAGCGGATCGGCGAGGTGCTGATGGACCTGCGCCGGGGCGGGCTGGGGATCTTTCTGGTCGAGCAGAACTACGGCCTGGCCCTGGGCGCCGCCGACGTCATCTACATCCTGTCCAAGGGCCAGGTGGTCTGGCAGGGCACGGCCAGCGAGCTCGCCGGTGCGGCAACGATCCGGGAGACCCACCTCGGCGTGTGACAGCGCCAGTGACAACGGGAAAGGACGCCCGATGGGGAAGCCGTTCCACACCGCGCATCGCTGGGACCTGGAGTGGCAGGACGACGTCGACGTGCTGTCCCTGCGCGGCGGCGTGCAGGTCAAGGTGTTCCATTCCGATCCCGAGATCGGCGTGGCCGACATGCTCATCAAGTTCCCGCCGGGCTACGTCGAGCCCGAGCACGCGCACGAGAGCAGCCACTCGATCGTTGTGCTGGAAGGGGTTCAGATCGTCAAGGGCGTCCACCTGCACCCGGGTGACTACGTCTGGGCGTCAGGACCGGAGCCGCATGGCCCTTACGAGTACCCCGAGGGCTGCGTGGTCTTCGCGTCCTTCCGCGGCCTGTCCTCCCGGCACCGCTACCACGGCTCGCCGGCCGGGGAGATCTAGGCAGCGCCGGGGTCTAGGCAGCACGCCGGGGTCTAGGCAGCACGCCGGGATCCAGGCGGCGCGTCAGGGCGTGGGCGGGCTGACGGAGGTTTTGGCGAACAGCGGCGTCCAGGCGGCCAGCGAGAGCGTGCCCCAGGGCGGGACGTTCGGCACGGTCATGATCGGCACGTTCCGCATGGTGCCGCCCACGTTCTCCACCTTGCAGATGTACTCGTTCTGGACCGGCGACCAGGTGGCGCGGTTCAGCGACACCGGGCCGCGCGGCGCGGTGATCTTCACCGACCGCATCGCGGTGGAGAGCGCCTTCTCGCTGGTGATGTTGCCGTGCAGGGATTTCAGCGCCGTTATGAGGATCTCCGCCTTGGTGTAGCCGGCCTCGGAATAGTAGGACGGGTATACGCCGTAGGCCGCGTGGTAGGCGTTCGCGAACTGCTGGTTGACCGCCGAAGGATTGGCGTCGCAGTATTGCGAGTCGGTGATGATGCCCGCCGCGGCCGACGGCTTCTCGGCAGGCAGGGCGGCCTGGTCGGTCAGGGTGGTGATCCCCATCAGCGGGATCTTCTTCTTCAGGCCGAACGAGGCGTAGGTGTTGACGAAGTTGGCCGCCTGGGAGCCGGAGAGCACCACCCACACCGCCTGGGTGCTGGACGGGATGGACGACACGTAGGACGACATGTCCACGGCGTCGCTCGGCACCCAGATCATCTTGTCGATCTTGCCGCCGAGCTGCTTGAACTGGGCCGCGAAACCGCCCACGCCCTGCCAGCCGAACGAGATGCCGAGCCCGACCGTGGTCACGTGCCGCCAGCCCATGGTGTTGTACGCCCACTTGGCGCCGACCGTGCTCGGCGCGAAGCCGTCCCAGCCGGAGGTGAACCCGGCACCGTAATGGTTGTAGGCCGTCGCCTGGAGCGGGCTCGCCAGGTAGAGGTCGTCCTCCGGGATTCCCTTGCCGAGCACGTAGGGCGCGACCACCGCGATCGCGCTGGAGATGAGCGGGCCCTCCATCACCTGGACGTGTTCGGACGTGACGAGCTGCCTGGCCATGGACAGGCTCACCGTCGGGTCGCCCTGGTCGTTGGCGTAGGTCACCTGGATCGGGTGCCCGTCCACCGAGGTCCCGAAGTGCTTGAGCCCCAGCTTGAAGCCGTTCTGCTCGCTGGTGCCGTTCTTGGTGAAGATGCCGGTCAGCGGGAGCAGGTAGCCCACCTTGATCGGCGCATTGGGGGAGGCGCTGGGACTGGCCGTGCCGCCGCCGCTGGAGCAGGCGGCGGCAATGGCGGAGCAGGCCACGAGCGCGGTGACGGCGAGGCCGCGCCGCAGGTGCGGAGGCCGTAAGCGGGAGGCCGGTCCGCCGTCCCGGGTGATACCGGCCACGATGTCTGATGAGCGGCCCATGGCCACCTCCCCGGACGAGTCTTCACTTATGCAATCATGTTGTCACCGGGCCGCGCCAGCGGGTGACTGTATTGTGATCATTACATGATTAGCGCGATGTAAGACGTTCACCCGAGCCGCCGCGCGACGGCGACGGCTGCCTCCCTGGTGGACAGGCTGCCGCCGGCATCGGCCGTGCACTCGCCCGCCTCGATCGCGCCGGCCACGGCCGCCTCGATCGTTGCCGCCTCGGCCGCGAACCCGAGGTGCCGCAGCATGAGGGCGCCGGCCAGGATCGCGGCCGCCGGGTTGGCGGTCCCGGTTCCCGCGATGTCGGGGGCGCTGCCGTGCACGGGCTCGAACATCGCGCGGCCGGTGACGGCGTTGATGTTCGCCGACGGGGCCAGGCCCACGCCGCCGATGAGGCCGCCCGCGATGTCGCTGAGGATGTCGCCGAAGCAGTTCTCGGTGACGACGACGTCGAATTGCCAGGGGTCGGAGAGCATGTGCAGGGCGCAGGCGTCGATCGCCATGTGGCGGGCCGGCGTGTCGGGGTGGGCGGCTCGCGCGTCGCGCCAGCAGCGCTGCCAAAGGGCGCCCGCATGCGGCATCGCCTGCCATTTGTCCGCCAGCACGACGCAGGACCGGGCGGCGGAAAAGGCGTAGTCGAGGATCCTCGTCACGCCGTGGAAGGTGCTGACGTGCTCCTGGATCGCCACCTCCTCGGGCGTGCCCGGCTTGAACCGGCCGCCCAGGCGGCTGTAGAGGCCCTCGGTGTTCTCCCGGACCACGGTGATGTCGGCCGGCCGTGGCCCGGGCTCGCGCAGCGGGCTCAGGCGGCCGCAGAGCAGCTTGGCGGGCCGGACGTTCGCGTAGAGATCCAGTTCGCGGCGGATCCGCCCCAGCGTCTGCCAGAGGTAGCGGGAGTCGGTGATCCGGGGGTCGCCGATCGCGCCGAGCAGGATCGCGTCCGCGGTCTTGAGCTGTGCGAAGTCGTCCTCGGGCAGCGCCTCGCCGGTCTGGAGGTACCGCTCCGCGCCCACATTCAGCGGCTGGAACTCCAGGCCGAGCTCCAGCCGCCTAATCACCCCGACAGCGGCCGGGATCACCTCCCGGCCGATACCGTCACCCTCAATCACTGCGATCCGGGCTGCCACGTGATTAAGGTAGCGCCGGGCACCCGGCCCAGCAAGCAGCGTTACCGGTTGGGCGGCCCCGTTCTTCTCAGAGGAGCTGCTCGCGCTCGGATGAGCCGCCTACCCGGGCATGCACGGTGTCGGCCCGGGGGGTACGGAGCTGGTGGATCGTCCGCAGGGCGCCGAGCGTGCCGTCGAGATGGCGGAGCACGGCGTCGGCCGCCGCCGCCGGATCGTGGGCGAAGACGGCACGGAGGATCTCCTCGTGCTCGGCGTTGGCGCGCCGCGCGCGGTCCGGCACGGCGAGCACCGAGTGCGTGATGTAGAGGGTGGACAGCTCCCGGAGGTTCTTCAGGATGGCGACCAGCCGTGGGCTTGTTCCCGCCAGGTCGATGACGTGGTGGAACCTCGCGTTGTGCTCGGCCCAGCGGGTGGCGTCGGTCTCGGTTTCCATCGCCACCAGCAGCTGGATCGCCGGGTGCAGGCTCGCCCTGGTGGCGGACCTCGCGGCCCGGGCGGTGGCGACCGGCTCGAGCATCATGCGGATCTCGTAGATGTCTTCGAGTTCGGTGCGGCACAGTTCCTGCACCACGGCCCCGCCGCGCTGGTCGAAGCGGACGAAGCCTTCGGCCGCCAGTTCGGTGAGTGCCTCGCGGACCGACCGGGTGCTCACCGCCAGTTCCGCCGCGACGCTCGACTGCACGAGCCGGGTGCCGCCAGGAATGGTCCCGGTGACGATTCCGCGGTGCAGGACCATCTTCACCTGGCGGCGCGCGGACATGGGCTGGTGCGGTAATCCTCCTGGCCCGGCCCAATCGATCACGCCGTGGGCTACCGCTGGCGGGGTGTGCGGTGCCATCAGGTGCTCCGTTCTGTGGCGGGGTGGGGCGGTGCACCTCAATCGATTGCTGTGACCCGCGGCTGGGAGGAGCCCCGGGTTCTCGGGCGCTTTTGTTTAGTGAAGTTAAACGGCGGGCGCGTAGGTTGCATCGGACGATAGCAGCGCTCAACGAGGCTGGGAAGCCCGTCCGCTGCCATTCTGCCCGTGGTAGTCAAGATAGCCGTGGTAACCACCATAAGTGCTGCTACCGGATGAACGGCTTGCCATGGTTCCGATGGCAGTTCAGGCGGGGCACATCCAGTCCGCCCGGCCCGGCCGCGGTGAGGCCTCGCCGTGGCCCGGAGGCGGGAAGTGCACCCGGAGCGTGAACGCGCGGGCCGTCGGGCCGTGTGCCCGCAGGTGGCGTATCCGGTCCTCCGCGTCCTCGGTGGTGGGGACCTGGCCGCGCGGGATCCACCACAGCGCCAGGTACGCCTCCTCCATCCGCTCGAACCACTCCCGGCGGCGGCGGAGCACCTGCCGGTGCTGTTCCGAATAGACGAAGGCGGCCAGTGCCTCGACCGACTCCCACACCGACATGTTCAAGATCACCCCCGCGCTGCCGGCCTGGTCCCATTCGAATGCGCGTACGGCGGTCGCATTGCCGTCTTCGGTCTGCAGCCGCCAGACGAAGCCCCGCGCCGCGTCGGCCAGGGCGTTGACCGGGTCGAGCGCCGCCATGAAGCCGGCGAGCTGTGGGCTGTCCAGCGGCGCCCGCAGCCGGCCGATGTTGACCTGGGCGAGTACGAACTCCATAGGGGCCATCCTGCCAGTGCCCGGCGGGGCACGGTCCCGGTGGCCGCACGCGCGGGCAGGAGACCGGCGCTATTGGCGCCCCAATGGCAGCATGGCATCGTGCGTGCAGCCCTGATCGAGCAGCCGGGCACGGTGACCGTGCGGGAGGTCCCCCCGCCGATGGTGAACGGGCAGGCCCTGGTCCGGGTGGCGCAGGCGGGCCTGTGCGGCACCGACGTCAAGATCGCCTCCGGCCAGATCCCCGTGCGCACGCCCAGGGTGCTGGGGCACGAGATGACCGGCTCGGTGGTGGAGCCGGGCCCGCGGGGGGTCGTCCCCGCGGGCCGCCGGGTGCTGGTCAACCCGGCCGTGTTCTGCGGGTACTGCGACCTGTGCCGCCGCGACCGGCCGCAGCTGTGCCGCAACGGCGCGCTGCTCGGCCGCGACGTGGACGGCTGCTTCGCGGAACTGGTAGCGGTGGACGAGGCCTGCCTGCATCCGCTCCCCGAC
>WNFX01005382.1_pt1 | contig 12351 bp, 12 predicted proteins | sample 5400111 | NCBI WGS metagenome assembly WNFX01 (sample SAMN13153363, study PRJNA577476) | soil metagenome | isolation source: 40 cm soil or saprolite under grassland replicate 1 | place: USA:California | collected 2016-06-15
CGAGGGCAGTTGGGCCTGCACCCACTTGGACGTCGCCAGCGAGCACCACTTGGAATTGTTCGTCACACTGCGGTCGATGACCTTGTCCGCCGACTCCGCCGCCGCGCACGGCGCGCTGCCGCTGGCTTGCGTCAACACGACCGCCGGCAGGCCCCCGTCGTTCTGCGGCGCACCGGAGATCGACCGGTTCAGGCTGCCGCCACTGGGGCTGCCATCCGTCGGTACGGTGCCCGCGTACGGGTCCTGCACCGGGACCCCGGCGGCGGTGTTTTCCGCCATCGCCGACGGGAACACGTCATCGGCCGTGGTCGCCGGGTCGTTGAGGCTGTACGTCCCCGCGTACGAGGTGGTGCCGAGATTGTTGAGGGTGATCGTGCGAGCCGCGGTGACGTACTGCTGCCCCGAGGCGTCGGTGACCACCGCGGTCAGCTCGTGCGCGCCGTTGAACACCCGGCTGAGCGGATCCAGGCTCTTCCACACCAGCGTGTACGGCGCGGCCGTCACCGGCGCGCCCACCCGCACCCCATCGATGAGGAACGCCACGCTGGCCACACCCGTGTCGTCGCTGGCGGTCGCGGACAGCGTCACGTCCCCGCTGACCGTGGCGCCGGCCGCCGGCGCGCTCAACGCGCCACCGGGTGGGTTCGTGTTGTCCACCGTCACGCTCACCGCGGCCGCGGTGCTGCTCACGTTGCCGGCGTCGTCGGTGGCACGCACCGTCAGGTTGCGGGTGCCGTTGGCCACCGACGCCGAGTTCCAGGTCATCTCGAACGGGGCGCTCGTGTCGCTACCCACCACCGCGCCGTCGACCAGGAACTCGACCAGGTCAACCCGCCGGTCGTCCTCGGCCGAGGCGGCCAGCCGCACCGTGTTCCCACTGACCGTGCTGCCCGGCGCGGGCGCGGCCAGCGACACCCGCGGCCCCTGCGCCACGCTGCCGTCGGCGTACGTGACGGACAGTTTGGGACGCAGCGCCGGCGTCCCGGCGTAGTCGTCGCTGAAGAAGATGATCGAGTTGCCGTCGCGCAGCGACTCATCGGTGGCGCGCAGCAAGAACCCGTTGTTCGCCGCGCTGCCGCTGACCCAGCTCCGCACCAGGCCGGTGATCGCGAAGTCGCGGAAAACCGCGGCGTCGCCGGCCGGGATGCTCGTTGACGCCGCGACGGCGCTGTCGTAGTCGCCGCCCGGCGTGGTCCACGCCTGCCCGCCCTCGGTCTCGTACCAGGTCGCCCCGTCACCGGTGCACGCGCCCCGGGTGCTGCCCTCTTTCCAGGGCCGGGTGATCCGGTGCGCCTCCAGGGTCATCGGCACCGTGGGTCCCCACATCTGCCAGGCGGAGGCGGTGGCGCTGGTGATGGTGGCGTTGGCCGGAATGTCGCGCAGGTCGAAGTAGAACGCGTTGTGGAAACGCCCGTAGCTTTCGCTGCCGGCCCAGGCCAGGTCGTCCGCACCGTAGTTTTCACACACGATCCGACCGACGTCGTAGTACATGTCGGTGTTGCGCCCGGCGACGGGATCGGGTTGGAGCACCTTGCGTGCCTGGCCGGCGGCGGGAAGGGTCACTGTGCGCGGGTTGGACACCGAGCTGTTGGCCACGATCCGGTACGTGAACGTCTTGTCGGGCGCGGCTGTGGTGTCCCGGTAGGTCGTCACCGACTGGTCGCGGATGGTGGTCAGCAAGGTCTGGGCGCCGGGCGTGAAGTTCCCCGTGCCACGGTGGACCTCGTACTTCGCGAACGGCGCCCCGCTCGGCCCGGTGTACCGCGTCCAGGCCAGCTCCGCGCCGTTGGAGTGCACGGTGGCCGGCTCCAGCAGGTCCACCCCGTCGCCGGAATAGGTCAGCTCAAGCTTGGGCTGCAGCGCCGCCGCCCCGGTGAACCGGCCTCCCGGCGGCGCGGGGCCACTGGAGTTGGCCGTCTCCACGCGCTGCTTGACCAGCAGGCCGTAGTTGGGCAGCGTCCCGGACAGCCAGCCCTGCACGGTGCCGGTGATCGGCCAACTCATCCACCCGCTGCCGGCGCTGACCGGCAGCGTGTACGAGCCGGCGGCGGTGGCGTCGAATCTGAGGCTGTCGGCGGTGCTGGAGGTGTTCCAGGGTGATGTCATCCGGTGCGCGTCCATCACGTGCTCGCTGTCACCGCAGTCCGGCCCCGAGATGACGATGCACCAGAAGTCGAAATACAAGCCCAGCTTCGCGTCGGTCACCTGCGCCCCGGCCGGCACCCCGGCGAGGTCGAACCGAAGCGCCGCCCGCCAATGGCTGGCGTCCGAGCCGATGAACAGCCGCTCGTCGACGAACGGCAGGCCGGTGCCCTGCGACTTGAAGGTGGCGTCGTCCACATCCGGCTGGATGGTGATCGTCGGGTCGAGGTGGACCGGGAATCGCCGCCCGGGCGCGCGCAACCAGTTCTCGTCCAGGCTCAGGGTCATCACCAGGTCGTGCCCGACCTGGTTCACCTGCAGCGCCGGGTTGGCCTCCAGCGCCGGCGGCGCCACCTGCCGTACCCCGCCCGCTTCCCGCGCCACCGGCGCGCTGAGCACGAACGCCGGCCCGTGCATCGGCGCCGCCATCACCCAGAAGGAGCCGTCGGCCCGTCGCTGCACCGACGGCGCCGAGCCCTGGTCGGCCGGCGACAACCGGAAGGTGTAGCTGGTCGGGGAGTCCGGCCCGGCCAGGTCGATGACCTCCTTGACCCCGCTACCGCCGACCGTGTACGTCAGGTCCGCGCCGGGGAACGCCCCCGGATAGGAGACCTTCGAACCGTCCACCCGCGCCGTGCTCCGCGCCGCACCCTCCGCCGTGACCCGGAAGACCCGGCCGCCGACCCGCAGCTCGCTGAACCCGGCCTCCAGCGCCGCCTTGAACCGGGCCTGGAAGGCGTTGGCGCCGCTGCGCCACGCGTAACCGTCCTCATTGGTCCGATGCAGGTTGGAGTCGATGGGCTTCCAGGAGCCGTCCGCGGTGTGGTAGTTGACCGGAGCGCTGTACACCGTGGTGGTGAACGACCCGTTGGCGTTGCGCCTGGTGGTCGACGTCCGCGTACGCCGCTCCGGCAACTCGCCGACACGCGCCCGCGTCGAATGGGGACCGGCCTTCGTCCGCTCACCGCCCCGGTCACGTTCGGGAAGCGACGACACCACCAACATGGACACCATCACCATCACCGCCGTGACGGCGGCAACCATCCGCGCAGGATGCGTACGGCTGACCGCGGCCACATGCCGCCAACCCGACCCCGTCCCGGCGATGACACGCGACCAATGCGAGCGAAGCCGGCTGCCACCGGCCGCTACACGGCACCCCCAGCGGCGCGCAGTACGCTGAATCGATCTGGCGACGCGACGCAATGGCATGCGGAAACGAGAACGCACAGACATGACGAATCCCCCCAGGAGCCGACCATCGGGGCAACGGCGCGCACGACCTTAGATTCGGTGTGCCGTTCATGCCTCTCGATCACGAGGCACGGCTAGCAGCCTTTCCCTCACACTCACCAAGCGCAAGGGCGACACAACCGCGCGTGAAAAGTCGTCAACCGTGTGATGACGAGTTATGGGTCCTATTTCGCTACTTCGCCAGGATGTCTATTAACAAATAGAAGGAAGCAAATTGAGGAATCGCCACCGGTCCTCAGGACGGGCTTTCCGGTATCCGCATGGGAGTATAGCCGCACTTACGAGCCGCACTTAATTGCGACAACCGCAATTCCCCTTGATCGGGGCGGGATTAGAGCCAAGGCCCAATCAAAAACGGGCTCCCGCAAACGAGTCGTAACGTTGCTGATCAGGTGCGGCGGCCACGGCGCTGTCGCAACGGCGGCACCGACTCCTGTCGGCGGATTGCCTGCACGCCGGCTGAGGGGTTGACGTGTGCTGGTCGGCCGGTGGAGGTGGAAGGACCCTTCCCCGAGTCGCGCCAGGACCCTGTGTGCCCAGAGCGACATCAAGGCATTGGGCCTGCTGGTACGCAAGGAACGGGAACGACGCGGTCGCCTCAGCCTGCGCGCCGCCGCCGAGCAGGCCGACGTCCCCTTCAACACCCTGGCCCGCGTTGAGAAGGGCGACCTGCCCGACCTGGCGAACTTCCGCCGGATTGTGGCGTGGCTCGGCCTACCGCCGGAACGTTTTTTCCAGCCACCGCAGATCCGCACCGAGAACACCCCGGACGTCATCGCCTACCACCTCGCCCGCGACCCGAACCTGACCGACGCCGCCGCCGCGGAGAAGATCGCCGGGCTGGTACGCGAGTTGTACGCCAACCTGGCCGCCGTCGACCGTGGTGTGCGCATCCGCCTCAGGGCCGCTACCACCTTCGCTCCCGAGGCCGCCCGCAAGCTCGGTGACCTCCTAGACCAGATACAGCAGAAGCTCACCAGCCCTCCACGGGCCGGCCGTTGACGACGCGGACCAGGTAACCAACGTGCGACGAGGATTCAAGTCAGAGGCCGAGCGACTCGCCGACCGCACCAGAGCGCAACTCGGGCTCCAGCCCCACGCCCACCTGCCCATCCGGGACCTCGCAGACCACCTGGGCATCGAGATCCACGCGGCCGATGAGCTCGTCGACCGAGCAGAACTCGAAGAACTCAACCAGCTTCAACCCGGCGCATTCTCCGCCGCGACCTTCCACCTACCCGGCGGCCGGACCGTGGCCGGCTACAACCCATGTAACGATGCCGGCCGCACCAATAGCGACATCGCCCACGAGATCGCTCACGTACTCCTCGACCACGATGTCCGTGAGCTACAGCAGATCGGCGGCCACACCTTCCTCACCTGCAACCCGGAGCAAGAAGAGGAAGCCAACTGGCTCGGCGCCTGCCTCTTGCTCCCACGCGCCCTGCTGCTACGCGAGGCATTCGCCGGATCCGACCCCGTCACAGTCGCGCAGAAACACCACGTCAGCGTCCCCATGGCCCGGTTTCGGCTCAACGCCAGCGGAGTACTCCTCCAAGCCCAACGTGCGCGCTCCAACCGTTCACCGCGATAAGACGCACCCATGCGGGCTGACCCTGACGACCAACGCGAGCTGTCCGGTCTCGTTGATCCCGAGGCACGGGCAACGCGCTGACCTGCGGTGCCTCAGATAGGAGACGGTCCGGTCTCCAGCTTGTCCCATCGATCATGAGGCAATCATCAGGGCGCTCGTCATGAGAGAGCCGATTCGGCCCTGGCCAGGAAGCCAGCTGCCTCATGATCGTGAGACGCAGGGCCGGATACCTCGCCCTCGCGGGACTGCCTCGGGCTGAACGAGACAGGACACGAGCAAAACCATCCCGACCGCCGTGAACTCGTCCGACGCCGTAGACGGTCAGGTTCCGGCCGCCCCACTGCGGGTAAGTGCTGCTGTCCGTTCCCGGTTGATCCGAGGCAGCTCGACCTTCGCGACCCGCGGTGCCTCATGATCTTTGGAACATCCTAACGTCAACATGATCCGAAGATCATGAGGCAACTCAACGCGAACGCTGAGCGATGCTGATACTCGTCGCGGCTTCGGATTGGCGGAACATGCCTGCGTACCGCACTCGACACTCAGCGGCGCCATGTGCCCTGCCTCAACTTACGCGGACCGACATGCCGGATGCCTCATGATCACTGGCACTGCCTCAGATCAACCGGGAACGGACAGCTGCCTGGTCCATCCAGTCCCCGCAGGCGCGGTTTCGTCCAACGGCTCCAGAGCACCCCTCGAGCACCCAACCGTCCACAATAGACATGAAAATGGCTCAAATCCGGCGAGGAATACCAGGTCAGAGCCTTGATCACGAGTGCGCCGCCAGGGACTCGAACCCCGAACCCGCGGATTAAGAGTCCGCTGGGGCTGCGGGCAAATCAGTGCGTAACTGTTGTTCGCAGGCTCGCTCGCGACAGATGGTGATCGAGGCTGCGGTCAGGATCCACGACGGCCCGGCCGCGGTCTGTTCGGGGTTATCGGGTGTGGGTGGCGCGTAGGGATTCCAGCTCGGTGGCGATCCGGTCGGCGTTGGTGGTCGCGCCGTTCGTTGGGGACAGGTCGTAGGAGGAGGCCATGATGAGCTTGACCCGGCGGCCGCGGGTGAGGACCAGCACGGGTGCGCGCACGGCGAAGAGGCGGGCGTCGGTTTCGGTGTCGCCGCCTTCGATTTTGGCGATGTCGGCCCACGGGATCCGCACGGTCCAGAACGGGCCGTGCAGGGCCACGCCGGTGGGGGTGGCGACGGCCTTCATCAGCGCGCAGCGCACCGACACGTACAGCATCAGCGCGGCGAGCAGCCCGAACCCCACCATGCCGCCGACGGATGGGCGGCTGACCGCGGCGACGGCGGCGAAGAACGCCGCCCCGACCGCGAACGCCACCGCCAGGATGGTGTTGCGGGGCTGTCCGCGGTAGACGCGGCTTGGCTGCTCCATCGCGGTCGCCTCCCGATCGCGGGCCTGGGGTCTAGTCATGGTAGGGCTGGTAGGCGTAGCGGCCGGCGGCGACTCCGGTGCCCACGCGCAGGGCCAGGATGAGTTTCTTGTACTTTTGCGGCGCCTCGTGCAGCTGTTTGAGGCTGGCGAACAGGTCCTTGAGCATCTTGGTGACCTTGACCGTGGTCTGGCCGATGGCCACCATCGCCTCCTCGATCACCAGCGGCGTGGCCACCCCCGCGGTCGCGCCGAGCTCGATCGCCCAGCTGATCAGCTTGCCGACCAGAAACGAGATCAGTGCTCGCACCCCGGCCCGGACGGCGTTGACCACCATGTGCAGCGCCTCGGTCAGCCCGGCCATGCCCTCCGCGGCTTCCTTTAGCCCGTGCAAGGTGTCCAACCGGGTCGCGGCCACCGGCCCGATACCGCTCGCCCGCGCTATCCAGCCAGGCGGCGATGTCGCCGCGCGCATAGTCCCGGTACAGCTCGGCGCAGCCGCCGGTGACGGTGGCCATGGTGTGCCACCACTGCCGGTAGGCGGCCACCTGGTCGGGGTCGCCTGCCAGCATGTCCAGCACCTGCGATAGCGGCTTGACATGCTCCAACGCCCACCCGACGCCCCAGCTGGCGAGCGTGCCGATCGGGTCGACGACCAGGCCGGCGGCCTCCGCACCGACGCCGAGGACCCCGATGCCGCCCTCGACCCAGTTGCGGTTGGTGATGCCGTCGGCCACGTCTCGGATGTCCAACGCGATCGACGAGCCGCTGTACCAGCGGGTGCTGTCCACCCGCGCGGCGACGATCGGCGCGGCGCTCATCGTCGGCTCGCTCACAGCGGCAGCTCCAGCCACGACAGTCCCCCACCGACCGCGTCGGAACGCTGCGCCGAGCGCTGGTCGGCCTCCTCGTAGCGGCCCGCCGCCCCACGCAGATGCAACGCGTCGTCGTGCAGATCCCGGTTGGTCTGCTCGAACGTGGTTGCCAGGTCCTGCTCCTTGTCGCGAAACCAGCCGCCGACGAACCCGAGCAACAGCCCGAACGCGTCATGGCGCACGCTCACCGACCCGGCCGCCGACGCCACCGCGGTGATCTCATCACAACTTTCACAACCACGCATCCGGCGCACCACCCGGACGCCCGCGCCGCAAGCCAGCCGCCCGCGTCCAGTACCTCGACCGCGAGCCCGTGCCGAGAGCGAGATCGACACGGACCGAGCCGGCGACGAGTGTACGCCACGCCCGTCACCCGACCGCGCCGTGAAACGCTCAGGACCGGGTAGCGACTTCACCGGTGGGGTCAAGGGGGCGTTGCCGCCGTGGTGACCGAGGCGACGTCGGAGATTGCGGCAGCTGAGCCGGGCCCCCTGCCGGGGTTACCGCTGTCGGTATGCGAGGGTGACCGGGTGCTGCCCGACGGGACCGTCGGGCGCTTTCGTCGACGGATGGAGGACCGATGGCGGTTATCGCCGATCTGGCCAAGCTCTTGGACAAGGCGTACGAAGACAAGACCCTCGCCGAGCTCGTGGACGCGCCGGTAGCGGCGCTGTCCGGCGTGAGCGAGGGCGACGCCAAGCTGCTCGCAGACGCATTCAACATCAAAACGATCGGCGACCTCGGGCGCAACAAGTTCTTCCGCGCCGCCACCGCGCTGGTCGACCTGGCCGGCAGCGCCAAGTAACCCGGCGCACGGCTCGGCGTGCGAGTCGACGGAGCCGGTCGCCTCCCGGATGGGAGGCGACCGGCTCTTCCTGGCCAGACCGACCGTCGACCATCACCGACACGCTGATCCGCGATCGGCCGGTGGGCGGTCGGTCGGGTTCCCGTCACACGGGTGGCGCTGCCGGGGGCCCGCCCTACATTCGGCGCCATGAAGCGATCAAGGAGCACGGTGCTCGCCCTGATGATGCTCGCGCTCGCCGGCTGTAGCCACGGCGGCGGCCGGGCGGCCCCGGCCACGGGTACCGCCGCGGCGGGCGGCGCTGCGCAGTCCGGCGCCGCGACCGGCGCGACCGGTGCGGCCGGCGGCGCCGCGAACCAGGCGTGCAGCGGCGGATTGACCGGTACCGAGCCGGGCGTGGTCCGGGTGACCTGCGGCGGCACCGCGACCATCCATGTCCTGGCCGGCGGTACCACCAAGGACTTCCAGGGTGGCGAGTGCCACGCCGCGGGCGACGTGTGGAGCGCGAGCGCCGGCGTGATCATCGACGCGACCGGGACGCGCGGCAAGTACACCGGGCCGCCCGTCGACAGCGTCGCAGTCAACAACACCGCCACCGCCGGCAAGGGCACCATCCAGCTCCGCCTGGGCGGCAGGAACTACTTCGACCTCGGCAACGCCGCCATGACCGTGGGTGCCGGCGGAAAGAGCGCGCACCTCGACGGCGCCAGCGAACGGCTCTCCGACGTGCCCGGCGCGAAGCTCACCATCGACGTCACCTGCTGACCACGTGGCAGCCCGCTGCCCCGGCCCGGGTGCCGGGCGGCGCGATGCGGGTGTGGGTGCCCGTCGGCTCCGGGCGCCGCCGACGGCCGACGCCGTGACCCTCTTCGACCTCGCCACGATCGCCCACTTCCTCTCCGCCGCGGTTCTCGCGCTCACGTGCGTCGCCGGCGCGCACGTCTCGCTGGCGACCCGGGTGCTGCCCCGATGGACCGCATGGCTCGGCCTGGTCACAGCGGCGGCGCTCCTCGCCGGGACGGTTGTGCTCTTGCGCACGACCGACCCGATGCACTACGCCGCCACAGTCCTGTTCGTATGGATCATCTGCGTCAGCGTCGTGCTGGCCGCGCGGCGACACCCGCACCAGCCGGTCACCGCGACAACGTCACAGCCGGAAGCCAAGCAGGTCGAAACCACGGGGTAAGGAGCCCAGGGAACCCGAGGCCAGGCGGCGAGCGCTTGCAACTCGGCCAGATCGCCGTCGTCTCGGGTTCGTTCGGATACCCAGCGCTCAAGCACGTCGGCAACGTCTTACGAGACGAGCAGGAACGAGGGGCCGCGATCTACGGTCGCGGTACCTCACCTCGGTAGGCCGCGCGCCCGGGGGTCACGCAAGATCAAAGGCACTCTTCTGGTAGCCGCGACCTGCGCGGCCACACCGACTTGCCGCCGAACACGGCACGCCGAGGATGGTGTGGTCGATAGGCTTGGCTGATGACCGTCCTCGACGTGATCGGCCGCAGCAGGTACGTCAGCCTCACCACCTACCGCAAGGACGGCACTGGGGTCGCCACGCCGGTCTGGCACGTGGTGAACAGCGGTGAACTACTCGTCGTGTCCGACGCCGATGCGTGGAAGGTCAAGCGGATCCGCAACAATAGCCACGTGGTGGTCACGGTCTGCGATTTCCGCGGCAAGATCGCGCCGGGTGCGCCGAGCGCCGAGGGTACGGCCCGACTGCTCGATGAGGCGGATACGGAGACAGGACGGGCGCTTCTGGCCCGTAAGTATGTCCTGTCTCGTTGGGGCAACTGGTTCGCCAAGATCCTACGTGTGCGGCGGCGCCCAGTGATCGGGATCGTGCTGACGTTCTGAGACGCCTACGGCCGTTGTTTCCGTATACCGCTGTCACCAAATATGCGGAGACTCCCGCGACCGCGCTGATCTGCCGCCAACCGTGCGCACCGGCTGCCCGGATCATCACGGAACGTGAGCAGTTGGTTCAACCCAGCGACCGAGGTGGCGTCGACGCGGGAGCGGCGCTGCGGCCGAACGTGTCAACATCAAACACATGCGCAAGCTCGTCTCAGCTGTCGCCTACTACATTCTCTGCATCGTGATGTCCCCGCTGATCCTCGTCGGCTACATCGTGTGGGTGAGCAGGACCATCAGCTCGGGCCGCTCGGGTGTGTCCGGGACCGCACAGGGCCCGCTGACTGCCCGGTTCTCCGAGCACAACTTCGGGACAAGGCAGGACGAGGCGGCGGACCGGTTGTTGCGGGCACTGCCCGGAGTCCCGCGCCTGGGACTGCATCTGGCGGCCGGTCCGGTGCTGCTGGCGAACCGGCTGACCGGCTACGTGCCGAAGGCCTTCAGATACCCCTTCGAGGGCGACATTCCCCCGCGGTACGAGGCCTCGGCACGCATCTCGTTCTTCGATGCGGCCGTTGATCGGTACCTGCCCGACGTGGCACAGTTCGTCATCCTCGGCGCGGGTTTCGACACGCGCGCCTATCGACTCCCGAACGACACGCGGGTGCGTGTGTTCGAGGTCGATACTCTACGAACACAGATGGTCAAGCGCGAGACGCTCAAGAAGGCCGGCATAGATTCCAGCGGGGTGACGTTCGTGCCGGCGGACTTCGAGAAGCAGGACTGGCTCGCCGGCCTCACGGCGGCGGGATTCGACCCAGGTGAGCGAACGCTGTTCCTGTGGGAGGGCGTGACCATGTACCTCGACCGGGAGGCCGTCGAGGACACCCTGCGGAAGATCGCTTCGACGGCGCACGGAAGTGTCGTCGCGTTCGACTACTTCACCACCGAGGCCCTCGAGTCGCGTGCGCTGTACTGGCGTTACGGCAGGGCCGCGACAAACGCCGCGGGAGAGACGCTGAAGTTCGGCGTCGAAAGCACCCCGCCCTCCCGCGAAGGGCTGGCCGAGCTGCTCCGATCCTGTGGGCTCACGCTCTCCGATCAGCGCACCCTCGGCGACGACACCCAGACCAGACGTGCATGGGGCGGATTCGCCACCGCCACGGCGGCGTCGTAGCCCTGCCCACGCAAACAGCGTACGGCAGCACAATGGTATTGGGTGAGCGGCACTGACCGATCCACAGTAGACGGTGCGGAGCTCGGCGTCGCCTGGAAGCCGCCGGTCGCTGGCGCGTGCACGATAGTCCGGTCGGCCAGCAGCGCGCCGGTGATCCGGCCGTCGTCGCGGCGCAGCTGCCGGACCGGCCGGCCGCAGACGACGTCGCCGCCGGCCGGTACCTGCAGGAGCACGCAACCGAGAACGTGACGCTGGAAGCCCTGGCCCGGCACGCCGGCCTCTGCGCGTTCCAGCTGTGCCGCGTCTTCCGACAGACGGTCGAGATGACGCCTCATGACTACCAGACGCAGGTTCGGATACTGCCAAGTCGCTGCTGCGCGCGGGGCTACCGATCACCACCGTCGCCGCCCAGGCCGGCTTCTGCGACCAGGCCCACCTGACCCGGCACGTCAAGCGCATCGTCGGCCTGACCCCCGGGCCGGTGCCTCAGGGACGGCATCACCTGACATCTGAAGCGCTCGCGCGGCGACCCCCGCGCCGACCGGTCAGTGTGGCCGCAGGACGACCACCGGCAGATCTCGCTTCGCCCTGCGCTGGTACCGGGCATATCGCGGCAGACCGGCGATGACCAGCTGCCATAGCCGGGGCCGCTGCTCGCGGGTTGCGGGCCGGGCAGTCACAAGGAACATGTCGCTGCCCACCTGCACGACGACCTCCGGGTCCCGTAAGAGGTTGAGGTACCAGTCCGGATAGGCCGGCACACCCCCGTTGGAGACGACAACCACGTAGTCGTCGCCGTCGCGCCAGTAGAACAGCGCTGTCCGGCGGGGTCGGCCGGTGACGCGGCCACGGGTGGTCAGCAACAACGAGTCGTGCCCGTACCATCGCTGGCCGTCGCGACCATCGGTCTCGACGTACCGTCGGATGTGACGCGCGACCCAACCGATCGAGCTGTCGGTCACGCCCGCCGCAGCGCCAGCGCCGTCGCTTCCCGGTCCCGCCACACGCTTCTCCATCCCGGGGGCCGCCGATCCAGCAGGGAGTCGACGAACCCGCGCTGCGGCTGAGGGTCAGCGTCCAGGGTGATCGCCGGATTGTTGTCGCCAATGTGAGTTCTCGTGTTTCGCAGATTTTCTTGATCTTGTTGGTGATCGTTGGCGACACGCCGACGGTTGAGCGTGGGTGTCCGGGGTGAATGAGGGAAGCATCGACGGTGCTTGCACCACCCTCGCGAGAGCGGTCCGTCGATGCTT
>WNFX01005388.1_pt1 | contig 12346 bp, 11 predicted proteins | sample 5400111 | NCBI WGS metagenome assembly WNFX01 (sample SAMN13153363, study PRJNA577476) | soil metagenome | isolation source: 40 cm soil or saprolite under grassland replicate 1 | place: USA:California | collected 2016-06-15
CCGCGCCTTCGGCGCATACCGGAGCGGCGCTAGATGCGGGCGCGGCGGTGCGTGCGGTCAAGCGAGGTGGCGCACCGCTATCGAGAGAGACGCGATCCTACTTCGAGCCGCGCTTCAGGTACGACTTCAGCCGGGTCCGGGTCCATGCCGATGGTGAGGCGGCGGATGCGGCGCACGCCGTACGGGCACGGGCGTACACCATCGGGCAAGATATCGTGTTTGGGACTGGCGAATATGCGCCCACAGCCGTGGAAGGCAAGCGACTCCTCGCGCACGAGTTGGTGCATGTCGTTCAGCAAACCAGCGGCGCCTGGACGCAGGGCGCGTTCGCCGTGCAGCGCCCGGAACCGAAGGACGCCCGAAAGAAAATGGGGTCCGAGCCCGAGGTACAGCGTAAGGAAGATGATAAACCAGATGCAGGTACAGCAGAACCGCCAGAGGAAAAAACGGAAGCAAAGGAAAAAATGACAAATTGCCGGAAGAATTACTTGGTGGAAAGCTGGGAAAAAGATACCTGTTGTGTAAACCATGGATTTCCTGATCCGAGCGCGAAGAATAAAAAAGCTGGAGCCGATTGTTGCAACACATTTCCTGAGTTTGTAGATAATGAGGCCACCAGGCTGGGATTTGACGGCGCCGCTTCCTGTAGAACATCAGATTTTTTAAACCATAGAGCACGTGTGACACCCGGACGCGGAGGCAAATCCACTGTTGAGGTGCTGTGTGTAGACACGAGAAGGAAAAAGGGAGCTCGTGTAATTGAATTAGGTTTTAAAGCAGCACAAAAAGCATATGGGAGTACTTCTGTGTCGGATCCAAAAGCTACAGTTTGCATCGGGGATAAGGAAGAGGCGAAGACATGTTATTTCGAAACGGATTGTGATAAGACTACAAATCCAAAGGAATCTCAGTGCATGCCGCCAGGCTGTTCAAAAACTGATGCTGGCAGTACTGAAAAGCAAGACATGCCTAAAAAATAGAATTCATTACCACAGGTCATGCAGCCAGCGTATCTATGGACTCTACCCGTTTTGCAAGGAAAAGATTGAAATTCTGCCTGCGGGGTGGATGGTTGTGTTGCAAAAAATCACCAAGGAATGCAAGGAACGTGATATCTCCCTTCTTGCTCAGTTTAGGCAGCCACTCCAAACAGGCTGGTAGTGGCTCATTTGAGGAGGATAGCCCGCTCGAGATGATAGCGATGAAGGAAGAGGAGGAGACAGGCTTCGTGCATGACCTCAGACTTGGAAAAGGACACCGTCATGCGCACAAAACGGGCCAGCCGTTGGCGCAGCGTAGTATTCCACCGCTCGACATGGGCGGTTTCTCCCGTCTCGCGGGCCCACGGCTGTATGCTGCTCTTCCGGAATGACAGAAGCAGAGACTTTCAAAAAGGAGGTTCAGCAATGGCCGAGTCGATACTCCTGCGGAATCGCCTCCCACAACCGCTGGCATGTCTTGTTGCTCCGGTCCCCAACGGCGTAAGCCACCACCTGTCGTGTCTTGCGGCACAGAGCTCTCCAAATCCAGCAGTTGTGCGCTTTTTTGAGCACAAACGACCACAGTTCGTCTAGTTCCAGGATCGTGGAAGTGGGGTCCTCTGGGTCCGGAGTGAACAGGGTGGCCCGTAAGGGAGGAAGTTGCGCTCCTTTTTTCGCTGAATGGCAAACATCACTCGAGTAGTTGAGCTTCGAGAGCAGCCAGGTAAGCGGCCGGGTCCTTGCGAAAACGGAACTGCTGGCGACGCGCCTCCTGGCGATACTGCAGTTGTGTCCGCAGGTGCCTCCAAGCCTGGTAATCGCTGGGTTGCAGATCGGCCGTCTGCAAGTCCTCGTGTTTGCTCACCACCACGGCCATCAGACGAACGGAGCCACGCACCACCACACCGGGAATGGCTCCTCGGCGTCCAGTCGCCCGACGCTCATGCGCACGGGCGACCCCAAAACAATGCTCCAGATCATTATTGGTGCGAGGCAGATCCGGCACATCATAGCAGTGAAAGAGCCCAGGAGCAAAGTTTGCTGTCTTCTCCACGAAGTGATCGAGAGCTGCGCTGAGTGTACCCAGACTTGCTTTCTGCTCCTGCATAGTCTTCACCCAGGCCAGATAGGTCTCCCGAACCTGAGCGCCCGTCTGCTGCTCGTGATTGGCCAAGATGTGAGCAGCCTGATAGACCAGTGCATAGGCATCTTTGAGGGGCGGCCACAGCGTCACGGTGCACGCGAGCGCCTTGGTGAGAATCTGCTGCAAGTGCTTTAAGGCTGGCGGAAGACTTTTTTGTGTTCGACCCGGGCGATGAAGTCGCTCATTTGCGTGAGTCGATCCTGCAATTTCAGCCCCGATGCATCCAACGGTGCTCGTCCATCATCGGTCAAAGAACTGCGAACCGCCAGACAATACCCACGCATCGCTTCAGCCTCGGGATCACGGTGCTCCTCCAAGGCTCGTTCCAGGGGACGCACTCCTCGGACGTGCTTCTTCAACTGTGTTTTAGCCTGTCGATCGGCTTCGTAGAGCGGATCGACGGCATCTTTGAGATAGTGAAACTGACAGAGGTATGGCTAGGATTCGTGCAAAAATCTATCATAGTGCACAAATATTCTAATATATGGCTCATGAAACCATTCAAGAAGTGTCATAAAAGCGGTTTTATCGTATCTTTCATGCATTTCTCCAGTGAGCTTTTGCTTCTGCTGTCACAGCCTCGATTGGCCTATGAAGCGACTCTATGAGCTTATAATAGATTTTTGCACGAATCCTAGCCATACCTCTAACGGACCCAAAAACAACGATAAGAAAGTAAAACAGCTTGTGGAGCCGATTGAGGTACATGCCTTCCAAGAGATGGAGTATCTCTCCATTGGGAAGAGCCTGCTCTTTACTTCGGCTCAAGCCGCTTGTAGAGCCAGGAAAACTTTAGAAAGAAGCTTTGTCGTTGTTTTTGGGTCGGTTAGTACTCGAGGGCCAAGCACTGGACAACCAGGCTCGTCAGATCGAAGCCAGTGTCCAGCAGCAGATGGAAGTAGTTGGCATAACCAGTTCCATTCGTGAGTTTTGTCAACGAGTCAGTTGTGGTCTCCAAGAGGCCACTTTTGAGCAGAAACGGCAATTGGTAGAGTTGCTCATTGATCGAATCGTGGTGACGAACGAAGAGGTGGAGGTCCGTTACGTGATCCCCACCTCAGTTCGCAGCGAACAGATTCGTTTTTGTCATTTGCTTACAGACTATTTCATGACAGCTTGCGTGATGCTGGGCCTGGAAGGCAAGAACAATCGCACCAAAGCCTTGATGCGTCAGGGCTAGGGCTATGCCAATCGATGGCACCTGCGACTGCGTATCCTGCTGGAGGTGGCTTGATGAATTTTTATGAGTTTCACCCTAAAGGATGAAGAATCTAGTAACACTATTACTTGACAAAAAAGCAGAGATCAGTTATACTTTCTGAGGAGTAAAAAAAAGATTGTCACTTTTAGCAAATTGACATCTTTTTAAACTGGATTCCTCATAGCATTTATAGTATCATCTCTTGCGCTCTGGTGTTTAAGTTTGTCTCGACAGGAGCGGCACGTCCAGCTTAAGCTTGGCTAAAGAGCTTGGTGAGACAGCCAAATGAATGTAAAGTGGCGAAACTGGTTTCAGTGTGGAAAACGCGTTTCCTGCTAAACATTCGTCAGCATGTATTGCGTTGCTCATATCACATTGCTTCAAAGTTTCTTGGTTTACATCTACCTGTGGAGCTAAAGCATAATAGCTCCACGTTGATACCTCTGGCTTCAAAGTAGAATTATCCGTCCCTCAATAGAACCGATCTTTCGTGCGTATGTATAAGCATAGCGACGAGCATGGATCAATGTCATAACTAAAAGGAGGGAGTCATCATGGCAACAAACTCAACACCGTCACAAGGGAGAGTAGCCTTAACTCTCGTTATATTTTTTGGCCTTATTGCCACTTCACTCGTTGGGCTGCTCCTCCCAACTTCCTCGAGGCTATGGATGTGGATAGGTACACTGATACTTCTCGCTCTTTTTGTTCTAGCAGCCGGTTACGGCATCACAGGTTGGTGGTTAGGGGTTCTGATTGATAACAGAAGAAAGATGAGCCTTTCCAGATTCCAGACAGTCCTCTGGAGCGTCCTGATCCTTTCCGCATTTCTGGCTGCGGCTCTCACAAATATTCCTCTCGTTCGCAATCCAACTGATGCACTCATTATCAATATACCTCCAGAATTATTGGCGATATTAGGCATTAGCGTGACTTCTCTTGTCGGTAAGTCAGTGATTCTCAATGCTGTCAAGAATCCAGAACAAGTCGATATAAATCCAGTCAGCGAAAACCCAGCCGATAGACCTAGCTGGTTCGATATGTTCAAAGGGGATGATAAAGCCAATGCTGCCTACATAGACCTGAGCAAAGTGCAAATGTTCTACTTTACTCTTATCTTAGTCCTCGTTTACGGTGTCGCACTTGCTTCCATGTTCATGGTAGTAGACCCGAAGCATCCCGCTATCAGCGCACTTCCTGCTTTGACCCCAGCTATAGTTGGGCTATTGGGCATCAGTCAAGGGGGCTATCTCCTTTATAAGACAATTCCACGCGATAAGTCCAATGGAAGTTCCGCGATAGCAGTCTCACCATCGACAATGTCAGCTCAGGTGCCAACCCCATCGACACTAGACCAGAAATAGATGAGGCTTTGTTATAAATGTTCAGGCGGCTTTGAGCATAGCCTTACAGAATAGGCATCTTTGTACAACGCAAAATGATTATTACAGACGAGGAGATCAAACGATGCAAAAAACTTACCAGACACCTGGTGGTGTGCGCAGCTTTGGTGTGAGCAGGCTTACACAGTTCACCATTAACACACTTCACGGTACACATCCCAACCAGGCATTTCACCCTTTACCCCCGCCAACTGGCCCCTCACCATATCGACTCACATTGGAGAGCGTTTTACCGCCAGACAAAATAGAGCAGATTACGAACGCCGGGCGGCTGGTCTTCCACGCAACTGGCGACACAGGCGGTGTACAGAATGGAACACCACAGCGTATTGTCGCTATGCACTTGGTCGATGATCTGCACACAACACATGCCGCCTTCTTCTATCACCTGGGCGATGTGGTCTATTACAACGGCGAAGCCTCGAGCTATTACGAGCAATTCTACGATCCCTATCTGCATTACGATGCCCCGATTTTCGCCATTCCGGGGAATCACGATGGCGATGAGTTAGCGGGTGAGGGTCCTTCACTGGCTCCTTTCGAAGCAAACTTTTGCGCCCAGACACCGCTCATCACACCAGAAGCTGGAGATGCTCAACGCCATGCAATGACTCAGTCCAACATCTACTGGACTTTGCAAGCGCCCTACGTCACCATTATCGGCCTCTATACAAATGTGCCGGAAGGCGGCCAGCTCGACAACGACCAGATAGCCTGGTTCTATGCGGAACTGCAAGCAGCCCCCGAGGAGAAGGCACTCATCGTGGCCATGCACCACCCGATTTATTCCTTTGATACCTTCCATAGCGGAAGTGTCTATATGAGCCGAATCCTCGAGGAAGCGATCAGCGAAACTGAGCGCGTTCCCGATATGGTGCTCTCCGGGCATGTGCATAACTATCAGCGCTTCACGCGCCGATTCACAGGTGCAGCAGGCCAGCAGCGAGATATTCCCTATGTTGTCGCCGGAGCTGGTGGCTACTTCCATCTCCACTATGAACAGTCCCTCAATAGCAAACCCATAGACCCCGGGCATACGATCCAGGACGGGAATACAGAGGTGAAACTGGAGACATACTGTGACAACCGTCACGGCTTTCTGCGCCTGGAAGTCTCAACAGATGAGATAACGGGTACCTACCTGACGGTGCCCCGTCCCCAGGAAAGTTGGGGCGACCCGGCAACGTCATTCGATACCTTTACTCTTCACCTTAAGACACACCGCCTCTAAAAAGAGGACATTGTAACGAGACTTAACATGAGTATCAGAGGGCTCTCAACCTCTCCTTTTCAAAGGAGCGACGTATGAAGCAGGAGGCGCAACCAGTACTCTCATCTGCAAAACAGCATGCCCTCGATAAGAATGAAGAGGATTCCGACACTCTAAAAAGTTGGCCTGTCAGCGTCCTCTTTTAGAGGAGGGCAGTATAACGGTCACTGTTCATCTCAAGGAGATAAAGCTATGGGTGATGCACGCTTTGAAGCAAGTGAGCCTAGTAACCTGGTAGTGGAGAAAGAAGAGGTAACTCTAAGACCTTGCGAAACTAGGCAATAGCGTTGTGGAAGCGCTCCTCAAGCCATTTCAAATAGGAGAGAAAATAAGAGAAATCAAGAGCAGAGATACCTGAAAAATGTACTCGAACTGCTTTTGTATACTTTATCAGGTATTTTTGAGGCAAAAATTTAGAACAAAGGTACGCTATTGCCTAGTTTCGCAAGGATCTTAGTCACACCTCTAAGAGAGTGAGGATAATCATCCGTACTGATTCTGTATCTAGTAGATGAGACGGTTCGAACTATATGCCTCCATGTTGAACTTGCGGAATATCCAGTCGGGAACAAAACTATCATCTGTTACCAGGCGGAAGAAAACAATGCTTCTTCCGCAACTTTTCCCTGGAAGCATTTAGTAGAGGTGCGATGTGCCATATATGCTGATAATGTTGTCGAGGATTTGTTCTCGACGGTTTATTGTACTGAGTCAGACGGCCGCATAGAGCCCTTCCAAAGCGAGTGATTTGGCATGGGAGGACGCTGATGACAGAAAAACAGAAGAAATCACAGCAAACTCGCTTTGAGCGATCACTCTTGTCCGTCTCACCATCTGTTCCAATGGTTGGAAGACAGCGGGAGCTGACGCTGGTCATGAACCACTTTGAAGCAGCCAAAGGAGGGCATGCTCATGTGGTACTGCTGATTGGAGAACCCGGGATAGGCAAGACCCGTCTCCTGGATGAGGTCGCCCTGCGGACTGCTCAAGATGGGGCAGTCGTCCTGCGTGGTAGCGCATCTGGGGCTGAAGGTATGCCAGCATTTCTGCCGTTTCTGGAGGCCCTCGGCAGATATATTCGAGTGGCCTCTCAAGATCAACTCCGCACACAGCTTGCCGCAGTACCTCAGATGCTAGCCAATCTGTTGCCGGAGCTAGCCATCTATCTCCATGATCTTCGTGCCTCTCCGCCATTACCTCCCGAGCAGGCACGGCTTCGGCTCTACGAAGCGATCGGCACCTTCCTGGAAGCTATAAGTGCACCCCATCCTCTTGTTCTCGCCCTCGATGATCTCCACTGGGCGGATAGTGCGAGCCTCGACCTGCTGTGTTACCTGACACATCATCAATCGTACACTCATCTACTCATACTTGGCGCATATCGAGAGAGCGAGGCCAACCGAAACCCTGCACTCGCCCGTACCTTCACCGAACTCTCTCGCCAGCGCGTGCTCACAACAGTTGCCATCAGTCCGCTCTCAGCTACACAGATAGGTATGCTTGCTACCTGTAGATATGGCGGTTCTCTCAGTCCAGCAGTGACTGCGCTCCTGCACACCCAAAGCGAGGGGAATCCTTTCTTCGCCGAGGAACTCTTAGATGGCTGGATCGAAAGTGGCGCCCTCAAACAGGAACACCAGCAGTGGATCGCCGTCGCGCCACTCACACATGCGCTCCCGCGGACCATTGTTGGCGCACTACGCCAGCGGTTTGCGCGGCTTGCTCCTGCCATTATTGATCACTTACGAGTTGCAGCGATCATAGGACGCTCCTTTGATCCTTCGTTGCTCGCTCTGGTGGAAGAGCAAGAGATCGAAGCTGTTGAGGAGGATCTCCTCGAAGCAACGGGAGCACGGCTCATTCGAGCCGACCAACAAGGATGCTTTCTCTTCACCCACGACAAAATCCGTGAGTGCCTCTACGCTGAGGTGAGCACCTCTCGACGCCGGCGCCTTCATGAACGCGTTGGACACGTTCTTGAAGCTCACTATGACCAGGAACATACCATGAGCGCGCACCAACTCGCCGAGCTTGCCTTTCACTTTGCACGCAGTGGCGACCGGACGCGAGGGGTACACTACTCGCTTCGTGCTGCTACACAGGCATTGCAAACTGTCGCTGCCGAAGAGGCAATGTCCCATTATCGTACCGCTCTCGAACTGCTCGAGCCTGATGACAGGCGACGCGGCGACATACTGCTCGATCTGGGGGAGGCTGCTCTGCGGGCAGGCAAAGAGAAAGAAGCTGAGACGATCTATGAGGCCGCACAACGCTGGCTCTTAAAGACGAATGAACAGGATGATGGTGCGCGTGTAGCAAGAGCCACTCATGGTTTAGGGCTGGCGCTGTGGTACCAGGAAAAACGGCAGGAGGCTCATGCGGCACTCGAGCATGCTCTGTCGTCCTTCAGGACTGGTCTATGTGCGGAAAAAGTGAAGATCCTTGTCGATCTCTCTCAGTTGCTCATTATCTATATGCAGCAACACGATGAGGGTATGGCCTATGCCCAACAGGCACTGGAAATGGCACACAACCTGGGAGAGACGGAACTCGAGATGACGGCTCGTCGAATCATCCTAGGAAGCCCTTCGCTTCGGGGGAGCGATCTCTCATCTGCTGCGCAGTCGCTGGAGAAGCTGTTGGCAAGCACAGAAGAGCGAGGCGATCTTGCGGAGGCGGGAGAATGCTGCTTCAATCTGGCAGTAACCTATTACCGGATGGCTGGGATCAGGCAATCCTACGAGGTGAGCCTTCACCGCATTGCACTGATCGAGCGCTGCCGGCAGCCCTATCAATTCCGAACCGCCTATACGTGGCAGGTACTCCTCCTCGCCTCGCAGGGCAGGTGGACGGAGGCGCAGCAGGAGATAGAACGAGCACGATCTGTTGTCGAGCACCTGGCGAGTCCCATGTCTTATGCTCTCCTGCGCCAATTCCAGGGATTTCTTGCCTACCAGCGAGAAAATTACATTGTCGCTGAACGTGAGTTCGAGGCTGCACTGGCACTGGCAGGTGAGAACCTGCAGAATGGATTGGGCGAGATGATGTACTATCTCGGTCTCCTCGGCCTCGTCCAGGCCACGTTGGGAAAACGCGAGGAAGCATTTGCATCCATAGTGCGCCTGGAGCATATTCTGGAATTGTTGCCGGATGGGATACTCCCGACTGCACCAATGAGGATGTGCCTGGCACTCACAGCCATCTCCCTGGGTGACCACGAGCGCGCAAGAAGCCTCTATACGCACATGTTGGTCTTTCGCGGTCAGCATTACTGGTTCCTCGTTGATCGCATTCTGGGGCTGATAGCCACCCTGTGCGGCGAGTGGGAAACGGCAGCGCTACACCTGGCAGCAGCTGAGGCGACCGCTCGACACGAAAGGCTCCTCCCTGAGCTGGCCCGTACACTCCGGGAGCAAGCCGACGTCACGCTGGGCCAAGGAGACCAGGCAAGCGCGTCGCGTCTACTGAACAAGGCACTTGTCCTGTTTGAGGAGTTGGGGATGGCTGATTCGGCCCATCGCATCCACCATCGACTGCAACCTCTTTCTCATCACCTACGTGGCCCAACACATCCATCTCCTCTTCCAGCCAACCTGACCCAACGCGAGGCTGCGGTGCTCAGGCTGGTTACCTGCGGCAAGAGCAATAGCCAGATCGCACAGGAATTGGTAATCAGCGAGAAAACCGTGATTAATCACCTCACGCACATCTTCAATAAGACGAACTGCGAGAACCGGGCAGCCGCAACCGCCTTTGCAGTACACCACGGTCTAGCCTGACCTGCTCCCACCAACCTGTTCCATTTTCTCAGATCGGCATCGCCCTGAGAGGCTTTTTCCAGAGCCAAGGTTCCCCAGGCAAGACGTGCATCACTCGGTCAACCACCATCCCTCTAGGAGGATACTCCTAATAGCGTGCAAAATCTCTCACATCGAAGGGACACCCCAAATATGGGAGGATTCCCCGATGTAATAGGGAATTAGAGAGGGTATATTTTTGCCAGTACACGCAGGGCTACTCATGCGCTTGCTGACCAGCGGCCTGTAGTACGCCCGTGAGTTCTTGATGAGGAAGAGGAGAACTGAGATGTTTGTGACCGTTTCCACGTACCGGGCGAAGGCTGGCGAAGAGGATGCCATCATTGCCCTGCATGAGGACTGGCAGCGAAATCAACGACCCAGAGCCAGGGGCTACCTTTCAGGGGAGCTGCTCAGGAACGTCGAGGCCCCCCGTGAGTTCATCGCCATTATGCGTTTTGAGAGCCAGGAGCCAGCACGCACACTCGCAAATGACCCTGAGCAGGACGCATGGTACCAGCGCGTCATCAGTCTTACTGAGAACGTACCTGTGCTCATTGAGTACACAAGCGAATGGCCCTGATACCCGTACACCCATACCAGTCCATAATCACATAGGAATTTCTTCCCATAACAGCAAAGAGCTTAAGCAAACTCCAAACGCTCGATTAGAAATGGGAAGTTCCCCCGATGTACTGAGTGTACCTCAGAGGGTATACTTCCCCAATGGATGAAAGGGAAAAGCTTCTCAATGCCCGGGACGCAACTGCAGATGATATATCAGACTGCTTTGATTTCACCGGGCAACCTGTGGCACCTCTGTCTTCACAAACTGATATAGTGTCAGAAAGGATGGCACAAAATGAGTCAATATAGTGGTGAACCTGCACAAAGCAGTACTGCAGGTTCATACGGACCTGGAACGGGCAATCTGCCTCCAACAAGGCCACCTCGACGGCGGCGACGTTTAGGAATCATCGCTGCATTGATCGCGATTCTCTTGATTATTCTCGTGCTCCTCTTCTTCTTTCCAAGGCCAGCGGCTACCGTAGCGCTAACACCTGTAAGCAAAACGTTGAGCAACTCCTATACGATCCCTGTCGCGGCACGCGAGTTATCCTCTGCTCAGCAAGGCTCGCGAACTGGAGTTCCCACTGGTCCGCCAAAGCAAGGTACGCGTGCAACCGGCATTTTGACGTTTAAAAATTATACACCGTACTGGGTGAAAATTCCTAAGGGCACAACTGTTACCGGCGTGACTGGTCAGCAGGTAGCGACCGATGAGGACGTTTTTGTTCCGCCAGATCCTATTATACCTGGTATTGCTTCTGGGTCTGCACATGCTGTAAAAGCTAGCAAGAGCGGCAATATCCAGACCATGAGCATCAAGAAGGCATGCTGCTCCACTGGAATCTATGTGCTAAACGCGTCAGCTTTCAGTGGCGGACGAGATGCCCAGACGGACCCCTCTGTGCTACAGAGCGATATCGATGGCGTTGCGAAGGCCTTGGAGACCGCGCTCGCGCAGAAAGCACAGGGTAACTTTCAGTCGCAGCTCAAGTCAGGCGAACAGCTTGTCAATGCCACTCCTCAATGTTCGATTACTAAAGTCACCTCGAATCCCGGAGTTGGTGAGAGCGGCGCAAACTTTACCGTCACTGTCTCGCTGAGATGTTCAGATGCAGCTTACAATCCACAAACGGCTCTCTCCCAGGCTGAGGATATGCTGAAACAAGAGGCCGCTCACCAACTTGGTCCTGGTTTCATCCTGGTTGGCAAGATCGCAACCAGGGTCGAGCAGGCAACACCAGGTAAGAATGGAAATGTCGATGGGCTAGTCTCGGCAAGCGGAACATGGAAATACCAGTTCATCGCTGCCCAGAAGTTGAACATGGCAAAGCTTATCGCGAGAGCAACGTTACGTGAGGCGAAAGCCAGACTCTTGCAACAGACAGGAGTCGCAGATGCCTCGATCTCGGTCTCTGGTCCGATCATTGACCTGCGTGGGCACAATATCGTGCCAGATGATCTCAAGGCTATTACTATCAACGGCTAGTGTTGGATGTAGCGCAAAAGTTAAGAAATAGTTCAGGGAGGTCGCGAGGGGATCAATATCGCTCTACTAAATTTCCCGTGGCTATTGTCTATCAGTTCGGAATGGAATCTGGTTATCGCATTGGTAACCAGCCCATACTCAGAGCAAAGGAGGGAAACCATGCCTGAGAATCCTTACAAATCTGTTAGTGGACCCCAGAATATCCCCGACAACCTGAAGGTACCGGATGGAAATGTCTTGCTCTTGCAAGCATTTGGCAAAGGGGTTCAAAAGTATGTCTGTGCAGCTACTGCTACAACTTCTAAATTCTCGCCCCCCGTACCGCATGCGATCCTACTCAAAGACGACAGGGACGAAGGGGACCTCGTCGCTATCCATTTCGGGGGACCCGCCTGGGAAGCTTTGGATGGTAGCTCGGTCGTGGGCGATACCACTGCAGGGGCCTTGCAAAGTGCTCCAGCTCCAGACCCAGACGGCGTTCCGTGGTTACGGCTC
>WNFX01013023.1_pt1 | contig 12346 bp, 9 predicted proteins | sample 5400111 | NCBI WGS metagenome assembly WNFX01 (sample SAMN13153363, study PRJNA577476) | soil metagenome | isolation source: 40 cm soil or saprolite under grassland replicate 1 | place: USA:California | collected 2016-06-15
TACGAAGAGGCTTTCCAGCAAAACTTGACACTTTGCAGCGTATAGTGTATTGTAAGCACGACAAACAGGATAAAGGCAATGTGTTGATCAGGATCAGTAGATGATGGCAGAGCCGAGCAGCGAGCCGGGAGAGTGAAAGCCGGCATTCGGATACCTCATCGAACCCACCTGAGAGCGTCAGCGAGAAACTGACCGGAGCCTCACCGTTAGCAAGAGGAGCGGTTTTAGCAATATGACCGCATAAGTGGAGCTGTGTTGTGAAGCGCAGTTCAATTGAGGTGGTACCACGGGTAACAGACTCGTCCTTTGTATAAGGACGGGTTTTTTATTGCTTGCTTTTTAGGGGGTGCAGAGGACGAAGTCCTTTGCCGATGTGTGCTCTCGGACACTTTTTAGGAGTGCAGAGGACGAAGTCCTTTGCCGGGGTTTGGGGTGTCCCCAAAAAACTCCTTTTTCCTCCGTTGCCGCCGCAGGCGGCGAGTCAAGAACGACGGAAAGTAAACTAGCACATTGAGTTAAGTCGCAACTAGCTCCGCAGGAGGAGATATGGCAGACGAAGAAAAGTATGTCGAAGACATAACCGACCAGGACGACAATTTTGCACAATGGTACAACCAGGTGGTGCGTAAGGCAGAATTGGCTGACTATGCACCTGTGCGCGGCTGTATGATTATTCGACCTTATGGCTATGCCATCTGGGAGAATATTCAGCGATTCATGGATGCACGCTTCAAGGAAACCGGGGTACTCAATGCCTACTTCCCTCTACTCATTCCACGTAGTTTTATCGAGAGAGAAGCGGAGCATATCGAAGGATTTGCTCCAGAACTTGCCTGGGTGACACGTGGAGGAGGTGAAGAACTCGAAGAGCCGCTTGCCATTCGCCCTACCAGCGAAACCATCATAGGCCATAGCTTTGCCAGGTGGGTACAGAGCTATCGTGATCTGCCAATCTTGATCAATCTATGGAACAACGTGATGCGTTGGGAAAAGCGCACCGTCCTTTTCTTGCGCACTGCTGAATTTCTGTGGCAAGAGGGGCATACTGCGCATCGCTCCATCGAAGAAGCCGAAGAACGTACGCTAATGATGCTAGAGGTATACAGGGCATTCGCCGAGGAAGACGCGGCTATGCCGGTCATTATGGGGCGCAAGAGCGAGAACGAAAAATTCGCGGGGGCGTTGCGTACGTATGCTATCGAGGCGTTGATGCGCGACGGAAAAGCTCTCCAGGCCGGTACAAGCCACAACCTTGGCACCAACTTTGCCAGAAGCTTCGATATCCAATACCTGGATGCTGATGGGCAGCGCAAATACTGCGCTACTACGAGTTGGGGTGCGAGCACCCGTCTTATCGGTGGCATCATCATGGTACACGGGGATAACGCCGGTTTGATCCTTCCTCCACGACTTGCGCCTTACCAGGTGGTGGTCGTGCCTATCTGGCGCAAAGATGCTGAACAAACACTGGTGAACGAAATGGTAGAGCGCGTAGAAAAAATGCTGAAAGGCAAAGTACGCGTCAAGCTTGATTTGAGCGAAAACACACCGGGCTGGAAGTTCAATGAATGGGAGCTAAGGGGCGTGCCGGTGCGCATGGAAATCGGGCCACGCGATGTACAGAAGAACAGCGTTGTGCTGGTTCGCCGTGACAATCGCGTCAAGGAGTCAGTAGCTGTCGAGGCTCTGGAAACTCGTCTTCCCGCCTTGTTAGAAGAAGTGCAACAGGCGCTTTTTCGGCGTGCAAAAGAGTTCCAGGATCAGAACACTCATTATACCGACAGTTATGAAGAGTTCAAACAAATTATCGCAGAAAAGCGAGGTTTTGTACGGGTGAAATGGGCCGAAGACGATGCAGCAGAAGTAGCTATTAAAGAAGAGACGAAAGCTACTCTGCGAGTGATACCCTTTGACCAGCCGGAGGGAGGAGTAAAAGGAAAGTGCTTCTACACTGGTAAGCCTGCTACCTGCGAGGCAATTTTTGCTCGCGCTTACTAAGATAGCAGGAGGCTTATAAAGAACAAAGGCGAATAAGGAATTTATGCATATAGTAGTAGCGGGGCTTGCTCCATAGGCGTTAACATAAGTTGCCAAACCGTGTCACCCTGAGCGCCGCGGAGGGTCTCTCGCGAGGGGCCCCGAGATGCTTCGCGGAGTTTACCCTGAGTGCAACGAATGGGCTCAGCATGACAACTCATGTATGGCTCGTGTATAGTAGGGACGAGGCTTGCCCTCGTCCTCGCCCGCCGAAAGGAACGAAGGCGAATCAGGAACCTATGCAATTAGAACTGGATGAACAATTAAAGAGTCGGATTCCGGGCGTTACATTTGGCATGGTTACCATCAATGGTGTAACTGTGCGCGAACGTGACGCCCGTTTATGGAAGCAGATAGAAATACTCTGCCAGCACCGGGCACGCGAGTTTACTCTGGATGGGCTGTCGGAAAATGAGCAGATAGCAGCGGTGCGTGGCCTGCAAAAATCATTCGGCTTCGACCCGACACGCTATCGTCCGTCTTCTGAAAGCCTGCTTCGCCGCGTACTGAAAGGACAGGGTCTATATCAGATCAATACTGCTGTGGATGTCAATAACCTGTGTTCACTTGAGTTTCTTTTGCCGATGTGCATCTACGACCTGCACAACGTCAAAGGGCTGGTACGCGTGCGTATCGGGGAGCCTGGCGAAGAGTATCCAGGTATCGGACGACAGATATTCCAGGCAGAAAACAAAGTCATTATTGCTGACGATAGCAGTATCATGGGCAGTACTGTCTCCGATTCTGAACGAACTAAGGTGACTACAACAACAACGGATATTCTGCTGGCAATTTATGCACCAGCATCCATCGACCCGCGCAATATTGAGCGTCACGCAGCGCTGGCTGGTCAGCGGGTGGTCGAATTTAATGGAGGTCAGGCTAGCGATGTGCTTGCACTGACCGTAACTGTATAGGAGGATTTATGCGGGTATCACAACAACTTACCAAGACCCTGCGCGAGGTTCCACGCGACTCGGAGGGTGGCAACCAGGAACTTTTGGTGCGCGGTGGCTTTGTACGCCAGCTCACTTCGGGTGTTTACAGCTACTTGCCGCTAGGCAATCGTGTCATTAGAAAAATCTCGCAGATCGTGCGCGAAGAGATGGATCGCGCTGGTGGACAAGAAATCTCCATGCCGGTCATTCAACCGAAGGATTTATGGGATAAACAACCTGCGAGTGGCCCGACTCGTACTGAAGCCATGGGCGATGTGCTGTTCAAGCTAAAAGATCGTAAAGGGCGCGACATGGTGCTGGGTCCGACTCATGAAGAGGTCGTAACGTTACTGGCTGCTGAGTTCGTGCGTAGTTACCGCGATCTCCCGCAGCTCATCTACCAGATACAAACGAAGCTGCGCGATGAGCCGCGTCCGCGTGCCGGCCTGCTGCGAGTGCGAGAGTTCATTATGAAGGACCTCTACAGTTTCGATGCCGATCCAGAGGGTTTGGATGTCAGCTACCGTAAGATGGCTGATGCCTATCGTGCTATCTTCACACGCTGTGGTTTGCGTTTCATCGTCATACATGCTGATAGCGGGGCCATTGGAGGCAAAGCGTCACAAGAGTTCATAGCCATCACCGAGGCCGGTGAAGATGACGCCATGATCTGTGACCGTTGCGACTATGCCGCTAACCGCGAAAAGGCCGAATTTATGCGAACCGAGTTTGAGCGCGAGCCGGAGGTCGCGCTCGAAGAAGTCTATACGCCCAACTGTATGTCTATCAGCGATCTTGCTGCTTTCCTCAATATTCCCGAGTCGAAAACCCTGAAAACCGTCTGCTATGTAGCGGGGGGCAGGATGGTGCTTGTCGTGGTTCGTGGTGACCTGGAGATCAACGAAGTCAAGCTGGCCAATACGCTCTACCATGAGGGTGTCAATGCCGCTGACTTGCACCTTGCAACTGCAGAGGAACTGGAAAAGGCCGGTATTGTAGCTGGATATACCTCTCCCTTGCACAAGGATGAACATGAGCTGATCGTCGCTGATCCGTCATTGAAACTGGGTAATAACTTCGTTGCTGGCGCTAATCGGATCGATTACCACTTCAAGAACGTGAATTACCCGCGTGATTTCCGCGTAGACGTGTGGGAAGATATCGCCTCTGCCTATAATGGTTCTACCTGTGTGCGCTGCGGTGGAACCTTACTTGCTGTTCGTGGTAGCGAGGTAGGCCACATCTTCAAGTTGGGCACAAAGTACAGTGAACTATTCGATGCAACGTTCCTCGATGCCGAAGGTGTAGCGCATCCAATGCTCATGGGCTGCTATGGTATCGGTGTTGGTCGCATCATGGCGACGGCGGTGGAGCAGAGCCACGACGAGAAAGGGATCATCTGGCCCTTCAGCATAGCGCCGTACCATGTCGCGCTGGTTGGGCTTGACCTGGAGAAGGAAGAGAATCGCCAGGCTGCTGAGAAATTGTATGCTGACCTGCTAGCAGCAGGTGTCGAAGTCCTCTATGACGACCGTGCCGAGACCGCCGGTGTCAAGTTCAACGATGCCGACCTTATCGGCTTGCCGGTACGCGCCGTGGTGAGTAAACGTTCCTTGAAGAACGGCGGCATTGAATTAAAGCTGCGTTCGCAAAAAGAAAGCCGCATGGTGTCTCTAGCGGATGCTGTGCAGGTTATTCAACATGAGATACGTGAAGGGATAGTAGCATCTAAAGCATGAAGATAGGCAGGAGGCCAGATGACCTTGTAGGGGCGAGGGCGGTTGGGTTGGGAAGGGTGGGCCTTTATGGTCGCCCGCGAAGATGGGGAGGTTCTCAGCGTGCTTTCACGATGATCACAAGAGGCAGCTTCGCAATTGAGTCGATCTCCACGTGTGGATTGGCCCCATTTACATACAGACCCGTGGAAGCGCCACCATCCAGGTTAAGCGCCACTTTGATGGACAAGTCCGAGGCTGCGAGTTGATCAGCTAGCTGATCGAGTGAAAAGACCTGGCCAGGGCTGGCTATGAACAATAGACGACCCTGCTTGTCCATTGCCACAACGCTGCGGCGTGTCTGCGAGGCATCAGCACTAATGGCTGTTGACGCAATGAGCGCAAGCTCACCATTCCATGAGCATTTACCGAGAGCATGCCACCGAATCCGCTATATGATTTACCAAAGGCTTTGCCATTGGAAACGACAAGAGCTGTTGCAGTATTTTGTTGATCAAAATATCCGCCATTAATTATAGTGATCGCATGTTCTTGTTGCATCCACTCACTCATCAATAAGGGCTGTTCTGGCTGGTAACCAACACTCAATTTGATCTTATGTAGATCGAAGCGCACGATAGTTACCATATCACCATCGCCGCCAGGATTCTTCCAATCTTCATAGCGAACCTCAACTCCCGGTGCAACTTTGTTCCACACGTTCTTCTGTAGTCCGTTCGGGGAGGATGTTGCGGGCGTAATGCTGATTGAGACAGAAGGAAGAATACCACAGCTAGCCAGGGGAAATATCAACAAAAATAGAAGAATATATAACTTAATGTAGGGGCGGGGCTTGCCCCCGCCCTCGCCTCCTATGCCGGCGGCTCGGAGTTCTATGAGCGTGCCGTAAAAGAAAGGGCGGGGGCAAGCCCCGCCCCGCAACACATCCATGCCCAGTCTACTATCAATATGGCAGGTGTAATGTTTAGTTGACATTACCTCTTCCAGGGTGTGGCTTCAATTGCAGAAGTTGTGCCCTTGAACTGCATTGCAAGTTTGAAGGCAGCGTCGTGGGCTTCATTTTCTATGGTATCGTCGAGAGGGGTTAGCTCGACTTTCCCATAACGACGTGAGAGAGCAAGCTGGATCAGGTAATCGGTGAACCAGGGATTTTTGGGCAACACCGGTCCATGCAGGTATGTGCCAAACACATTTTTATACATGGCTCCTTCAAACCCATCTTTGCCGTTATTGCCCCAGCCGACGATGACTTTCCCAAGCGGCTGCGCCTTCGGACCAAGGTATGAGCGCCCGCTGTGGTTTTCGTAGCCGACCAGCACCTGTCTACCTGTCTGCTCAAAGTCACATTCCAACGCCATGTGAGTCATAAAACGCGTGCTTCCACCTTCGGTATAGAAGTCAATCAGGCCTACTCCCTTGAGTTCTGGCCCCTGGAACGGTTTATAGTAGTGCCCCAGAAGTTGGAAACCCGCGCACACGCTCAGAAAAACCGTGTTTGACTCCGCTGCTTCTATCAGTGATGAAGCCTTTGCCTGGATATCACGTGAAGCAAGTTCCATCTCGCGATCTGCTCCACCATGGAAAAGAATCAGGTCATATTTGGTGAAATCGGGAGTCTGCTTCACGAAAATCTGCTCGACCTCAGTCGCGATACCTCTCCATTTACAGCGTCTCTCTATCGAATAGAGGTTGCCACGATCCGCCGCGACACTCATAAGTGTTGGGTAGAGGTGACCAATCTTCAGTACCATGCCAGTATCTTGAACTTGTTCACTCATCACAAATCACTCCTGCCATGTATGTTTGACCCAACCACGTTTCTGCATAATGCGTCGCAGCTCGTTGGTGGGGGTATAGCTGCTTAAAATGTAAAGTGTACCGCCAGGACCCGCATTCTTGAGCGCGGCATCCAGAGCCGACTCGAGATGAGCATTCTGACTTATCTTGTCAACCGGTATCTCAGCATATTTGAGCCGCATTGCCAGCTCTTCCGGTTTATTGCCACTACAAACCACGTCAGTGATATCTTGCGCAACTTCTTCTATTTCGATATCCCAGAGCCAGGAAAAATCTTCGCCATCGACAATAGTGTGACTTGCCGCAAGCAGGATGTGCTTCTTACCGGGATGCTGAGCAATCAGGCGCAAAATGAGGTTAAACGAGGTAGGATTCTTTACGAAAGAAAGGTAAATCGTTTGATCTCCTGCCTGTATCTTCTCCAGCCGTCCGAACGCGGGTTTAATATTCACCAATGCAGCCGGTAGTTTCTCTTTCTCAAAGCCTGCTGCCAGGGAGGCGCCGATGGCTGCTGCAGCATTATACACATTATGCAGGCCTGGAAGGGCAATTTCCAGGGTCATATTGCCTTGAGGAGTGCGCAACTCTACATGTGTTGGGCCTTGCCCATCGGGAGCCAGCTTGATCGAGGTTGCAGCGATATCTAATGGGGGAAGCGTATAGCCACAATTGGGGCAACTGTAAAGCCCAAGGTGCGACATATAGGCGACCTTGTACTGTAAATCTTCCTGGCAATGAATACAACGAATAATATCCGCTGATTGTTCGGGCACAGGAGTTCCAACCTCAGTTGTCTCCAGACCAAAGAAGAGGCGTTTCGCCTTTGCTTTCTGCCCAAAATTAGCAACCTGGGGATCGTTGCCATTCAAGAGAATCGTTGCCGATTCGGGGAGATTTTCAAGTGTCTTGTCAAGCGCTCTGGCCACCGAGTACAATTCACCGTAACGGTCCAACTGATCACGGAAGATGTTAGTAATCACTACAACATCGGGCGAAATCTCAGGCATGGCCAGGGGCATAGTGCCCTCATCGATTTCAAACAGTAGCACGTCACTCTTCAACCTCCCAAAAATATCGGCAAAGTTGACGGCTACCGAGGTCACTCCTTGCAGCATATTGGAGCCTGCGCGATTATGTGAGACACGATTTCCGTTATTTTCCGCCATAGCCGAGGTCATACGTGCTGTTGTGGTCTTGCCATTGCTCCCTGTGATGACTATTTTCTTCGCTTTGCTTGCGCCGACTACGGATTTGAGTACATCAGGATCGATGCGCCTCGCGATTAATCCTGGTAAACTTGTGCCGCCTCCTATACGTAGCAGGCGTCCCGATGCACCTGCCAGTTTCCCTGCCGAGATTGCCAGGCTGAGGCGGGCTTTTTCCAGGCCTGACGCGGCAGTATGATTGCCATTAGTGCTATGTGTATCTTCTTTAATCATAAATTCTCACCATTTTCATCGTCTTTAATTGGGTGCAGTATAACAAAAGAGTTTAAATGGTTTGGCATAAACCTGTTACCAAATTGCATTGTATTGTGCCGTGTTCAAATTGCTGGCTGATGATCTGAGTGCCAGATGCCGCCGGCAATTTCGCCGGGTAACCAAACTTCGACAAGCTGCCATTCTTAGCAAAATATGCCATAATCCGCCCAGAAATGCTAAAGCCTGTATAAATGTAATAACGTCCATTATCGGCGGTTGGGATAGTCGTCTCTTTTGTATCACGTGCAAAGTAGTTCCACAGGTAATCATAAGGGATTGGATGCTGATTTATGTCAACATCTCGTGGAGAAATCCAGGTGAAGGAGTTAAAACCCCAGTTCATTAAGTCACGCATGTCAGTCCACCAGTCGTTTGTGTGCATGACCACTCCAATCAGGTGGTGATGGCTGCGTGAAACCGACATCACCTGGATGAAATTCTTATGTCCATCATACCCTGTTTTGCCTCCATCAACACCAGGATACCACCACATGAATTGATTTTCATTAATTAAGAAACGTTCGGGGTGTTTACCTCCGGCAGGAATATGATAGGCTTTCTGACCACTGATTTTGTGGAGAACTGGCAGGCTCATGCTGTATCGGCCAAGCAATGCAAGATCATGCGCGCTAGAATACTGGCCCGTTGCCAATAAACCGTGTGGATTTACAAAATGCGTGTCGTACATGCCCAGTTGGTAAGCTTTCTGGTTCATCTGCGCGACGAAATTCGGCAGATTTCCTCCAAGCGTATCAGCGATAGCGATGGCGGCGTCATTGCCAGAAACGAACAGCAGACCATAGAGCATATCACGCAGCGTGTACGTTTCGCCTTTTTTAATTCCGAATAACGCGCTGTCGGCGCTCAAGTGGTTCATGTCGTTACTCATAGCATTGCTAATGGTGATTTGCTGATCAAGATTGCCATGTTCAACAGCAAGGGACGCGGTCATTAATTTCGTTGTGCTTAGCATTGGCAAGTGCATGAATGGATTGTATGCATAAAGGGTAGTGCCCGTATCTGCATCGAGCAGGTACGCAGACGTTGCTAAAACGGGCGGCGCAGGATGATCCGTATCCTGTGGCACAATCACAAGTTTGTGCGCGTTCGCCGGAATGGTTCCTATGGCTGGCGACTGGTTCCTGGTCGTGTTTCCCCAGTCATTTAATATGACCGTTATGTTATTATGGCTGAGTTTCATAATGATAGGGGCACTGATTACAAGTAAGAGTCCAACTATGCCAAGGATCGTAAAGATCCGCCTCTGGCTCAATTGCAGCAAACGAGAACGAGTGAGAGAGGGGCTATATGAGCGGAGATGCAGTGTACTCGTGCGTGTAGGTGTTCGAGGGGATCGCCGGGCAGCTTGCGGTGGCGTATAGACAGATGAAGAAGATGAGCGCCGATTTGGCGTCACCATTATTTTGTCCGTCTGGGCAGCTTTCGGATTTTTGACAAGCTCATTTTCATCTTCATCTACTTCCTCGATAAGGTCAGGCCTGGATGAACGTTGATTTTCCTGCTTAGCGAGGTTCAATGAAGCTCGTTTGACCTGGGGAATTTCTGGGTGCTCATCGGCATAAAAGCCGTTAGAGGGTTGTTTATGTGTAACAACTGGACGCCTGCGCCTTTGAGCAGGGTAGGTAAATTCTGGATATTCGCGCTGTTCCTCGTCTTCTGGCGGCTTTTTGTACATTGCGCCTGCTCTTACTCCCTCTATTGGTGTTCAGTTGCTCCATCTAAATTGGTTTTAGTGTAGCATAATGGTGACATACTGTCGAGACGGGTCAAAGCCACTATGGCTCTTTTGTACTTGACGATGTGTCACTCACATGCTACGCTGCAAGCAGAGATAGATAACCCCAACATTGAGCAGAATAAGGAAGATGCAACATGAATCTGAGAACAGTAGTTATTCAGGTGAACGCACGTGATAATCCTGCTGAGAATCTGTCCAACGTAGAGCGATTTCTGGATCAAGCTGCTGAGATGCGCGCACAGTTCGTTTGCCTCCCCGAATTCTGGACATATCTCGGGCCTTATACCGGCTTTGATGGAGCAGCACAAACCATCCCGGGGCCTGTTGTAGAACTCTTGCAGGAGAAGGCACGCCGGCATAAAATGATTGTCCATGGTGGAAGTATCGTCGAACGCGATCCTCAACTCGCAGGAAAGTTTTACAACACCTCTGTATTGATCAATCGCGATGGAGAAATTGTTGCCCGCTATCGCAAGATTCACCTGTTCGATGTAGACCTGGCAAATGGCGAGAAACATTATGAATCAGAGCGAATCGCGCCTGGCAATGATATTGTAACTGCTGAGATTGATGGCATTAGCTTTGGCCTCACAATTTGTTACGACCTTCGTTTCCCAGAACTCTACCGTCTGCTTGCATTACAAGGTGCGCAAATCATCATGGTACCCGCTGGTTTCACTTTACACACCGGGCGAGATCACTGGGAAGTCCTGTTACGAGCGCGCGCTATCGAGAATCTCTGTTATATAGTTGCGCCCGCGCAGGTGGGAACATATCCACCAAATAGGCAGTGCTTTGGACGTTCGATGATTGTCAGCCCCTGGGGGCTGGTACTGGCCCAGGCACAGGATACACCGACAGTTATCATGGCGGATATCGACCTCACACAAATTGAGCAGGCCCGCGCACAAATTCCATGCCTGGAGAATCGGAGACCCACAGCTTACAAGTGGTAAAAATACATCTACCCCGAACTGATCTAAGATTCCAGTTCTTCGATCCACCCGTGCTCTTCGCGGAAAGGAAGCCCTGCTTGTGTTGCCTCTTCAGCCGTCAGATAGGGCAGGAGGTGACCGATCAAGGGCAGGTTTGCTTTGTAGCGGCGCAGATTGTCCTGGGCGCGCTCGTTCATCAACCGGAGACCAACGAATGGGTCGCCTAACGTTTCTTTTAGATACTGTAAGAGACCTGAAGATCGCTGATCCAGACTGGGCTTTTGACGTTGGTGACCAAGGTGGCGTGCAATGGCGAAGAGGTCATCTTCATTCATCAACCCGAGATGCTCTGCCCATAGCATCAAGCGTAAGTCTCGTGCTAATTCTGCATTGAGAGTAGCAACATTCATTTCAGTATCATCGCGCATTCCGCGGTTGTTCAGGTTAGCGGACCCAACCATAGACCAGAGATCATCAATAATTGCGACTTTGGCATGTACATAAATGGGACGGTAGTGTTCAACTCCATCTGTATTTGTAGAAGTAGCGAGGCAGAAGACTTGAATTCGACCTTGTGTGACGGCTTCTGGTGCTTCATCGTGTAGGCGAGCAAGACCCGCATCTGTGAAAGCGCGACCAACATTTGGATGGTCAGGCAGGATAAAGGCAACTGTAGCGCCGCGTCGCAAGGCTGCACCTAGCTCTCGTATATTGCGTTCCATTTCAGGGCTATCAGTTCCGATGAATGGAATGTCGATGCCAAAGTAAGCATGCAACCAGAAGTACTGGTTCTCCAGGTAAATAAAATGGTGAGCATTACTTAGTGCGTTTGCATAGAGTTGCGCAATACCGCGAATAATGAGAGGTTGGAAACTATAGGTGTGTTCAGGGATAGTTCGGGCTATTTGTATCAAGCTGTCATTCTCTATTGGAGATGCGAGCGGATGTTCAGGAATCAGTAGCTTGTTGTCCAAATGGCGCCGTTGTACGACATCATTCCATCGCTGGCGGAAATTGTGTTCAACATCCCCGGCTGCTGGTCCCTCGATAATGGCATGAGCATCATGCCAGGGGTGAGGAGTATGATCCTGCATGTTTCTGCGCAAGGGCGAGGAGAAATGATGTATTGGAAAATCCCAGCGATCAAAATCGCCATTTAATTCAATCAAAGGATCAATGCCGCCTACGAATGCATGTGTGCCATCCACAATAGTAATTTTTTGGTGCAAAGCCTCAATGGGGTGATGGAGTATACCACGCGAACTATCATCGAGAACACAGGTTACTCCTACGTCAAGGAGTTCCTGGTAGGCTACCTTGGGATTATAATGAGAGAAAAAATTTGAACAATCCCAGATCAGCGCCTTTACCTCGACACCTTTGTTCACCATGTAGGCCAATACTGTTTGAAAGGTGAGCTTCTGTGAACACCAGAAGTTTATTTCAGCCTCCTGGAGACCTTCTGTACGTAACTCAGCAACTAGTGCTTCCTGTTCTGGACTACCATCCGATCCCGCACGCTGATCTTTGCCTCGCACAATCTCCATCGTTGGGGTCGTACCCCAATTTGCAAGATAGATGTATTTATTGGCCATGATGAAATTGCGGCATATGGTGAGCAGTGTTGTTCGTCCGTCTATAAGGTAAGTAACACGCGAATCGG
>WNFX01025811.1_pt1 | contig 12339 bp, 10 predicted proteins | sample 5400111 | NCBI WGS metagenome assembly WNFX01 (sample SAMN13153363, study PRJNA577476) | soil metagenome | isolation source: 40 cm soil or saprolite under grassland replicate 1 | place: USA:California | collected 2016-06-15
TAGATTCAAAAAATATTGGGAGTATGCTATCAATCGGAAATCTGCTGTTGTACTACATTGCGTAGAGAGAATATATTGCAATAGAATTGCTTATAAGATTCACTGCAATCTATTTAACGAATCGGTTTCTTCTCATAACATCGTCTTTACAGGTAGTCGAAAGTTCGATTGTGCTAATGGTTATGCAAACGTTCTCGATTCCTGAGCATCCTTTTTTTTTGGAAGTTGCGCAGGCTTGTTTCGTGCGGAATACTAGCATCTATCCTGAGGTACTAAATCAAATATGTCTATGTTTTTGTATGTATGGAATGAATTATACTATTAAGTCACATCTTGCGTTAAATTATCTTTAAATATTTAATGAAATATAATCCTGTTGATTCGAGCCCCCATAGAGTTGACGATGTAAACAAGTAAGAATATCTCTATCATCTTTACGTGTCTGACGTTATTATGTTGAGATCGTTAGTTATATCGAACTAAACCTTCTTAGGTCAGGAAGGATTCTAATCAATGAAATTTCTGAAGTCGCTTCTCATCCAAAAAAAGATACTCCTGACAATGAATTAACTAGGATTTGCAATAGTTTCTATAGTTTTCTCACTAAACGTATTAATAAATTACAATATCCAGTTACCGTCTATAAATTTCTGTATTCGATGATTACCCGAAATGACTACACGCACATTATTAAGAGTCTACTTCAATGCCTCTAAGGGAAAAAGCACTGCCGGTGATCTTCTGTCGGGTCTATTATTAGGTCTTTTATTGTAGCACTTGGAAAGTTGGTTTTCTCAACAATTTATATCGGTTATAAGTCAGCAATATCAATTATTATATAAAGGCTAAGCGAGCTCACATTGTAAAAATGTCACATTTCGTCACATCCCAGTTTGTGAAACGCTTTACTATCTACCCCTTAATAGTAAAAGTCGTATTTGCCATGGATAATTGAGTATTGTTACTAGTATTGTTTCGTACAGAGGTTGTTTGAGCTTTGTAAATTCCAGGTCCAACTTGATTTGCATTAGTGTCCTTTTGATCCCACTGAAACGTTTTTGATTCGATGTTATTATGAGTAGCAATCGGGTTTATTTGATTTCCCGAAGATATACTATTAATTCCTGCGTATATTAAATGCTGTTGAGATCCGAAGATAAGGGTAAAGGACAACAAAAGAGCTGGTATGATACATAACGCCCTTTGGTTAACCATTGACCTTATTTGTCGAAGAGTTCGCGTCATATTAAATCCACCACCACTAGATCATTTCCTGCATCTCTAAAGAAAACGGATTTCATAGTTACAATTCGTCCTGCGACTAATTAAGGCCTTATTTCTGCTAGCCGTGTCCGAAGCTTCCAATGTACAGTAAAGGTTCATTACCATTTGGATTGTTGAAATACCCTTGGCCATCTACGTTACAAGGCGTTGCAGCAGTGCTTCCCAGAGATACAAGTGCATTACGTACTTGTGCAGGAGAAGCAGTTGGATGTAAAGAATGGTAAAGCGCGGCAGCGCCAGTCACGAATGGCGCGGCCACGCTAGTTCCGCTTAATGTGGCGTAAGAGCTGCCAATATACGTAGTATGAATATTGACTCCAGGAGCTGCGATCGTTACTTTACTACCAAAGTTGCTAAAGCTAGCCAATGAATCGTCTGGTCCGTATGGAGTCTGAGGTCCCAGCCCACCACACTTGCCATCGCTATCAGCAATTGCGGCTACGGTGATAACGTTTGGGTTGCTAGCAGGAGACCATAAGGACGCATCTTCTCCTGAATTTCCTGCTGCAACCACAAATGTCACACCATCAGCGACAGCGTTGTTAATAGCTGTGTCAAGAGCAGAAGAAGTACACTTGCAACCAAAACTAAGGTTAGCAGTATCTATTTGTCCAGCATTTTGAGCCACATAGTCTATTCCTTCTATAATACTAGACATACTGCCAGTCCCAGTCCTATCCAGCACTTTTACCGCCCATAATCTCGCGCCAGGTGCTATCCCGACGGCACCTACCCTCCCCTCGGCCGCGACAATGCCCGCTACGGCAGTTCCATGTCCGTTATCATCATTGGCTGTTGACGTTCCTGGAACAAAGCTAACTTGTTTATAGACATTGAGTTCTGGGTGGGTAGGATCTATGCCAGTATCTATTATGGCGATTCCTGCATTTACACTAACCTGTGGATGAGAACCATCTAAAACGAGTAAGGGTCCTCCTACTCTGGAATATCCAGTAGATACTGCCGAAGAGAAAGCTTGTACCTTGATGTCTGGTTCTACAAAATCTACTGAGGGATTTGATAAAATCGCATTCAGAACTAGTTTGTTAGCAATTGTAATTGCGAATCCTTTGATAGCGTTATTATAAACAAATGGAACAAGTGCACCCTTACTTATTGCTTGCAGCGCTACCGATTGTGGGTTTTCTGTTACCCCATTTTTGAGAACTACTATATACTGATGGGGGATTGTCTCCGCTAAGACCTGTCTCAATTTGGCTTGAGCAAAATGTTTCTGTTGATTCGCAAGATTTTCAGCGCTTCTGAGATTACTTATGCTGTGACCAAGAGTGCTGCCATTAATCGTATTTGTCGCAACAGATGAGTTTTCTCCTCCTAGTGTGATATTTGAAACAGGTGCTCCAGTCTTAACATTTTCTTTATTACTAGAAGGAATGAAGACCTTGTTATTCGCTATTTTTGAGTGTTTTTTGGCTTGCACATCAAAGTTTAAGAAGCTGTAGGTTGTGGTCGAGAATGTATACATCGTTAATATGATGAATATTGCAGAAACTAGTACTATAGTGATTGAATATTTCACGTGCTTCGAATCGTCTCGTAGCTATGATATTTTAAAGTGAATGTCAAATTAAGACTAGATTTATTATATTCACAAAACACTAAAGATACTCATTATACCGTTCTTGTTACCTTAATTCTAGAGAACCTAAAGTTCAAGCTTTAAGCCATCGGATGGCTTTGAACTAAACCACAACAATCAGACCATATGTGAGAGTGTGCTTTCCTAGTTGAGGATGCATGATACAACACGAGACCATCTTGTTCCCAAAGAAGAAACCTTCCTGAACCAGTAACTTGGAGTCTAGCCGATAGCAGATGTCATAGCACAGAATTGATGTATTGGGTCACAGACATCACTATTATTTGGAATCTGCTGACTTTTGGCAGTAGTAGCATTTACGTTGCCCGTTCCGTTGTGTGTTGATTGCTGGCCCTTTCCTCCAGCACCTCCACTCGCTGTATTCCATCCATCCTGATAACCCTTAGAATATCCATTATTGTATTGATTTGTATGACCGGTTGGAACAGTTTTATCATATCCATGACTGTGACATCGTTTGAAATCACATTCTGCAATCTTAAAACCGTCATTATATCCTGACTTGTAATGAGTTTGAGGGCTTTGATCCGCACCTACCCGTTGCATTACTAATGAAAAAGATCCAAGCAATAACAATATTGTGCAAACAGTTGCAATAAAAAGTCTATTTTGAAATTCCTCTAGAAACCTGATCAAAGTGTACTTATAATAGTCCAAGATCATACTAAACATTGGCAAAGAAACATATGGCTTTTATCTTAATAACATATTTGTAGAAGAATTTATCTGCTTCCTCTATTTTTTTGTTATTATAGAGCACGAAGTATATTGCCTAAGCTAGACACCATCAATTTTGCTACCTACCTCGACTACTTCTAATTGATAAAAAATTTAATCTCGAAACATCCTTGCTTCTTAGTCATATATCCTTAGCCTCGGTGTAAGTCCAACAGCAATAGCAGTTCTTACCAGATACATCGCTTCGGTCGGTGAGTGGATAACTAATATATCGCTCCGAAGGAAAGAGGTGGGTTATATATGAATGCAAAAACCACAGTTGGGACAGCTGCATTACTTGTTTTTGTCCTCCTGGGGCTAGGAGCCACAGGGAGCGGATCAGCCAGCCTGTTATCAATAAAGTATCCTGACAAAAATGCAGATGTTCCAACAGGAAGTCTAATAGCAGTCATCGGGACGTCTGCCCCTTCAAACGCAACTCATACGAATTGCAATGTAGCAGTACAGATAAACCAACATGGATATACCCAAGCATCACCGCACGGTCCGAAGGGAGCAGCAGACTATACAAAGTGGACGGCAATAACCTCAACTCGAACCCAGCAGGGACCGAACCAGATAGAGGCGCAACTTCTATGCTTTCCTCCAGGAATTGTGTCAACACCAAATCTGATGAAGCATTTGACTCACAATGTCACAGGCGTACAGGTATTAGGATTGCCTGCAACCAATCAATCACCATCAACATTATCAGCACCATCGACACATACCGCACCAACGCTAAAAAAGGCACCTATAGGACAAGGACCACACTCGATTATACCGCTAACCCCGTAGCGGCCTCAGCGGAAATCGAAATGTAACGTTGAGTCTGGTCCCACTAGCTGATAGTGACGAACATCTTTTTTCGATCCAGCTATCTCTCTAACTTTGAAAAAGTTGCTCGACCTAATATTACTGTCAAAGAATGGTAATAACAATAATGAGCCCATCCCGTTTCAAAGAATTCTTTGTCTACAGCCGAGTTGTCTCCAGGCTGTAAGCTGAATTACGCCTATGACATTAACGATATATGCCTACAAATCCATCAACCAAACACCGAATAATATCTTTTTTTTGTCATTCTCATCTTATAATTAATTTTATGTGATGTGATGTGATTCGATGTGTGTTACCTTATATAAAGAATTTTATATCTTGAATTAAGAAATGTAAAAGCGACAATGAAAAATGCAAATACAATATTATCCAGAACTGCGTTTTCAATCGCTTTTATAACAGCGATATCTCTCACGATATTAAATACCAATATGTTGGTGAATCAACGAGGTGACAATGTGGCATCGGCTACTTCGCTAAACAAAACAATAGTCACGAGCGATAACCAGACTACTGCAGTGCCACCCAATCAAAATAATGTAACTGGCCAATTAATTTATGAAGCACATGGCAAAATAATAGCTCAAAAAGTGATAAATTCAGGAAAAACTGATGGAGCCAAGATTCAAGTTTCATACTCTGGTACTGGTAAATTCACTGATGGGGTGGACGTTAGGGAACTATGGACCTTTGTTAATATTGATAGACTAGATGGTGTAATTCAAGGTGTAGGTCAAGGTATCACGAAGACAATAGATAATAAAGAAATCGCTTTGGCAACAGGTTATGGAAGAGGTTTTACCGGAGTAGGAGGGAAGATAGTATATCCTACGGCGCAGCTGTTTAGCACAAATTCGACTGGAAGACTAGCATTTCTTAATGATGTTGTTGGATTTAGTCAATGGCAAGTTGATAATTCTGGCAACTACAACTATAAGATGTGGAAGTTCAAATAGAAAGTAAACATTTTTTCTTTGGTTATCAATACGATTTCAAGGAGTTAGTTAAAGAGTAGTAGAAGAGTATACCAACTCCAATCACATCGTAGTGGAACTCAATTATTGTATTTCATCCTCTTGTCTTTTTTGCATCTGTCTCCTCGCTCTTAGCAGTCGCCATGGATTCTCTAAAATTTAATAGCTTCTCACACAATATGAATTATGAATGCAAAATCCGATTTAGTAGGACCAACGGAAAGAGCCATTACTCTGAGTGATATAGCACCAAAATGGGCGAAAAGACTAGAAGAGGAAAAGAATCTGCCGTTTCCCTTATCCATTAGATGGTTCAGGTGGTATTTTGAACTTGATATTCCAAAAAGATGCATAGTTGGAGAAGCAAACGGATCTAGTTCATCGTACGAAAAAGAGTGTAAAGAGTGTAATAGTATAGGATGGCAATTTGGACACTCATTTCTAGTGCGTTCAAGATCAGGATTCGAGAAAGACGTTAACATGTTTCTTCAACATTGGAGCGAAAAACACGTGACATGATATGATTTTCGGTTATCAGTCAGTATTCTTTATTGCTCGATTAAAAGAGATGTATGTCTTACTATCAAATGAAATAACAATTCCTTTCTGCTACGGTAATGAGAAATAATCAATTTCTGCCGTAGCTGTCCATCTATGCGATTAAAGATCATCTGAAATGAAAAGCGATCAAGAAAAAGTTATGAGGTCTTTTAATTATAACTGATCTTCTACTAGTTATCAAACGTGATATCACTTGTCGATTATATGCATTAGCTTTAATTTCAATTTGGAAACAGTTACAGGTTTACTTATAAAGCTATTAGGATCTATAGATGAAGAATAGTTTGTAAATTGTGCTTTGTCTATGTTATCATATGCTGTCATAAATGCGAATTTCATGCCAGGATTTTTCTCCCTTATACGCTTATACAATTCGAAACCATTAATCTTGGGCATTTTCAGGTCAGTTAGAACCAAATCATAATAGGTATCTGGATGATTTTGGAACGATTGTAGAGCTAACTCACTATCCTGGTAAGCGTCTACTTTGAATTTGTTGCTAGTATCATTTGTTTCAAATGATTCTAAGCCTCTCTTAATAACACGTAAAATATCTTTTTCGTTTTCTACCAACATGATTCTGAAATTTTGTTGCTCAGTTAACATTATTATATCAAGATTCGATGTAATCTCATATAAAAAGAATAAATACAAATTCCATATTTGGAACTCATGACTTATTCCAAATAGCAAACATAATACCGTGAACATTAACTATTTGTCATTCCGGATATGATGTTTTGATGCGAACGGAGAAACCTTGAGAAAAGGAATGATACTTAAAAGGAGATTGAATGGGAGGTTGAATTGCTGGCTAGCTATCTGGCAATTGCAGATCCTCAATCATCTTTTTACTACTTCTTTCTGAATAATAGTACCTAAGCCACAACATCATGCTAAAAAAGACCATGGATACAACGTGTATTCCTGCTCCAAGATCACTTTGTAGAGCGGAAAATCCAACGATTCCATTATCATGAAGAATGGTAACCATGTCTCCTACTATCCAAATTATTATAAAAATCGAAAGTTGGAATTGAAAACTTCTAATATTCTTAGATCGGGCTGCTAGCCATACAAATATACCCAATGCTCCCAAAAGCAGCATTATTGTAATGCTGTTCATAAGAAGGAGTATCACAACGGGACTCCATACTGCGGACATGTTTTGTATGCTCAGATTCCTTTGCTTTGCAATGCCAGAATAGACGATTCCGAAGAATATCAATACTGCAACAGAAAGCGGTTCCAGTACTCCGTCTGCTAATAAATTTAAGCCAAAAAATCCGACCACCTGATAGGCGGCATGCATAAGTATAAAAATAGAAAGTATAGCCGTTAATTTTTTCAGATTGTCTTTTAATTTTATAGTAAGATAAATTGGAACTATAGCAGCAAGAAGAATAAGAACAGCGCTGATGAAATGAAGTTGAGTTTCTAACATTTTTTTATCTTAATCCTTGGTTACCTTGAGAAACCGTTGCCATTCAAGAGAGACAAGCTCACTTGATCCAATAATGTTGGAATTCAACTATTCCTCTGTCTCCTCGTTCCAACTGTCCGTGAATATCGAAGGACGCAATAATCGAGTCATAAAAATGCCCTCAAGGTACCATTGTGAGATGGCCTTATTAACGGATCTCCTCTTTTACAAGGATATTCGTATAACTGCCTGGCTGGTCCTCGTTCACTCCACCTAACTATAATGTCTCCCAGGTCCTGTGGACGTGGCGACCCACGGTCTGTAGGAGTCGGATTGACAGCGTTGTTGAAACTGGATTGGTTTATCGGCAACTCTTTCTCAGCGCATGGCCCTCTTAAGGATAGAAGAAGTTAGCTCCTAGTTACATCTATACAACCCATCCACATGGGATGCGTAAATCTACTGCGCCACCACGAGAAAGGCACTTGTTACCACTTTTGCTCTTGTTGCATTCATAGTATTCTTGTGTCACATTCCACCGCGTTTCAATTCTTCGTTACTTTGAGGAGTAGAGGTGCAGCATCTAGTCATCTTAGCCCCGGCGATGGATGATAACATTGAAATCTTCATCCATTGCTGAAAAAAGGGCCAGGTTTGTTATCCACTGAAAAAAAGCCCAACCATCCCAAATCACTAAAATGATTAAGATGTGAATGGAACATGAACATCCCCTGCTGGTGATATGTGAAGTCCAGCATACCCCTGTCGCCCTGCATTAATGACACCACGTCGGTATATGTTCTTGGTGAGTCTAGGGTTCCTGAAGGCGTATAGTAGAACATATTTCCGTGCATATGGAAGTTATTTAAAGGGTCGAATTCTAACATGTTCACAAGATAGATTCTATATGGCGTACCCGTTGTCAAGTGAACAGAGTCTTTTCCAATATATCCAAATGGCATTCCATTTACGGAATAGAATTGATTGTCTGGTCCATTGCCTTCGTCTGACCTCTGTTCTACATCTGATAGGTTTTGTTGGATTTCCTGCATACTCGCAGGTAGTGTTGGAGTGAAGTGGCCGCTACCATTTACTCCCTGAAAACTGTAGCTGTAACTATTCAACATCATTACCATTTCTGTGGCTTGAGGTCTTGGAGTTGGAGGATCGATTATCATCATGCCGTAAAGTCCACGAGAAATGTGTTCTTCAACTGGAAACATATGACAATGATATGGATATACCCCAGCAGGATTCGCTACGAAGTTGTATGTGAAGGATTTTCCTGGCTCAATCATTCCAGCAGGTCCTGACATCCCATCCATTGGACCTGGATGCATTGAATGCATATGTAATGAATGAGGGAATTTTGAGTCGTTAGTGACACTTAATGTGATTTGAACATGGTCGCCTTGCGTAAATCTCATGGTTGGTCCTGGAACTGTTCCGTTAAATGTCCAGGCATGAAATATCACAGGTTTGTATGTCTGATTTGAACTTGTCATTGGTTTGCCTAAGCCATAAGTATTCGTTGAAATGACAATCGGCTTTCCTGTGCCATTAAAGTCATCGGCTATAAGTGTAAACTTTCTCAATGTTGTGCCGTTGTTAAGAACCGTTACGTGACCACATGCAAAATGAGTCAGATAAGTTTTGTATGTTGTTTCACTGTGTTGGTCAGTTGCACAATTCTTTTGATGATCGTATTGGATGACCTTCTGCTGGGATGTTGTAGGTGCCTGCGACGGAAGGAATCCTGAAAATGTCTGGGCGTAGACTGATGACGCTCCTGGAAGACTTCCAAGAATGATTGGGGAGATCAACACCGCCGCAATCGCAAATGTTGCGATAATTGAGCTATGGTTGTATAACATGTCAATTGGGGCTGATAAATGTAACAGTATAAAAGTATAACTATCTCACAGTAGATAACTCAGTAGCAATACGTGATAAAAGAACTAAGAGAAATCTTACTATAACTAAGAAATATTAGAATATCTAATAACAAGAGCAATCTCATTAGAAAATTCAATTCTACTCGCAATGCATTGCTTGTAGTAATTTAGCGGTTACCGCTGCAGATTAAATTACAGCTATCTCAGTGCGGCGAGGCGATAAAACAAATATGACTTCTGGCCCTCTTAGGTTATTATTGACATCCTACGCAGGCCATCGAATCATTTACGGTAAAATTGAAGAATATATGTATTGCACATTACACCCTTTCGTAACACCCGCTAAGTTTACAGAACCTGTTTGTAGTATATGGAAGTTTGCCGGGCTAATCAAGATGTATGTCTATCTTCTATTGCATATCCGAATCTATTGTATAGCTTTGGAACCATTGGATTAATTGGAAAAAAATCAAGTTTATCGACAGATTATCACAAATTTACGAGTGATGGCAATAGCGATCAACCAGGATTAATTTCTGGATTCATCATCAACGAGGTTAATCACAATTACATGCCGAGCTTCACTTCGAGTGCGTATGCATAGTTAAACCCTTCAGGGATTTGGTAGAGTATTTAAATAACACTTCGGCGTATTAATGTATTAGTGTGTTAAGGTATTAACGATGGCGTATAAACGAACTACATCTCTCCGCATCGATCCACAACAATGGAAAGAAGTAAGGAAAGCATCAATTGATGAGGGAATAACTACTTCGGAGTTTGTTTACAGGGCACTTAAGGATAAATTGACACGAACAAGAGTGAAATAAAATGACAAATGTAATTATCAAAAAAAAATTAGATGACAAACAGTGTTTGGTCACCGTGTTGGATTAAGGAGTATCTGATACAACAAATGACTAATTCTGTAATTAAAGACTGGATTAAACTCGTTGAAGCTGAAGCTATAAGATATGAGAAAGTGAAACGCGATTCTGAAAGAACTAAACAATATAATAAAACTATTCAGGAGCTAGGTAAAGCGGCTTATCATGCATTGAAACAACACGGTGAATTCCATGTTTGGTCTAATGCCTGATTAGTGGAAAAGGCGGCTCCTGATTTCGGATCTTATCGATTAGAGTGTCGGTAGCAATATCGTTCGAAATTAGCTGAGTACGGATCTTTCCGTTTTTTGGTATTCAATCCTCTTGATGCATCTGTTGATCAAATCCTAGATATCAAATGGAATATCGGACCGATGTCCGGAGATTGTTTGCTATTTATTTCCAATATAGATCTATTCTGTAGTGCTATCTTTTCGTATCAAAGTAAATAAAAGGAAGTTTCTTTATTCTCTTATCTATAGTAAGGCACAGTTACCTTTTCTCCAGGTTTGCCTTCTCTTTGAGTCTTGATCTTCTTCACTCCTTCCTCGAAGTGACGCATCATTACGTGAGCTTCTGAAGCATGTTTTGCTGCTTCTTCCGGCGTTGGATATTTTGCTAGGTATTCGTGTAGCACAAGTGAAACGGCAGTGTTTGCAACCGAACTTGTGTCAGCACCACTAAAGCCCTCAGTGAGTTCAGCAACCCTAGGTAATTCTACATCAGGACCAATTGGTTTGTCCTTCGAATGAATTTCTAGAATCTTTTGTCTTGCCGCCTTATCAGGCATAGGTACAAATACAATCTTATCGAACCTTCCCGGTCTGAGTAAGGCCGGATCGATCATATCGGCCCTGTTTGTTGCCGCTAGAACTACTACGCCAGATAATGCCTGAATTCCATCAAGTTCTGTAAGTAATTGTGATACTACACGTTCTGTAACCATGCTGTCGCCTCCCATACCTCTCGTAGGGGCTATTGAATCAATTTCGTCAAAAAATACTACACATGGCGCCGCTTGTCTTGCTCTTCTGAATATTTCTCTGATACCTCTCTCAGATTCCCCAACCCACTTACTTAGCAATTCAGGTCCTCTGACACTGATGAAGTTGGCTTCAGACTCTGTAGCCACAGCTTTTGCCAGTAATGTCTTACCTGTACCAGAAGGTCCATGCATTAACAGGCCCTTTGGCATCGAGTGCCCTAATTTTGTATACAAGTCTGGATATCTCAAAGGCCATTCCACTGCTTCCTGCAACTCTCGCTTGACTTCTTCCAGACCGCCTATCGCAGTCCAAGGGATATCTGGTGATTCTAAATAGACCTCTCTCATAGCAGATGGCATTACCTCTTTTACTGCGTTCTCGAAGTCATTCATCATGACGATAAGTTTATTCAAAACCTCTGGTGCAAGTTTCTCGTCTTCCAAATTAAGTTCAGGCAGCAATCTTCTCAAACATTTCATGGCTGCTTCCTTGCACAAATATTCAAGATCTGCGCCAACGAATCCATGGGTTACTGCTGCAACTCTGTCCTGGTCTACATTTGGGTCTAGAGGCATATTATGCGTGTGAATCTGTAGTATCTCCAATCTGCCACGTTTATCAGGAACTTTAATCTCAATTTCTCTGTCAAATCTACCAGGACGTCTTAATGCAGGATCTATTGCATTTGGTCTGTTAGTAGCTGCAATTACAATGACCTTACCTCTTGCCTCAAGACCGTCCATCAATGAGAGCAATTGCGAGACTACTCTTCTTTCGACTTCACCAGTTACTTCTTCTCTCTTTGGAGCGATAGAGTCAATTTCGTCTATGAATATTATAGACGGCGCTTTTTCCTTTGCTTCCTTAAAGATTTCTCTTAGGCGTGCTTCAGATTCTCCATAGAATTTACTCATTATTTCAGGCCCGGAGATGCTGATAAAGTGCGCATTACTTTCATTAGCCACCGCCTTTGCCAAAAGAGTCTTACCTGTTCCGGGAGGACCGTATAGTAGTACACCTTTTGGAGCTTCTATACCAAGTTTTTCAAAGATTTCTGGATGTCTTAATGGAAGCTCGATCATCTCTCTGACTTTTTGGATTTCTTCCTTTAAGCCACCAATGTCTTCATATGTAACCTGGGGAACTCCGCG
>WNFX01005395.1_pt1 | contig 12337 bp, 12 predicted proteins | sample 5400111 | NCBI WGS metagenome assembly WNFX01 (sample SAMN13153363, study PRJNA577476) | soil metagenome | isolation source: 40 cm soil or saprolite under grassland replicate 1 | place: USA:California | collected 2016-06-15
GTTACGTTCCGTCGCAGTGGTGCGCTTTCGCATTTGGCTCGCAACTGCCTTCGCCGTCGGCGCAGTCATCACTGGCATCCTTCGCGCGCAAGTCAGTGAAGAGCGAAAACGTCGCCATGACGAATCGGAGTCAAGCGAGACGAGCACCTCGTCGCCTAAGCCGAAAAAATCTCCGACCCCCCAAGGAAAAGGAGCAAAGAGCAAATCAGCGAAGAAACATGCCTCTGCGACGCCAGACGACGCGTCCACCGCGATTCCAAAAGCTAAGTTAGCTAGTGACGAGTCGAGAAAGCCTTCATCCAAGCCAAGAAAATCGCCGACTCCAAAGTCCGGAGAGGGGGCGAAAGAAAAATCTGCTGCGACTACCAGCGAATCGCTAGGCCCAGAGGAATCGCCGCGTACTCGCAAGGCAAAGTCCGCGCAACGTTCTGCCGAGACAGACGAGACAAAACCATCGTCGACGCCGCGCGAGACTCCCGAACCCACTGCGTCGCCGAAATCAAAGCGGCGCCACACGTCGACACCCAAACCAAAAGCGGCGAAGAAGAAATCTCGCGAGAAGGAAACCGCAGGAAAATCCAAGACAGGAGAGAAAGCCAAATTGGCGCGAGAAGAAGAGGATACACCCAAGCCGGCAAAAATGCCTGCGCCTCGCGCAGAAGAGCACGGCCCGTCACCAGAAGTTTCATCTTCACCGCTGCGTGCAGTCGCCCTTCCAACACCAACTTCGGCGCCCCAACCAAAGATCGCCCGTCCTCTTCCAGCCGCCGACCGAGCGCAGGTTGTTATCGAAAAATCTGGTGTCGAAGAAGACCAAGGGTTCGAGCCTCCGCCATCACCACCGCCGCGCAGATCCGGTTTCTGGCCGTGGTCGCGCCAATCAACTAACTATCGGTATCTCACGCGGTCAGTCATCGACGCCATCCGACGCGCGCCAGTGAAACGGCGTCGCTGGCAATTCATTGTCGTGCACAATAGCGGCACGCGGCAGGGAAACGCGCGCGTGTTTGATTACTATCATCGACATGTGCGCCGAATGCAGAATGGGCTTGCGTATCATTTTGTGATCGGGAATGGAACATCCACTGGCAATGGCCAGATCGAAGTCGGCGATCGCTGGCGGCGCCAGATCAACGGCGGGCATGTCCACAGCGATTATTTAAACAACATTTCGCTCGGCATTTGTCTGGTAGGCGATTTTAATCGCGACCAGCCAACGCGCGCGCAACTCGATTCGTGCGAAGAACTCATCCGCTACCTGCGAGAACGTTGCGGCAAAATCGACAGAGGCAACATCCCTGTCCGTCCGCATCGTGAAATGAATCCACCGCGTTGGGCGACCGATTGTCCTGGAGACGCCTTTCCCTATTCGTGGTTTCGCCGATTCTAATGAGACAAATTCAGATCTGTTAGAAGTGGACCCGGAGACCGGCGCCTAGCAGGTGCTGCCGCAGGTTGCGATCCTCGCCAGTATCAATCTGGCTGCTCGTATAGTTGAGATAGTGATATTCGATAAACGTGCTGAGTCTGGGATTCCAATAGTAATCAGTGCCGGCAAGCACCTGCCAGGCGATGTCCGCGTGGTTTTCTCCGCTGGCAGTGAACACATGAAAGGGCGTTTTGATTTCGACGTCCGTAGATTCCGCATAGTAAGCGCCTACTCCGGCCCCGGCGTACGGCTGGAACCTTCCCAAGGCGAACCTGAGGATGAAGTTTCCCATAAACGCGCCAGTGTTAATCCAGGTACTCACGCTGCCGTTCCGAGTCGTAAGGAAAATCGGCGCTTCGCATCCAGGAATTCCTCCGCAGGGATCGAATATCTCACGCAATCTGAAGTCAGCGTCACCATTGAAGCCGTTATAGAAGAAATCCCCTTCAATAGTTGGTCGAATAATGCCCGTGCCAAAGACGTAGCCAAGTTTGATGCCGCCAAAGAGACCGACGTCGTTATCAGGATGGATCTTGACAGTGTCGGTTGCAAATGGACCGAACTCATCCGTAAATATTTTGGTGCCACCGCGGTCTTGAAACAGGTTGGCACCCATATCGATTGCCCCGTAAAAACCCGTTCCGTAAAGCTCTGGAGGCGGCGGAGCGACCTGCTTGTATGCGACAGTTTCACCGGCTCGAACCGAAACGGCGGCGAATCCAAGAATCGCTACTAGAAAGAGAGGCAATTTTTTCATACGGCCACCGCGACTCACTATTAAGCAACCACCTCTAGTTGAAAAAGTTTCGCGACGTTTTTATCGGACCTTGGATTTTCGGATAAGATTTCACCGCAACGCAAGGCTTGCCGGCGACACGAGGTGTCACTTGCGTTCCGCGACCATCAAGTTTGCTTCCTTGTAGTTCCACCGGTAACCGAATCCAAAGTCGATCGGTGGTGGATTGGTTTGCGCGAAGAGTTCTTGCAGTCGCGCCTGATAATGTTGTTTGAACAGTTCGATCGGGCCGAGGTAAACACCGAACAGGCGCAGGTTCCATTTGTTTGGGTCGAAGTACGCCACAGGGATTCCGGAATCCTCCTGCACAATCATTTTGCTGTGCTCGAGAATGAAATTGCGGATCGTAACGAAACCATTCTCAAACATCAGATACGACGAAGACTTGAGAAAACTCGCGCCGAGGCCCAATCGCTGGCAAAATTTCAAGAAACCGGCCGTCGCCTTGATGCCGCCATCAGAAATATCGGTTGTGAAATAATACATCGTTTGTGAATTGCCCGATTGGTTATCGGTGTAATCGATCCGTACTCCCGGAATACCGCCGCCTTTCTGTTCAAATGCGCCGCTGCTGTTGAGAGCGCCGAACGTCACTTTGGTGATCGATTTATCGGCGCGCGCGATGAACGTGTAGAGAATGGGCAACACGCCATTCAGGTTCTGCTCGTGCAGATCGATTTTCATGTCTTTCGTGATGAAGTACGTCGTATTCAGTGAGGACTTCATTGCGTTCTCCAGATTTCCCAGCGCACCGGACAAGTTCGTAATGCGTGACGGATCGGGTGCAGGCCCCATTGCTTCCTTCCCGCAAAGCACGTACACCGCAGCTCTGGGGAAGAATTGATCGACGTACAAAAAATCCGGGCCGCTGAACATGTAAAACGCGACAGGGACCGGTTGCAGCGATTCTGGAAGGTACGTCTCTTGCCACGCGTGGAGCTTCTGCAGTTGTCGGACAGTTAGTTTTGAAAATTGCTCTTCAAAAAACGCGGCGTGTTCCTGCCATGCCGGCTCGCGCGTGAGCGGCGCGAGCGGGGAATTTGGCGGGACCGGCATTCCCGCGAGAAAACGTGCCACATCGTTGGGTCCGGCAGCTACCGGCATTGCGCGAGGCGCAATCGCTGGATTCTGCTGCGCGTACGCACTGAGCGCGCTGACCAAACCCATCATCAAGGTTAATGCCGCGCAAGTGTTGCGTCGGAACATCGGCATTCTGCCTGGGTGCCTAGCGGATCTCTTGTTCGCTGTATAACGGCGGGCGGGTTTCAAACCCGCTGGGCGCACAGGCCACAGGCCTATGTTCCGCTTCCCTTTCATGCCGGTCGAAGGCGTTTTCTCGCGCAAAAGTAGAGGAGCAAACCAAGGAGCGCTGTTCCCAAGCCAGCGAGCGACTCCGCAGTGTGCCAGCGCAGCAGATAAAACATCATCCAGATCGTAATTATCGAAAAGAGAACAGGCGGGAGCGGATAGAGCCAAACTCGATATGGTCGCGCGATTTTCGGATGCGTGAAGCGGAACACGATCACTCCGAAAACGGCAAGCAACGAGCAAATCAACAAACTGAATTGAGTGTAGCGGACCACGTCCTCGAAACTGCGGGTAAGCAAGAGCAAATTCACGGTAACCAGTTGCACGACGATCGCATTTCTTGGGATGCCATGCCTGTTTTTCCGGCCGAGCAATCGCAGCAGCCAATGATCTTCGCCCATCGACATGGTAACGCGCGGCCCGATCCACGTCATTGAGCTGATTGCCGAAACCAAGCCGAGACAAATGACCGCACCGGCGAGGCGCCCACCGTTCGCGCCAAAGATGTGTTTTCCTGCAATCAACGCTACGTCGAGTTGACCTTTTAGTTCCTGAATAGGCGTGGTGGCGAGGAAGATCGCGTTGACCAGCACATAAACGACGATTACCACGGCTGTGCCGACGAGTAATGACCGCGGCACATTTTTTTCCGGCCGCTTGATTTCGCCGCTAATGTAAACCGCTGCGTTCCAACCCGAGTAGGAATACATGACGTAAACCAGCGCCACTGCAAAGGACGCGCCAAAGATCAAAGTGGTGTCGCCGCGAGCAGGTAAAAAATCGATTGGCTGTTTCGGGTGCACGAACAAGCCAGCGGCGATCAGCGCGCCAATCAGGAGCAACTTTATGAGGGTGGAAAGATTTTGAAACGCGCTGCCGACCTGCAAGTTCTTGAAATGAAACAGCGCCACCAGCCAGACCACTGCAAACGAGAGCAAGACGGGTGAGCCAAAACCGAGCACGCCATGCAGATATGTGCCAAACGCCATCGCTGCCAGAGCAATCGGCGCGGCGAACCCCACTGTTGCGGAAACGAACCCGGCCATGAACCCGAGCGCTGGATGATAAATCTTCGAGAGAAACTGATACTCGCCACCGGAACGCGGCATCGCGGCGCTGAGTTCGCCATAACAAAGTGCGCCACAAAGCGCCGCGACGCCACCGATGACCCAGAGCATCAGCAATGCGAACCCTGACTGAATGTCGTTTAATTGGAAACCAAGGCTCGTGAAAATGCCGGTGCCAATAATGTTGGCAATGACAATGGAACATGCTGTGAGAAAGCCGACGCGACGCGCGGGCGCTTCCTGTTTCACAGCGGAACGTTCAGCGACGGTGTTCATGGAAGTATCGACAATCGCGAAATTATCGAGACCCGCGAGTTGTTTAGGAGTTACGCTCGCATTCATATTGGCAAGGTGCAGCGCTGAAGAGTTCACATGTCTGTATTCCTGAGTTGTCAGAAGTCAGTCCTGGCATCACTTTGAAAGCGGCATGAACGCATCTCCCAAGCTCTCCGTTGATACAGCCACCCAACTTGCAGTCTTTCTTGCAAATCGTCCCGGCGCCCTGGCGCGCGTGTGTGACGCCCTCGGCAACGCGGGAGTGAACATTCAAGCACTCGCTACTTCGGATACTGTCGATCATACCGTCGTGCGCATGGTGGTGAGCGATCCCACTAAGGCATTGATGCTGTTAGGCGAGGCGGGCGTGCTGGCGCTCGAGACCGAAGTGCTGACGATCGAGACGGCGAATGAGCCTGGCGTGTTGGCCAAAATCGCCGAGCGCCTCGCCGAAGCCGAAGTCAACATCGAGTACGCTTATCTCGCCGGTGGTCGTGGAGCGGAAAAAGGACTGATCATCCTCCGGCCATCAGATGTAGAGAAAGGGAGGCGCGTTCTACAAGACTTGTAGCTCGTGTGGGCGCGGGTTTGAATCCGCGCTTACGGACGAATCTCGATTGTCGTGCCGTCCGGCGTAACTCGCCAGATTTCTTCGATCTCTTCGTCGGTGAGCGCCACGCAACCCGCAGTCCAATCCTTCCAACGATGAAAGCGCCGATCCAGCCAAGTCCGTTCCGAATTCCATGAATCATGATATCAGAACCCGCTGAGACGCCATGCGCGGTCGCACGCTTAGTGTCCTCATCTGACGGATAAGAAATGTGCAGTGCTAGGTGAAAATTGCTTTGCGCATTTCGGCTGTCGATCTTGTAGGTGCCTTCCGGCGTTTTCATATCGCCTTCTTCTTGCTTCGCGCCCACTGGATTCTGACCTAACGCAATTCGATACCTCTTGATCCGTTTGCCGTCGCGAAAGATCGACAATTTCCTCGCTGATTTTTCTACGACGATCCGATCGATTGGTGTTCCGGACGGCAGCGTGCGCCAATTGTTGTGCGCATAGAAGTAGACGGTCAGCAGCAGCAGCGCACAGATGACGATAGTCGGCAAAATGATCTTGCGAATCACCAGGTGATTTTAATGATTCCACCGGAAGCGCAATACTAGGCAACGGCGATTTCCGGACCGCCGAGTTCGGAGCTACGACGCTGTGTCAAAAATATTGCTAAGAACGCCAACGAACAGACTTGAAAGATCGCTCGGGGATTAGCCGGTGGTGCAAACCACCGGTAATGATATCACGAAATCCGCCAGCCCCGGCAGGGGCGTCGGATTAAAGATAACGTTCGTCAAATTCGACGCCGCTGCGGCGCAGCAATCGCAGATACTCTTCCCGAAATGTGCGCGTGCGATGATGGTCCGCCCTGCCGGGGCTGGGGTGTTTTGTCTACACATAAACCGGTGATTTGCACCACCGGCTAATCTGCCAACGTCCCTCTGGGATTAAACCTTGGTTCTTGCGCGGGCGTCAGCGCGTGGTTTGCACCGCCGGCTAATTTACTAAGATCCCTCCTGAATTGTACGTGATCCACCGTTCGTGATTGCCAATGCGGACTCGATGCTGGTTAAATGCGCGGCGCGTTTATGACTCCGATAAGAACCTGGCTCGGTTATCCGTATCCTCTGGGCGCAACGTGGATGGGCAACGGGGTCAACTTCGCGCTCTTTTCAGAAACTGCCGCTTCTGTTGAGCTTTGTCTCTTCGCAAACATGGAGGCGACGGAAGAGTACGTTCGCATTCCGGTCCACGAGAACACTGATCAGGTCTGGCACGTCTTTTTGCCCGATGTGCGACCCGGGCAGTTGTACGGTTTCCGAGTTTCCGGTCCGTACGATCCAGAATGCGGATTGCGTTTCAACAGCTCGAAACTTCTTCTCGATCCGTACGCGAAAGCCATCGCCGGAGCAGTGAGCTGGTCAGATGAAATGTTCGGGTACGTGGTCGGCGACAAGAAGGAGGACTTGTCGCAGGACTTCCGCGACGACGCGTGGGGCGTGCCGAAGTCGGTGGTCATCGATACCGGATTCGATTGGCAGGGCGAGCGGAGACCGGGTGTCCCGCTGGCTAATTCCGTGATTTACGAGGTGCACGTCAAAGGCTTTAGCAAACTCTGGCAGGAAATTCCAGAGCAGTTGCGTGGCACATATGCGGCGCTCGGCACGCCGGCGGCCATTGATTATTTCAAAAAGCTTGGCGTGACCGCGATCGAATTATTGCCGGTGCATACGCACATTGACGATAAGGTGTTGGTTGATCGTGGTCTCACGAATTACTGGGGTTACAACACGATTGGATTTTTCGCGCCGCACGCCCAGTACTCCAGCAGCGGGCAAACGGGCGAACAGGTCTCCGAGTTCAAAACGATGGTGCGCAGTCTTCACGCTGCCGGAATCGAAGTGATTCTCGATGTGGTTTACAATCATACTGGCGAAGGAAATCAGCTGGGGCCGACGCTCTGCTTCCGCGGGATCGACAATCTCGCTTACTACCGGTTGCATCCCGACAATCCGCGTTTCTATCTAGATTTCACCGGCACAGGCAACACGTTCAATCTGCTGCATCCTCGCGCGCTGCAGCTTGTGACGGACAGTCTGCGTTACTGGGTGGAGGAAATGCATGTCGACGGATTTCGTTTCGATCTCGCGCCCGCGCTCGCGCGCAATCATGAAGGGGTAAACAGACTGCATTCCTTCTTCCAGGTGACCCAGCAGGACCCGATTCTTTCGCAGGTGAAATTAATTGCGGAACCGTGGGACGTCGGCGAGGGAGGCTATCAAGTCGGGAATTTTCCGCCGCCTTGGTCGGAATGGAACGGCAAATATCGCGACACGGTTCGCAGTTTTTGGAAAGGCGACGAGGGCCGCATTGGCGAGATGGGGTACCGGCTCACCGGGAGCCCCGACCTCTATCAACACAATGGGAGACGCCCATACGCCAGCATCAATTTCGTCACTGCGCACGATGGTTTCACAGTGAACGATCTGGTCAGCTACAATGAGAAGCACAATGAACTGAACTGCGACGGCAACAACGACGGAGACAACAACAATCTCTCGTGGAATTACGGCGTTGAAGGTCCAACCGACGACCCCCAAATCAACGCCCTGCGCGAACGGCAGCGGCGGAATTTCCTGACCACACTTTTTGTTTCCCAAGGTGTGCCAATGCTTTTGGGCGGCGATGAGTCGGGCCGAACGCAAAAAGGCAACAACAACGCTTATTGCCAGGATAATGAGATCAGCTGGTTCGATTGGAGTCGCGATGAAAAGCAGACTCAATTTCTCGAATTCACGCGAAAGCTGATCTGGTTTCGCCATGCGCACCCGGTATTTCGGCGGCCAAAATTTTTTCAGGGCCGCCGGATTCGCGCGTCCGAAATCCGGGATGTGATGTGGTTCAATCCCGGCGGCTGCGAGATGAGCGAGGAAGAATGGGCGTCACCGTTCGTTCGCTGTATTGGCATGCTGCTGAGTGGCGACACAAGCGATGTTCTCAATTTCGAAGGCGAGCCGATTCGCGACGACACCTTTCTACTGTTGATTAACGCTCATTACGAACCAATACCCTTCGTGCTGCCTGGCCAGGAGAATCTCGAGTGGCAATTAATTCTCGACACAATGGATCCTGACGGTTTCCTGGCTGAGCCGAGAAACTTTCCCTCCGGCGAAGATGTCGATATGGGCGGGCGCGCCTGCTGTTTGCTGCAACTGGTCAAGGGCGCACAAGCTCAAGCCCGCGAGGAATCCTGGAAAAAACGGCCGGTCGAATTTCCGCCATTGAGCGCAGAAGAGGAACGAGCCGGAAAAGCCGGGAAAGGGTAGCGCACGCGTCTCGCGTGTTGGCGAAGCTGTCTCGGCCTCGCGGACTTTTCTGACCGCCGGCCTGAAGATAAACGCGTGCAAGATACGGAAGGATGGAGGAAAAGTTCGTTTCGGCGCGACCCCGAAACCAGACACGCGAGACGCGTGCGTCACCCAGAGTAGAAATTCGAGCAACGCAATGTTGTTGCGAGAAGCGAATTAGTTTATAGAGAAATAAAGCGCGTGCTATCATGCGCGGCTGATCTTTTGGTCAGCATTTGCCAATGACACCTAGTTCTCTTGTGATCGTCACTGATCGCGGCAGCTTGAAAGCATATCGGGTGAATGAGACGCCGACGCGCGGGCCGAGCTTGCAATTAGTCCAGGCATTCAACATCACAGACGCCCACGGGAGACTGGTCGATAAAGTGAGCGATTTGGCCGGGCGTTTTCCGGTGAGCGACGGCGCGGGGGCCCACCACGGAGCGTCTTCCATTGCCGAACGGACGCACCTCGCGGCGGAAACCGATCGCCGCATTCAGAAAGAGCTGGCCGATCAAATCACAAAAATAGTTTCGAGTAACGGAAAGGAAGGCTGGTCCTTTGCCGCGCCGGCAGAAATTCACGGGGCAATCGTTGATCTGTTGCCGCCCGCAGTGCGCGACCGGATCGTTGAGCACGTAAAATCGGATTTGGTAAAAATGGAACCGGCGAAGCTCATTTCGCGGTTTCGCTCATTGCAGCAAATTTAATGGCGCGATGCTGGAATATTTTTGTTCCCTCAACGTCGGAGGGCTCGTTAGTATCTAATTAATCATGCAATTGCCTGTTAAGATCTCGTACCGGGGTCTGGAAAAATCTGACCAGATCGACAGTCTCGTTTTGGAATATGCCGCACGGCTCGACAAATTTTGCGACCACATCAACCGCTGCGATGTGGCCATCGAGCAGACCAATCACACCCATCACAAAGGTAATCCATACCGGTGCCGTATCGACGTGACCGTGAGGCCGCGGCACGAGCTCGTCGCTGATGAAAGGCAGATGGACAACGGCTCGCACCAGCCGCTCAACAAAGTGATTCACGACGCGTTCAAAACGATGGAGCGCGAATTGCGCCGCGTCGTAGACAAGCAAAGGCGCGACGTCAAAACGCACGCCAACACTCGTTCACCGAAATAATCGCGGCGATTTTCGCCGCAGGTAAGGGCGATTGACCTCAATCGCCCGCCCACGTGAACCACACATCCCCGACGCGCCCGGTCCGAAAACACCTCGACCATTTAGCGCATTTTTCACGGGCGATTCGGTGCAACGTATTTCATCACGAGTTGCTGCCAGCGGCACGGTGTAAATTGGCTTTGTACGGATCGCGTTGCGAACGTACTGTTCGAAAACGGCACGATGCTATCCTGCGTCGCAGCGGTGGTATCTGAAACTACTTTTGCTGATGCCAGATCATCTGCACATGTTAATTGGCGTTCCGGGCGACGCCCAACTTTCCAATCTCATCCGGGATTTTAAACGCATCACTGCACGAATGGCGAAGATCGATTGGCAGCGGAATTTTTTCGACCATCGATTGCGGCACGATGAGAGTTTGGCGAAAAAGTTTGAATACATTTGTCAAAATCCAGTCCGCGCCGGATTGATTACTCAAGGCGAAAAGTGGCCATACGCCATTGACGCAAACGATCTGGATACAAGAACAGGGTCGTCGATCGTGTCCAGCGCGGGCGATTGAGGTCAATCGCCCCTACCTCAGGGGTTGCGCTTTGGCGTAGTGATCTGCGCCGAGAAAGTGCAATGAAACGTACGGCTCGTCGCCAATGACCCAGCTGTCGTGCGGAATTGGCGGAATGTAGAAGAGTTCCCCCGCACGCAATTCGACGATGCGGCCATCATCGAAAGCGGCCGTCGCGGCGCCGGAAAGAACTAGCCCAACATGCTCAATGTTGCACCGGGCCGCGCCAACGCTCGGGCCGACGTGTTCGCTCCATTTCCAACCCGGCTCGTATGTGGCGCGACCGATTGTCATCCCGCCGAGATGCACAAGTTCGAAGCGGCCTTTCTGCAGAACGCGAACTTCGTCCGGCATCTCGAACGATTTGAGTATGACCACTATCTGTTCGCTGCTCATCCGTGACTCAACATCGAAAACTCGCTCGTAAAATCAAAAGTGACCGCTTTGCGTTCCGAAAGCATTCCAATCATTGATGGATTGGAAAAAGCGCTTCGAGGCCAGGCGATTTGGTGCCGGCAAGATAAACGTAGCCGGTAAATCGCGGGTAATTGTCAGGATCAGATTGCCAGCGGTACGTGGCGTCATACTCCTTGCCGTCGAAACGAAAATGCATTCTGAGCACGGGAATACGATCGGCGCCTGCCACAGTATCGAATCGAGCAGCGCATTTGTCGGTCTTACCTTCGATGGTTCGCATGACTTGTAGAACTCCTCCCTCGTCTCGAAGTGTGACATGTCCGGTGTAAGTCGCAGTCGAATCAGCCTTGCGCCCGATGAGGTCGTACTCTCCAGCCATGTAGCCGCGCAAGAATTCCTCATCGAGTTCCTTGGAGTCAGCGTCCGCACAGCGTGCGGAATAGGCGAGTAACAGTATCGCCAAGATTGCCAGCGACGCTTTCAGGACGCCTGACGAGAAAAGCTGAGCTACCGCTGGCACGAGCAGGCCGTTGCAACTCTCGGCTCTCATCTAAAACTCTAAACTGGATCGGGCTGCAGCGCGTTGTTAGGCCTCATTATTGGTCTGGCCCAGTTTCGACCATCTTCTCCATTTCCTGATCATGTTTATCGTTGGCCTTTCTGATATGTTGTACGCTCTTCCTGAGTTTTGTTCCATCGTATCCAACAAGATCTGCGGCCTGCAGAGGCTTTGTGTTCTCATGTAATTCAGTTTCGCTTTGAGAATTGGGATTTGTCGCGGCGGTTTTCTTCTGACATCCCGTTGCAAACAAGATCGTCGAGTAAATGATTGCGATGAACCTCAAGGGAAGCCTGGTTTTCATGGATCTAAACGAGAACAGGATTCAGTCACCAAGCACGTGTCGGTGCTAACTGATGCAGGGTTGGACATCACCTGTCACGGCGTCTGCCCAACCCCCAATACGCCAGCAACGCTGTTAAGACCAGCAAGGGGGCCACGACCAAAAAGAAACCGTATCTGTGTTGAGCCAGAGGAATACCACCTACATTCATGCCAAACAAGCCCGCCACCAGGTTGATGGGCAAGGCTAACACGGTTACTATCGTTAACACAAACAGCGTGCGATTGGTCTGTTCATTGACAAGGGCGGCCAATTCTTCCTGAAGCTGTTTGACGCGCTCAACCAAAGCCGCTGCGTCGCTGATGGCGGTGGAGAACTTCTCCGCGGCTTGTTGCAGGTTCTGAAGCTCTTCTTCTGTAATCCAATCAGGAGGCCGATTAAGAAGGCGAAAGAATGCAGCCGGTTCCGGGGCCAGAAGCCGTTGGAGTCGAACCAACATCCGGCGCAGAGAACCCAATTCGCTGCGACTAACGGAAATGCGCTTGGCCAGCAGTCGCTGTTCCATTGGATCCACCCGCTTGGTAGCCCTCCGCACAAT
>WNFX01005954.1_pt1 | contig 12336 bp, 9 predicted proteins | sample 5400111 | NCBI WGS metagenome assembly WNFX01 (sample SAMN13153363, study PRJNA577476) | soil metagenome | isolation source: 40 cm soil or saprolite under grassland replicate 1 | place: USA:California | collected 2016-06-15
AGGATTGGCGTTATGGAGAAGGGTGGTATAGAGATGCATGGGGTGGCGATTTGAAGAGGCAAAAGACATGGCAAACGTATTACGACGTAACTGCTCAATGGGTTCATCCACAGACGGGACGCACGTACACTTCGAACACTCGAATCTGGTCCAACGACTGTACGAGTAAGCCTGTTGAGGGAGCTTCTGGCGTTGTCTGGTTCGATCCTAATAACCCTGAACGATCTTGCCTTGTTCTCCAATCATCAAGGGATGGGAGTCTATAACCATTGGTGCTAGTTGAGGTGATCACCAAAATCATTCTTAAGAGCCGCGGTATTCATCAAAAGATGCTTTCCACTCAAAGTGGACAGGGAAGGATCAGTAAACCGAAAATACTTCTCAATTTAGTCTGCTGCGATCCGGGTCATCTGGACGAAAACGGTTACTCATTGAAAGCATTTGACGCATGACTGGCAATTCGTGGCGCAATATGTCAATTTCCTCCCCAAGGCGTTGCACCGTTGATGTGAGTTCCAACATTCGCTGCTTCCGCTCATTTTGAACATCCAGAAAATAAGCGATGAAGTGGGAAAGCTCCCCTGGTGCGGTCGGCAAGTTGAAGTCGATATCCTGTTTCCCAATCACTTCCAGCAAGATCTGCAGGTATGAGTCGAAGAGTTCTCTTGCCTGGTTAGCATACGTGAGTAATGTCTGTTCCTGCTCGGCTATATCCTCATAGACGTCTACCAAACCCGACAAATAAGGCTTCTGGCGATGCTGGCTGAGAATACGAAATCGCTGCAATCCCCTGGCAATCAGGTTCATCCGACCATCTTCCAGGCGATCGAGCGCTACAATCTCCGCACCAGCACTATACCGAATGGTTTCTCCTCTCGATAGCACTCGTTAATCATCAAGCGATAGCGCGTCTCAAAGATATGCAATGGCAGATTTTCACCTGGAAAGAGTACAACATTTAATGGGAATAAAGGTAGTTCAATTGCCATGTTAACACTCTAAAGCAATCGTCTCTCCCCCACGTTCAGCCGAACGTTTCGCTGCCTCCATCACCGCAACATTTCGTCTCGACTCTTCGGGTGGCACAGCTAACGGTTCACCACAATGTAAATGATTCGCCAGATTGCGATAGAAGGCATATGCTGGCGCTTCGGGCAACATCAAGCGTTGCTCGTGGATAGCGCCGCCCATTTCTCGCGTATGAACATATAACTCAGGTAACGCTTCTGAGGGAGCAAGGCGTTCTTCAATCAGATCACCTGACCAACGACGTGTCTTGACCGTCTCCTGTCGCCAATGCCCTACAATTGCTCCTTGTGTGCCCAGGATATACCACTTGGGCTTCATGGCGGCAGCAATGTCCGAGTGCATAAATTCCGCCTCCTGCCCGCCTGCAAAACGCAAATAGACGCTTGAGTGGTCGGCGTTGGTTACATCATGCCAGACACGTTTATGTTCAACGCCTCTTACACTCACTACAGTATCGGGAATAAGTTTTAGAATCCAGTCAAGATAGTGCGAACCCCAGTCATAAAAGACGCCACCGGAAATGGGTTCGTGTGAATGCCAGTAGTCGCATGGATGCTTATAGCTACCAATAAATGTTTCGATATGGAACACTTCGCCTATAGTTTCGCGCTCAAGAACTTTCTGAATTGCCAGGTAATCGGGGTCCCAGCGCCGGCATTGATAGACGGTCAATGCTCGTTGGTGGTCATAAGCAAGTTGGATCAGCTCATCTGCTTCAGCAGTGGTCAAACAAAAGGGCTTTTCCGAGACCACATGCTTTCCTGCGCGCAGCATTTGCATGGAGATAGTAGCATGAGTGTCAGGTGGAGTAGAGACTATTACAATATCTATATCTGGATCTTCTGCTACTTGCGTAAGGTCAGTGCAGGTACTCACCTCTGGGAAAGCCTGGCGCGCTATCTCTAAACGTTGCTCATTGCGATCACAGATGAGCGCATACTCTAGCCCAGGTACATTATTTATGGCAGTACCATGCTCAAAACCAATGGCCCCAAAGCCAATCATCGCTACCCGTTTGGCAAACTCCTGTGTTTCCGCGCCTGCTGCATAGCGGATAGCACGATCCAACATCTGCCGAACAATGGGAAGAGTTTGGGTATGCGGATCACTCCCAAGCGTAGTACAGAAAACACGCCCCCGACCAAAAGTATGTGTGTACGCAAGAGTATAGATCTTATAGCGCCACGATGTTTGCCACAGGATTTCTGCATCAGCGGGAACAACATCCAACAAGTAAATACTCTCAAGCACTGCAAAGCAAGAATCCACACGCCGTGTCAGGTAATGATCAAGTGTCGCAACACGAGCAATAATTTCGCTGCGCGAGGAGCAGATACCATGAATATTTCCGAGTAATTCTCCTAGCAACGGGTACTCGTGGTAGGCCTCAGCAACATCACCCAGGCATACCAATCCACCCCCACGCTCAACAAAAGCGTACAGCGCCTCTTCCTGCTCCGGGTTTATCGGCCCTACATCTCCATTTAGCACAACAACATTTTCTGCATCCAGGTGTAGCAGTAACTCCGGAGCAGTTACAACCATCGGGTCCTTCAGCATCTAAACTCCTGTCTCACTCACCCGTTCTGGTGAAAGTGCGCATGTTCATGTGAATGATCGGGCCAGTGCTGGTGAACATGGGTATGCATAACTCCGACAGGCGGTAGCTCGTCAGGCAAATGCGTGTGAGTCCCTGCGAGATGATAGGGATGATCATGACCTCGCCACAGGTTCTCAGGCCGGTAATTAGCTACCAGCAGGCTTTCCCCATGATGCCAGCGGTCGCGAAAGATATCATAATTCTTCTTGCTCTTGGTCGCGCGTTCCTCTTCATTCAAATTGAACCATTCTCTATGTGGGTGCTTCTGGATGCGTTCAGCCACTTGAGGAGTGGTCAAGACACGATAGCTCGAGGTTTTGAAGAAGAAGCTGAAATAGATATCCATCAAGCGGTAAAAACGGAAGCGCTCATCAATCCAGCCAACCTCGGGCAACAGCTCCCTACGAAAAGCCATCAGGTAGCCCTCGATTGCATCCACATCAGGCCCGGCGGCTTCACGAAACTCACGCAGGTCATCGGTCACCAGTCCATACGGCCCCACAACTCCCATATCGCGGTCCGCCAGTGTCATAGCCAAAGACTCCCAGATATCGCCTTTCACTTCTATAGAGGTATCCATCAGCACGACGTAATGTCCTCTGCTGGCACGCATGGTGGCATTACGACCGGCAGCAAAACCCATAGTGTGGTCTGCGAAGAGCACCTGCAAACCAACAGACTGCCCATTTGTTCCAACCAACTCACCGCGACGCGCTAGCTGCTCCAGGTAAGCAAGCGTTTCATCGGTAGAACCGTTATCAATAATCACCAGTTCTATTGAGTGATCACCATTGTGACGGCAAATGCTCTCTATGCACCGCTCAAGATCATCCCGGCTATTGTGCGCAAGTAGATTGACCGAGAACTCAAAGAGATCAGGTAGTTGAGTGCTATCAGTAGCATCCGAGGAGCTTGAAAGCACTGTGAATTCGTCTTCCAACCGCCGAGGCAGCACAACGCTGCCCTGCGAAGTATCATTAACTGTATAACCGGCAGCTTCCAGTTCGTGGCGTATGTGATCAGCTCGCTTATAATCACCCCGGCTGCGCAAATCTTCACGCTCTCGTACCAGCGCAGTAATTTCAGTTGGCAGCGATGATAGGTACGTTTCCGAATCAGCCTTGCGTCGTGGTTGATCACTTTGCAAATACCCCTTCAGATCAAAACCAAGCACGCGATCAAAATCCAACAGCAAGCATAATTTCGTGGTTGGGTCGCAATCGTGGGCCCGCAACATGGTCCACACTACAGACATCGCGCGGGGCATATTCAGATCATTCTCAACCTCGGCCAGGAATATCTCTTGCCAGTAGTTAGGTTCGATGGGTTCATTCGCAAAAACACGCTCATTATCAGCCTGCAACAGGAGCTGATAGGCCAGTCCGCGCATTCGTTCCAGGGAAGTCTGGGCTGCTTGCAGCGCACGGAAGGTAAAATTTAAGCGGCTGCGGTAGAGCGCAGTTGTATAAAAATAACGCAGCGCCATCGGATCGTAGCCACGAGCCTCTATTTCAGAGCAGGTGTACGCATTGCCGGTGGATTTTGCCATCTTCTGCCCGTCAGCCAGTACATGTTGGGCATGTACCCAGTAGTTCACAAACTTCTGACCTGTAAATCCTTCGCTCTGTGCAATTTCATCTTCATGATGAGGAAAGATGTTATCGACTCCGCCGGTATGTAGATCAAAATGCCTGCCCAGGTACTTCATCGACATAGCGCTACATTCGATATGCCAGCCGGGGAAGCCGCGTCCCCAGGGGCTATCCCATACCATTTCGCGTCCGGGTTCGGCTACTTTCCACAAAGGAAAATCTTCCGGGTTACGTCGATCTTCAACTATCCCCTCACGTACTCCAGCCATCATATTCTCAAGTTGATTGCCCGAAAGCTTCCCATAATCGGGAAAACGTTTAATATCGAAATAGACATTGCCGTTGACCTCATAAGCAATGCCCTTCTCCAGTAAACCCTGGATGATAGCGATCATCTCAGAAATATGCTGTGTCGCACGCGGAAAGATCGTCGCAGGCTCGATATTGAGCTTTCGCTCATCGTCGTGGAACGCATCGGTATAGAATTGAGCAATCTGTAACGCCGTTTTGCCCTCTTTGCGGGCCTGGGCAAGTATCTTATCTTCACCACGATCCACCATCTCCTGTCGCATGTGGCCAACATCAGTAATATTCTTGACATGCAATACTTCGAAGTCTCGATACTCAAAGATGCGGCGCAGCCAGTCAGCCATAGTAAAAGTACGCAGGTTACCGATGTGAATGTAACGGTAAACTGTGGGTCCACACGAATACATCTCGATTTTGCCAGGCTCTACAGGGAGAATTTCTTCAACGCGTCGGGTCAGTGTATTGTAGATTTTCATTGCAGCGTCAATGTCCTCAACAGGAAGTATCGATAGTTAGCGTAAATCGCTACCCCTGCACCAAGGGGTTTCTCAGGAATGCACTTCATTATCTATCTGAACATACATTCAGTTTCATATCGTACGAGCATGTATCATTCTTTGTCAAGTTAATCCGGACGCTTGCCTGTGTTTACATTAGCTACTCGCCGATAGCGATTAGTCGTCTCTGGCGGAATAAAAAGGGAAACCACCCTCCCTTTCCTTTATAGATTCAAGACCAAAAGCAACTCCTGATCTCCTGTACGTAGAAATAGCTTTTCTGGATACATATTGGAACAGAGACGAAAAGGGGTTAACAGAGCGTAAGAAGGAGACTTATTCGAAATACATGCTCCTTAGCAAGTGTGACAACTCTGTGATGCAGGGGCATGCTGAAGTGATATCGATGTGATATGCATAACATATGCTTAAGCCGAGAAGGAATAATTGTAGTATTAGCTCTCCCCCGCTAAAAGGAGAGAGTAGCCATGATATCACAGGCACATAATGGTGAGATACAGCATAATGACATGAAACCATCAGGCTACAAGAGGCAAAAACATTCAGAAAGACTCTATTACCTCGACTGGCTGCGAGTGGTGGCTATACTAGGGGTATTTTATGCTCATAACGCAGATATCTTCGATACGCTCTACTGGCATGTCAGGCAACAGGGACAACAACCTACCGATTGGAGCGTTCTGGGTACCTTTGGTGGACAATGGGGAATGTCGCTTTTCTTTATACTTGCCGGAGCAGGTGCATGGTTTACACTCTCATCTAGAACGAGCAAGCAATTCATAGGGGATCGCTTCAAACGACTGCTTATTCCATTTATCTTTGCTTCTATCTTTCTCTCTCCAATTCAAGCGTACGTTATGTCGTACTATGTAGCAAGCGGTTATTCGCTCTATCATGGTAACCTCTTAGAGTTTTTTAACTATTTTTTCCAAAACATCCATATCGGCTGGGATCTTTCATGGCTGGCAGCTTATGGTTACCACCTTTGGTTTCTGGCATACCTTTTTATTATCTCTATGTTGGCTCTCCCTCTGCTCCTTTATCTCAATCGAGAACAAGGTTCGCAATTCATTTCGAGGTTGGCTGCGTTTTGTGAGAGACCTGCCGGACTTTTTGTCTTTGCCCTCCCTTTGGCACTCGTCCAGATTATTTTGTGGGCACCTTTTCCCAGCTATCAGGGTTGGGCTGATGTCTCCATTTGGTTTTTTATCTTTGTAAACGGCTTCATTCTCTTAGCTGATACCAGGTTCGAGGCTACCATTCGGAAACAGGGAAAGATTTTTCTACCTTTCTGTATCATAAGTGTTCTGATGATCGTGGTCTCAAATTATGCTGGCGTTTTAAGCAACTTGATCCATGCCCCCAGCTACTCGATAAGTTATGTGCTCTTCCATCTTCTGCTTAGCATAGTAAGTTGGTCCTTCATGATCTCTTTGCTGTACATTGGAATACGCTTCTTGAACTTCAGAAACAAAGCAATACAATATGCGAGCGAAGCTATCTTACCATTCTTCATATTACATCAACCCGTAATTATGACCACCGCATTCTTCGTTCTGCCTTGGAACATCCCTTCAGGGTTTAAATTTCTGATTGTCAGTACGCTTGCCCTGATTGTCACGCTTCTTTTGTATGAGCTATTGATTCGGCGAATCAAAGTATTACGCATGCTATTTGGATTAAAGACTTCAAAGCCTCACCGATCAGTACACAGGCAGATGCCCCCATCCCACTCCACTCCAGCACTCCCGTTGCATCCATAAGCGGAAAATATATGATTTTACTGCATATGTAAGGAAGTCAAAAAGCGGCTTATCTCTACCCCCTTTGGGCTAGATATGGTAGGAAGAGACGAACCTACTCCGTCAGCTCTCGAACAATCCTCTGCACACGCGCTCCATCAGCATGCCCCTTTGTCTCTTTAATGGCTAGCGGCATTACACGTTTAAACTCCTTGCCTTGCTCCTCGACCAGCCTGGCAACCACGGTGCGCAGTTCATCATCGCTCATTTGCGTACCTTGTATATAGGCCTGCAATATCTCCATTTCGCGCTGCTCTTTTTCGACAAGATCATTACGGCCACCCTGTTTATAGAATGGTATAGCCTGGCTGCGCTTCTTCACCTCCTGCTCCAACACCTTGAAGCAATCGCCTTCAGTCAGTGGCTGCCCATACTTCGGATTCTTATGATCGGTGCGCGCTACCTCCAGATTATGTATAGCGCCCAGGGCCATACGTAAGGTATCGAGCTTGAGCTGGTCACGTGCTCGTTGCGCGTCCTGAATATCTTTACGCAGTTGTAGTTCTATTGGAAATTCCTGTCGTGGTGCTGTCATAAGATAACTGCTCCTTAAAGTAAAGCCGTGATATTGCCTCTAATTGCTTTCAGTATACTACGCGAGGATGGAAAAATCATCTTTTACCAAAGACGTGAACAAACTCAGTTGCTGCGCAAGCCAGGAAAAGACCTCGAGGCACTAATTCATCAGTTACATATGTTATAAATGTTAGAAGTGTTATAAACGTTATAAATGCGACAACTGTGGCAATACCAAAGAAGAAAGCACTGACAAGGAGATACTGCCTGTGTTCGTCATTCTTCCCTTTCTCCGGCGAAAGAGTGCTGCCCTGGCCCTCATGCTCTTCCTCGTCTCTGCATGCACATCACCTCATAACAACTTCACGCCTATATCAACTCCTCACAAGTTTACACCTACCCCGATGCCCTTGACGCTCACCCAAATCAGCAGCGACCCTTACACAAACTCGACAAGTCAGCACAAAACGGAAGTCGAACCTGGCACCTTTTCCTTTGGCAACACTATCGTTGCGGCTTTCAAAGCTGGTCGCTTTTATAAAGGTGGCGCTTCCAACATCGGTTGGGCTACTTCCATCAATGGTGGGCTGACGTGGACTTATGGCTTCCTACCTGGCACTACTCTCTACGCAGGTGGTACTTATGACCAGGTCAGTGACCCTTCAGTTGCATACGACGCCATGCACAACGTCTGGATGATCTCCTACCTTGCCCACAAGAACAGTTCTTCTACTGGGTCACTCACCGATGTGGTTGCTAGCCGCTCGACGAATGGAGGAATTTCCTGGAACGCTCCAGTTCTTGTGAAACAGGGTGGGCCAGGGAGTGCTTTTGATAAAGACTCGATGGTCTGTGATGATACAGCCACCAGTCCTTTCTACGGCCATTGTTATACCGCATTTGACGAGGGATGTTGTGTCGACCTGGTTCTAATGAGTACCTCCACCGACGGCGGCGAAACATGGGGAATGCCAAAAACGACTGCCGACCGTGCTTCAGGCCTGGGTGGACAACCGCTTGTCCAGCCTAACGGAACCGTGATTGTGCCTATCATTGTGTTCACTTCATCATCGACTATTGAGAACATCGCGGCATTTCAGTCCAACGATGGTGGTGAAAGCTGGAGCAGTAACGTTCTGATCACGAGGTCAGACTATCATCATCCGAAAGGAGGCATGCGTGTCCCTTTTCCGTTCCCTTCTGCTGCAATTGACCGGTCGGGCAATGTGTACGTCGTGTGGCCAGACTGCCGCTTTGAAACCGGCTGTAGCGCCAATGATCTCGTTTTGAGCGCATCATCCAATGGCAAGACATGGTTGGCAGTGCAGCGCATCCCCATAGACCCCGTTGATAGTGGCGTCGATCACTTCCTTCCGGGGCTTGCCGTTGACCCGTCGACCTCTGGGAGCGCTGGTCATCTGGTACTTGTCTTCTACTATTACCCAAAAGCGAACTGCAACTCCTCCACGTGTCTTCTCGAAGTAGGCTCTACGTCATCAACCGACGGAGGCAATACCTGGAGCTTGACGAACCACCTGGCTGGCCCCATGAAGTTATCCTGGTTGGCAAGCACATCCCAAGGCGCCATGGTAGGTGATTATATCTCCACCTCTTTCTCTAATGGAAAAGCCTACCCTATCTTCGCCGCAGCCACTGCACCGGCTGGAAAAGTGTTCGACGAAGCCATGTTTACTGTATCTGGTGGCATCACCTGACAAAAAAATTGCAACATACCTACGAGCCATTTTGGCGGAATTGTAGTGGCGACCCTCGCGCGCCATGCCAACGGCACATGCGCTACAACCGCCACAAGTGCCACAAATTATAAGCCAGGTTACAACACCCTTCTCCCCAACATCAACTTCCCGCGCTTCACAATCGTCTCTTTCCCCACACGGCCAGCCCCAGCAATCAGCCCAATCACTTCTTGTAACGGAGCTTCGCCAACAGGCAGACGCAAGCGCAGCACAAATTCCTTACCTGTGCCCAATCCAAGTTTGCGTTGCCAGAAAGAGGCGTGTATCAAGTTCATCTGCTCACCTACATGTTCCATCAAAGCAGACACTTCTCGCCGGAAGTCACTATAGTGGATGGGGCCTTTGCTAAAGGCAAAGGTTACTTCCTGAGTCAAAACATCATTGACGAGATCGGCAGTCAAAGCTTCGCCTAGCTGGTAAACCAGGTTGCAGGTGCCAAAGGAGGTTCGCCCAACATTTTCTATGTGGGCACCATGACTCCCCACATAAATGCCCATGCGGTCTCGCACAATGTGCTCCATCACATCGTAATGGATTGATCCGCGGAAGAGCAGCCACGTTTCGTGTAAGGGGCCTTGGCCGGGTTTGAATCCAAGCGAGGCTAAATACTCCCGCCCGTCTGCGACACGCTTAGCAAGGTCGGGATCAGTAGGTGTTTCTTCATTAAAAGTCTCTTCAGCAGACCCCTGCAACCCCAGCAACGTCTCTGAGCCAATGCGGCTTCCCAGGCGACTGTTATCACGCTCCAATATCTGCTGTACTTCTCCAACATCGACATTCTCTACCAAAACACCAAGGCGCTGGAGTTTGCGCACCGTCTCCTCAGCTTGTTGGCTATACTGCTGCACAAGCCACTGGTGTAACCCTTCACCAACTTCGTGTACCTGCTTACGAATATCCATCTGCAAAGCAGTTACTGTGCGTGTATAATCATCGTCGGACACGCTTGGACCCGCCTGATGCAACACTGTAAAGAGCAATTGTGGCACGTCTGCATTTAGTGCGCGATACACATCCATATGAAGTTCCTCCCTTTATTGTACTGGTCACTACTTTCTTTCATATTATACAATTGGTTAGCATATAAAAAATAACCTTTCAAGAGAAAAACCATGACCGAATACTTTGACCTATCCCACCAGATTGAGAACGGTATGTCATACTTCCCAGGCGACCCCGAACCGCGCATCGAGCCTGTAGAATCAACTCCCCCGTGGCGCGTTACTCAGTTGCATTTTGGAACGCACATTGGCACACATATCGATGCCGCCTCGCATTTTATACCGCATGGCAAAACGATATCTCAATATCCTTTGGAGCGTTTTCTCTTACCAGGAATTGTTGTACCTGTGCACAGGCTAAACGACGACGAGCCAATTGATGTGAACGCTTTTGATTCATTTCTCACCACCCTTCCCGCGCATGGTGCGCTGCTGATCCAGACAGGTTGGGACCGCCACTGGAAAACGGATCGCTACCTGCGCCATCCATATCTCACACGTGAAGCAACGCAATTCCTGGTTGACACTGGTGTAAGCATTATTGGCATTGATGCATTGAACGTGGACTCCACGGTGCAGGAAACGGATCATGCTCACGCAGCATTGTTGGGAAACGATATCTTAATCGTTGAAAATCTTACGCGGCTTCACCAGCTTTCGCCTGGTGTTGTCTATCAATGTTCATTTCTACCGCTCCCGTTATCCGAACTGGACGGTTCCCCTGTACGGGCAATTAGCTGGCGTAACGCTTGAAATTCAATCTCAAACAGGTTGCGCTAAGCGCAACGTCCTCTGCAGCTTCACGAATCGCTGCGAGCTAATAAACTGGAACGCACGCTCTTCATTAATGCCCTCATTGAGGGCAATCGAGCACTTTCAATGACCTCAAGATAGACATTGGAGAAGAGGCAACACAATGTTGTACACACGCATTTGTGACATGCTTGGAATCGAGTATCCGATTATCAGTGCCCCCATGGGTGGAGGCACAGCAGCTGCTGATCTGGCTGCTGCCGTTTCAGGGGTAGGCGGCTTTGGCCTCATCGGGGGAACGACAACCAGTGGCCCTGAATGGCTGAGAGAAGAAATTCACAAGGTACGCCAGCTCACAAACAAGCCCTTTGGGGTGGGCTTCATCTCCTCATTTCCCGGGTTGGATGAGCTGGTAAAAGTGGCGCTGGAGGAACAAGTGGTGGCCGTAAGTCACTCATTCGCAGACCCCACCCCGTATATCCCAGCCGCCCACGCAGCAGGTGTGAAAGTGATTGCGCAGGTTCAAACAGTGGCACAAGCAATTGTAGCAGCACAAGCCAGAGTTGATATACTTGTGGCACAGGGTAGCGAAACAGGTAGTCACACAGGTTATAGTGGCACACTGCCTTTCGTGACGGCTGTTCTAGATATCGCTGGCGATATTCCTGTACTTGCAGCCGGTGGCATCGCTGATGGTCGCGGCCTGGCAGCAGTGCTTATGCTCGGCGCTGAAGGCGCCTGGATGGGTACGCGTTTCTATGCCAGCCGGGAGTCAGGTGGGGGCAACTGGGAGAAGGAGCGCATGCTTGAGGCGAGCACAGATGACACAGTGCTGACCCAGATTTATGATCTGATCCTTGAATATCCCTTTCCGCGTGACGTTGGTGACCGCGTATTGCGCAATGACTATACAGCCACCTGGCATGGACGAAATGACGAAGTGATAGCTCGCCGTGAAGAATTACGCACACAGGTAGTTGCAGCGATGAGAGAAGGCAATGCACGTATAGCGGCAGTTCGAGCTGGTAATGCCGTGGGCATGATCCACGAGATTAAACCAGCAGCAGAGATAGTTGCAGAGGTCGTGGCAGAAGCTGAGCACATTTTGCGAGAACGTCCTGGTCAAGTGTTGAGATAAGTATTCAGAATCTCTATCGCATCACAATAATAGCCATTGATGTGCATGCTATACAAAATACAGTATGGTACTATAATAATGTACTTTACTTTGTATAGCATGCAGATTGGAGGTAATTCTTGCAAATTGGTATTGGTTTACCAGCAACAATTCCTGGCACAGAGGGAAAACGTGTTTTAGATTGGGCTAAAAAAGCAGACTCTGGCCCATTTTCCTCTCTTGGCATACTCGACCGCCTTGTTTTTCCCAATTATGAAGCGCTCATTACACTTGCCGCGGTTGCAGGTGCGACGCAACGCATTCGCCTGATGACTACTGTTT
>WNFX01005398.1_pt1 | contig 12335 bp, 12 predicted proteins | sample 5400111 | NCBI WGS metagenome assembly WNFX01 (sample SAMN13153363, study PRJNA577476) | soil metagenome | isolation source: 40 cm soil or saprolite under grassland replicate 1 | place: USA:California | collected 2016-06-15
GCGGATCGGAAATCTGGAAAGAGATCAAAGTCAAGGAAGGCGACTTGTTCGAGTGGAGCGAGGAGTCGACCTATATTCACCATCCGCCTTACTTCCAGACTCTGACGCTGGACGTGCCTCCGATCAAAGACATCAAAGGTGCACGTGTTTTGGGTGTTTTCGGCGACTCGCTCACAACTGATCACATTTCCCCGGCAGGAAACATTGCTATTGATTCTCCGGCGGGCAAATTCCTGCAGGAGCGCGGTGTGCAACCTAAAGACTTCAATCAATATGGGGCGCGCCGTGGCAATGACCTTGTGATGGCGCGCGGCACGTTTGCGAATATCCGCTTGAAGAATTTGATGGTCGCACCGAGAGAAGGCAACAGGACGAAACATCAACCCTCTAGCGAAGAGAAGTCTTTCTTTGATGCAGCAGTCAAATATCAGACCGAAGGTGTACCAACCATTGTACTGGCAGGCAAGGAGTATGGAACTGGTTCCAGCCGCGACTGGGCCGCAAAAGGACCGATGTTGCAGGGCGTGAAAGCGGTTATCGCCGAATCCCTTGAACGCATTCACCGATCGAACCTCGTTGGCATGGGCATCCTGCCATTGAAATTCATGGAAGGCCAAAACGTCGAATCGCTGGGTCTTACTGGCGAAGAAGTTTTCGATATCGAAGGTTTAAGTGATGTGACGCCCAAAGCTATTGTGACAGTAAAAGCAAAGAAAGTGGATGAGTCAGTAGTTGAATTCAAAGCCACTGTATTATTGAATACCGAGGTGGAAGTGAATTACTATCGTAATGGAGGCATTCTCCATACTGTGTTAAGAAATCTGGTGAGGTAGCTTACTAGCTAAGAACAAAACGAGACTGGCAATTGCCAGTCTCGTTGCGTTTAATTCTGGTTGATTCGCCCAAAAAATTCATCCTGTAAGCGCTTTGTTTCGGTATCATCCTTAATCGCACGAATTGCTTTTGCCAACCCGCGGGCGCGTACATTTAACCAAAAATCGCCTTTCTCTGCAGTTGCCGGGATTCCATCTCCGCGATAATGGCTCGGATGGTCTGCATACCACCATACGCCCACGTCAATATTCAAATCTCGTAAATGTTGGAGGCGTCCAAGCGGCAGGCCTTCGCCATCAGTAGGCATTGCATCACGTCGCACCAAATCAGGTTGGATCGCTAAAATAGCACTGGTCTCTTTTTCGCCCGCGTGACCGTCTATGGTGGTTTCCCATTGCGCCTGGATTGCCGCTTCATCTTCTGAACTATAAAACTGCTCTGCGATGTAAACAACATAATCGCGCGGGCTGGCCAACTGTATCTGCGCGAGATAATGAATCAAATTATCATTGCCACCATGGGCGTTGACAATGATAATCTTTTTGAGTCCGTTACGCGCGATCTCGCGGCAAGTACTTTCAAGCAAGCGGATCGTCAAATCAGGCTCAATGCCGATACAGCCCGGGTAATGCCGTGCTTCTAGGATCTGTGTAAATATGAAATCAGGAAATACAATCGCAGGCTCTAAGGTTGCAGCGCGATTACATACTTCACGGCCAATGAACATATCTGTGGCAAGCGGCAGATGATGTCCATGCCGCTCGATACAAGATAACGGCAATAGGCACACGCCCTCCGATTGTTGAACTGCCTCAGGGAAACGATCGCCAGTTAATTCATCCCAACGCATAGGTCAAATCTCCTTGTTGATTTTTATATATGTCTCTCACTATACAACAAGTTCCCCAGTAAAACAACTGACGTTTGACTTCAATCTACTCTGTTAGCATTTCAAGTAAACCAGTTGGATATAGAATGGATTTTCCCCCACCAAATTCGTCCAAATCTTTCCATACCGCTCGGATATCTTCTCCGTTCGCCTCTTTTCCTACAATCACATCTTGCTTATATAACCCAGGTTCTCTCAACGCCCCATCATAAATCAATACAATCTCATGACCAGGGATTCCATTGAAATGAAAAATATTTTCAACCACGCCCAGATACTTTAAACTAGTTTTCTCCACTTCCACATTGATTTCTTCCATCAACTCACGGCAGATAGTCTCTTTACTGTTTTCGCCAAATTCAATGCCTCCACCAAGGGGGCGGAAGAAGGTCTCGCCTTTCACTGAATCATATCCTTCCGCGACAAGGATGCGGTCATGATGGCGGAATACACAAATGGCTAATGGACGTATTCTTTTCTTCTTCATATTTCCCTCAAAAAGTAGAGCAAGATGTCATCTTGCTCTACAGGATTACACAGTAATTAACTGTGGCTGCTTCTGTAAATTCGCCTGCATTGACCATGGTCCTGTCCATGTGACCGTGACAGGCAGAATCTTGCCTTTCAAATCTTCTTCCGATTCAACAAAGACAAGCTTGTTGGTTGGAGTGCGTCCCCTCCACCGGTTCTTCACTTTGTCTTCAAATAACACTTCTGCAGTTTGACCGAGATATTTCTGGTTGATCTCTGCAACGATTTCTTCCTGCAATTCTTCCAACATGCGGAAGCGGCGCATTTTTTCTTCGTCTGGGATATTATCGTCCATGCGGCGGGTGGCAACAGTACCCTCTCGAGATGAATAGCGTGCCAAGTGTGCGACATCCAGTTTGAGATCAGATAAGACGCGATAGGTTTCCATGAATTGTTCTTCAGTCTCACCGGGGAATCCAACAATAATGTCCGTCGCGATGGAACAATCTGGAATCCGATTGCGAATTTTTTCAACCAGATCGCGGTATTCCTCTTGGGTATAGCCGCGTTTCATGTTGGCAAGTACTTGATCATCACCTGCCTGGATTGGCACTTCAATATGCGGCATCACTTTAGGGAGTTCCGCGATAGCATTCATCAAGTCTTCACCGAAATAATTTGGATGCGATGTCAGGAAACGAATGCGCTCGATCCCATCTAATTCGTGGACAACGCGCAATAAATCCGCGAGGTTGGGCCCATCAGGAATATCCTTGCCATAACGATCAACAATTTGACCGAGGAGTGTCACTTCCTTGACGCCCTGCGCGGCAAGTGAACGGATCTCCGCGATGATATCGCCAACGGGACGACTGCGCTCAACCCCGCGTCGGAACGGTATAATACAGAAGGTACACGCATGTGAACAGCCATACACCACCGGTACATGTGCACTGACGAGTTGTCCACGTTCGTGCTGTGGAAGAATGAGTTCATCATCCATCATCAAGAAGCGGCGTGTGGTCTCAGAGTCTTCGAGTGAACGAATTTCTCCCTGGCTCAAAAACGAAACCAGCGGACCCGGGTCGGATGGGGGTGAGAAGACATCCACATAAGGAAGTCGTTCGCGCAATTTCTCCGCACCGCGCACGCCTACCAGACATCCCATCAGATTGATGACAAGGTTTGGGTTTTGTCGCTTTAACGGGAGCAAAGACGAGAGCCGTCCGAGCGCCTTGTCCTCCGCAGATTGGCGCACAACACAGGTGTTTAAAACGATAACATCCGCTTCTTCGGCTTTATCGGTAAATGTAAATCCTAGATGTTCTAATGAAGAGCCAACGCGCTGCGAATCAGCGACATTCATTTGGCATCCTTCGGTCCAGATATGGTATTTCATCCTGCTCCTTGCACAAGTTTCGAGCCTGCATAACGGTAAACGCAGGACTTCGTAGACTGCAAATTATACCAAGTGTGTTGGGATTCGTGACTGGGGAGGCTAAATGGAGTAATTTGCAAAATAAGAAAATCTCCAAGTTCATCATGAACATGGAGATTTTTATTCTATTTCAGAAACTTATGTAGCCAATGAGATTAATTACGGAACTGCTGCATGTACGTATCATACTCTGAGCAGTAAACTGAATCAGCGCTTACTGAGCAGGATTGAGCTTTTGAAGCAATTGTATCGCACGTAGAATCTGAGGACCAACCATGACTACAATTTGCACCCCAGTATCGGAGATCAGAAGCAAAAGAGACATCTCTACTCGTAGATATGCCAGCGTGTGTGCTTCCCAGACCGGGGAGAGCAGTGTTAAAGGAATTGTAAAAATTGACATTAGAAGATAACAAAACTAGAAGAACGATGATCACAGCGAGGAAAACAAAAACGAAATCAGTGAGGCCATGTTTTTTTATCTGCTTTGAGGAAATTGTTGACATATTGAAAATCTCCTTTTGATTCTTATTTTACTTATGACGTTCCTTGTCGCAATATCTGATTCGTATTTAATCTTTGCATTTCAGTTAGATTCAGTCAATCTTACAAAAAAGACAGGATTCTTCCGAATTTCACTTGAGTGTAATTACCAGAATTCAATGGCTAGGAGAGGAGAATGTACATTTTTCCGAAATTGTTTAGTATAATGTCCATAAATGTGTATGATATTCAATCACTTTTCTGCATAATTAATCGGAGCCGTGCGGCTCCGATTTTTCATTAAAGGAGAATTTTTATGAAAAAACTCGATAATCTCGTACAAGATTTCCTTGCGCAGAAGAAGATCGCTGTTGTTGGTGTGTCTGAAAAGCGCGAGACGGGCTGTAACTTGGCTTACAAAAACTTCAAGCAGAATGGTTATCAAGTCTACGCAGTGAACCCGCGTATCTCGACATATGAAGGTCAGACGTGCTACGCTGACTTGAAATCCATTCCCGAAAAAGTTGATGCCGTGTTTGTTCTGACCAGTCCTAAAGTGACTGAACAGATTATTCAGCAATGTGTTGACCTGGGTATAAAGCACGTTTGGATGCATTGCATGATGGGTACTAAACCTGGTCTCGCGGCAGGTATGACCAGCGTTTCACAAACTGCTGTCGAGGCGTGTAAAGCCAACGGTATCGCGGTCATTCCAGGCACGTGCCCGAATCAGTTTTTGAAGCCGGATTTTGGTCACAAGATGATGCGAGGCATGTGGCGGATGTTTGGGTTTATGAATGTAAACTAAAATTCAAAACAAAAACTTCCGAAGTGACGACTTCGGAAGTTTCGTTTAAGAGCGACGGTACAATATATCTATGCCATCAAACATTGAGATCAAAGCTTACGCAAGAAATTTTGATGAGATTCATCGTCGGGTGGAAGCTCTGAGTGACAAATCTGTAGAAGTAATTGTTCAGGAAGATACGTTTTTCAATACTCAAAAGGGACGATTGAAATTACGCGTCCTTTCAAGAGAAAAGGGACAACTCATCTATTACACACGTCCTGATCAAGAAGGCCCGAAGCGTTCTGATTATCATATCTCTCTGACATCTGAGCCTGACAATCTCAAGCGTGTTCTTGAACTTGCTTATGGGATTCGCGGTGTAGTGAGGAAAACGCGTTATCTTTATCTAGTTCGTCAAACGCGTGTGCATTTGGATGATGTCGAAGGTTTGGGGCAATTCATGGAATTGGAAGTCGTTCTGAGGGAGGGGCAGAGTGAGACCGAGGGGCAGGCAATTGCCGAAGATTTAATGGCAAGCCTCGGCGTAGAAAGAAGTGATCTGCTCCAAGGAGCGTACATAGATCTACTAGAATCGCTCTGAATCCGCTCATCTTTGAGTTTTCCAACTGATCTGAGAAGATTAGCTGATAGTGTGATAAAATACTCCGCCGAGCGTAGTACCCTTCGCTCGATCAAAATCTTGCCAGAAAGGGCTTGAAAAATGAAAGTATTACTCATCAAGGACGTTTACAAACTGGGCCGCGCAGGCGAAGTGAAAAAGGTTGCCGATGGCTATGGGCGCAACTTTTTGCTCCCACAGAAACTGGCCATGCTTGCCACACCCGGCGCGCTCAAGCAGATCGAAAAGATCCGCTCACAGGCTGAGGTCCGTCGCACGGAACAGAATTCTGAGCTTAAGGATCTTGCCAATCAAATCAACGGCATCACAGTAGTCTTTGCTGCTAAGGCTGGCGAAACGGGCAAACTTTACGGTTCCATCACCACACAGGATGTGGCGACTGCCATTCAGGAAAAGACCCGCTTTGAAGTCAAGAAACAGCAGATTGATATGCAGCCCATTCGCAATCTAGGCGAATTCACTGTTCATGTTCGCCTCACAATGGATCTTGTGCCTGAAGTTAAAGTCATTGTTCATCGTGAAGGTGAAGCCATCGAAGAAGGTGCTCCAGCCCAGATTCCACAAGTGCAGGCAGAAACGCCTGCTCAGACGGCTGAAGCAGCAGAAGCTTAATTCTTTTTATGCACGTATGACATCACCAGTTCATTCCCGTTCGGGGGGGTGCTGGTGATGTTTCGTTTCCCATGACGCAAACCATCGGTCAGCGACTCAAAGCAGAGCGTGAGGAACAACGCCTCACACTTGAAAAGGTTTTTGAAGCCACACGGATTCGCCTTCAATATTTGCAGGCATTGGAAGCAGATGATCTTTCTGTGATGCCATCGCCTGTGCAAGCGCGCGGTTATTTGCGTAACTATGCAGAGTATTTAGGCTTCGATATTGAGCAAATATTCGATGAAATACGCGCGATGAGCGCTCAGCCTCCATCTGAGGAAGTTATTGGACCTGCGGATGAGTCTGCTTCGGCCCCTCAACAAGCTAAAGCATCGCTTGACATTCCATCAGTGACTCCGACGCTAGAATCAATAGGGGAGGACAAGCCTGATCATATTGAAGAACTTACTGTTCCAACTAAGCCGAAACCTGCGCGCCGCATAAAAAAGGATAGCCACACTAGTCAACCTAAACCAGCTCTTCTCGAATCCACAACCAAGCGACGCGGTAGTAAAAAAGTTGAATCCGAATCTGTCTCTATTGTTGATACACAATCTGAAATTGTTGAAGAGTCTGTCGCTCCGATTGAACGCATTTCTCAACCTGAACCTTCGCCTGTATTTGCGCCAGGTACAAGTGTTGTTCAAAGTCAGAGTGAGCCTGTTGCAAATGAAGGGATTAATATTTCGCAGGAGCCATTCGAGCAGACTGATGTCAGTGACACTCTCTGGCAGACATGGCTAAACAGGTTGGGTTCTGTCCTATCTGCTCGTATGAAGCGCCGGACTCTTAATCCGAAAGAATCGCCTATTCTGGAAAATGAACCAATTGTTGCTCCTATAGAACCAGGAATTGCTCTTGAAGCGGAGGCGCAAAATCATTCACTTAACAATTCGGATGAAATTTTCAAAGAGGTTGGTAATGAACTCCGTGTACGACGTGAGCTGTTGAGTCTACATTTCGATGAGGTGGAACGCAATACCCATGTCAAGGCACATTATCTGGATGCACTTGAAAGAGGCGCATTAGATGAATTGCCGTCTACTGTTCAAACGCGTGGCATGTTATCAAATTACGCCACCTTCCTGGACTTGGATGTGGACACTCTGCTTCTCCGTTTTGCGGATGCGTTACAAGCCCGCCATCGTGAACGGAATCCGCAAAAGCCGGCACGTAAACCGGGTCAGCCAATTATTGCAAACATCCCTCCGGTTCGTAACTTTATTGCAGGCGACATGGTCTTCGGGGTTAGCATGGCAATCCTACTAGTTGGGTTCGCCATCTGGGGAGTCAGCCGCGTGATGGAAATACAGAGCCAGCGTGAGGTAAAGCCAACCGCGCCTTCCATTTCAGATGTGCTGTTGGGTTCTCCTAATCCGGCTGCTATCATCGTCACTCCAACATTCCTCCCAGTAGAATCCTTCCCTGGCGAAGCAACCGTGACTGTTGAGATCCCTACTCAGAACGTAAATGCAGCAGTGCAGCTTAACCTAGTCGCAGTGGAACGCACTTACATGCGCGTGGTTGTGGATGGCAAAGTCGCTTTTGATGGGCGCGTTGTGCCTGGGAACGCGTATCCATTTGAAGCAGAGAATCAGATCGAAGTCTTGGTGGGAAGTGGTGCAGCCATTCGTATTGTTTACAATGGACGGGACCTGGGTCTTATGGGAAGCTTTGGTCAGGTTGTGAATAATATTTATTTAGGTACAGAGATCATTACGCCCACAGCCTTACCTACAACGACCGCGACAATCACAGTTACACCTACCCAGACTGTTGCGCCAACTTCTACTTTGAAGCCAACACGTACGCCAGTTCCTTCGACTACGCCTGTGCCATAATATTCTGCTCAAGCCGCTGTCTGCGTCCGTATAGTGAGCGCCGTCCTCGGCGCTCAGAGCGAGTTACTTAAAGGAAAATTTATCCGTGTCTAAAAACGCCTTTCATCTTGTTTCACTTGGCTGTGCCAAAAACACCGTTGACTCAGATTCAATGGCGCAGCTTCTTATCCGCGATGGTTATCATGCAGTAGAAGATCCTGCACGCGCCAATGTGTTGATCGTGAACACTTGTGGATTTATCGGGCCTGCGAAAGAGGAATCCATTAATATCTTGCGCCAACTTGCCGAAGGCAAGCGCAGTAACCAAATCTTAATTGCAGCCGGTTGTCTCACTCAACGCTATGGCTCAGAAGTGGCTGTGAAAGTCCCTGGCATTGACGGTATGCTTGGCACGCGTCGCTGGATGGACATTGTGCAAGTGGTACGCGAGCTTCGCAAAGGTCCACATCCCGAGCCGCTTTATCATTTGCCCGATGAAGCCAAGACCGTTGGCACGGATGAACATAATGCTTTGCGTGTTTCTGTTGCAGGTGCGAGCGCATACCTCAAGATTGCTGATGGATGTCGGCGGCCATGCGCGTTCTGTGCCATCCCATTGATCAAAGGGACGGCTGTTTCACGCCCAATCGATGTGATTGTCGATGAAGCGCGTCGCCTGCGCGATTCAGGTGTGCGCGAACTAGTTCTGATTGCGCAAGATACAACAGATTACGGACATGATTTGGGAATCAAAGATGGACTGGCCGTATTGCTCGAACGATTAACTGACTCTGTCCCGGATATGGATTGGATCCGTATAATGTATGCGTATCCTGGCTATGTCAGTGACCGCTTGATCGAAGTCGTGGCGACTCGCAAACAAGTTTTGCCTTATCTTGATATGCCGCTGCAGCACGCGCATCCCAAAACGCTATATCGCATGCGCCGCCCATCGAACATTGACTGGGTGCATCGTACCCTTGGCAAAATGCGCTCAACCATTCCGAATCTTGCGATTCGCACCACATTTATTGTTGGCTATCCAGGCGAAACGGAAGAGGAATACCAAGCACTACTGGATTTTGTGCAAAAGATCCGCTTTGACCGTGTGGGTACGTTCCAATTTTCCTTCGAACCGGGGACAACCAGTGAGCCGCTGGGCGATCCAATCCCTGCAGAAGTAAAGCAGGCGCGCTATGAGCGTTTGATGGAGTTGCAGCAGAGTATTTCTTTACAGATCAACCAATCGTATGTGGGAAAGACGCTCGATGTTTTGGTTGAGGGCCGCGATAAAGGGATTGCGATCGGTCGCTCGTATCGCGACGCGCCTGAAATTGACGGCATGGTGTTCATCGAAGGAAATGCGAAGATTGGCGATATTATCCCTGTGAAGATTACCGGCGCGATGGCTTATGATCTGACAGGTGTGCCGGAGAAGCAATCAATTCAATTACAAGTAAATCACTGATATGGTTCGAAAAATAAGATAAACATATCCTGGTCAATTAAGATAGCTGAATTTATTTTGAAGCCAGTGGGATGTTTTGATTCTCAAATCAGCGGTTTTGCTGTACACTAGGATCGCATTCAACTACCGCTTGTCTCATAAATTACCAAACTTTTTGAAGCGAAGTGTAGGCTAGGTTTTCAAATTCTAGTTTAGATGATTATGCGGCACTATGTAAGGAGGCTAGCATGAAAAGGCTCTTCCGCGTTCTTTTTTTGGCAATTGTAATAACAACTTTTCTCACCGCAGCCGCTTCAATACCAAATACTACCTTCATCTTGGTGCAAGGTCTGCCTTCCACCATGAACGTCGGTGATACCGAAACAGTAATCGTACAAGTTAACAGCGATCAGGAGTTCATCTCCGCGCAGGCTTTGCCATCCTTCGAATTTCCGGGCAAGGGAGTAGTGGCTGTGCAAGGAGGAGACCGTGTTGGGCGCGATACTTCTGCTACGCTCGAAGTAACATTCAAAGCGAAGAGTTCCACTACGACATTTCCCGATGGTGTTGCACCTGTCCATGTGGTGGTGGGAGTCCGATACGGAGGAGGGTATGTGGCAACGCAGGAATATCTGTTCAATGTAGCTGTGCCATAAAGACGCGTCAGATTGAATTAAGTTCAGGAAACAGCCCGTCTCCTTCCAAAGGAAGGCTGTTTTAGTCTCGATACATCCCTTCGGGACTACTCGACCACCATCAAATTATGAAGCGCGGGCGAATGCAGCCGCAAGCAGGATCAGAATAGCTAATCCAAAATTTATTCTGAGAAGAAAGATTTCGCGTCGTCGCAATGCATCCAACTCTTCAGTATTCTTGCTTTGCTTCGACTTCAGGATCGCGCGGCGGATGGCGGGGATCACTTCCCAGGTTTGGATGGCGCTGACAACCACCATAATAATCCCCAGAAGATGTTTGGCAAGGATGGCTATTGACCATTGTGTGCTAGTGGAAAGAAAACCATCATAATGCGGATTGACGCTCATCTGGAACAAGCCTGTGATGAGCAATAGACTCATGCTGAACCAAGCGATGGGTTCAAGGCGTTTTTGCATCGCTTCAATGAAGATAAGCTGTGTTTCAGGGTTGAGTGCACGTTGCATGGCGGGGAGAATGAGGAACGAAATGCTCGCGAGGCTACCAATCCATGTAACGGTGGCAAGCAGATGTAACCAGAATGTAAGTGCCAGCGCCCAAGCGGGTGTAGTGAAATTCATGGAGTTGGAGTTTCTGTTGGTGTATCTGTTGGTGGAGCGGATGTATCCGTTATAGCTGCTGGCGGGGTATCTGTTATAGCGCCTCCAGTAGTAGGAGTTTCTAACAAGGCGGGAGTCTCCGTGGGTGGGAAACAGGCTACAAAAGCATCTTCAAAATTCGCTTGTGCATCTTTATCTAGCGCGGCAATTGCCTGCGCGTTCTGGTATTGAGTGACCGCGTCGCAGTATTTTTCCTCACTGACTAATTGATCACCATAACGCATAGAGGCGAAATAAAAGCGTTCAGTAGCGGTCATCGTGCCATCCCACAAGCCAGGGTAACCGCGGTAGACCTGATCGAAGTAGAACAAAGCCTGTTGCCAGTCCAGTTCCCAAAACGAGGCACCAATCAGATAATAACGCGCGCCCTCGCGCAATCCATTCGCATCGCGGTCAAGCGGACCGAAACGCTCCGCCAATGTGAATTGATAAATGCCACCTTCCAGATTGCCTTGTTTGACAAGTAAATCGTAACCATAATTTCGTAATGCGAAGTAATACATTCCATCCACTTGACTTGTCTTGTAGGTTGCATCAAGCTTGCGGACCTCGTCGAGCGTGCTGATGGCGCCGGGCCAATCTTGCGCCGCGATCAATTGCTGGGCCTTCGAGAAGGCTTGCTCTGCGCCGCTGAAATCAGGAGTAGGAGTCAATGAGGGAGTGGGGGTAGGCGTCTTCGCATTTCGAAGAACCAGCACTTCGGTCAGTTTTTCCTGAACGCCCGGAAAGGAAGGATCGTGCGCAATAATGAATTCTAGCCGTTGCTGCGCATTCGCGTAGCGCTGGAACTGAATGTCGACAAGTGCGTATTGAAATTGTTGGCCGAGTTGCTGCGAGATGACAGAGGTTTGTGTATTCTTGCGGATTGAGATTCCCGACCCGTACCCTGCCAGAATAGCAAGGAAAAGGATGACAATCATTCCGAGAGCATTGAATAGGAACATACGTCCGCGTCTACTTTTGCTTACTTTGATGTTGGGTTGTGTGCTTCCAAGGTTTTCAGACATGAGTTTAATTATATCCTAACGAAACTATCGCTTTATAGTGCGACGCCAGGGTGTCGCCTTACAAGTTCAAGAGCAATTTAATTTCTGACCAGATAAACGGAAGAGCGACAAATCCGCCGATGACCATTCCTAGTAGGGATGTCAGCACGGCGGATCCAGGCACGATCACGGCTAAGCGGTAAGCTGTTACACCTCCGAGTAGGGCGGCTGCCAAACCCTTAAGCACCGCGCTCCACACCCGGAGCGGTTCATGCGTCCGCTTGCTCAACCAGCTAAAGAGGACGATGGATTCGATGAGCAAGGCGATTTCTGCAAACGCGATGACCGGCGCGCCGATTTGCTTGAAGAATGTGATCCCCAAAATACTAATCCCGATGAATACACCGAGCCGCAAGACTACTGCGTAAAGTGGAAAGAACGGTTCCTTGCGTGCATAGAAGGAGCGCGCTGCAATCTCTTGAATGGCATAACCTGTCAACGTGAGCAGATACGCGCGTGTTGACCATGTAACGAGAGTCGTCGTCGCTTCGTCAAAGCCGAAGACCGCGC
>WNFX01006093.1_pt1 | contig 12335 bp, 10 predicted proteins | sample 5400111 | NCBI WGS metagenome assembly WNFX01 (sample SAMN13153363, study PRJNA577476) | soil metagenome | isolation source: 40 cm soil or saprolite under grassland replicate 1 | place: USA:California | collected 2016-06-15
GTGGTCTTCAATGTTGGATCATCAAGCAGCGCTGCCTTTCCTTCAATCAACACGACCTCGTTTCCCTGATCGCGCGTCTCCAACGCGAGTACCACGTCCGGGTTGTGCCGTAGGTTGCGAAGCTTCAGATCTTTGGGTTGGCTGAAGATCAGGAAGGTTGCGCCATCCCACAGAAACCAGACGGGCACAAGATGTGGACGCCCATCGGGCCGTACTGTACTGAGCCAGATTATCAATTCGGAGCGCAGGCGCTGCTCAATATGAGCATCCTCCGGTTGAGCGAGATCAAGCATGAGTAACCCCTATTTGCATTACCTCTTTTGTCTAGCGGAGGCCGATGTACAATTATTCTACCGGGGCAAGGAATTTCGTAGGTGTGATTCGAATAGCCTGTGAATACTCTGCCGCCATAGCTTCAGGCGTCGAACCCATACTCTTGAACATCCGGTCGTATTTTGCGACAAAGGCCGGGAGGGTTGCGCTCACCCCGCTGTTGTTCTCCAGTAATTCCGCTTTTCCCTCGACCTGTATCACGTCGTCGCCATTTTTCGTATCATCCAATGCAAGCACAACGTTTGTGTTCTGGCGCAAATTGCGTACCTTCTGCGTATTGGGCATGCTAAAGATGAAGAACTTCGAGCCATCCCAGAGGAACCAGACTGCGGCGCTATGCGGTCGTCCATCGGGTCTCACCGTATTTATCCAGATCATTGTGTTGGAACGCAGGCGCTCATCAATATGAGCATCTCGCGCATTTTTTACATCAAGCATGAGTTTCTCCAGTTTCATGGCTTTCGCCATTACTATGGTAAAATAAATCAGGTGGGCATAACCCGCTTAATTATACAAATGGGCGGGGTACATTTATTCCTTTGAGGTTAAAGAATAACATCAATGTCAAATCAATCATCCCTGTTTGGATCGGACGATAGCGCCCCTGCTACTAAAAAAGCGCAGGCTGCCAGGGAGAGCGTGAAGCCGGAAGAACCATTGGCAGCGCACATGCGCCCTCGTACACTTGATGAGGTTGTTGGGCAGGAGTACCTGGTGGAACCGGGGAGGCTGCTGCGCCGCACCTGCGCCGGGTAGTTGAGGAGGCAAAGAAGCTGCGCCAGTTCAGCAAACAGCAGACCATCCTCTTTATCGACGAGATTCACCGCTTCAACAAAGCGCAGCAAGATGCTGTGCTCCCGCATGTCGAGCGCGGCGTGGTGACATTGATTGGCGCTACCACGGAGAATCCTAGCTTTGAAGTCAACGCGGCCCTGCTGTCCCGTTCGCGCGTCTTCGTGTTGCGAGCTTTGAAAGAAGAGCATATTTTGACCATTCTGCGGCGGGCGCTCGCGGACAAGGAGCGCGGCCTGGGTCAAATGGACATCACCGTTGATGAGGATGCGCTGCAGCAGATAGCTATTTTTGCCAATGGCGATGCGCGTATTGCTCTCAATGTGCTTGAGTTGGCAGCTCAGGGGGCAACGGGCACAGCAGGGGAGCGTGAGAAGGCCGCCGGGCCTTCGCGTACCCATATCACCATGCCTTTGATTGAAGAGGTCATGCAGCACCGCGCCTTGCTCTATGACAAGGGCGGCGACCAGCACTATGACACGATATCAGCACTGCATAAGTCACTGCGAGGCTCTGACCCCGATGCCAGCCTCTACTGGCTTGGACGCATGATCGAAGCAGGGGAAGATCCTTTATATATCGTGCGCCGCCTGATACGCTTTGCGTCAGAGGACGTGGGCATGGCCGATCCGCAGGCACTCGTTGTTTGTATGGCCGCCCAGCAGGCCGTCCACTTTGTCGGCCTGCCTGAAGGGAATCTCGCCCTCGCCCAGGCCGTCGTCTACCTGGCAACGGCTCCTAAAAGCAATGCTCTTTACGAAGCCTACAGCCGTGTGCAGGAGGATGTGCAGCAAACGCGCAATGACCCCGTTCCTCTCCAGATTCGCAACGCTCCCACGCAATTGATGAAAGACCTCGACTACGGCAAAGACTATAAATACGCCCACGAGTACTACAAAGACATGCAGATTGATGATCCTGAGCGGCCACCTGCCATCCAACTTCAGGAGTATTTACCTGAGAGCCTGAAAGGACGCCACTACTATGAACCAGGCCAGCAGGGCAAAGAGGCTAGCATTAAGAAGTGGTTGGAGAAGCGGCGAGAAACCTAGCTGTTCACCTCTAACCGTTTGATTGAGCTTGACTGGATGGGCTAGAGTGATTCTAATCATAGGGTACAAAGGTTCTAAAATCTTGTTTACTTAAACGTTTGGTGTGAATTAGAAATTGGCTTTTGGCTTCTCAAGCAGATTCACTTTGCTGGAATGATGCAGATCAGCGTAATTTTGTAAAAATGACACCGCTTTGGGCACGCTTTGATCTAATTCACACCAAACGTTTAACTTTTTTTTGATTAAACTCTTAGCAAATCGGTCATAGAGGACAATCGAACCAGCCACAGCAACATTCATACTCCATATCCTAGAAGTCGGTTCTTCCCTTTTGGGCAACTGTACCATATAATAGTACTTATCTGGTACCTTCCCTTTTGGCCAAAGAACGCCCGCAGTAGAGACACCAAGGAGAACTCTTATGCAACAATCCGAGCCCAGTGAGGCCAAGGACGTCACGTGGGTTGTCACCAGCCAAACGACCCCATGGGTCGTGCGCCGGGGGCTCGCGCTTGAAGCTCTCGCGGCCATACCGGACGTGATCGTGCGGACGGACATCCCGCGGCAGTCTATCGAAGGGTTCGGTGCCTGCTTCAACGAACTCGGCTGGACTTCGCTCGCCGCCCTCAATCCGGAGGAGAGGGACGCCGTCTTCCGCGAGCTGTTCGCCTCTGGCATCGGCGCTAACTTTAACCTCTGCCGCATGCCGATCGGCGCCAACGATGTCTCGCGCAAATGGTACTCATATGACGAGACGCCCGACGACTTCGCCCTCGAGCACTTCAGCATCGCCAACGACCTCGAGACGCTCGTCCCCTTCATCAAGAGCGCGCTCAAGCACCAGCCCGACCTGAAGCTCTGGGCGTCACCGTGGAGCCCGCCGACCTGGATGAAATACAACAAACACTACGCGGCGGCGATGCCCGCGCCTTGGCAACAGGGCGTGACGAACGGGCTGAGGCCCGATCAGGTCGGCAAGGAGGGGACCGACCTGTTTCTCCAGGAGGAGCGCTATTTCCGCGCCTACGCCTCCTACTTCGGTCGCTTCGTGGATGAGTACCGCAAGCAGGGCATAGGCGTCAGCATGGTCATGCCCCAGAACGAGTTCAACTCGGCGCAGGTGTTCCCCAGTTGTACGTGGACGCCGGAGGGACTCGCGCGATTCATCGGCTATCTCGGCCCTGAGATGGAGAAGCGCGGCGTGGAGATTTTCTTCGGGACCCTGGAGCGGCCCAAGGCGGAACTGGTCGAGGTGAGTTTGCGTGATCCTAAGGCGAGCAAATACATCAAGGGCGTAGCCTTCCAGTGGGCCGGGAAGGGGGCGATCGTAGACGTTCGCCGCGCCCACCCGAACCTGCGGCTCTACCAGAGCGAGCAGGAGTGCGGCTTCGGCGGGAATGACTGGCGGTACTGCCGCTATACCTGGTCACTGATGAAGCACTATTTCGGCAACGGGGTGTCGGCCTACTTGTACTGGAACATTTCGATGCCCAAGAACCAGCTTAGCACCTGGGGCTGGCCGCAGAACTCGCTTGTGACTGTCGACACCACCGCGAAGAAGTTCGTCTACAACCACGAGTACTACCTGATGAAGCATGTGAGCCATTTCGTCAGGCCGGGCGCGCGGGTACTTGAGACTTCCAGCCACAACGGCTACGAAAACCAGCTCGCTTTCGCCAACCCAGATGGGAGCGTCGTGGTCGTCATGCAGAATGACCTCTGCGAGGAGATGCCGGTTCGCCTGATGATCGGCAACAGGATGATCGCGCCTACGCTGCCAGCCGACTCGTTCAATACCTTCGTCGTGCCGCCAGCGGAGCCGGAACTGTAGCGGGGCAATTGTGCTAGAACGCAAAACATACAAGTTGGGTGTATGAATTGGTTATAGGCAATCAAGAGGAAGAGACTGATGAGAAGAAAGCGGGGAGTCTCATGAAAGAACCGGTAGTAAAGACGAGGTGTGGTGCCGTGCGGGGAAGATACCAGCAGGGAGTTGCGACATTCAAAGGGATTCCTTTTGCTGCGCCGCCGGTGGGCCACCGGCGATTTGCCGCGCCGGTTCCGCCACAGTCGTGGGATGGCGTGCGGGAGGCCCATGCTTTTTTCCCGACTCCGCCGCAGGGAGACCCTTCCTCACGAGTAATGCCAGGCCTGGACCTTCGCCCGCTCTTCGGCGAGGGTTGGCGCAGAGGCCAAGACTATCTGACGATCAACGTCTGGACCCCCGATCCGGGCGCACACGGGCTCCCAGTCATGGTGTTCATCTATGGCGGCGCATTCGTTGCAGGAGCCAGTTCAACTCCCCTCTACGATGGGGCGCGTTTCGCCTGTGATGGGGTGGTGCTCGTCTCATTCAACTATCGGCTTGGCATCGAAGGCTTCCTCCCGCTCCACGGTGGAGCGACCAACGTGGGTTTGCGCGACCAGATTGCCGCGCTCACCTGGGTTCAGGACAATATTGCTGCGTTTGGTGGAGACCCGAACAAGGTGACGATATTTGGTGAGTCTTCAGGCGCGCTCAGCGTTGACACGTTGCTGGCCGTGCCGTCTGCCGCCGGGTTGTTCCGTCGCGCGATAAGTCAGAGCGGTGGTGGTCAGCACACCATGAGCATCGAGCAAGCTGCCCGTGTTGCTGCACGGTTCGGCGAAATCCTGGGCATCCTTCCTACTCGAGAGGACTTCACCTCGCTCTCCCCCGAGCAACTCATCGCCGCACAGTCCCAACTGCTGCCTGGCTCGCTCGACTTGGGCACAGCACAAGACGTTGACCCCACAGGTGGACTGACCCTCTTCCTGCCTGTACGTGACGGCGACCTCATCTCTACCCAACCGGTGGATGCCGTCAGGCGGGGCGCATCGGCGACAGTAGACCTCCTGCTAGGCACCAACAGCCAGGAGATGAATCTCTACTATGTCCCAACCGGCGTTGTGAACCTCATCGGCAGCGACGAGAACGTCTACCAGAGCCTTCGCGGTCGTCATCCTGAGCCGGAAACGCTGGTTGCCACATATCGCGCCAGTCGCCCAGATGCTCTTTCGGGCGCGTTGTTCTCAGCAATCATGACCGACTGGATGTTCCATATCCCGACGGTACGTCTGGGCGAGGCTCATGCTCCCCACGCTGGTGGCACGTACCTCTACGAATTCGCCTGGCCTTCCCCGACCTGTGGCGGCAAACTGGGTGCCTGTCACGGTCTGGAACTGGGGTTTGTTTTCGATGCCCTTGATACTCCAGGGCTAACCGGCCCGAACGGTCTGGTTGGGGAGCATCCACCAGGTGAACTCGCCTGGCGCGTTCACTCCACCTGGATCACCTTCGCGACAACTGGCGATCCCGGTTGGCTCCCCTACAACACGCAGCAACGTTCGGTCATGTACATCAACACCACCTGGGAGACCATCACTGATCCTCACCGGGTCGAACGCCAGGCATGGGATGGCGTGCGCTAAGAAGAACGTCCTCTTCAGGAGGAATGAGCGAAATGGATGAGAGTATGCAAGGTGTACAAGAAAAGGAGGCAAATGGATGGAAGATTCACTAGAACAGTTACACGCCCTGTTGGGTGATACAAAGGTAAGCACAAGCCCATCCGTGCTTGAGCAGCATGGGCGCGATGAAAACTTCCCAGAAGTACGTCCCCCTCTCGCGGTGGCCTACGCGGAGTCCAGAAAAGATGTCCAAACCGTGCTGGAATGGTGCGGCGCCCGGCGCATTCCTCTCATCCCATTCGGGGCCGGAACCAGCCTGGAAGGAGCACTTGTGCCTGCGCGTGCCGATGTCCCTGTCCTGAGCCTGGACCTCTCACGCATGAATCAGGTGGTGAGCATTCAGCCCGACAATTTTCTGGCAGTGGTCCAGCCGGGCATGACGCGCAATGCGCTCAACGAGGCATTGCGCTACACGGGTCTGTTCTTCCCAGTTGATCCCGGTGCAGATGCCTCGCTTGGTGGGATGGCGGCGACCAACGCGAGTGGCACGACAACGGTCCGCTATGGTGGGATGCGGCAAAATACGGTCGCACTGGAAGTCGTGCTCGCCAATGGTGAGGTGCTGCGGCTCGGACGACCAGTACGCAAGACAAGCAGTGGCTATGACCTCAAAGACCTGTTCATTGGTTCATCGGGGACGCTTGGCGTCATTACCGAGCTGACAGTGCAGTTGCATCCTGTCCCAGAGCATATTCACACCTTGCGCGTGTTCTTTCCTTCCATCCTGGCAGCAGCCCAGGCCGCCTACGCGATCATGGCGAGCGCGCTGCCTGTTGCGCGCATGGAACTCGTGGATGAACTGGGCATCCAAAGCATCAACCGCTATATGGGGCGAGGGTATACAGAGCAAACGGCTCTCTTCCTTGAATTCCACTCCTCGACAGCAGCGGCGATTGAAGAAGAGGTCCACCTCGCGGAAGAGTTGGTGCACGATGCAGGGGCGACCGATATTAGTATCGCCCGCACCCAGCAGGAACGAACGGCGCAGTGGGAGGCTCGGCATCATCTCTACTGGGCCATTGTCAACGCTCATCCCGGTCATAGATTCGTCATCACGGATACGGCTGTGCCGCTCGTTCGTCTCCCAGAGTTGATCGCGTATGCCCAGCAGCTCCTGGCAGAAATGGGCATCCAGGGGAGTATTCTCGGACATGTGGGTGATGGCAACTTCCATACCATTGTTGCGGCGAAGCCGGAGGACTACGAACGTGTGCAAACGTTTTCTGAGCATCTGGTTCGACAAGCACTTGCATGGGAAGGGACCGCTTCTGGTGAGCATGGCATTGGTCTGGTGAAGCGTGGCTTCATGGTCGAAGAGCATGGTGCGAGCGTGACCTGGATGCGCCGCCTCAAGGCCCTCTTTGATCCAGAGGGCCTGCTGAATCCTGGCAAGCTTTTCTAGTTGAGCGATGGTCATTTGTCTCGATCCGGCCGCTTATCCAGGTGATACCGAGGAAATGGCTGATCACGCCTGCTGCGCACCACTTGACCATTCAGGTGACAACATGTGTAGAGATCAACATTCCCGTCAGTGCTTCTCTGCACGCTCTTGCTCGGTCTGCTTCCTCGGACGAGAGAGGGGGTGATCTGAGCAATCGTGTCTGTCGAGGCAAGGAAGGGCCTGGGCGCGGAAAACTTTCCGCCAAGCGCAATAGAGGCGCTTGGCCGAGAACTCACTCCCGTGCTCGCCCAGGATCCTGAGAGCTGGTTGCGCAGCGAGTACGGAGTTGAGTCGCTTGCCGACGCGGTACGGCGCCTTGTTCCCGAGGCTGAGGTCACCGTGGTTGCCGGGACCGGTCTACTTGACGACCTGCCGAGTGACATCCCAGCGGCGGTCGAGGCGGCCCGAGCCGCAGATGTGGTCATCCTCGCGCTTGGCGGTCGTTCAGGATCGTTCCAGAAGGGGATCACGGAAGGAGAGGGGAGCGACACTGCTGACATCGAGTTGCCCAATTGCCAGGTGGAACTGGTGAAGGCCGTTGCCGAGACCGGTACCCCTGCGGTTGGCGTGGTCTACACTGGCAGGCCGATGGCCGTGACCAAGATCGTCGATTCCCTTCCCGCTCTGCTGTGGGGGTACTACGGTGGCCAGGCGGCAGGTGCAGCCATGGCGGACGTCCTCTTCGGCGAGGCCACCCCAGGCGGCAAGCTCCCCTACAGCATCCCACGACACTCAGGCCAGATACTAGTTTACTACGCTGCGAAGAACGGCAGCGGATATCGCCGCACTTCCCTGGAAGCCCAGCCCGGATACCTCGACATGCCGGCCACGCCACTGTTCGCCTTCGGTCGAGGGCTCAGCTATACAAGCTTCGAAAACTCCGACTTGACTATCGGCGCCGAGCAGATCCCCATCGACGGCTCGGTCACCATCTCGGTCCGCGTCACCAACACCGGCGAACGCGCTGGAGACGAAGTCGTGCAACTCTACTTCCATGATCGCGCCACCGGCGTGACCCGTCCCTACCAGGAGTTGGTCGGCTTCAAGCGCGTTCACCTTGAACTGTCTGCCTCGACGGTCGTCGAGTTTGAGGTACAGATGAGCCAACTCGGCTACGTCGGCGTCTCCGGCAGCTTCATTCTCGAACCTGGACCAATCGAAGTCTGGGTAGGCGCCGCCTCTGATGACAGCCGCGCTCGAGGCCGCTTCGAAGTCGTCGGCGACACCATCGACCTGCACGGACGTCGCTCTTACCTCTCAACCGCTGTCGAAAGGCCGTAAGAGCAGGTGGGGCCGCGGGGAAAAGCGGCCCCACCCTCACTACAAAATAGGAGAAAAGAAAGAAAATGTCTGTACAAACACTTTCTACCGATGATGGGTTCGCCTATCGCGACCTGAATAAGAACGGGTGCCTGGACCCCTATATGAGGACCCACGTCGGCCGATCGAGGAGCGCGTAGAAGACCTGCTCTTGCAGATGACGCTGGAAGAGAAAGCCGGTCTCCTGTTCCACACGATAATCGGAATGAATCCCGATGGGACGCTCAACGAGGGTGGCGGCCTCTTCCCGATAGAACCGACAACGGAGATGGTGCGCCGGAAGTTGATCAACCATTTCAACGTTCTGGTTGTTGCCCCTCCCCGGCAGATGGCGGAGTGGTACAACCGGCTCCAGTCGCTGGCCGAGGAAACTCGCCTGGGCATCCCGGTGACGATTTCCAGCGACCCACGTCACCATTTTAGCGAGAATCCGGCGACCAGCTTTATGGCCGGGGCGTTTTCGCAGTGGCCCGAGCCGCCAGGCCTCTCTGCCATCAACGATCCTGCGCTGGTGGAGGAGTTCGGCGATATGGCGCGCCAGGAATACACCGCAGTCGGGATCCGCGTGGCTCTTCACCCGCAGGTCGACCTGGCAACGGAGCCCCGCTGGCCTCGCATTAACGGCACATTTGGCGAAGACGCCGAACGCATAGGCAAGATGGGCGCCGCCTATATTCGCGGCTTCCAGGGTGAGCACATTGGCCCGCAGAGTGTCTCCTGCATGGTCAAGCACTTTCCTGGCGGGGGTCCTCAGAAAGATGGCGACGACCCGCACTTCGAGTGGGGACGCGAGCAAGTCTATCCAGGTAACAACTTTGACTACCATCTGCGCCCCTTTGAAGACGCCTTTGCGGCAGGCGTGTCTCAGGTCATGCCCTACTACGGCATGCCAGTAGGTTTGCCGATGGAAGAGGTTGGCTTCAGCTTCAACAAAGAGGTCATCACTGGCCTGCTGCGCGAGAAATACGGCTTTGATGGCATTGTGTGTACCGACTGGGGGCTGCTCTCAGACGCGGAAATCATGGGCGAGGTCTCGCCAGCGCGCAGCTGGGGCGTGGAGCACCTGAGCATCCCGGAGAAGGCGAAAAAGATCCTTGACGCGGGCGTGGACCAGTTCGGCGGCGAATCCTGCACTGACGTGATCATCGAACTGGTCAAGAGTGGGCAGATCCCGGAAAGCAGGCTCGATATTTCGGTGCGCCGTCTGCTGCGCGAGAAATTCCGGTTGGGTCTGTTCGACCAGCCATTTCTTGACCTAGATGCCGCGGAGCGGATAGTTGGCAACGAGCGCTTCCGAGCAGCCGGAGAGTTGGCCCAGCGCAAGTCGTTTGTGCTGCTGAAAAACGCCCCGAGCGCCCATCACGCCAAAGGGGCCGAAGGGGCAAACGGGCAGACGCTGCCTCTGAGTGGCAGGCCAAAGCTGTACGTTGAGGATGTGGCGCCCGAGGTTGCCCGCGCCTATGGAGAGGTAGTCGCCACGCCCGCCGAGGCAGATCTGGCCATCCTGCGCCTTCAAACGCCGTTCCAGCCGCCCAAGGCCCCGCCGTTCGCGCTTGCCGGCATGTTCCATTGGGGCGACCTGGACTTTAAGGGAGAGGAACTGGCGCGCATTCTGGGCGTGTTGCATCAGGTCCCTACCATCGTTGACATCTACCTGGATCGACCGGCGGTGATACCCGAGATCGCGGAAAGGAGCGCCGCACTGCTGGCCAACTTCGGGGCCAGCGATGCCGCCCTACTCGATGTCGTGTTTGGTCGCGTTGCTCCAGAGGGGACGCTGCCGTTTGAGCTGCCCTCCTCCATGGAAGCGGTGCGCAAGCAGAAAGAAGATGTGCCCTACGACTCGGAGAATCCGCTCTTTCCCTTCGGGTATGGGTTACACTATTAGCGGGCGTACGAGAAAGGGACTGACGTTCTCGGTCCCTTTCTTCCTTATTGCTGACCTGATTGAGGGCTGGCTCCATGCGCGTGCGGCATAGCCTCCTTCTTTGGGAAGCTGGGAGCCTCGGCACGTTTCGTCACTCTACGAAAGTAGGGGAAGATCACAGGCACGCATGCCTGATCGACAGAAAGGAAGGAAGTCATGAGGGTGATCACCATCTCCCGTCAGTATGGCAGCGGCGGCGGTGAGATCGGTGCTCGTCTCGCCGCACGGTTGAACTGGCGGTTGATTGACCATGAACTGGTGGCACAGGTCGCCCATGAATTGGGGATCACAGAGCGAACAGCCCAGGAACGCGATGAGTACACCGAAGGCTTCATCGCACGACTCTTGAGCCGAATGCCTGTGTACCCGCTGACACCAGCGATAGGGTCTGCTGCCGAGTTGACCCCCTATCAGCAGACTGACGAGCACCGGTATCAAGAGATCCTGCGTCATGTGGTGGAGACGGCAGCAGACAGCGGGCAGGTGGTGATGACCGGACGGGCATCGCAGGTCATCCTGGCCGGGCGGCGCGACGTCCTGCATGTGCGCATCGTGGCTCCACTCCAAGCGCGTATCGCCTACGTCGCTGTGCGGGAAGGTTTGGATGAAGCCGGCGCACAGGCCCGAGTCCAACTCAAAGACCGCGACCGCTCACGCTACTTACAGACGGTGCATCACCACCAGGTGGACGATCCCATGCTCTACGATCTGGTCATCAATACGGGGGTTCTCTCGTTGGACAAGGCCGTCGAGCTGATCGGCCAGGCACTAGAAGGCAAAGCCGAAGCGCTCTCTCTGCCAGCAGAGCAGGTGGGACCGGCACGAGGCTTGGCTCGCTATGCAGGCCGACCCGGTGACATCCGCCCACCAGCACACCGGACTGATACGTCCCCCTCCTCCTCATGAAGGATCTGTCACGTTTCCTAAGACGCTCGCTCATTCGTAGTAGTATTCGAGAGCATGGCTCACGTGCTCTGTTCAGGGCGTGAGCCGTATGTTTCCCTCACATGTAAAAGAGGGAGGAGTTACACAAAGGAGGTTTCTATGCGCTTTGAGAATCAAGTTGCAGTTGTCACCGGTGCTGCCTCTGGGATCGGTCGTGCGCTCGTCCAGCAGTTGGTGGCAGAAGGTGCCGCTGTTGTGGCGGTCGATATCGGTGAAGAAGCTCTTCACCAGGTGGTCACCGCATTGCAATCACAGGGCGGCAAGGCAACAGGATGTATTGCGAACATCTCTGCTGATGACGATGTCAAACGAATGCTCGAGACGGCCACCTCGACGTACGGACGCCTGGATATTCTCTGCAATAATGCAGGCATTATGGACCTGATGACGCCTGCCGCGGATGTGCCGTTGGCCTTGTGGGATCGTGTCCTGGCCGTGAACCTGACCGGACCGTTTCTGGCCTGCCGCCGGGCGATTCCGCTGATGCTGCAACAGGGAGGGGGAAGCATTGTCAACACGGCCTCGGAGGCGGGTCTGCGTGGTGGAGCCGCTGGCACCCCGTATACGGTCTCCAAGCACGGCGTCGTGGGTTTGACGAAGAGTATCGCCTTTCACTATGGGGACCAGGGCATTCGGTGTAATGCCGTCTGTCCGGGCTCGGTCGAAACGGCGATCGGGCTCGGAGGTGGATCGCCGCACCAAGCAGGGCTCGCGAAAGTGACGCCACTGCTACAGCATACGCCTGCCGCACGTATAGCTAGGCCGGAGCACATCGCCTCCGTGATTGCCTTCCTGGCCTCCAACGAGGCCAGCAATGTGAATGGAGCGATCCTGCCCGCTGACTATGGCTGGTCGGCTGTGTAAGAGAAGTAGGGGTCAGCACATCCACCCCTGCTTTTTGTACGCTAAGCTGGTAAATTGGCTCTACAAGCCAATTGGCCCTTCGCACTCAAACATTTCGAGGATCTTATCCTCCCAATCCCCTTATGAAGGCTCACGAGGGCAGCAGTGAACCCCTTGTTTTGCTTAACGTACA
>WNFX01014400.1_pt1 | contig 12335 bp, 7 predicted proteins | sample 5400111 | NCBI WGS metagenome assembly WNFX01 (sample SAMN13153363, study PRJNA577476) | soil metagenome | isolation source: 40 cm soil or saprolite under grassland replicate 1 | place: USA:California | collected 2016-06-15
CGGGCTTCGGCCAGGCCCTCGCAGGACCGGCACGGCTCGCCCGCCAGAGTCAACCTCGCCGCCCTGGGCTGATACCGCCATGCGCCTCATATGTGCCGCGTCGTTGGAGTGATCGACCACGGCCGCCGCCTTCGCGCGAGGCTGCGGTGGCCCGCTGAGCTTCAGCGAAGGCGGGGTATCCCATACGTCATCGTCGGGAGGTGAGTCGTGCGAGGGCGTTCGTGTTGTCTGGGCATCTTCGTGGCTATTCTCATGGCTCTGCCGACCGTCAGCCGCGCAACAGCCACGGCCGGGCGTCGTTCAGGTGGCGGTCGAGGACGAGCGGAATCCATTTGGACGCGCCTGTGGGATAGTGCGACACGGTGAGCGTGATACCGAACCCGTTCGCGACCTGAGCTTGGAGTTCAGTTTTCCAGGCGCAGCGCCGGCAGCCATCTCCTTCGGCGCCATCCAGATCGAGATCGGGGTGGCGAGGCGCTACGGACGGCCGGAATCGTCGTAGCGCCACCTCCTCAGTCGACACTCCATTCTTGTTGCTGTTCAAATGCCTGCGAATTCCTCCGTTTGAGAGCTTGAGATCACCGTTTCGCAAGTGACGCATCTGTCTTTTCTGTCTTATTTTCGGCAACTCCTTTCTCGACAACGTCAGCGCAGATGAGCTAAGCTACCTGAACAATAATAATGAAAGCCGATATCGACAAAATGTAACTCAACGGTCGGGCAGACCCGGCTCGCCGAACCGTCGCTTCGGTATCGCAACCGGTCTGGAGCCCTTGTGGCCGCCACGTTCAATCGCAACCGGTAAGGCGGAGGATGACATGTTGAAAGCGGATCCCATGAACACGAGATACGTGTGCGTGGCCTTGCTCGGGATCGTCGTCGCACGTGGTGCCGTGACGGCCGGCTTTGGACCGCTACATCCCTCGGAACGCGTGGTTCCCCCGTCCGCTGCCGGCATGGGCATGCAGGGCGGCCTTTCATCACAGTGGTTCGATCGCACGCCCTCGGGGAAACAATCCCGAACCCCGAAAGGCGTCGAGGACTGCGCGATGATGTACGACCCGCTTCAGCATCGGATCCTCCTGTTCGGGGGCAAGACGGACGCGGGGCGCCTCGTCGACGGGCTGTGGGCGTTCGACCTGGCCAAGTCCGTGTGGCAGGAAGTCGCGGTGCTAGACCCAAAACCTCCGGCCGTCGAGGATCACTCGGCCCTCTACGATCCGATTGGCCAGCGGATGATCATCTACGGCGGGATCGGCGGGTTCAGTGGATCAACCACGAACAACCTGTGGTCGTTCGATCTGAAAACACAGCGTTGGCGGAACATGAAGGGTGCGGACGTCCCGAGGCGAGAACTGCACTCAGCCGTCTTCGACGAGCGCGGCAAACGGATGGTCGTGTTTGGCGGTGCCGACAGGACCCACCTTGATCTCTACGAAGTCTGGGCGCTCGATCTCGATCCCAGTTCGCCAACGTTCGAAAAGTGGCAGAACCTCACGGTCGAAGAGGGACATCCACCGGGCCGGTTGGAACACACGGCCGCGTATGACCCCAAAAAGAATCGGATGGTGATTCACGCGGGCTACGCCAAGGCGCAGAAGCAGATTTTCCAGGACACGTGGGAGTACGTGTTCGACCAAGCGCGTGACAAGCCCGGACGCTGGAGGCGGATCGACACGGGGAACACGGGTCCCACAGCGCGCCGGAAGGCCCTCAGCGTCTACGACGCCTCGAGAAACTGGCTCGTGATCGAGGGCGGCGAGCGGGAGAAGCTTGCCAAGAGGCCCGTGATGATGGCCGATGCATGGGCGTTCGAGCTCACCGCGGATGTGTGGCTGGATATCACACCGAACAACCAGGGCCCGGCACCGCGGATTGGTCACCGGGGCATCTACGATTCTGACAGTCAGAGTGTGGTTCTGTACGGCGGCGTGACAGAAGACAAATTCCTCGTTCCTCACGATGTCTGGGAGCTACGTATTCAGGCCGCCAAATGAAGCGACCGTTGACGTCTTTCGACTTCGGAGTGGAGGAATGTATGCACAGGCTATCTCGATACGTGACTGCTGTAACGGCTGTGTTGTGCTTTGTTTCGTCGGCGTCGGCCCAGGGCCCCGCCAACTTGCGGATATCGGTCGAAGACGAAGTCGCAGGCGCGATCAACGGCGTGAAGCTCACGCTCATTCACAAAACGAACGGGGAGAGGCGCGAGGTCACGACCGACAACGCCGGCCGTGCCGCGTTCGAGGCCCTGCCCACCGGCGAGTACGTGCTCAGCGCCGAAGCGCCTGGATTTCAGCGGCTCCAGCGGAACGTGACGGTGGGGGCCAATCCATCACCGCTCAAACTGAAGATGAAGATCGAGGTGACCGAAGATGTGACGGTCAAGGGGGTCCTCCGTGCTCCTGACCGACGCACCGCCTCCGACCAGAACGCCGATACGATCGATATCGACAAAGACCTGATGGCGAACCTGCCCCTGCCGTTGGACCAGGTGCAGCTCATGTCCTTCATCACTGACTTTCTGCCACCGGTGGCGGGAGGAACCGACCCCACCATCGTCGTCGACGGCATGGAGGTCAACAATCTCGACGTGCCGATCGCCGCGATCAAGCATCTCTTGCTGAAACAGAACCCGTACTCGCCGGAGTACCGGCGGATAGGAAAGGCACGGCTGGAGATCATCACCGACGACGGGTCGCGTGCGCATTTCAATGCGAATGTGGGCATGACATTCACAAACACGGGTCTCACGGCGCGGAATGCGTTAGCTGAGACCAAACCCGACTCGAACAAGGATCTAACCGAGTTGGGCTTCAGCGGCCCGGTTGGTGCCGACCTTGGGCAGTTCCTGGTGAGTGGTCAGCACCTGAACAACAACCAGAACAGTGTGGTGGATGCTGTGACACTGAACGGGCCGTTCAAGGCGACGATACCAACCTACTTGGGTTCGACGATAGCCTTCGGGCGGATCGACCTGAAGTTGAGCGGCGCCGATCGAATGGGCTTCCGCTACGACTACGCTGAGGAGGTGGAGCGCAACTTCGACGCGGGCGGGTTGATTCTACCCGAGCTGGCGGTCGGCAGTCACAAGACCAAGCATCAGTTCCGGTTCTTGTTGAATTCCAAGTTGTCGGCGGCTTCCACAAACGAGCTGAAAGTTCTCGCCCAGAAGGATGGGCTCGTCGCGGGCGCTCCGCCGACTGGTCCCCAGTTCACGGTTGTGGGTGCCTTCGAAGGCGGAGCCAGCCAGACGAACGCCGGGGACCAGGCTAAAACGGTGGACATCTTGGACACCGTGTCCTACACGCGCCGCACCCACGCGGTCCGATTCGGCGGACGTGTGCGAGTCGCACACGTTGACGCGACCGAGGGGTCGAACTTCGGGGGCACCTACGAGTTCGCAAGCCTGGACCTGTTCGCCGCGAAGCAGGCGGACGTGTTCAGCATCAGCCAGGGCACCCCGACATTCTCGTTTACCAGCAATGAAGTCGACCTCTTTGTCCAGGACGAGATCAAGCTCCGACCTGACATGACGTTGATGGCGGGTGCTCGCTATGACGCGACGTCTCAGATTCGCAATCTGAACAATGTCGCGCCGCGCCTGACGGTCGCGTGGGCGCCAGGCCTGCGGAAAACCGTCTACCGGGCGGGCACGGGGATCTTCTACGAGCGCCTTGCGGACCGGTTTCGGCAGAAGGCTTTGGCCGCGGACGGGATTCGGACGCGTGAGCTCATCGTCACGGACCCCTCCTATCCCGACCCGTTTGCGACCAACGACGCTCGCACCGTCCTGCCGAGCATAGTGCGGCTCGATCCGAACCTCACCCTCCCGTACATGTTCATGTCAAGCGTGGCCGTCGAGCGCGAACTGCGGCCGCTGACACTCTTCACGGTCGAATATTCGCACGTGCGCGGTGTCCGGCTCTACCGCTCACTCAATCTCAACGCGCCACAGCCGGGCACTGGCCTGCGCGCCGATCCGAACATCCTGAACGTTGACCAGATGGAATCGAGCGCCTCGATGGACAACAATGCCCTGACCTTCACTTTGAAGAGTAAGGTGACCAAGGTGTCGAGGACCTCCCTCATCTACACGTATTCACACACCAACAACAACACGGGGCTTCCGTTCTCCTTACCCGCCGACAACTTCAATCTAGCGGCCGAATGGGGCCGGGCCGACTTCGATGTTCGACACAAGTTCAGCATGGCGAGCTCACTGACGCTGCCCCGCGAATTCCAGGTTGGGGCCGTCATGGTGCTCGCGTCGGGACCGCCCTACAACATCACCACGGGTGCTGACGACAACGAGGATGGAGAAAGCACTGACCGGCCTCTTGGTGTCACGCGCAACACCGGCCAGAGTCCCGGTTCCGCAAGGCTCGATCTGCGGTTGACGAAGTTTTTTGTGCTGCCCCGGCCGGCCTGGTCCGGCAACGACAAGAATCAGAGTCGGCTGGAGTTCAACGTCGACGCGTTCAACGTGCTCAACACCACGAACCTCGGCCTCCCTATCGGCGTCCTGAGTTCGCCGTTGTTCGGGCGGTCGAACTTCGCTAACCCAGCGAGGACGGTTCAGGCGTCGGTCAAGTACCGCTTCTAACTCGGCGACGCGATCGGTTGAATGAAACCTGCCTGCTGGCAGGCGAGGTCATGGTGTCTGATGCGGCAACGGTCGGCTTCCGTCGAGGTCGCGGCGTGAACAAAAGCCCGGATTCCCTATCCGCCTTCGACCCGAAGTTGGCAGCGCTGCCATTGGCATTCGATCTAGAGGCGGTGACACGACTGTTTCAATCACGCTGGATCAACCAGGGAGCCCTCCAGGTTTCCCGCGTGCGCTCGGCCCAATATAAGCCGTCGGCGTGTGGCGTCATCACCTACGACCTGCTGATCGAGCAACCGGGTGCTCCGCCACGCCCGACAATCGGGGTCGTAGAGGTCGGCCCCACAGGACTCAAGGCTCGGTTGTTCGACGACGATCCGGAAATACCATGGCTTGCGGTCGCGACCGACGCCGAAGCCATGCGCGCGCGTTTTGCCACCGTGCTCGGTCGTCCACCTGAAGCCTGCGCCGTGACGCCTATCCGCTACAAGCCCGGCTCACGCGTGGTGCTCCGCTACGATCTGCACACGTCATCGGGCCAGCGGACCGTATTCGCAAAAGTCCTCGCGCAAGATGATGGTCAGCTGACGGCAACCCTGGCCACACTGTTCCAGGCGAGCCAGGCTGCGCCGGCGATGCCTCGCATCCTTCCGCCGCTCGCTCACTTCCCTGAGCTGCACATGGTGGTTCAACCGGAGGTTCTCGATGGCGTTGAGCTGCACGCTCGCGTCTTTGATCCTGCAGTGGATAGCGCATGGCGCGAGCAGTGGATGCGCCAGGTAGGGGCGAGTTTGGCGGGACTGCATGCGTCTGTAGGGGCACTTGGACCGCAGCGCAGGCTCGAGGACGACCTGTGCGAGCTGCAGGAATACCTGAAAGCGGTGGCAAGGATTTCGCCGGAGCTCACCGCGGGCTTCGAGGGCACGATTGTCGATATTGCGGCGCTGGCGGCGAACCGAGCGGAGCCGGCACCGGTGGCGAGCCACGGCGCGTTCCGGACCGACCAACTCATGATCGCGGCGCGGGTTCCTCGAAGGCTACTCGGCGGCGCGTTCAACGCTCGATCGCGATTGGCTCGCGTGCTACGAGGCTGCCGCGATGCTCAAGATATGCGGCCGTCGCTTCCGCGGCTTGACGTTCGACGAGTGGCACCTGGTGCCGCACCTGCTTGACTCGGCGCGGGCGCTCGTCGGAGCGGCCGCCTCGCCCCGCAACCGACTCTCGATTTCCGACACGCTCCTCCCCTCGCTCCAGGTCGCGCTTGATGTCGAGGCGATGACTGACACACTCGAATCGCTGGTGTCTGGGCAGTCCCGCACCGCTGCGTCTGTCAGAGGCGCCAAATTGCTGGCGCATTCTCCCGGCAAACGCGCAGTGATCCGGTATCAAGTTGCAGGCGGCGGTGCCGTGATCGGTAAGTTGTACGCTGACGCCCGCCAAGCGGCGCGGGTGTACAGCAACATGTCATGGCTTCGGGGCGTCGTCTTTGCTGACAGCGCCCGGTGTGGTGTGCCACAACCGCTCGCGCACAGCCAAGAGCTGAGCATGGTCTTCTATCTCCAGGTCGACGGACAATTCCTCGACGAAGTACTGGTGAGCGATCGCGCCAAGCCCTCGATGGACCTTGCTGGTGAGTGGCTTGCCGCTCTCCACTCGCATCGTGTCTCAATCGAAGAGCCACTCCAACGTTCAACGGCGTTGGACATCCAAGATTGTCGTGATCTGATCAACAAGAGCTCTCGAGGCCACACTGAGGTCGTGAGCCAACTCGCCGGGTACCTGGAGAACGGCGCAGACGCACTTTGCCTCGAGACGAAGGTCCCGATCCATAGGGATTTCCATTACCGCCATATCATCGTCGACGACGGATTGACAGTGATTGACTTCGACGAGATGCGCTTGGGAGATCCCAATTACGACCTGGCTCACTTTTGCGCGAACCTGGATCTTCTCGCTTACCGGGAACACAAGTCTCTCGCGGCGCTTCAGGACCGATTCCTGAATACCTACGCCTCTCATACCGACTGGGTGCGCGATGAGCGGTTTGTTTACTTTTATGTGTACACCTGTCTGAAGATCGCGAAACAGCTGTGCACGATGCGCGGTCCCTCCCCTCGTCCTGAGGGCGCGGAGCAAAGACGCCAGGTACAGATGATCCTTGGAAAAGGGCTGGCGGCGATGGAGGGCTACCATGCTTGAAAAAGGCCCGCAGCCACAGATCTATGTCTTGCGATGTTACCAGCGACTCCCTCTGATGTTCATCCTGAGTATCGCGGGTCGCCCTGGGCGCATCACGTCTCTGCAGTTCTGCTTCATCCCATTGCTCATGGTCGTGTCCCTGAGTACCTGCTCATGGCGCCTCAATCCGACGAGCCTGGGCACAACCGTGGTTGCCGTACCCGGTGGAGAGGGAGGAATTGAATTTGGCGATATGCAGTACGACGCCAGCCTGGGCAAAGTACTTGTTCCAGCCGGCGGCGCTGCCACACTCGATCTGATTGACCCCGACACCCTGGAGATCAAGGGCATCGCTGTATCGAGTACAGGCCGGCAGGATCTGCCGGGGGCTCACGGCGAGGGGACGACCTCGGTGACTGCGGCCCATGGGTTCCTGTATGCCACGGACCGCACCACGCTGCAAGTTCATGTGATAGACCCCCGGTTGGCGACCATCGTCGGCGCCGCAGCCGTCACCAGCACGCCCGACTATGTTCGCTATGTCGCGCGGACCAATGAATTATGGGTGACCGAGAAGAGCCTCGAGCAAATCGAAGTATTCAAGCTCACTTCTGGCGAAACACCGGTACCGGTGCGGGACGGACTGATCTCAGTTCCCAACGGACCCGAGTCCCTCTTGATAGACGAGGCGAGCGGGCACGCGTACACGAATGAACCCAAGGTTGGAGTGACGGCGGTCATTGACGTCGCGACCCGCTCGATCGTGGCGCAATGGGGTAACGGCTGTAGCGCAGCGCGCGGTATGGCCATGGACAAGGAGCGAGGGTATTTGTTCATCGCCTGCAATGAGGGGAAGCTCGTGATGCTTGATGCCAGAAAGGATGGGCGTCATATCGCGAGCGAGAACTTCGGCGGAGGCATTGACGCCGTTGGCTATAATCCACGGCTCGCACACGTGTACCTGCCGAGCGGGAAGAGCGGGCTCCTCGCGATCTTCGCCGTCACGCCAACGCCGAGCACGCCAACGCCGGGCGCGATTTCAGCGCCCGAGCCAACTCCATCGCCGACCGTCACAGACAGGCTGGTCCGCCTGGGAACCGCCGACACCGCCGCGCACGCCCGCTGCGTGACCGATGACGATCGCGGCAACATCTGGGTATGCGATCCTGACAATGGCCGTGTCTTCCTGATTAAGGATACGTTCCCACCGGATAAGCCGTGAGGAAAGGCGCTTTGGTGACTGGGTGATGACTAGCGGCGTGCGCTCACAGCGCCCGGCCACGCGCATGGAAGAGAACGCGTGGTCGGAGCGGATCAATCTTCGCCGCGTGGTGCGGCTATTGGCGCGCTTCACCGGCAATGAGAAACGTGTGTTTGCACTAGCGAGTCTCATGCTGATTATCGAAGCGGCGACGGCTGTCCTGATCCCATTGGTCGTGGCTTACGTGATCAACTACATGACTGCCCGCCTTGCCCAACTGGACGGGAAGGCGATCGCGCCGCTCTTGACGCCGTTGAATTGGCTGGGACTGCCCTCCCTCCTGGACAAGGACGTTGAAACCATCTCGGCAGTCACGCTCGGCATCGTATTGCTGACCATGGTCAACAGCGCCGCGGACTCATTTGCCGAAATCTATCTCGCTCAAGGCGGACGACTACTCGGCTTCAACCTGCGCGTCGGACTCTATTCTCACCTCCAACGACTGTCGCTCACCTTCTACGCTCAACAGCGCACAGGCGATCTGCTGACCCGCCTGACGAGCGACGTCGCGGCCCTGGAGAATTTCGTGATCGCCTCGCTGTCGGATTTTGCCGGGAGCCTGCTCCTCGTCGGCTTCATCTTGACCGCCATGATGATCAATGCCTGGCAGGTCGCCGTCGTCACTGCGGTGGTCATCCCTCTCATCGCATTCGTCTCTGACTACTTCACGCAGCGCATCAAGTCCGCGTCGATGCAGCTGCGGGCGCGCGAGGGCGAGCTTGCCTCGACCGCCCAGGAAATGCTGACCTCGATTCGCGTCGTCCAGACTTTCGGTCGCGGCCTCGCTGATCAGAAGCGTTTTGCGGAGCAGAACGAGAAAGCGGTGAAGGCGGCGCTTGAAGCGGCGGGTCATCAGGCCCGGTTCAGTTGGGTCGTCAGCGTCATCCAGGCGGTCGGCACCGGGGCGATTATCTGGCTTGGCGTCTGGCTGATATTCCGGTCCCCTGTCGCCCTCGGCGTTGGCTTGCTGGTGGCCTTTATCAAGTACATGCAGGACATGTTCAAGCCGACCCGCCGCATCATCAAAGAATGGAACACCATCGGCAAGATCTACGCGAGCGTGGAGCGTGTGGGCGAGGTGCTCGATCGCAAGCCGACCGTTCAAGATGAGCCGGACGCGATTCTAGCGCCGCCGCTGAAGGGCCATGTGGAATTTCGGAACGTGAGCTTCACCTACGATCTTGAAACAGAGGGGATTGCCAAGGCTGCCAGCGCGAATGATTCACCCCGACTGGCGCTCAAGAATGTGAGTTTCGATGTCGCGCCCGGCGAAGTGCTCGCGCTGGTGGGTCATACTGGCGCAGGCAAGAGCACCATCGCGCAACTTCTGCCGCGCTTGTACGATCCCAGCTCGGGCGAGGTAGTGATCGACGGGCACAATGTTCGCGCGTTCACTCTCGATTCGTTGCGCGCGCAGATCGGCATGGTGCTTCAAGAGACCATCCTGTTCAGCGGCACCGTGGCAGAGAATATCGCCTACGGTCGCAGCAACGCGACGCGCGAGGAACTGCTCGCCGCGGCGGTTCAGGCGAACGCGCGGGAGTTCATCGAAAGGCTGCCCGACGGCTATGACACACGCCTCGGGGAGCGCGGCGCCAATCTCTCGGGTGGTCAGCGCCAGCGACTCGCCATTGCCCGCGCGTTCGTTCGCAATACGCCCATCTTGATCCTTGACGAGCCCACGACAGGGCTGGATGCCGATTCCGTCAATCTGGTGCTGCTTGCGCTGCGCGCCCTCATGCGGGACAAGACCACAATCATCATTTCGCACGACCTGAACCTCGTGCGAGACGCCGACAAGATCGTCGTGCTCAAGGACGGCGCGATTGAGGAGGTCGGCACACACGCATCGCTGCTCGCGGCGGGCGGACTCTACGCCAACCTGTACCTCAAGCAGTTCAGCGCGAAGCAACGCGAAATCGAGCCCACCCTGCCGGAAGAAGGCACCGTCTTCACCGTCGAAGGGAACCGATGTGATCCGCTCCACAGTCCAGTACTTCAGCGCGAACTGCCAGGGCTGACGACCGCGTTCGATGCCGAGGCGATGCGGGAGCACGTACAGAACGCGCTCTTTGGCCCGCATTCTCCTTGCACGATTGAGCGCTGCACTCCTGGCAAAGCCACCTACTTGAATGGAGACGGCTGCAGCTTGCGTTACGCGCTTGAGGTGAGGAACAACGCGAGTGGGCAGGTTCTCGAGCTGTTGCTGAACGCGCGCGTCTTTGCAGATCTGGGGATCTGTCAGTCCTACCTGCGCGAGCGTTTGATGCCACTCGCAGCATTGATGCGCGGCCGCGAAGAAATCGCGCTGCTCACGTCGCCCATCGCGCTGATCGAACCGCTGACGATGGTCGTGTCTGTCTTTCCGATTGACGGCGAACTCCCAACGCTCGTCGGCGCAACCGACCGCCGACGCATGCTGCAAGTGTTCGGAACGATGCTTCCCAGCGCCCTTGGTGGTGGTCTCACCGTCGAAGACTGTCAGCCAGAGCTCGCGTTCTACGGACGCCAACACCGCTGCGTGCTGCGCTACCAGATTCAGACCAGGCGAGCGGATGCGACGACGACGGAGTCCCACATCGTCTTTGGTAAGATCGCGCGCGACGATTGCGGCGCGAACACCGTCCCCATAGTCGCCGCACTTCGCGAGCGGGTGCTGCATGGCAGCAACGGTGACCGGTTCAATGTCCCGTATGCCTTCGGCTACTGCACGGACCTGAACCTCTTGGTATTGGAGTCGCTGCCCGGGCAGCCGCAAGTGGCGCGTTTGCTCAAGAGGCGGCTAGGCGACGAGACGCTACCGCCTGGGACTCTGGCGTTGGAGGAATCCATCGAGGCTTGCGCCCGTATCGCAGCGGCGCTGCACGACTCTGGAATCCGGCTCGGAGCTCCGCGTCGTCTCGACGATGAGATCGCATCGTTACGCACGGGCATCTGTGCCCTTCAGCGAGTCTCACCGGAGCTCGGCGCGCAGTTGCAATCGTCGCTTGACCGGATTACGACGGGCGGGAGCGCGTCGGATGCACTGCCGTTGTGTTTCAGCCATGGGGATTTCACGTACACGCAGCTGATCTTCAACGGCAAGGAAGGTGGGCTGGTGGACTTCGATACCGTCTGCCAGGCGGAACCGATCTTGGACCTGGGACAGTTTCTGGCCTACCAGCGGCTTGCGATCCGGAAAGATCAAAATCCAGCGTCGCCCATGCCCGCGGCAGTGGCCGAGCAGCTATGTGCCCGATTTCTTGATTCTTACGTCGCGGCATTACATGCTGGTCAGGTCGACGAAGCGAAGCTACGAGCGCGCGTGCCGCTGTATGAAGCCATCAGTCTGGTGCGCCTGGCGCTGCACAGTTGGCAAAAGCTCAAGGTCAGCCGGTTGAATCACGTGCTCACTCTGCTGGAGGAGCGGCTGTCGTGTCTGGCGTAGGGAGTTTTCGCATCGGCCAGGCGCCGCTGAACCCGGGCATCAGTGGATGCGTCGACGGCTCGGCGCCATGAAACGTGGAATGAAGATAGCGGAGGTGCTATCGGGACGCGCCGGATTGGAGGGCGTTCGCTGGTTGCTGCTTGGCAAGCGGGTGCGAACAGTCTTGCGTCGTGAATTGGATGCGTTGCTGGACGGCGCCGACCTGCTGGGACCTTGTCACTTGCGGCGCGCCAAGTTCAAGCCTGGTCGAAAATTCACTGCTTACTATGACGTACGCGTACGCCCCGTGCGAGATTGCGGGAACCCTGTCCGTCCGATCGCGGTGACATGGACGCCAGAGGCCAGCGCCGGCTGGTTGGACTCGCAGCCTGTGCTCGAGATGCAGACCGAGGCACGGCGCCGCGGGCAGATGAGTCCATTCCACCACCTCGTCGCGAATGTGCCGCCGGACCGGATGAGCATTCAGATCTCACCACTCGATACGCGCTTTCCGCAGCTCGTCCGGATGTCCGACCCTCGGCATGTGCGAAGCATCCTTCCACGCGTGCCGTCTCGATCGACCGCGGCGTCGTACGCCATCACGCCTATTCGCTATCGTCCCGGACAACGTCACGTGTTGCGGTACGACGCACCGAATCCGCTCGCGCGAACTGACAACGGCAGCACCTTTTTTGCCAAGCTCTATGCAGAGGCGAATAGCGCGGCGCGATCCTTCCGGGTCGCCTCGCGGGTTGCCGATTGGCTCGACGAGCACGGTGACGGTGTCGCCTCCTATCGGCCTCTGGTCTACAGTGCGGCGGATGCGGCGGTGCTCTACCCTGAAGTCGTCGGCGCGCCGCTCTCTCGGCACTTCCGTGGCCCCC
>WNFX01005399.1_pt1 | contig 12333 bp, 11 predicted proteins | sample 5400111 | NCBI WGS metagenome assembly WNFX01 (sample SAMN13153363, study PRJNA577476) | soil metagenome | isolation source: 40 cm soil or saprolite under grassland replicate 1 | place: USA:California | collected 2016-06-15
GAGCACTTCGCCCCAGGACCGGACCTTTGAGGATCCAACCGGGAAAACCAACAGCTTCACCGGCCAAAGCCGTCTTTGGGTGTTGGACGGAATCCTGAAATGGGCGCCGAACTACAACCCGACCTACACCAACTTCAAGCTGCAGGGGGAATACTTCCGGCGCAAGGAGGATGGTGATCTCACCTCCGGTACTGCGGCGCAGACGGGCGGGTTCGCATCCGTGCAGTCGGGCTGGTATCTCCAAGGCGTCTATCAGTTCGTTCCGATGTGGCGGGTCGGCTATCGCTATGACAGGCTGAATTCAGGAAGCACCAGCTTTTCGGCTCCGCTCAACGCGGCCGATTTTCCGATCCTCGCCGCGTACAACCCGACGCGGCACACGGTGATGGCCGATTGGAGCCCGAGCGAGTTCAGCCGCGTACGGCTGCAGTTTGCGAGTGACAAGTCGCGCTCCGACGTGACCGACAAGCAGGTCTTCCTCCAGTACATCGTGAGTCTGGGCGCGCACGGCGCCCACAAATTCTAGGGCGGTGAACATGAAGGCGATCATAAAGATTCTTTCTGCATTGAGCCTGGCTATCTTCGCGGTGCCGTCAATTGCCGCGCTCAACATCTTTGCCTGTGAACAGGAATGGGCAGCCCTTGCGCAGGAGCTCGCGGGCGACAAGGCATCGATCTATTCGGCCACCACCGCATTGCAGGACGTGCACAAGGTGGAGGCACGCCCCAGCCTGATTGCGCGCGTGCGTTCCGCGGACCTGCTGATCTGCTCCGGGTCCGAGCTCGAAGTGGGCTGGCTCCCTCTGTTGCTGACTCAGTCGGGCAACGCGAAGATCCAGCCCGGTTCGGAGGGATACTTCGAGGCCTCGCAATTCGTGCCCAAACTCGAGATTCCCAAGGTTGTCGACCGCGCACTCGGGGACGTCCATCCGTCCGGCAATCCGCACGTTCACCTGGATCCGCGCAATATCCCGAGGGTTGCCGAAGTGCTCACGGAACGGTTCGTTCAGCTTGATCCTGCAAACGCCGACACATACAAAGCGCGTGGAATTTCGTTTCGTGAGCGTTGGCGAGCGGCGCTATCGCGCTGGGAACAGCAGGCCACTCGGCTCAAGGGGGTTCCGGTCGTCGTGTACCATAAAGACATGTCGTATTTCATCAACTGGTCGGGAATGCGCGAAGCGGGAAGCCTCGAACCCAAGCCCGGCCTGCCGCCGACGCCTGCGCATCTCGCCGAGTTGGTGGAACGCATGAAGCGCGAGCCCGCGAAAATCGTCGTCTACTCGGCGTATAACAGCCCGAGAGCGGCGGAATTTCTTTCGGAACGCACGAAAATCCCCTCGGTGATGCTGCCCTTCACGGTCGGCGGAACGGACAGGGCGAAGGATCTGTTCGGCTTGTTCGACGATACGATCGGCCGGTTGCTCGCGACCGTGAAATGAGTCTCGACGCGGCAAGCTTCGGCATTCTGTGGCCCGCGTTCATCGCGGGCCTGCTCGTGACGGCGACCCATGTTCCGCTCGGGATGCAGGTGCTCGCGCGCGGAATCGTTTTTGTCGATCTCGCCGTGGCGCAAATCGCGGGAGTCGGTGTGATACTCGCAGATTACCTGGGCTGGGAACCCACGGGCGCCGCGGTGCAGATCGCCGCGCTGTCGGCCGCGCTCGGCTGCGCGATGATGCTGACGTGGACGGAGCGCCGCTGGCCCGAGGTCCAGGAGGCGATTATCGGCGTGGTGTTCGTCCTCGGTTCGAGCATTGCGATCCTGCTGCTGGCCCACAACCCGCGCGGCGGGGAAAACCTCAAGGAACTGCTCATCGGGCAGATTCTCTGGGTCAGCCCTTCTCATTTTCCGATCTACGCGGCGATTTATGCTGTCGTGCTCGCGTTGTGGTTCGGGATGGGGAATCGGTTCGGCCGGATCGGCTTTTATGTGTTGTTCGGCTGCACCGTGACCATATCGGTGCAGCTGGTCGGTCTCTATCTCGTGTTCGCCACGCTGGTTTTGCCTGCGCTATCGACCTACTACACGGGGAGCGGACGCTATCTCAAGGCCTACTCGGTCGGTGTGCTCGGCTACGCGGCCGGCCTGCTTGCGTCGCTGTGGCTCGACCTCCCCTCCGGCGCGATGATCGTATGCGCCATGGTTGCCGCCGGAGTGCTGGTGGCGTTCGCCGGTCGCCGGGCTTCGGCTTCTTGAACGAGAAGAATTCATCGCGAGGTTGCCGCGTTGCACGGCATCGAGCAAAGTGATACAACGAAACGGTCCTTTGCGTCGCCAGGCGGATTCTCCGGGAGGCGGGTAGTTCCTCGTGTTCTTTTCATTATTCGGCAGGAAGAAGACCGAAAGTAAAAAGGCGCGGATCACCCGGCAACCGGAAAAGCCTTCGCCGGAGAAGCCCGCTGCACCCGTCGCGAGTCCGCAGGCGGGCGGGGACTCGCTCGATTTCAGCGCCTACGTCCCTCCGCCCCCATCGGCACCGCTCCCGGCTTCGCCAGCTCCTGCGCCCGCACTGCAACCGATTTCGCGAGAGGTCGATCCTTTCGAGCCCCCTCTGGACGTGGCCGCGCTGGCTTCATCCCTCGCCGGCCGGCCGGGTCCCGCCCCGAGCACCGAAGCGCCGCCGGCCTCCAACGATGTCGCGCCGATCATCGGGGAGACGGCGACCCTGTTTGCGAACGGACGGGTCGAGGAGGCGCTGTCCGCGCTTTCGCGTTCGGTGCGTGACGCGGAGCTCGGGGATTCGGCGCAGCAGGCCTGGCTGATGCTCTTCGACCTGTACCAGCATCTGGGCATGAAGCCGGAGTTCGAGGCGCTCGCTCCGGAATTCGTGGTGAAATTCGAGCGCTCCGCGCCCGCGTGGCTCGAGACCGGCGAGCGTCACGATCCCGGGCTCGACACGGGGGGCATCGCTTACTTCGCGCTCGGCGGCACGCTGACCGGCGCGAGCGCGCCAGAAATGGAAAAACTGCGAAACGCGGCCTCCGCCCAGCAGGCGTTGCGCGTGGAGTGCGATAAATTGGAAGGCATCGACGGCCAGGGCTGCCGGCTGCTTCGCGAAACGCTGCTTGCCCTTCGCGAAGCGGGAAAGGAAGTGCTGCTCACCGGAGAGGGGCGCTTCATCCAGTTTCTGGAGGAGGCCTGCCGGCCAGGGAGGAAAGAAACCGACAGTGCCGTGTGGGCGCTGCTGCTAGACGTCTACCGGATCCTCGACCTCAAGGACCCGTTCGAGGAGACGGCGGTCAACTACGCGGTGACGTTCGAGGTTTCTCCACCTTCCTGGGAGTCCCAGCCGAGGGCCGAGGCAAAGGGTTCCGCGGTCCTCCAGCCGGTCGAGGCCACGGATCAGGCCTTGATGCTCTCCGGGGAGCTGAGCGGGGCGAGTGAAACCCTCGCCGGTCAGTTGCAAGACTGGGCCGGTGCGGACAAGATGCTGGTCATCGACATGTCGCGAGCGACGCGCGTTGATCTTGCCACGGCCGGCGTCATGCTGAACGTGTTCTCGAAGCTCCGGGAGACCGGCACCACGATTCAGGTTCGCGGCGCGAACGAGCTCATCCGTGCCTTGTTCGGGGTCACGGGCTTGAGCAAGGTCGCCCGCATTATTCCGCGCAAATAACTTGATCGACGGCACCCCGACCCCATCTTCGCTGAATCCGTTTATGGAACAATTCCACGGAACCACCATCATGTCGGCCCGTCGCGACGGCAAGGTCGCGTTGGGCGGAGACGGCCAGATCACGCTCGGCCAAGTCGTGGTGAAAGCGAGCGCGCGCAAGGTGCGCCGCCTCTATCACGACCGGATCCTCGCCGGCTTCGCCGGAGGAACGGCCGACGCGTTTACGCTGTTCGAGCGCTTCGAGGCGAAGCTCGAGAAGCACCAGGGAAATCTGCTTCGCTCGGCCGTGGAGCTCGCCAAGGACTGGCGTACCGACCGGATACTGCGGCGCCTTGAGGCGATGCTCGCAGTGGCCGACCGTGAATCCTCGCTGATCATCACCGGGATGGGCGACGTGATCGAGCCGGAGCTGGGATTGATCGCGATCGGCTCGGGAGGCCCTTACGCGCAGTCGGCCGCGCGCGCGCTCCTCGAAAATACCCAGCTCGACGCGGAGACCGTCGTTCGCAAAGCCCTCTCGATCGCCGCCGACCTGTGCATCTACACCAATCAGCAGGTCGTCGTCGAGACGCTGGACTAGAGCGGCAGCGGTCCAGGGCCTCGTACGATCCCTCGACCCCCCGCTCTCGGCTTCCGCCCCCATGTCTTCCATGACTCCCCAGGAAATCGTCCACGAGCTGGACAAGCACATCGTGGGGCAAACTCGCGCGAAGCGCGCCGTGGCAATCGCGCTCAGAAACCGCTGGCGACGCCAGCGGGTGGGCGAGCCCCTGCGGCAGGAGATCACACCCAAAAACATCCTCATGATCGGGCCTACGGGTGTCGGCAAAACCGAGATCGCGCGCCGTCTCGCTCGGCTCGCTGATGCACCTTTCATCAAGGTCGAAGCGACGAAGTTCACCGAGGTCGGCTACGTCGGCCGCGACGTCGATACGATCGTCCGCGACCTCGTCGAAATCTCGATCAAGGACACTCGCGAAGCGGCGACGAAGAAAGTGCGACGCAGAGCCGAGGACTCGGCCGAGGAGCGGGTGCTCGACGTACTGCTCCCTTCGGCCCGCCGGACGGGCGCCTTCGTGGCGGACGGTGCCGAGCCTGTGGCGAACGCCGTCGGCGAGGGAGAATCGGCGACACGGCAGAAGTTCCGCAAGAAACTGCGCGAGGGCGAGCTCGACGACAGAGAGGTCGAAATCGAAGTGGCGGCGCCGCAAGCGCACATGGAGATATTCGCCCCGCCGGGAATGGAGGAGCTCACCCAGCAGATCCAGGGCATGTTTCAGAATCTGGGTGGCGGCAGGAGAAAACTGCGCCGGATGAAGATCCGCGAAGCGATGGGGATACTCACCGACGAGGAAGCGGCCCGCCTTATCAACGAGGAGGACCTGCGTGCCAAGGCGCTCGCCAACGTCGAGGAGAACGGCATCGTGTTTCTGGACGAGATCGACAAGATCGCGAGCCGCGGCGAGACGGTGGGCGCCGACGTTTCGCGACAGGGCGTGCAGCGCGACTTGCTCCCCATCGTGGAGGGCACCACGGTTTCCACCAAGTACGGAATGGTGAAAACCGACCATATACTCTTCATCGCGAGCGGAGCGTTTCATCTTTCCAAACCTTCGGACCTCATTCCCGAGCTGCAGGGGCGCTTCCCTATTCGCGTCGAGCTGGATTCGCTCTCGGTGGAGGATTTCGAGAGAATCCTCACGGCGACCGACGCCTGCCTCACCCGCCAGTACCAGGCGCTGCTCGCCACCGAGGAGGTCGAGGTCTCTTTCGTACCGGACGGGATCCGGCGTCTCGCCGAGATCGCCTGGTCGGTGAATGAAAAGACCGAGAACATCGGCGCGCGGCGCCTGTATACGGTTATGGAGAAGCTGCTGGAGGAGATTTCGTTCGATGCGGGCAACCGCGGCAGGGAGAGCTTCAGGATCGACGCCGCCTTCGTCGATGCGAAACTCAAGGAGCTTGCGCAGAGCGAGGACCTCGCGCGCTACGTGCTGTGACGGTTTGAAGATGCGGACGATGACAAGAGCGCTCCTCGGTCCGCGACCCGTCCCTAGGGCTCGGGCGTTCCGTCTAGCGGGTCTGATCGGTTTCGGTCGACTCCTTGAGACAGCGGGCGCAGTAGCAGCCTGACCCGGGAAGCGGAGCGGACAGGGCGGGGAATCCCTCGCACCAGCAATGCTCGCGACCTGTCCGAGCTCCACATTGGAACGCCTCTCCGCAGCGCACGCACCGGCTGGCTTGCGGCGTCTGCGTCGAGCGGGAGCCCGGCCCAAGGGTGTTTTGATTCATCCGGGCCAATCTAGCCGCTTCGCGCGGGCATCGCAAGCGCGCTTGAAATGGCCGGCACGGTCCCCATATTCAGAACACGTCGGGCCCGTGCCCGGAATGAACAGAAGGAGAGAACCATGGCAAACATTACTCGTTACGACCCGTTTGGCGATCTGGTCGACGACATCTTCAGGGGTTTTGTCGTCGGGCCGGTCGGTTTTGAAGTGGCCAGTCCCGCGCGCCGCATCAAGGTCGATGTGGCGGAGCACAACGGCGAATACAAGGTCGTCGCGGAGCTGCCGGGAGTCAAGAAGGAAGACATCAAGGTCAACATCGACGGGGACCAGGTGTCGATCACTGCCGAGTCGCGCACCGAGCGCGATGAAAAAGACGGCGAACGCGTGCTGCACAGCGAGCGCAGCTTCGGTCGGGTATCGCGCGCTTTCCGGCTGAACCAGGAAATCGACGAAGCCCGCGCCAGCGCCAAGTACTCGGACGGCGTGCTCGAACTCACGCTGCCCAAGAAGGCGACGCCCGCCGCCAAGCAGCTCACGATCCAGTAATACGTAAGAAGCATCAAGAGGAGAGGCGGCCGCTCGGCCGCCTTTTCTTTTTTTCCGCGCACAAAGGTACAATCGGCGCTCAAGATGCGCATGCCGATGAGCAACGCCGCCCAGACTCCGGCCCACAAGGCCAATGTCCTCGCCGAAGCGCTGCCCTACATCAAGCGTTTTCACGGCAAGACCATCGTGGTCAAGTACGGCGGCAACGCAATGACCGAGGAGAAGCTCAAGCGCAGCTTCGCCCACGACGTGGTGCTGCTTAAGCTCGTCGGCATGAATCCGGTGATCGTGCACGGCGGCGGCCCGCAGATCGACGAGCAGCTGGCGCGGATGGGCAAGAAGGGCGAATTCGTCCAGGGTATGCGCGTGACGGACGCCGAGACGATGGACGTGGTCGAGATGGTGCTGGGCGGCCAGGTCAACAAGGAAGTGGTGACGCTCATCAACCAGGCGGGCGGCAAGGCGGTCGGGCTCACGGGGCAGGACGGGGCCTTCGTTCACGCGAGGAAGTTGCTGCTCTCCGACAAGAGCAACGGCGGCGAAAAGATCGACATCGGCCAGGTCGGCGAAATCGCCTCGATCGACCCGAAAGTGATCTGGGCGCTCGAGCAAGGCGGTTTCATCCCGGTCGTCGCGCCGATCGGCGTCGGGGTGGACGGGCAGTCCTACAACATCAACGCCGATCTCGTGGCCGGGAGGCTCGCGGAAGTCCTGAAGGCCGAAAAGCTCGTCGTGCTCACCAACACTCCCGGGGTGCTCGACAAGAACGGCAAGCTCCTGACCGGCCTTACACCCAAAAAGATCGATGCTCTCGCGGCGGACGGAACGCTTTCCGGCGGAATGCTTCCGAAGATCAGCTCGGCGCTCGACGCCGCGAGAAACGGGGTCAAGAGCGTGCACGTCATCGATGGCCGCGTCGAGCATGCCTTGCTGCTGGAAATTCTCACCGATGAAGGCGTCGGGACGCTGATCCGCTCCAAGTAGCTGCGGGAGCCGGTAGCAAGCACTTACCCAGAGTCATACAATAGGCATCCGCCGACTCCTCTGGGGATGCCATGCCCGCTGTCAAGCCCGGTGCCCGCCGCCTGCAGATCCTGCAAGTGCTGGCACGGATGCTCGAGAACCCGAAGGGAGAGAAAGTGACGACCGCGGCTCTGGCCAAGGAGCTGGACGTGTCCGAGGCCGCGCTGTACCGGCACTTCGCGAGCAAGGCACAGATGTTCGAGGGCCTGATCGAATTCATCGAGCAGACGCTGTTCGGCTTGGTGAACAAGATCACCGCGGAGGAGGAGAACGGCCTGAAGCAGACCCAGGCGATCCTCTCCTCGCTGCTCAGCTTCGCCGAGAAGAACCCGGGCATGACGCGCGTGCTGGTCGGGGATGCGCTCGTGAACGAGGACGAGCGGCTCCAGGTCCGTATCAACCAGCTGCACGACCGCCTCGAGGCGACGCTCAAGCAGTGCCTGCGCGTGGCAGCGACACAAGGACGCGACGCGGGATCCGAGCTTCCCGCCGATCCCGGTCCTCAGGCCAATCTGATGCTTTGCTACGTGATCGGGCGCTGGCAGCTTTACGCCAAGAGCGGTTTCAAACGAACGCCTTCGGAGCTATGGGAGAAGCAGTGGCCTCTCCTGCTGGGAGCTTAGGCCGTCACCCTGGAGCACACCGGGCAGGCCGGATCCTTGGCGAGTTTTACCGTTCGCCACTGCATCGCGAGCGCGTCCAGAATCAGCAAGCGCCCCTTCAGGGTCTCGCCGGCTCCCGCGAGCAGCTTCAGCGCCTCCGCCGCCTGCACGGCGCCGATGATCCCGGTGAGCGGAGCAAATACGCCCATTACGGCGCAGCGCACTTCCTCGAGTTCCGCGCTCTCTGGGAACAGGCAGTGATAGCAGGGACTGAGGTCGTCCCTCAAGTCAAAAACGCTTACTTGGCCATCGAAGCGCACCGCCGCGCCTGAGACGAGCGGCCTGTGATGCCGCACGCATGCGCGATTCAGTGCGTGACGGGTCGCGAAATTGTCCGAGCAGTCGAGGACGACGCTGCTAGCTGCGACCAGCGCATCGAGTCCGTCGCCCTGCAGGCGCTGCTGGAGGGGGACGACTTTCACTTCCGGGTTTATTTTTCCGAGCGCCTCGCGCCCTGACACAGCCTTGGGTCTTCCTATCGATTCGGTGGTGTGAAGAATCTGCCGCTGCAGGTTGGTGAGGTCGACCGCGTCGCCGTCCGCGAGAGTGATCGTTCCAACCCCTGCCGCCGCGAGATACAGCGCCGCGGGTGAACCGAGCCCTCCCGCGCCGATCACCAGTGCCGAGGACGCAAGCAGCTTCTCCTGCCCCTCGACGCCGATCTCGGGGAGGAGAATGTGCCGCGAATATCGCAGGAGTTGGTCGTCATTCATGGGTGCGGAGAATCGTCCGCGGAATGAACTGCGCTTCGCGTCAGTTCCATTCCGCGGAGATAAGGCGGCGCGCTTTTTCGCGTCCGCCTTATCAATTCTTGGTCGCTGCGGGCGGCGTGCTTTGCGCGGTGGTGAGCGGCATGCCCTTCAGGAGCTTGAGCGCCTGCTGGAACTGGAAGTCCTTCTCAGAGGCGAACTCGAGCGGCGCTGGAGGTTTTTCTTCCGCATCGATCGATGGTTTTACACCGGTACGCTGCGATTTCTCAGGCTGGGCTTCTCTCTCCTGGTCGTTGAGGAGATGCTTTTCCAGATCGGCTTCACGCAAGCGTCCCGTGGTGGGCGTCGTGGGATCCTCGATGAGGACGTCGGGCACGATGCCTTTGGCCTGGATCGAGCGCCCGCTCGGCGTGTAGTAGCGGGCGGTAGTGAGTTTGATCGCGGTATTGTTGCCGAGCGGCAGGATGGTCTGCACCGAGCCCTTGCCGAACGTCGGGGTGCCCAGCACCGTCGCGCGCTTGTGGTCCTGCAGCGCGCCCGCGACGATTTCGGACGCTGAGGCCGATCCGCCGTTGACCAGCACCACCATCGGCACGGTCTTCACCGCCGCAGGCAGGTTCTTCAGGTAATCCTCGCGGTTGCCCCGAAGATAATCCTCCGGCGCGGCGATGAATTTGCGTTTGGCGTCTTCGGTACGGCCGTCGGTCGATACCACCACCACCCCCCGCTGCAAGAACGCCGAAGAGATGCCCACCGCGCCGTTCAGGAGTCCACCCGGATCGTTGCGCAAATCCAGAATCAGGCCCTTCAGCGGCCCGTTCTTGTAGAGCCCCTCGACGTGTTTTACGAGATTTTCCCCGGTGTGCTCCTGGAACTGGGACACGCGAACCCAGCCGTAGCCGGGTTCGATCAGCTTGGACTTCACGCTTTGCACGCGGATGACGTCGCGGGTAAGCGTGACCTCGAAGGGCTTCGCCTCGCCCTTCCTCAGGATGGTGAGCCGGATGCTCGTTTTCGGCTTGCCGCGCATGCGCTTGACCGCATCGTTCAGGGTCATGCCCTTGACCGAGGTGTCGTCGATCTTGATGATGAAATCCCCGGGCTTCAGGCCGGCGCGAAATGCCGGCGTGTCCTCGATGGGCGACACGACCTTGACGAACCCATCTTCCATGCCGACCTCGATGCCGAGGCCGCCGAATTGGCCCTGGGTGCCCACTTGAAGCTCGCGGAACGCGTCCTGGTCCAGATAAGCCGAGTGCGGATCGAGCCCGGTCAGCATGCCACTGATCGCTTCCGTGATGAGCTTCTTGTCCTCCACCGGCTCGACGTAGCTCGACTTGATCGCGCCGAACACTTCGGCAAAGGCGCGCAGCTCGTCCACCGGAAGCGGGAAACGCGCCGCCTCGCGCTGAGCCACCGCGGAGAAGTTCAGGCTGAGCAGGACTCCTGCCAGCACGCCAACCAGCACCAGGCCGGCCTGTCTGATCTGGGTCATCATCATATTCGGCCCTAGGCCCTGCGTCGGCCGCTCGGCGTCGCTATCGCTCATTTCAAGGACACCCAACGCATGGGATCAAAGGCCTTTCCTTCATGTCGAATTTCGAAGTATAGACCCGATTCCATGTTGCCGCCGCTTGCTCCGACGGTCGCGACCGCGTCCCCCGTGCGCACCGGCTCGCCGACTCGCTTGAGCACCGATTCGTTGTTCCCGTAGATGGTGAGATAGCCCTTGCCGTGGTCGATGATGAGCAGGTTTCCGAAGCCGCGCAGCCAGTCGGCGAATACGACCCGCCCCGATGCAACCGCCCGCACCTCCTGCCCCGAGGGCGAGCGAATGAACAAGCCCTTCCACGAGGGCCCGCCGCTGGGACGCTGGGCGCCGAAGCGGTTTGCGAGTACACCCCTGATCGGCAGCCGCAGTCCACGCTTGAGCCCCGATAAGGACCCTTCCGCACCGTCGGGCTCGGGAACTCGTTCGTTGCGAAGGAGCGGGGTGGCCGCGATCACCCTGCCGAGCTCCTCGACGAGCCGCGACAACCGGGACTCGTCACGCTCGAGGTGCTGCACCTCGCGGCGCTGCGCGCGCAGCTGGCTGGAGACGCGCGCCAGCACTTTGCGGTGCTCGCCCTGCTGTTTCATCAGCGCGGTGCGCTCCGTGCGCCGCGCCGATTCGATCGCGGCGATCTCGACGTTTCTTTCCCGGGTCCGTGCCTCGAGCTCTTTCAGGCGCGCGAGGCTGGAGCGCAGTTCTCCAATGAATTCGGCCAGCGCGCGGGAAACGTAGCCGTAGTAATGCAGCTCGCGCGCGATACGGCCCGGCTCCTCGCCCGAGAATAGAAGTTTGAGCGCGCTCTGCTCTCCGTTGAGATAACGCAGGGTGAGCAGCCTCCCGAGGCCTTCCCGGCGCGAGGCTATTTCCGTCTCGAGCGCCTGGCCACGCCGCAGCAGCGTATCGAGGTCGCGCTGCGCCGCTGCGCGTCTGTCCGCCAAAGCGCGAAGCGCGCGGCTCGCTTCGGACATCGCGCGCTCGGAGTCCCGCAGCTGGTCGCGCGCTTCGGTGCGGCTTTCTTCGGCCTCCGCGATTTTCGCGCGCAGCCCTTCGATGCGCGTTCGGAGGGCGTCGAGTTTTTCCGCTTCGCTCTGGGCGAACGCCGGGACCGGGACGAGCGGCAGCATTGCACAAAGCAAGCAGCCCGTGCCGCGGAGAAGCGCAGGGAACGGGACTCCCTTAAGCGCTCTCCACGGTGAATTCAAGGCTTCACCTTGGCCTGATCGGCGACTGCACGCATCGCCTCTTCGATCTCAGTCTGATCGCCGAGATAATAGCTGCGCACCGGTTTGAGGCTTGCGTCGAGCTCGTAGACGAGCGGCCTACCGGTGGGCACGTTGAGTCCGACGATTTTCTGGTCGCTGACGCCGTCCAGATACTTGATGAGGGCACGCAGGCTGTTGCCGTGCGCGACAATGATGACCCGCTTGCCCTGGCGCACCGCCGGCGCGATCGCGTCGCTCCAATAGGGCAGGAAACGCTCCACCGTGTCCTTCAGGCACTCGGTGAGCGGCAGCTCGGATTCGGCGAGCCGGGCGTAGCGCGGGTCACCCCGCGGATGGCGGGGGTCGTCACGCGTCAGCGCGGGAGGGGGCAGGTCATAGCTGCGACGCCATAGAAGGACCTGTTCCTCGCCGAACTTCGCGGCCATTTCGGCCTTGTCGAGGCCCTGAAGCGCGCCATAGTGGCGTTCGTTCAGTCGCCAGGAATGACGCACCGGGATCCACATCAGGTCCATCGTCTCCAGCGCGAGCCACAGGGTCTTGATGGCGCGCTTCAACACCGAAGTGTAGGCACAATCGAAGGCGAAACCGGCCTCCTTGAGCATCTCGCCGGCTCGCTTCGCTTCCTCCACGCCACGTTGCGTGAGGTCCACGTCGGTCCAGCCGGTGAAACGGTTTTCCATGTTCCAGACCGATTCACCGTGGCGTAACA
>WNFX01007102.1_pt1 | contig 12330 bp, 11 predicted proteins | sample 5400111 | NCBI WGS metagenome assembly WNFX01 (sample SAMN13153363, study PRJNA577476) | soil metagenome | isolation source: 40 cm soil or saprolite under grassland replicate 1 | place: USA:California | collected 2016-06-15
CAAATGGCAAAATGGAGGTTTGATGCAGCAGTGAATAAATTAAAAACCTACAGCCAGGCTGACACAAACAATATTGCTGCTATTGGTTATTGTTTTGGCGGAGGGATGGTTTTGAATATGGCAAGATTAGGAGAGAATTTGAAAGGCGTTGTTAGCTTTCATGGAAATTTGGTTGGTGTACCTGCAAACAAAAGTTTACTGAAAGCAAAAATTTTGGCTTGTCATGGGGCGGCTGATCAATTTGTAAAACCAGAAGAGGTGGCACAATTTAAAAAGCAAATGGATTCTATCGGTGCTGATTATACTTTTAAACAATATCCAGATGCCATGCATGCTTTTACAAACCCCGCAGCGACGCAGACAGGTGAAAAATTTAAGATACCGATAAAATATAATGCTGAAGCCGATTCCGCATCATGGAATGACATGAAAGATTTTTTTGAAAGAATATTTAAATAATAACCGGTTGCTTATTATTTAATCATGCTCCACTAATGTCTTTATTTGAATTTTTTCCAGGTCGTGGTCAGCTGGCCCGGTTAGCATTTTACCTTCAAATGAAAATCTTGAACCATGACAAGGGCAATCCCAGCTTTGTTCAGCATTGTTCCAGGTAACTGAGCATTTCATATGCGTGCAGATTGGATTCACCGCATGCAACTCACCATGCTCATCTTTATACAATGCTATTTTTTCTCCGTCGTATTTGGTCACCTTTGCTTCGCCGGGTGCCAGGTCAGCGAATTGTTCCAGCTTTTCTTTATCAAACCATTTACCAAAGAAATTTTTTAAAACACCTACATTATGTTTCAGGAATGTGGTAAACCCCGCAACTGGTTTGATTCGATTTGGATCAAACAATTTTATGTAGGGACTTTCTTCATTAAGGATCATTTGTTTTAGCAAGAGCGATGCCACGCTGCTATAAGTCATTCCATTTCCTCCATATCCTGTGGCAACAAAAATATTCCCTGGATGACCTGGCAAATGGCCAATATATGGAAGACCGTCCGCGGATTCAAAATATTGGGATGACCACTTGAACAGGAATTCATTTGCATTAAAATACTTCCGAATATAGTTTTCCAATCTTAAAAAACTTGCTTCTGCATTTTCCGCCTCACCGGTTTTATGATCTTCACCTCCAACGATCATGTATTCCTTGCCATCTATTTTTTGTGAACGGATATAATGATATGGGTCATACATATCATATACAAGAGCCTGCGGATAATTCTTATTTTTTAATGTGAAAGCTATAGCATAACTGCGCCACGGTTCACAACGCAATTGCAATAGATTTATTCCAGGTGGTATATGGGTGGCATACACCAGATTTGCCGCCCGAAAATTTCCATTTGTTGTTTCAATTGTAATTCCGTCGGTATCTTCAATTCCATTTACACGGGTTTGCTGCAGAATAACTCCGCCTGCGTCCTCAAATGCTTTTGCCAGGGCATATACATATTTTATCGGGTGAAATTTTCCCTGGCCTCTTACTTCAATAGCCTTTTTAAATTCAATATTTACCGGTAGCAAAAGATCATGTGAAACATCGAGACCTACTTCCTGGCATGCCTCGTAAATTTCATCAAGCTCCTCCGTTTGATCCTTCGTTTGTGAGAAAAGATAAGCGGAAGCGTCTTCGTATTCACAATCGATATTACAGGTCTCAATATTTGTTTTTATAAAATCAATGGCCTCTGCCGTTGCTTTTGCAACCTGCTGCGCATTTTCTTTTCCGAAATTCTTAATGATCGTTGTATAAGGTGTATCAAGCAAGGTATTCAAATGTGCGGTAGTACCGCCGGATGTGCCGAAGCATAAATTGTTTGATTCAATTACTATACATTTTTTTCCTGCAGTTTGTAAACGAAAAGCCGTGCTGATACCAGTGATTCCTCCGCCCACGATGGCAACATCATAAATTGTCGCAATATCAGGATCATTTACGGGTTGATAAACACGAATTCCATATTGCCATAGGCTCGTCAGAATTCCATCTCTTTGTATCATAATAAAAATTTTAATTGAAACAAAGAGTTCAATTTCCCTGCCATTATTTTTATTTACCGCTCTCTTACCTGTGAAATAATTTTCTCAATTCATACTTGGCTTTTTCTAACGGCTGTTTGTCTTTTTTTGTCAGACCTTTTCCTGCACGATTGGAACGGCTACTTGAATTTTAGGTGAAGAGAAATTATGTTGGATTGTAAACCATTGCTTCGTTCATAGCGACCATATCGTAATTCAAGACTGTTCCAGTTTTTCATACTGAATAATCCATTAGGCGGCGCCAAACGAATGCCGGCACCAAAAAAATTACTGTTGAATTTTGAAAGATCATAATCGCTAGTGAAGTAATTTTCGCTTACAGTGTGTTGTCCATATGCTGCAAAAAAATCGGCAGCGGTTTGTTTATAAAACCGATAGAATGGGCTTACGGAGACAAACGGTGTAATTTTTATTGGTACCTCTAGGTCAACTGTATGAGCTTTTACTCCCCAGTTATCATTATAGTAGCGATAGAAAGAACGGATAATAAAACGATCACCAATAAAATAATTTGCCCTTATGCCAACCGGGATCTTGTAGCGGTTGTCGGGCAAATTTTCTGCCTGTACCGAACCATCGGCAAAATACACTCTTTGATATTTCGTAGCCAGAAGACCTGTTTGATAGGTTGGTTCTGCCACCAGGAGAATTTGTAATTTCTTGTTTATTATTTGTGACAAAGACAAAGAAGCACTGTAAGAGTTTCGTGGCGCCGAAGGATAATCATTTTCGCCCCGGATATTCCCGGTACGCAATTCAATGGGATAGATCACCTTCCAGGTATCAAAATAAGCCTGCAATTTGCCTGTAAATTCTGTATTATGGTTCTTTGATGTTTTAGTAAAACTGGTTCCCAGCCCAAAAGAAGTGTAATCAAACTCATTAGAAAAAGAAGCATTCACACCAATGGTTGTTTCCTTCTTTTCATTTTGAATACTCCACGATGCAGAAGGATAAAAACGTGTATCAGACCTGGAAGCGGACGAAAGTGTATGCGGATCAATTTTGTCAGAAGAAGCGGAAGTATAATGATCTACTCCTATTTCAAAGGAAAAATTATGCTTGCGATATTTGCTATCATATTTTGAAAGTTTCAATTCAATGGTATTAGCAAAGTCGGTGAGTTTTTCTGAGCCAATGCCTCCCGTAACAGCGGAATTATTTCCATCCTGGTTGTAATAGCTCGAAACAAAATTGACTTCCTCCAATTTTAGTTTTTTGCTCTTATACAGACTATCATTGGCAGGTCTTGTTTGTGAAAAAACAACCATGCTTAAATACATGGCGATAACGGTGAAAGGAATTCTGATCATGCGTGGGTAATTAGTATATTAGTTGCAGCCGCAGCCTCCGCCGGTCTTACCACCATTTGCACCTGATGCAGCTTCTCGATAAGACTGGAAACTGGTTTCAAATTTTTGAACCTTCCGGGATGAAAGTTCCATTTCTGCATCATTCAAATGCTGTTTCTGGTATTCTTTTACAGTTTTGCAAGAACCCATCATGATAACAATCATAAACATGGCTATCATGATTTTAGCTACTGACCATTGTTTTTTCACTGTACCTTATTTTTATATTGTTTGATGTACATAATTTATTGTTATCGTCAATAGTGATGCAGGCGATATGATTCATTTGATTGATTAGATCAAGTCCCGCCCTGATTCCCATTACCATCACCGGTGTTGCTATGGCATCAGCTAATTCCGCGCTAGGACAAATAATGGTTACGCTTTTTATACCTGAAACCGGGAAACCTGTTTTCGGATCAATGGTGTGAGAATATCTTTTTCCGTTGATCACCGCATACTTCTCATAATTACCGGAAGTGGCAACAGCCATATTGCTAATGTTCAAGTATGAAAAGGGATGATGCTGTGCATTTGGATCTGCGATACCTACGGTCCAGGGTTTGCCCTCAGCTTGGGAACCCCAGGTGACAAGATCACCGGCTGCATTTACTACCGCATTTGTAACTCCCATTTGTTGCAGAATATATTTTGCACGATCAGCCGCATATCCTTTTCCTATTCCGCCAAAACCAATTCGCATCCCTTTTTCTTTTAAAAAAACAGTGCCAGCTGTTTCATCAAGGATCACGTTTTTGTAGTTGATTAGCCTGATGGATTGCCGGGCAATTTTTTTGTCCGGCAAAGAGGTCATGCTTGTATCAAAATTCCAAAATCGTTTGTCAATGGAACCGTAACTAATGTCGAAAGCACCCTGCGTTAATGCTGATATTCTTAACGAACGCTGAATGAGATCAAAAACTTCTTTACCGACTTTTACCGGTTTAATTCCTGCATTCTGATTTATTAAATGGGTTTGATTGGTTTCTTTAAAGGTGGTCAATAGCTCTTCAATGCGCCTGATCTCTGCAATGGCCGCATCGATACATGTGTGGGCCCATTCAGCATTGTCACTAACCAGGCTAAGCTCAAACCGATTGCCCATCAGTTTTAAGACTTTTCTATGCAGGCTTACCTCTTGCTTTATTTTAGTGAGCTGCATGCGCAAAAGCGTTTATTTCGCTTACGAATTTTTCTGAGGATTCATTGGGGCAACCTTCCCATTGCTGCAGCACTTTTCCTGTTTCATCAAATAAAATAGTAAGAGGGAATTTTCCTTCAGGATTATATTTATCAGCAAGATTTTCGTTGAGTTTTGTCTGTTCTTTGGATAATTCATTTTTTTTAAGACGGGGAAAATCTGCATTCACCAAAACAAGATTTTGTTCGGCATATTTTTCAAAAATATCTGATGCGAAGATTTCTTTTTTCATCCGGATACAGGGTCCACACCAATCTGATCCCGAAAAATTAAGGACGATCAATTTATGAGACTGAGCAGCCTCCGCCCTGGCCTTTTCAAAATCAGTATTCCAATTTGCAGGAAGATGAAAAAAAGAAAAGAACATTAAACCTAAAATAAACCTCATGTAAAATTTTTATTGTTATTTAAAACTAGCAACGACTCAAAAGTATTTTCCGGCAGCAGTAAGAAAGGCAAACAATGTGAAAAATATTCCGGTTGTAATATTACAAACTTTCAAGTTTTAATTGGAGAGCAGATCAAAAAATTGAATCCCTATTAACAGATAATTAACGGCAATCAGGGACAACAATATCTGTTATAAATGTTTTCTGCAATAATATTATGGAATGATTTCAAACAACAAAAATTGAGTTCTTTCAAGAGGGGAAAAATTATTGTCGGACACAAAAATTAATGTACGATGACCATTGGGTAATGTTGGGCCTAATGTTACTCCTTCAACATTATCAATATAGCGTCCGAGATCATCCATGTTCAATAATAATTTTTTAGAAACAGGGTTTGCAGGTTGCGACTGCAAAGAATTTATATCAGCAATATTTGTTGCTTCGTTCATATTCGCCAGGAAAACGCGAACCGTACACGAAAGTCGGCCTGTAGAAAAAGACCGCTCAACAATTATCAATTTATTTTCTTCTATCCATAAAATATCAGATACTCCATTTATCCTATAAGCACCCTGCGGAATGGCAGGGTAGGCGACCGGTTCAATTTGATAGGCAAACTGGGCAACCGGCTTTTTAGTTTCCGCGTTAAATTTTATGATGCGTATCCATGCTGTTGAATCTTTTACTCCTGCTCTTGGTCCGTCCTCATAAATCGGTTCTTCTACACTCACAAAAAGGTCTTTGCGATCATCCGAAAAACTGATTCCTTCAAACACGCTATTCTGCCTGGGGCCGTTCTCTGTGGCATGCATGTGCATGTTAACCGGTAATTCAAAGCTGTCTTTATAATTACCATTTCTGTCAATAGTTATTACGCCTGGGTTTTCTAAAACAACGTTGCCCGGCTTAACTATTCTTTCACCTTCACTGCTCCAGATTATTTCATCCTTTATGGGATTATAACGTATGTCTTCCGGATCTGGTGTATGTAATGGATCTTGTTTTGAATTAGGATAAACTTTTCCATCTTTCTGCAATAAAGATTTTACATCAACAAATTCAACACTATCAATGCCGCTTTCTTTTACGTGAATTTTCACTGTATAAAACCTCGCGGGATCAATTGCAGAACGATCATCAGAAATCAGATAATAAACATCTCTTTTTTCATCATAATCAATTCCCGACAAGCCGCCAATAGTTGTTTCTTTAAATTGTTTTCCATTTGGAACATCATATTCACCCAAAAATTTTAATTCAGAAATTGAAGTCGTTTGTGTTTTGGTAATTCTTTGTGATGGAGTGCAGGTTATAAAAACCAGTAAGCAAAAAATAAGAATGGTTTGATTTCGCATCACGGTTAGTTTAAAGCAAAGTTGCACATCCTTCAGAAATAAAAAAATTGAAGGGGTTTATCCAAATATTATTGTTTATATCTTTAATTATGCTTCATCAAAAACAGGTAAAATCTGTTCTGAATAAACAAAAGCAACGTGACAGCTGGTTTCTTACTGACTATTCAGTGAATGCGTATGAAGGCTGCAGTTGCAATTGTTTGTATTGTTACATACGGGGCAGTAAATATGGTGAAGATATGGAAGATGGTATTGCTGTAAAATCCAATGCTCTTGAAGTTTTGGAAAAACAGTTATATCCAAAAGCGAAAAAAGGGCAGTATGGATTTGTTGTTGTGGGTTCAGGAACCGATGCCTACATGCGCCATGAAGAAAAATGGAAGCTTACAGAAGGAATGCTGGAATTATTGCTGAAGTATCGCTTCCCGGTTTTTATCAGTACAAAATCAACATTAATCCTGAGAGATATTGAGCTATTGAAACAGATTGATAAAACCGCCATTCTCCCTGTCGATCTTAGGGAAAGTTTAAAACGTGGGGTTATTTTATCCGTTTCCCTTTCCACGATGAATACAGAGATAAGCAATATACTTGAACCCGGTGCAGCCACTCCAATAGACAGATTGAACATATTAAGACAACTGAAACAGGAAGGATTTTTAGCAGGAGTAAATGCGATCCCCACCTTGCCATTTATAAGTGATAGTGTAGAAGAACTTGAAAAAACCATTTCTGCTGCTAAAGAACATCTCGCAGATTATATTCTTGTTGGAGGATTAACCCTTTTTGGAAAAGATGCTGCCGATAGTAAAACGCTTTATTTTAATTTTCTGAAAAGATATGATCCTTCATTGATCCCAAAATACGAACAACTATACAGAACAAATTTTTTTCCGCCACGACAATATCTTAGGGAATTAAAACAGAAAGCGGAAAAGATCTGCGAAAAATACGGGGTTCGAACAACCATATTGAAATCAGATGTCGAGACAGTTTAAAGAGATACAGGAAATACTCAGAGCTAAATCTGAAAAAAGCAATATTGAATTTTTTCAGAAGATCGTGCCGGGCCAACAAAAGATATATGGTGTGAAAACACCGGTCCTGAATGATCTGGCTAAAAAATATAAAGAAGGTTCTTTTGATTTAGCTGAAGAACTTTGGAACTCGGCTGCGCTGGAAGAAAAGACTATTGCCATAAAAATTCTTGAGAAGACGGGTAAGACCGATCCGGCAAGACTATTAAAGTTATTCAAACAGTTCTCAAAACAGATTGACAACTGGGCAGTGTGTGATGGATTAGGAATGCAGTTTTTGAGGAGCATTGTGAAAACACATGAAGGGCAAATTTTTGAACTTTCAAAAAAATTGAATTATTCAAAAGATCCCTGGCAACGAAGATTATCGCTTGTCATGGTTGAGTGGTATACACGCGATAGTACAAAGCATAAAGAAATTAAAGAGCTGGTAAAGAATCTTGAGAATGACAAGGAATACTATGTGAAAAAAGCCAGTGTCTGGATCAGTAGAAATTTTAAGAAAGGAAGATAGGCATGAAACTGCTCCAAATGCAACCGATGATCTGAGTGGATGATGTAGAAGCTTTAACATTTAAAAGACTACGTTGTGCTCGTCGTGTCTTCTTTTGTGCACTTTGTGACGCACAAAATATGGTCACAAAGAACACTACGAATCACAAAGTTCCAACGAACTTGTATCGACGAAATACAGAATGTACAAGAGGCCGACGCAACAGACGGTGCTAGTAGCAATTCTGTTGAGTACATAATTATCATTACAACAAAAAATAAAGTCCCATCGATACGATGGGACTTTTCATTCACAACACAAACGCTGTTCTAAATCTTAGGGTAGGAGCACGACACGCTGACTGTTTCCACTATTCCAGCTTAGTAACGCTTTGTTATCACAATCACCATTGTGCGGGGAACCATAATCTAATTTCAACACCCGGTCATTGATCGATATCTGCAATGTGCCGTCACTGCGCCAGGGACAAGAAACTTTTTTGATGAGCGGATCAACCACTTCAAATTTTACAACAACCCCATTGCTAAATTCGATTTTTGCCCAGCCCGTAATTTGAAATACATCATCACGACAGATCTTTGTATCCATACCTGCCACCTGTGCTTTGATTTTTGAGCCTTCATAGCTATATCCCCTGCCATTGGGGAAAGTTACCTTACCACCTGTTATAGCGACGGTAAATTTAACGACTCCGTTTTCAGTTTGGTTAGTGATCGTTTTGGTTCCTTCAATATGAATATGGTTGATGTAGAAATTATCAAGTGTAATCGTTAGAACCGAACCGGGTTTGCGAAGCGGTGCCGTAAGATTTATTATGATTTTTCCGCTACGAAGTTTTCCATCGAGGCCAACACAGCTATCACCAAAATCTATAGTAATCGTTTTTGGATATGTTGTGTCGTTTGGCGTAACAGTAATGGTTGCACAAAGACCGATTGCGGCACGCAACTCGGAGAAATCAGGATGGTATTCACGGTCCATGCGACCGATTGAGGCGGTATTATCTGCGTCTGCAGCCGTCATACCTACATCATCAATATCATCAAAACTACCATCGGCCTGTGCACTTTCATCAGAATAGGTAGCTGCATCTGATTCACTGACTGAATTTGAATTTTTTATACTGTTTTCTTTTTGACAGGAAAATAAAAAAGCTACGGTAAGAAATAGGAACGCAGCTATAAGAATCCGGTTAATGGAAATAAATTTCATGGCTATACTGTTTTTCGTTTGCGGAATTTAAATCACGCATTTTAAGAACGGGTTGTATGAAAAAAGTTTAAATGACGGTTAAAAAAATTATTTTCCCGTTTTAAATGAAAGAGGTTCTCGTATATATACGCAATTACTTTCGGTATGTAAATAAAAGACTACTTACTCTTTGTACTTTGCAAACTTTCGTTCTTGTTTTTCTCAACTATCATAACAGGCTTGAATGGTGGCTGACTACCCGTGAAAGCCTTGCCTATCCTGAATTTGTTGGGCATTACATTCTGTTCGAAACAGCTTTTGCATTACCTTATTTTTATTGTTCGCTTTTTGAAAAAAAATTATTCTTTCATAATAAACCTTTCATCATTTTACTGGTCGTTGCTCCTGCTATTTTTTCTTTAAAGATGGCATTGAATTATGAATTCCCTTTTTCCAATGATGCCAATTGGAATGAATACTGGAACCAGGTTTATTACTGGCCACTCCGATTATTGATCGTAATTTCTATTTTATTTTTAGTATGGAGGATGATGAATAATGATCAGCGATTTTATGGACTCACAATAAAAAATTTTAAGTGGGAGCCTTATGTACTGATGTTATTATGCATGCTACCATTAATCGCTGTGGCATCTACTCAACCGGATTTTCTTGCCATGTATCCTAAAATAAAATCAGTATTGCATATTGATAATGATATTCACTTGTCGTGGCTTCATAAATTATTATTTGAACTTTCTTATGGCAGTGATTTTTTAGGAATAGAGATTTTCTTCCGTGGTTTCCTGGTTCTTGCATTTATAAAATGGGTGGGGATGGATGCTATTTTGCCTATGACTTGTTTTTACTGCACCATTCATTTTGGTAAACCATTGGGTGAGTGTATCAGTTCTTATTTCGGCGGAATGTTGTTGGGAATAGTTGTGTATAATACAAGATCAATTTATGGAGGATTAATCGTTCATCTTGGAATTGCCTGGTTAATGGAAATAGGGGGGTATGTGGGACACGCAGCCCCTCTCCCCTAAAGGGTGCTCCGAAAATTTCTTTATAAAACATCTTAGCTAATAAAAGGAAATAAACTCTTCCTTTTGAGATTCCTAAACTCCCCTTTAGGGATAGGGGCGTTGTTAGGGTGAAAAGCTACAAGCCTGTAAGCCGGATTCTGTCGTGGGCTATCATTTATCTGCGATGATCATTACTGGACACCTGTGTCTGCCTACCCATCAGCATCGAACGAGCAGTTCTCAAACGCTGACCTATGTGGCATTTCAGCATGCAAGGTTTGCCCGCAAATAACGTTACCATTAAATGCCGTGAGCTTTTACCTCACGTTTTCACCTTTGCCCCGACAAGTCGGGGTAGTTATTTTCTGTGGCACTTTCTCTCTGCCATGGTTCGTGTTGACACAAACCATGGCACGCCGGCTGTTAACCGGTGCATTGCTCTTTGCTGTCCGGACTTTCCTCCCCGACGCTTCGGTCGGGGCGATAGCCTGGCTTGTAGCAAAATTTTATTTAAAAGAACGAACTGCAAAAATAATCATTGATTGCAGGATTAAAATGATTAACTGGAATAAATAATTTTAATACTCAAACAATATCTATGTCACCTCATATCCAAAAACAGGATGATACTGATTCACGTTGAATAGCTAACGTTCTAAACCGTTAGCTATGATAATTGAAATAACTTTTCAGTACTCAAAAAATATCTCTGTCGCTCCGTAGCCAAAAGCAGGATGATATTGATTAATAAAGGTCTTTACTTCCTTGCGATGTTTCAATTGTTCATGAATTTCTTCACGCAACCTTCCTGTGCCTACGCCATGTATCACAATCAGGGAAGGCTGCATATGAGCGATGGCCAGGTCGTAATATTTTTCAAAGGTTTTTAATTGCAGGGAAACGATCTGATGATTGCTGAGCCCTTTCCAATCGTCAGTAATTTTTTCAATGTGGAGGTCAACAATGGAGCGTGGAGGTTCTAAATGTTGTCTTGCTTTCGATGCATCATAAACTTTATTTCTTCTTGAGGCAAGATTGCCTAACTCAACTTTATCTTCAACAAGTTTATCCGGATAGGTTTCAAACAATCGATGAGAAAAGGTGGCCTCACCTTTTAATCTTATTTCTTCAATCCTGGCAAAAAGTTGTTTTGGCTTTAACCTTAAAGAGGCTTCGTGATGATCAGCTTTGTTTTTCTGGGCTTGTAATAATGAAAATTCAAATTCAAAGGAGGGGCTATCGTTCAGGCTTTCAAAAGAAATATCATGTAAATAAAAATCCTGGAAGGGAAGTATCTCATTTTTTAATTCAAAATCGGATTTACCAAAATAATTGAGATGATAAGTGAATTTATAACTCACTTCGGTTCTGTTTATCAAATGCATTTTTAGTTCTTCTACTACTTCGTCACCAAATTCATCAGTTTCCATCACCGGTAAGAATGTAATCCATACTCCATCGGAAATTTTGGGAGAATCATTTTTTTCTTTCTTTATATCATCAATATATTTTTTGTCTTTCTTATTCGGGAAAAGTTTTTTCCCGGAAAATTTTCTGAAATAAGGAAAATCAAGCTGATCAATATAAGCAGGAAATTTTACGCCTCTTACATCTACCATTACCATTTTGTTATTGATAATGTCAATTACTTCTCCTTCTTCATTGGAATGAAGAACTAAAACTTTATCACCGACCTGGAATTTCATGAAGCAAAGATAAACCTCACCTCCGACGCTTTCGTCGGAGTCAGATATTCATCGTCTGACCTCGTTCCTCTCCGGGAAGGGGAGGGAGGCTAACTAACAAATCATCAGTGAATCTATGTTTATCATATTACTTTACCGGCACATAAAAAAATCTTACTGCTTAACTACTATTCCATTTTTCATTACGAATGTAACTTTTCCAAATGCTTTCGGATCTTTTAAAGGATCGCCATCCACAGCAATAATATCTGCAAATTTTCCTGTCTCAATGCTTCCGACCTGGTCCTTCATTCCTAAAAGTTCCGCCGCGCTGATAGTAGCAGATTTAATGGCCTCCATCGGTTTCATGCCTACTTCGATCATATAAGTAAACTCAAGCCAGTTCATGCCATGTTTGTAGACACCGGCATCAGTGCCAAATGCAATCTTTACTCCAGCCTTGTATGCCTTAACAAAGGTGCTTTGTAACTTGGGCCCGATCTCAATAGCTTTCTTCGCT
>WNFX01008850.1_pt1 | contig 12328 bp, 16 predicted proteins | sample 5400111 | NCBI WGS metagenome assembly WNFX01 (sample SAMN13153363, study PRJNA577476) | soil metagenome | isolation source: 40 cm soil or saprolite under grassland replicate 1 | place: USA:California | collected 2016-06-15
TACCTGCGCGCTGTGAGCCCAAGGCCTTCCGTGTCCTGCGGCAGCGCCTGCTGCGCCTGCAACTTCCCGGCGGACCGCTGCAGCTGATTCAGCTGCAGTTCGACGCGCTTGCGGCTGGTGGCCACGTCCGCTAGCCCCGGCGGACCTTCTCAGCATTTCCAGCTGCTGGGCGAAGGAGTACTCCAGCACCTCGCGGGATCTTCGGCCCGTCAGAACGCATCAGCACCACGTCGGCGGTCTCGATGGCCACGTCGGTGCCGGCGCCGATGGCGAATCCGAGGTCGGCCTGGGCCAGGGCGGGCGGCGGCCACCAAGCAGGGCTGCGACACGGCCGGGCGCTTCCGTGTCATGCGGCGGCCTGTTACGTCTGGTGCGCTTGGCAGGACTGATGTAGCCTGCCCATGCTCCGGTATGTGGTCGCACGTCCTGCGGAGGGTTGGCTCATGTCGTGGACACGATTCCGCCTGATGGTCGGCGCGGCAGCTCTGGCGCTCTCCGCCTCCGCCGGCGCCGTGGCGGCCGCCGGTCCGGCCAGCGCGGCTGGCGCGGCCGGTACCGGGCACTCGGGTGCCGGGGACTGCATCGCGCACCACCCGAACTCCGGCACCGAGTACCCGGTCTGGTACACCGCCGGGTGCAGCGGGCATGACGAGCCCGAGCTAGACCCCGTTTCGTCGCTGGCCGGGTCCGCCCGGGATCTCACCTGGACTGCGGTGCTCCCCGCCGACGGCACCGTGCCGGTCTCATCGGTGGGGCCGACGTTCTGGTGGGGCGGCACGGTGACCGACCCCAACCCGCAGTCGCTGTTCGGCCAGGGGTTCCTGGAGGTTCAGTTCTACCCCGACGCCATCGTCCACAACTGCACCTCAGCCGGCGGCTTCAACGTGACCTACGCTCCCAACAAGTTCTCGGTCTGCACCCCGGTGTGGCAGGTGGGTTCCAAGAGCTTCGCCGAGACCGCGGCGTTCAACGCCGAACTGTTCGACGGCGCCAGTTCCCGGCCGCTGGTGATGAACGCCGGGGACACCATCCGGATTCACTTCTTCGTCGCCTCCGCCACCCAGGGCTGGCACATCGCGGTCACTGACCTGACCACCGGTCATTCCGGAACTGTCGTGCTCGACAGCAAGTACGGGCCGATGCTGCCGGCGTTCAGCGCCCAGAAGATCGGCAACGCGCTCGGCTGGGGCATCGTGGACGACACCCCCAACTCCTTCGTCTGGGAGATCGGCCACACCTCACCGTTCACCACCCCGGCCGACCAGTTCTGCGTGCCCGGCCAGACCTTCTGCGACTCCTACGACACCGCCCACTGGCTCGGCTTCAGCCCGCTCCAGATCAAGTCGGTCACCTTCGCCAACGGGTCCACGGCAAGCAAATGGGCAGTGGTCAGCGACTACGGCGGTACCGCCGAGGTGAACCAGTACTGCCCCGCCTATGGCGGGCCGTACTGCACCTACCCGTGGTATGCCTTCAACGGCACGAGCTCGGCATACACCTACGGCGCGGACTACCCCGGCACCAAGTTCGACTACGGGCAGGCGAATCAGTTCGCGACCACCAGGCAGTGCGGCGGCCCGTTCGGCCCCGACTCCACCTACTGCGACACGGTGCTGAACCCGACCCCATAGCAGCTCGGCCATGCGACCAGCCGCCCAGGGCGCCACGTCGGCTGCCATGGCAGTCGCCACGATCACATGCACCGGTGGCCGGACGCACCAAAGCCGGGACCGTGGCTGTTCCGGAAAGCAAGTATCGGGCGAGCGCAGGCCTGGCGTCCGCTCAATCACCTAGCGCGGGTCGGATAGCCGGGATGAAACAGTCGGCCCCGATCCCGAACGTCGTGGCCGCGGCCAGGAACCCGTCCACCACCGCGGTGGTGATCAGCTCACCGCCGCTGACCAGAGAGCGCACGCAGGACAGGTCGCAGGACTGACCTGGCGCGGCGGCGAGAGCCGAGCGCACCATCTGATAGCCGAACGTCGGGCCCAGGTGTGGCAGACCCGGTGCTCGGCGATCAGGTCGAACCAGCGCAGCGGATCGGCGAGCACCTGGCCGGTCGGCACGTGCACGTTCGTGCAGCCGGTGAACGCCGCAAGCAGGTGATAGAGCAGCAGGCTCGCGCTGTGATCGACCGGCAGCCAGTTCAGCGTGGTCTCGCCAGGCAGCCAGCCAAGCACCTGCTGTGTTCCAGCGGCGAAGTCAAGCAGGCCCTCATGGGTCAGCGGGATGATCTTGGTGGCACCGGTGCTGCCCGATGAAAGCAGCAACAGGGCGGGCTGGCCAGGACCAGGCGGTGCCCGGCGGATGTCCTCGGCGTCCTGAAGCGGATCGCTGGCCGCCCAGTCGTCTGGCAGCCATAGCCGCGGACGGCCTGCCGGCGGCCCGGCCGCCGCCAGAGCCGCCGCACCTGCCTGGCCGGCCAGCACCGGCGGCTCGCCCAGCCGGCGCCAGGCATCAAGCATCCGCCCGGCCGTCGCGCTCGGAGTCGTTTCGTCGGCGGCGACCGGCAGCGGCACAAGTCCGCCGATCAGGCAGGCCCACAGGGCAGGAAAGAAGTCCGGCAGGTCGATCCCGAACAGCAGCACCCTCTGGCCGGCCGCGCAGCCGAGCCGACGCAGCCTGGCCGCGACGGCACGGGCCAAGCCGAGCAGGCGCGGATAATCTAGCCGGGTGGGCCCCTGCGGCTCGCCGACCGTTACCACGCCGCACTCCGGCGCGCGCTCGGCCGCCTGGGTCAGCAAGCCCGCCAGGTCCCTGGCGCTTGCCATCGTGCGCAGCAGTTCGCCGTGGCACTCCGCCGCGGCACCCGGTGCCCGGTGCGCATGTTCACCGGTTCAGCCGCTCCGCCGCCAGAACGCCCCGACCCCGTCGATATCGGCGATCGGGTCAGTGATTCCCGCGCGCTCCCGGTAATCGTGGACCGCCTCCCGGCACGGCGCGACGATGAAATCGTCGACGATGACGAACCCGCCCACGGAGAGCTTCGGATACAGCCAGGTCAGCGCGTCCATCGTGGACGTGTACAGGTCGCCGTCCATGCGGATAAGGGCGAGACGGCTGATCGGCGCGGCCGGCAGCGTGTCAGCGAACCAGCCGGGCAGGAACCTGACCTGCTCGTCAAGTAAGTCGTAGGCCGCGAACGTGCGCTTGACGGTCTCCAGCGATACGGCCATGGAGTCGTTGAACTCGTGCGTCCTGAGCTCGGCGTCACCTGGATGTCCGTCGGCACCGACTTCTGGCATTCCCTGAAACGCGCAATATCGCGCGCATGAATGCGCAGCTTCCTCCGCGCCACACGCCGGTCTCGATCAGGTCACCTGGAACGCCGTCGGCGACCACCCGTTCGACGCAGAAGTGGATGTTGTCCAGCCTCCGCAACCCCACCATCGTGTGCGCCCGGCTTGGCCAGTCGAGCCCGGTGGCCCTGGCCAGCCGGTCGTAGGCCGGGCTCGGGGCCCACGGGCTCGGTATCGGGGGTCCTCGTAGATCACGTTAGTGAGAATTCTCTTCATGAGGTCCAGATAGAGCTGGGCAGGCTCCACTGGGCCGGCCGCCTTGTTCTGCTGCACCAGCAATTCCTCCCAGGTCCGTGGGCGGCGGACGCCCGGGTACTTTACGGTATTTTACACCAGCTCCTTATTCACGAGCTTTCGTGACGCCATTAGGTGCCTGCCCGTTAAATACCAAGGTTGCTTCTTCTCCGCTGGCGTCGGCGGGACGCGCGGCAGCCACGGTCAGCCGGCTGGCCGTTCCATGGCGGGAGGAAAGCGGCGCCCGGAAGCCTTCCGGCAGCGGAACCCCTGACTTGGCCCACGATCAAGGATTTTCGGCTGGCCCGTCGCTCTGACCTGCGGGTTCCTGGCTCACGGCGAGCAAATCTGCGCACTAAGTCGGGCCGTAAAGTGGCCTGCATGACGGCGCGTCCGGTCCCCACTCGGCCGATCCCGGAGCGGGTCGTGGTGGTCGGCTGCGCTGGCAGCGGAAAGACGACGTTGGCGCGCGAGCTTGCGGCGCGACTGCACGCGCGGCACATCGAACGCGACGCGCTCGGCGATGACGAGGCTCCCGGCTTCGCTGCACTGGTCGCTGCCGCCGTCGAAGCCGCCGGCCGGCGATGGGTGTTCGACGGTGCGCCCTACAACGCTGAGGCGCTGGTGTATCCCCACGCCGACGCCCTCGTCGCCTTGGACTATCCGCGCCGGGTCGTATGGCGCCGCGTTGTGGCTCGTTCTCTCCGACTCTGGCTTACTCGCCGGGGCGACGGGGCGCACACCTCCGCCTCCCCGCCCTGGAGGTGGCGGGCGCCTACCCACCCGGTGCGCTGGGCTGCGCAGACGCACGCCGCGCGGCACGCGGAGATTGCCGCGCTCCTTGCACGGCCAGAGGTTGCCCACATCCAGCGATTCCGGTTCACCTCCCCACGCCAGGCCACGACATGGCTCACCAGCCTTCAGCACTGAACCAAATGGGAAACGTGACCTTTCGCGACGGGCGTTCGCTGCGCACTAACTGAGCCAAGTCGGGTTCCATGGCGGGAGGAAAGCGGCGCCCGGAAGCCTCCCGGCAGCGGAACCGGAGCGAGGGAGCGGCCACTGGACGGCGACGGATGTAGCCGCCTGGCTCGCATCCGCGGGACCGGGACGAGACGGTGTTCACCGACCCCTACGTCTTCGATCCGCGCCGGGACCCGAACCCGCATGTCGTGTTCGGCGTCGGGCCGCACCGCTGCATCGGCAGCGTGCCGTGCCGGTATCGGCGGCCCTGTCGTTCGGCTCGGTCATCGCAGGCGCGGGAGTGGTCAAGGCTTCTTGACGTCTACCGGTCGTCAAGCTAGTTTGACGACATGGGCGATGAGGTGGGGGAGGCGAGACGGCTGGTGGAGGCCGCCGCAGGTACTGATCCCGAGGCCGGGTTCGCGGCGGTGGTGGCGCTGCGGGGGTTGGTAGCGGTCCTGGAGGAGCTGCAGGTCGACAACGCACGGGCGCAGGGCTGGTCATGGCGGGATATCGCCAGGCGGCTGGGTGTGACCAAGCAGGCCGTCCATTACAAGCATGCGTTGCGATCCCGGGGCCGGTGAACAAGGATGTGGGACCGGTTGTCTCCCGCGGCGCGCGAGGTGATGAGACTGGCGCTGGCGGAGTCCGAGCAGGCCGGCCACGGGTACGTCGGTGACGAGCACGTGATCCTTGGCTTGCTCCGGGGGCAGGCCAGCCAGGCGTCGGCCCTGCTGGAGAGATACGGCCTGGATCTTGCTGGCGCCCGCGCCGAGTTGCGGCGGCTTTCCGCGCGCGGGCAGATGCCCCGTCCGCGCGCCGATGACGCCGCCGCGCTGCGGGCCGTCGGGATTGATGTGGAGACGGTGCGGCAGCGGCTGATCACCGCGTTCGGCGCGGAGGCGGTCGGGGCTGCGGTCTGGCGGGCCAGCCGGCGGCCGTGGTGGCGTGGCGGCGGCCGGCGCCGGACGCCGCTGTGCGGGCCGCCGTTCTTCGCCAAGCGGGCCATGTATCTGGCCGGCTGCTACGCAGGGAGCCCGGCCGCGGCGGCCGTGACGCCCGAGCATTTGCTCTACGGAGTGCTGCGGGATCTCGATGACCCGTACGGTGCTCCGCTTGGGCGGCGAGGACGCAAACACCTGGCCCAGCTCGGCTGGGCCATCGGGCCGGTGAATCCTGCTAGTGCGTTGCTGCACGCATATGGCATCGACACGATCTGGCTGCGTTCCGAGCTTGACCGCACGCTCTGATCGATCCCGGGCCGGCCGCTGGCTTCCCACAGACCCAGCTCTGAACGCTGACGACTCGCCGTCCCGACCTCGCGAGCCGATGCGATGCCAGGCCTTCCGGCACAGCCCGGCACCGTGATGACGCTGCGCCGCTCCTGGCACGCCGGCCGGCTCCCGGTCACCGCCCTCGAAATCGCTGACCCGGCCCATGTTCTTGGGTACCCGGACACCGGCGATCTCGGGCCGGTGCGCGCGCATGGGAGGCGGGCAGTCGGACTTCCTCATCTAAGGTGCCGAGCGCGGCGGTTCCGCATACGCTGGCCGGCAGGTGAGCCGGGAAGCCTGGTCGGCACGAGAGTCCGTTGTGCCGGAATCGTGCGCGCTAGGAGTCCCGAGTGACCTGCAAGCAAGCCTGGTCGGCACGTCTGTCTGGTCCGCGGTGCCTTGTCGTGATCTTTTATGGCGGCGGGGCCGGTTCGGTAGGCGTTGCGGCCAGCTGGATTCTGGTGTCTCGGACCGGGATCTCCATCGCCGCGCGGAGGTGCCTGCTTGTCACCGGCATTGCCCTGGCCGCAGTCGCGTGCGCGAGCGTGCCGCCGCCGCCGCACGCTGTCGTGAGCGCCACAGCCTCGAGGTCCAGGACCGCGGCGCCTTGCCGCCAGCAGTACGCGGCATGGCGCCAGGGTCCGGTACGCGCCGGGAATCTCATGGTGACCACGGAGCTGCATGCCGTCCGGACGGCGGCCCGGATCAAGAGAATGACTGCCCTCAGATCTTCGATGTCGCCGCTCATGCGCACGGCCCTTCTTCTTGCCGGGCAGCCCATGCCACGATGCGCTGATCCGCGCGGCATTTACGCTGACTTCGTCACTCTCATCTACACGGCCGGCCATCACGCTCGCTCAGCCACCGGACTCGGCGGGCTGCTGCGCGCAGCTGCGGTACTGGCCAGCGCCATGAAAGTGCAGCGGCAGCTGACCGCCGAGGTGAGCGGCGCATTGGGCGGCAGGCTTTGCCCGCCAGCGCGCCAGGGCAGCACTCCGCAAGTACGGTGGCCACCGTGCTAGCCGGCCGATGTGCCGCGCCGCTGCGGGACAGTGATCCTGCGGGCGCCGACCATCGCCCTGATCGGCGGCGTTCGGCAAGCTCGGCGGCGCCGCGCTGCACAAATACGCGAACCTGTTCGGCTTCAACACACCGGCCCTCACTGTCCCGCTGCCGGTCTCGCCCAGCAGCTACCCGCTGCTGACCGATCCCGCGCAGACCGCGCTTTCGGCCATCGGCCAGTTCAACGACACCGTCACCCCGCTGCAGGAGGCCATGCTGGCCGCCGCCATCGCCAACAGCGGCACGCTGCTGCGCCCGTACCTGATCTCCCAGGTCCGGGCACCAGGCCAGGCAGTGATCCGGCACGCCCGGCCGGCCGTGCTACGGCACGTGATCAGCTCGCGGGTGGCCTCTCTTCTCAGGGCCCCATGATGACCCAGGTGACCCAGAACCCGGCCGGCACCGCCTACCCGGCCGCGGGGCCCCCGGCTACCAGCATCGTGATCGCCGGGACGACCGGAACAGCGCAGAACGGCTCCAACAACTCCGGCCTCGACGACGCCGTCTTCACCTGCTTCGCGCCGGCCAGCAACCCCCAGATCGCCATCGCCGTCATCATCAAGGCAGGTGGCCTCCGCGCCGGCGCAGCCGCGCCCATCGCAGTGAAGACCATCGAGGCGTACCTGCGATCGCGATGAACACCGGACAGCTGCTCTCGGATGCCAGAGCATCCACAGGCATCAGACCACCCCAAAGCCCGGAAGCCAAATCGGGATCGGGTAAGAATCGGGAAAGATACGCCAACCAGCCATCGGGGTAGAGTGACGGTACTATGACCGGTTTCCGGCCCTTCTTCAACCCCGCGACCGGTGAGTGGATCGAGTTTACGGCCGTCGGCGAGGACGGTGGCGAAGACCTCGTTCGCTTCAACTGGCGCAGCATGCCCGGCGGCGTGATCACCGAGCATATCCATCCGCATCAGGAGGAGCGCTTCATCGTCACGGCGGGCGAAGCCCGCTTTACCCTGGGCGGTGAGGAACGCCTGGCACGGGCGGGTGAGACGATCGTCGTGCCCGCCGGGGTCCCGCATTCGGAGGGAAACCCCGGATCGGCCGAGATCGGGGCCGTGGTCGAACTCCGCCCGGCGCTGCGCGCCAGGGAGTGGCACGAGGCACTGGCCGGCCTGGCGGCCGACGGCAAGACCACGCCCCGCGGTGCGCCGAAGAACCCGCTCCAGCTCGGTGCCACCTTCTGGCACTTCCGGCACGAAAGCCGGGCGACCTCGCCGCCTATCGGCGTGCAGAATCTGGTACTCCCTCCGTTGTGGGCACTGGCAAAGGCCTTCGGCGTGCGCCCCTACTACGATCGCTGGGACAGCCGGATCTGAGGTCCGGCACGTCGATGAGCCGTAACGCCGCGAGGCAGAGCCAGAATTCGCTGCCTCGCGCCTTAGCCGGACGTTACGCGGGCCAGGGGCCGAGCGCCCATGGCGATCCGCATCTCCCGGCCGGCCGACACGCCCATCACCCGGGCGATCTCCCGGATCGGCAGGCCCTCCGACCGATACAGCCGGCGGATCTCAGCCCAGTTCTCCACGCTCAGCACCCCTCTTCCCCCCTGACTCGACTGGAGCCAGGCTCGTGTAGAGAGGGTCAATTTTCAGGTTCCGACACAGGGTCAGTTTTCACGTGCCGCCGACAGAGCCGGCCGCCGCAGCGAGCTGGCGGGGCGCTCGGCCGGGCCGCATAGTGAAATGCGGAAGGCGAATCGGCAGCTCAGGACGGCGACTGCTTGCGGAGATCTGGATGGCGTGGGCAGCCGTGCGGGAACGCCAGCCAGCTGCGGAACCCGGGCCTATGCCCGAATGCCGGGCCCCGTAATCCCGGAGCGCCACAGATCTTCTGGCGAAGGCTCCCGGCCTCTTGACAACCTCAACGCGAAGTACTATATGAAAAGTAGATAAGAACACAGTCTTGGGGCAATCAGCATGAATATGCAGTTAAATCGCAGGTCTGCGGTAGGTCGTGCATGTCTGGCGGTGCTTGGTGCGATCGGGCTGACGGGAGCCGCCGGGCGCGCTGATGCCTCGGTGCGAAGATCGCGGCGAGCCTACCGGACGAGCACGATAGATCGCGTCATTAATGATCAGCAGGTGTCCGTGCTGGGCGGCCGCGGCTCGCTGCCCCTCGAGGGCGTCCCGGCAGGATGGCAGCCCCTGATAGGGGACCAGGTCGCTGTGGGCCCCTCACCGTTGCTGAAGCGTACCTCGGCGCAGCAACTCAGGCACTGGGTGATGCGCCCGGCAGCGCCGCAGGACCTGCATCCGGGGCGACGTCTTGGCGGGCCAAGCGGGCCGATGATCACAGAAGTCACCACCATCGCCCCTACCGTCGTCAGCTTGCGCGGTCAGCGCGACACCCGCGTGCGCCAACTCAAGGTTGCCGTTACCGTCCGGCGGTCGTCCGATGGCCGGGAGCGTGTTCTCGCTATCCGCGAGGTGTGACGGTGCTGGTCGTTTATTCAGCCTTTGTGGTCGGAGCTTCAGCCGTGCTGATATGGTCCGGCCTCGCAAAGATCCGCACGCCATCCGTGCTGGCGGGGACACTGGCTGAACTGGGTATGCCGCGTGATCTTGCGCGAACTGTAGCACTACTCGTACCGTTGTGCGAGACGGCAGCGGTTGGCTTTCTCGTCGCCGGAATTCCCTCCTATATCGTCGCCTTCATGTTGGCAATGCTCGGAATCAGTTTCGCAGCCGCGGGGATCGTGAGCAAGCTGACGGGCTGTCCGATGCGCTTGCTTTGGGGCTTCCGAAAGAAAGCTTGGCTGGCCGCAACTGCTCGCTCTGCCGCTATGGCTCTTTAGCGCCTGGGCTGTGCTGCACATACCTCTAATTAGTCTCAATGAGCGCCTCGCGAGTTTCGTAGGCACGATCCTGATACTGGCTGCCGTGCAAGCCAGGCGCGTTCTGCTCCAGACCGCTAGCGCGCGAACCGATCGCCGCGCCTTCCTGGGTGGTTGACTTGGTTACATCACTGCTCCTTGCCGCGGTGGCAGTTCTCGCGATAGGTGAATTCTTGCTGTTCGGTGCACTCGCTGAGGCATACCGCGATATACGACAGATACGCGAAGCAGCTGGCCTCCTCGATTCCCCCATGCCTGTTGACTTGGCCCACGTCGCGGGCAATAGTCCAAGCAGCTGTGGCCTGGACCCGGCGCTCGACTCAGCCACCGGGGCCGTGACCGTCTTCCTAGATAAGTTTGCGGTACCTGCAACTTGATTCTACGCGGTCTTGATGGTCACGTCCCGGCCGGAATTTGGCTCACCGTCATATCGGAGTCCGTTGATGACGCTCTATTCTGGCTACGAGAATCCGGATTTGGCGTAGGAAGGGATGATCTGGCTCGGCAGCGAGTGATGGTATTTTCGCGAGAAGAGATCCAGAGAAATATGGGTGACATTGTGACCCCGCTGGCCGTCGAGATAGAGAACGGACGTGTCGTGCGGGCCAGGAGCGTGCCCTCTGTCCGCCAGTTCTATGCCCTGGTGCCTACCATCCTGAGCCTCTCGAGGCCGCTTGACCAAGGAGTATCGCGATCACGATGAGCACCCCAAGCATCACGATGAGCACCCCAAGCCCCGTCATGCCAGACGACCAAGCAACGTCAGAATCTACTGGCCGACGGCGGTTCCTGAGCCGTCTCAGCGGGCTTGGCGCTGCGGCCGTCGGAGCAATCGCCGTCACATTCGCTGATACACCGTCCGCTAGCGCCGTCAGCGCGGGCTGTTGTGCACTCGCTACCAGTACGCCATGTGGCGGCCATTGGAACAACGACGGAAACTTCAGCTGCCCTAGCGGCTACACAAAGCACTACTGGCCATGCTGCTGCGGCTACTTCATTTATCATTGCTGGGAATGCGCCAAGGGGAGCAACTGCGACGCCGGCCCGTGGGCGTGCTCGAACTACTGGAACTATTATCTCGCCGGCTGCTGCAAGTCAGGCTGTGGCTGTTAGCAGCAAAAGGGAGGCGCATGCTTAGCGTGGCCGCATACGTTCCAAAAGTTGAGTTCTTGCTTGTCGGCCTAGCAGCAGTCGCAGGTTTCGCTCAGCTTTTCAGTCCTTGAGGGACGGCGTTTCTCGGAACGCTGTCCTTGGGCCAAGGACAAAGTTTCAGCCAGCATACACGGCTTATGGGCCTCTTTGCTGGAGCATTTACGATCAGCTCGCTCGTAGTTTTCGGGATCGCGACTGCTATAGGACAACTGGCGGTAAGAGCCGTGCCCGTAAGAGCGCGCGTTGTTGCCGTGCTGGTAGTTTTGCTGGCGAGCATGGCGCTTGATGGTTATACGATGGCGCGAAATAGGCGGCGTGCGAACATATGGTGCCCAGGTACGCCGCGCCGTCAGACCCCAAAGATGATCTATTATGATCAAGGAGCCCATAGAGCTGCACTGGCGTGGGGTCTGGACACTGGCCTGGTGCTTACGACTTACCGCGTTAGCGCAATGAGCTGGGCCTTGCTGCTATTGGGTCTCCTTGGCGTGACGCCTTGGTGGATCGGCCTGGCGTATGCGGCTGGATTTGTGGTGCCGCTGTGGCTCGGCTGCTCAACCTCCGGCAGGTTGGCGGCTGACAATACGACGGTGGCTCGACTGCTGACAGGAAGGCAATCAATCGGCCGGCTGCTATGTATCGTCGCAGGTACGCTGAGCTTGATGATAATCACACTTAACATGCTCCTACAAACAGCGACAGTATGACGTGGTGGACTCGTCGGCCAATTGTGATGTCGAGCGGCACACATCCGCGGAACGGTGCCGCTGTGAAGGCAAACCCCTGGGCAAAGAACGTGGTGCGATTTGAGCACGAGCGATAGGTTGCGGCAGTTAGTCGACCAGTGCCACGTGACTGCGCATAGGGATTGTCGATTACGACGTGCCTGCTTGCCGCGCCAACAATCGCGATGGTGACGCTGGAACCGGCCTTCAAGAACACCGGCATCTTGTAGGACCTCCCAGCCCGGCCGTATATACGGTATCCGTATTGGCTCGGAGTAAGGTTAGCCGCGAGATTGGCATTTTCGATGAAGAAGGGGCCGATGACGAGATCGCTCGGATGCGGCTTGTAAGGTGCATGGGGATAGTCTGGAAGGACCGCTTCTGCGCAGGTGAGGACGAGGGGATTACCGAGAGTGCCGAGTCGAGCGGAAGGTTGGGGGGCACCGCTTCCAGGCCTCGGATAGGCGGACGTCGCGGCTGGGGACACCGTGCCGGCGGGTGGCTTGCCCTGGGAGCATGCCGCGACCACGAGGCACGCTGACACGAGGAACGCAGGCAGGGCGGCCATTGAGCGGATACACATAAGCGGATTGAACAATCGGCGGGTCTGGTTTGTCTAGCGATCGCAGGATTCGAGGGGCAGGGTCACATGGTGAGACCGAGGCCGCCGTCGACCACGAGCGTCTGGCCCGTGGTGTAGGGGGTGGCGATGAGAGCCAGGCACGCTTCGGCGATGTCCTCGGGCGTGGCCACGCGGTGCAGCGGGGCGATCAGC
>WNFX01015291.1_pt1 | contig 12328 bp, 13 predicted proteins | sample 5400111 | NCBI WGS metagenome assembly WNFX01 (sample SAMN13153363, study PRJNA577476) | soil metagenome | isolation source: 40 cm soil or saprolite under grassland replicate 1 | place: USA:California | collected 2016-06-15
CTCGCGTAGGGAGCCGCCGGAAGCGTAGTCTGTTACCAGGTAGAGTGTGTTCTCGTAGAGTCCAGCATCCACGATGGGCAGAATATGCTCGTGCTTCAGCTTTTTGAGAACCTGTACTTCCTTAAAGAACTGCTGGCGTCTTTGCTCAGAAAGACGCATAGTATGTAGGAGTTTAAGCGTCACAGTGGTGTTTTTTAGGCGAGTATCCTCTGCTCGATATACGCTACTTGTTGGGCTACTGCTGATGCTATCGATTATGAGATAGTCGTTGATGTACTCACCTGTAGAAATATTTTCACTTAACACAACTCTAGCCTCTTTATATAAAAAACTGGATATATCCATTGATAGGGTGAAGTATAGCGATGTTGATATACATATGTCAAAAGAGTAGGGTAGATGGGGGATAGGTGGTTTACTTGTTGAGTAAGGTATCAGGTGATAGAATGCCACGAGGCTGTATAGATGACTTGAGAGGAGCATAGCATGTCGGAATACCTTGAATTGTATGACTATCGTTGTCGTGTTGCGGCTATGTATCGTGAGCGTACCCAGGCATACCTGGCAGGTGAAGATGATGAGGGTGTTTTGCGTCATTTCCGCGAGGCGAGAGATGATCTTTTTGCTAATCATCCGCAGTCTGCGCTAGATGAAGAGCAGCGGCGAAATTTCCGGGGATTGCGCTATTTTCCCTACAATCCTGCCATGCTCTTCATAGTGGAGGTCGATACCGATGTCGAGCCGGTGCGCCAGCAAGTGGTGATGAATGCTGACGAGTCGATGACAATGACGACTGTGGGGCGTCTACATTTCGCGGTTGAGGGTCAGCAGGCGGAACTCTCTGTCTATTGGCTTGAAGTGTACGGCGGGGGGTTATTCTTGCCTTTCCGGGATACGACCTGTCCCGCGGAAAGTTATGGCGGTGGGCGCTACCTCTTTGATACTATTAAGGGGAGCGAGTTCTTACCCGTGCCGGGCATCAAGAATTTTAAACGTATCATGCTCGATTTCAACTACGCTTACAATCCTTCGTGCGCTTACAACTACCGTTGGTTATGTCCCCTGGCTCCTATGGAGAACCGTCTCAACGTGGCGATTCGTGCCGGGGAGTTGAAATACACTCCCTAAGGAGTGCACGTTGTAGCCAGAAAGAAAGGCCTTAAGAGGCATGGAGCAGGATACAGAATTTTTTACTGATGAGGTGCCGCTTGCCTGCACTTTGACTGAGTCAGAGCAAGTGACGAGAAGCGGAGAGGTCAACGAGCTTTTCAAGGATGTGCAGCAGGTGAAGGAATTAGCAGATGGCTATGCCTTCCGCTTTCCAGGAAGTGACGCCTGGACGAACAGGCTGGTGCAATTCATCACCTTCGAGCGAGGATGCTGCCCCTTTTTCACGTTTGCACTGGTCTTCGAGCCGGAGCAAGGGCCCATCTGGCTGCACTTGCGCGGCCCAGAGGGGGTCAAGGCGATCATCGAGAATATGATGCACCCACAAGTTGGGATGGCTCGCTTTTCACAAGTCTTTAAGCATCCCGACCAGTGAAGGCAAGACAAGCCCTGCCTTTTCATGAATAACTACATCCGCTAAGTCATCCAGGGAAGTGGCTTGCAGGTTCACGATGATCAAGGGCACATTACGCTTCAGGGCCAGCCGAGGGAGCATAGCAGCCGGCATAACTTTGAGCGATGAGCCGATTACCAGGAAGAGGTCGCACGCGGCGGTGAGTTCTTTGGCGCGAGTGAGCTCTTCTTCGGGGATGCGCTGACCAAAGAGGATTGTGGCGGTTTTCAGGTAACCTCCACATGATGGGCATTGTGGATCGACCTCGCCTGCATCGATGCGCTCTTGCAGGGCTGCCATGGATGAGCGAGTTCCACAGAGCGTGCACGCTGCTACCCGGGAGGTGCCATGTAGTTCGATGACTCGCTCTGACGGGTGTCCGGCATCCTGGTGAAGGCCGTCAAAATTCTGTGTGATGACGCCTAGCAGCATGTGCCGGCGTTCTAATTCGGCCAGGGCCAGGTGGGCGGCATTAGGACGTGCGGCTCCCACCTGGGATGAGAGGTTACGCCGGGTTTGCCAGTACTGCTGTCGTGCCTCTAGCTTGCTGATGAAATCATGATAGCTGACGGGTGGTGCGGCTTGCCAGATAGAGCCAGGGCTGCGGAAATCGGGAATACCTGACTCGGTGCTTATACCTGCACCCGTAAGTGCCACAATCTTCCTGGCCTGTTGCACGAGTTCAGCGGCATTGTGTAGTTGTTCCTGGAGGGTAAGTGTCGACATGTGTTGTGTATTTTCTAGTTTCCTGTAGGAATTTCAAGATGTGCTAAGCGTCACTGATGTCACGGTGAAGGTTGTGCCTGGACCTGCCACAAGTAAACCAGGTTGACCTCCGGTAAACGGCTGATCATTGTCGGTTGCCTGGTTTGAACCATTGATTGGAACAACCGCATTGTTGATGCTGAAGGAAAATGTGTTTCCGTGGCCGGTAACTTGCAAGGTATTAGCCTGACCATTATGAATGCCGGTTGTTTGCCCTTGCCACAGCATGCTCGGTGTACTCGAAACATCTGCATTATATTTCAGCGCTTCATAGTCTCCATTATTGTTGATGACAAAGGCATAGCAGTAGACTTTACCTCCGACTTGTCTCAGGTGGAAGGCAAGGCCGTAGAAAACGTTTAATCCTCCTTTGCTTTGAGCAATTTGAGCCGATAGGGTGAAGTTAGCTGGCAGCGTTCCAACGGAGGATGGGTTTGGGAAATAGGTGTTTGATACATTGCCAATGCTTAGTGTGTACTGGCTGTTACTACTCATACGGGCTGTCAGATTGCCTTTGTCCTGTTCCCCTATGGTCCAATTGCGATCATTATTATGAAAGTTCTCATTAAATGCAGTGGCCACACCTGAAGATGTTGGGGAAGATTGTGACGGGGCCAGGCAAAAAAGATGATTGTTGCAGAGTGTGGGTAGGAGTAGCGTGCTGGAGAGGAGTACAATACTTACCAATAGAATGCCACTATAGAGGAGGTAACTGAGACGAGGCTTCCTTTTTGGCTGGAGTCGGACAGGTGCTGCCATGCTTCCGTTGCTGGCCTGCGAGGTGGGTGTTACAGATTGGTTTGTTGGTGCCGTTCCAGGTAATGATTGTTGTCCATAGTATGACTGAGCAGAAGATGGTGGGAGAGGGTGAGATAGATAGGTTACGGGATCGACTGAAGAGTGTCCATAGTCGGAAGCGTAGTTAGCTGTTGGGGGTGTTGAGAATGGATGAGTGCTGAGCGGGACTGCCCTTTCCAGGGCCTGGGCCATTGCCTCAGCTGATTGATAGCGGTGCGCAGGAGTCTTTGCCAATGCTTGTAGTATGATCTGTTCCACGGCTGGAGATATACTCGGGTTGACTTCACGTATAGGCCTGGGTGGTGTATAGACGTGCTGGAAAAGCAGGCCCTGGATGGTGGTCGAGGAGAATGGTACCTGGCCCGTGAGCATCTGAAAGAGTACAATGCCCATAGCATAGACATCGGTACGCGCATCGACTGGTTGTTTGTTGATCTGCTCCGGTGCCATATATTCGGCGGTTCCAACCATTTGATCAACACTGGTGAGCGAGAGATCATTGCTGACGTTGCCGGGAGCACGCGCTAGCATGGTTTCCTGGCTGCTGCCGCTGTCGAATAGTTTAGCAATACCAAAGTCGGAGAGTAACATTTCGTTAGGGTCACTGGCAGAGATGAGCATATTCTGTGGCTTCACGTCACGGTGAACGATACCGCGTTGATGAGCATGGTGTAAGGCCCGAGACATTTGTATGGCGTATTGGATGGCTCTCTGCGGCTCAATCCTCCCCTCGCGGCGCAAGAGATCGCGTAGTGTTCCGCCGCCAACGTATTGCATCACCAGGTAGGAGAGATTGCCGATCTCGCCGAAGTCGTAGACTGCAACGATATTGCGGTGTTCCAGGCTGGCAATAAGTTGTGCCTCGCGTTCAAAGCGCTCGCGGAAGCCGGATTGATCTGCAACCTGCGGCAGAATTACCTTGATAGCTACCTCGCGACGTAGGCGGGCGTGATAGGCTTTGTAGACCTGGGCCATGCCGCCTTCACCTAACTTCGATTGGATCAAGTAGGCACCAAGCTGTGTACCGATCAGCGGGTCGTTCTCCATGTGAGTACTCCGTGTTTTTCTCATCCTATCACTTATGCTGCGAAGCTACAACTCCAGGTTATATTGACCGCGTTTGCGGGGCCGGTGAAGGTAAGGCTTTCGGACCAGGCTCTACTGTAAGCGTTACGTAGACATTGACCTGGTTTGAACCTATATTGAACAGAATCCTGCCGCCATACGTTCCTGCCGGCAGTTGTGTTTTCAGGTTTGACGCACTGATGGTGACGCTTTGGGTAGCTCCACCATTGATCACCCCATTTGTTGGAGTAACACTTAGCCAGTTTATGTTGTTGTAAGTGGATATGACGGTCGACCATGATCCCACAATACCGCAGTTACTGACTGTTAGCGCTTGCGTTTGAGGATCGCTGATCCCCGCAACACCCGTAAAAATATATTCCTGCTGACTTGTGTGGATACATCCTGCCTGTACGGTGAATGTAACATTTAATGTTTCTGTCGTGCTATTCTGCTGGCTGCTGAAAGTGATCGTTGCGCTATAGTTTCCTGGGTTCAATTTGGCTGCGAGAGCACTCACATTGATTTGTTGCTGCCCTGGTGCCTGTATGTTTCCCGTACTGTGGTCGAGCTGGAGCCACGAAGCCTGGTTCTGATCCCAGCTGGCTGTCCAGTTGACGCTTCCTGACCCGGCAGTGCAGAGGGAGACCTGGGTCGAAATGCCTTGACTGTAGCCCTCGCTGACGGGTCCCATTGTGATGGAGGTCGGGTTGATGCAGCTCAGCCCGGATGGGGTTGTTGGCGATGGAGTGTCCGTTAGAGAAGGAGTGCCCGAGAGGGAATCGGTCGGTGATGATGAGGCTGTTGGTAACTGACCTGGGTGATGTACGTTGATGGTGATTGCAGCACTACGAGGAAAGGCCCTCTCTGAGGCGCTAATGGTATGCTGTCCTGTCTGCCAGCTCTGATCTATCGTGATGGTCACATTAAAGCTTCCATCGACGCCAACTACGACGATATTCTTTGTAGGCGAGATTTGTCCGAGATGAGCTGTGAGCATTTCGAGGCTCATCAGTGTATGCGTACCATACAATGCCTGCATAGTCGAACTGGCGCCAGTGAAGTAAAGCGGTGTAGTATCGTCGAGTGTCAATACCACGCCGCTTATGGGGATGAAACCACTTCCATGCAGGTGCAGCGAGTCTCCCAAAGCAATATCAGTGCCACCGCTCAATGAAAGACTGGGCGATACTACCGTGAGACCAATGCCAATCAAACTAGAGATGATGAATATTGCTGCAAATAGGAGAATGAGCCATGCCGGGGCACAACCACCAGCAGGTGTATAACTGGGTGGTCGATGCGGGAGATGAGGATGATGTCGTGGGTAATGCGGGCGATGTATTGCTGGCGGGTAAGCGGGAGCGTGTGGAGGCGCTGATGGTGGAGCGTAGCGATGGACAGATATTGTTGGTGATGAATGGAATGCTAGAGCATCTTCCCATTCCCAATCCAGTGCACTGATGGGGTTCGCTGCATCTACTGCAGTCTGTTTTACCGTGGGTAGTCCGCTGATGCTTGCCGGTGTTACTGGTGAGTGGCGGGTTGTTCGACCACAATATCCGCAAAAACTCTCCTGGTTGGGCAACTCTTTGCCGCAAAATTCGCATACACGCATGTCGGTCCTCCCTGGGCATACGCCCGTAACCCAACAGGTAAGCACGGGTCCTTACTTACCTGTTCCTCCCATCAAAATAACAATGTGGCCATGCAACATCCTCAGCTATTTACATCATACATAATACCACCGGATAGCCAGATTGAAGAAGGTATGAGTTGATTCTGCCAGCACTACTTGCCTATTTTAACGAATCCGGAAACCGTATTGATGTTACGTGTATGCCTCTATTGATCTGATGACTATTAGCACGTAAAATGGATGTATTAACAGATAAGAAAAGATCGGTGGATAATTACTGTGCTTAAGAACTTGCTTTACCGGATGTTCAAGAGGTTGGTAGGCGTCTGTTTTAACATCCTCAATCTACTGCTTGCTGGCAACCTTCCTCCACTTGGCAGTGTGTGCGTCATTGTTGAAGATCAAGACAGGTATCTTGTCGTTGAACGGGCAGAAGGAAGTTTCGTCTTTCCCGGTGGCTTTATGCGCTGGCGAGAGAATCCTCTCCAAACGGCCCTGCGTGAGTGTGAAGAGGAGACGGGCCTGCATTTGAAAGTGAATAGGCTGATTGGCTGTAGCTCAAATATCAGCGAAAATCTCACTCGAATGAGTTCTCTGACCGTTATTTACGAGGCCGAAGTTATCGGCGGCGAACTGAAACGGAGTATCGAGGGGCAACCTCGCTGGATCGATGAATCAGAACTAAGGATGCGGGTTTATAAAAAACAAAGGGGTATTTTGGATCATTTTCTCCGCTATCGTGAGCGGCCTGAATAAGCCATTTTACTAAGATTCGGCGTAATTTGTACAAGTGAAAGCGGTAAGCTGTATGCAGCATATCCATACAGAAGTTATAAAGATTGATCCGGTTCATCCTGAGGAAGCAAAAATTGAGCGTGCAGCGGCTTTGATTCCTTTGATTGTACATATTGCTGGCGAAAATGCTCTCAAGGACTTGACCAGTGCGCTTCCTGAACAGGTAAAACAATTGACCCGGGAGTTCTGGCCAGGGCCTTTGACATTGATACTGCCGCGCAGTCCATTGGTTCCTAAACTGGTCACGGCTGGCCTGGAAACTGTGGCCGTGCGTATGCCCAGCCATCCCGTTGCACTTGCACTAATACGCGCTGCCGGCTCGCCTATTGCTGCGCCAAGCGCCAACCGCTTTATGCACATCAGCCCCACGACGGCCCAACATGCCCTTGCCGACCTGGATGGGCGGGTACCGCTCATTCTCGATGGCGGACCCTGCGCGGTAGGTGTGGAATCGACCGTGCTTGACCTGTGTTCGGCTGTCCCGACGATCCTGCGTCCTGGGGGCGTCAGCCTGGAGGCTTTGCGTACTGTTCTACCTGAGGTTCGGCTTTCAACTCGACATAATGTTGTACGTGAAAATGCTCAAACGGAGGCAGTGGCACAGAAAGCGCCCGGTCAGTTATTTACCCACTATGCCCCTTCTGTTCCTTTACTTCTCTTCGAGGGTTCAGTGAAGGCCATGCGTGGTGCAATACTGAACGAGATACGGCGACGGCGCGCAGAGGGCGAGTATGTTGGTGTGCTGGTCGCTGATGAGGATGTTGCAACGTTCCACGATAGTGGGGCACTGGTACATGCACTTGGGAGTGCCGCCGCCCCTGAGCAAGTAGCAGCGGCATTATTTGCCGGTATGCGTGCGTTGGAAGCTGCGGGTGTCCAGGTTATCCTTTGCCGTAGTTTTGATGAACATGGTCTTGGACTTGCTGTACGTGATCGTTTGCTGAGGGCAGCGAGCGGGAACGTACTCAATGTTGGGTAGAACTGACCTCTATTGGAGCGCGTTTCCCTTTCGAGCGCGTCTATCGTGGCCTGCGCTTCGGCTAATTAAGAGGGCAGTTAGCTTCACTCTTTTAGTAAATGCCGTATCTTTAGCGCAATTTGCAAAGAAAGTCGTAGTTCCGCGTCTTCGAGTGAACGCCCCAATATTTCTTCGATGCGGCCCAGGCGATAGAGCAGCGAGTTACGGTGGAGGTGCATAGTGCGGGCGGTCTCGCTGAGGTTTCCGTTGCAGCGGAAGAAGCTCTCCAGGGTCTCGACCAGTGAGCCATCACCACGGGTATCAGCCTTGAGGAGCGGGCCGAGGGTTTCTTGATAGAATTCCCTGAGTTCATTTTGACCGTCGAGGTGGAAGAGGAGGCGATAGATGCCCAGTTGGGCAAATGAGTGGAGCCTGTTCTCGCCAAAGAGCCGTCGTCCAATCTCCAGGGCTTGCTGGGCCTCGCGAAATGATCGAGGTATATCTTGCAGATTTTTAACCGTGCGGCCAAGGCCGCCTGAATATAGTGGTAAACTGGCGTTACTTCCCTGGCTTTGCTGTAAGCGTGTATGCACCCGTTCCAGGCGCGTAAGGATGGCGCTTTCTGTACTACCACTACTATTGTTATCCTCTGCAGGAAGAGGAAGCAGGGCTGTGACACGACGGGACTCGGTTAATACCCAGGCGGGGGGCCATGCTCGCAGGAGTTCATCACGGATCCTTTTACTCCATTGAGCGCGGGGAGTGCCGGGAGGATGGTCAGGCCCGGTGGGAAGAGTTTCAAAGATGGCGACAACCTGTGGCGTTGCAAGGTCATAGCCGAGGAGGCGTGCGCGTGCCAGCATCTCTTCCGGTTGTTGATAGTTGCCCTGCAGGACGTCCATGAAGGCTTCCAGTTGATAGCGGCTTTCAACTTCGCTGCGCTCTTTTTCTCGTGCGAACTCCAGTGCCAGTATAGGCGCCACCTGTCCCAGAACGATGCGTTCCAGGTAATCGAAATCACTATCCCTGCCGACCAATGAAAGGTAACCAACCACTTCGTGGCGTATCAGAATTGGGGCCATGATGTATGCCAAACCTTGTTGCTGGAGCAACTCATCGGTTAGTGTTGTTGGGAGTGTCAAAGCACCAGCATTGGTTGGAACTGCCTGCAAACGGATGTGGTGTTCAGCATCCTCTATGATGACCCATTTGTTGCAACTGCGAGCCAGGTGTTCGCTCACGCCATTGATGCCTGCTCCCTGGATGCTTAATTGCATGAGTTGATGGGATACCTCTGAGGCTTTGCGCTCAATTTCTCCGCGAAAACTGACAACAAAGGTAATCACTTCACGCTCGATCACTTCGAGTGATGCAGATGGAGGTAGGAGGATGAGCGGGAAGTGGAGTTGGTCTGCGATGGTACAGGTTTCATTGCCCAGGGACTCAATGGATGGTGCCGCTACGGCTACCGCTGCGAAGCCCTCTTGATGCAGACTTTTTAAGAGATGGGGTAGGGTTTCATCGAGGCGGCGCAGCTGTGAGAGTGCGAGGAGTGCGAGTTCCCCTCCGTGCACACTCTCAAAGGCGGGCAGACGTGCACGCATACGACTTGACCAGGTTACCCGGCGTTCCAGTCCCCCTGCTCCTGCAACCAGATGCGCATCTCGTGAGGCGAGCAGGGTGAGAATATTACGCACTGAAGCTGAAGATGTCGGGGAAGGCGGATTGCTCACTTTTGCACTGTTCGCTGCTTGAAGCTTGTAGAATTTATCCGGAAACCTATCTGAAGCCCCTTCAATCCAAGGGTAAAACCTGGTTTCTGAATAAGCTCTTATACCATAAGACAGGAAGCGCGGCGTTATCGCCGCGCTGGAGATGTGGTGACGGAAGCGCTGCCAGCCTTCTGCGCCTTTTGCTTCTCTTTGTGCTTCTTGGCTTTCGCCAGATGTTTGTGCCAGGCTACTTTTTTGGTTTTGTTCATAATTTTTCTCCTGTGAGTGGGAACCTGGCGACCGCAAGGGTCGCCACTACATTTCAACCGTCAAATGAAGCGTAACAGAGCATTACTCTTCGGGTTCGTTGCTGCTTTCAAAATCGATCTCTGTCATCTCGTCAGCTTCGTCTCCACCGTCGTAGTATTCGTCATCGTTACCGAGGTCGTCGTCGTCTTCTCGATCATAACGCAGCATAGAATCTTTGATATACGCACGGATAGTATCTCCACCGCCCTGTGATGGGAAACTGACCTTGCCAAACATGCTCGGATGTTGATACTCTTCGCGAATGATGAGACGTACCTGTCCCTGTTCCATAGCAAGAATGGCTGCCGCGTAGCGGTTGCCGCCCTCCATGAAGTTAATCAGGCGGTTGGCCAGGCGTGGCTCTATCTGTCCGATATCTTCCCCTGCGGGGTTGCGAACCATAAGAGTATGTCCGTTGACATGTAACTGCACTCTATCACCGACGCCTACCTTGGCAAGGACAGAGGCCGGGGCAATATTAATCAACTCGGTCATGCCCGTTTTGCCAGTCTCTTCGATGAAGAGCCGGGGATCGATACGCTCGGCTCCACCAGGTGCGAGGGCAGGCGCCTCCTGGAGTAAGGAGAGCCGGTCCAAATTTTTCCTGGCAATAGTGTTGTTGGGACTGTATTTGAGCGTTTGGGAGTAAGCCTGCCGTGCCTCGGTATACTGTCCTAGTTCGCTATATGCCTTACCCAGCCGGTTGTAGGCCTCGGCTTCATTAGGAAAGAGATTTAGAATATTCCTGTTGGTTGTGACCGCCTCTTCCCATTGACTTGCCAGCGCCTGCTGGATAGCTAACTCTGTCCATTGTTTCTTTAATCGTGCCTTCTCTTCAGCCGATTGTGTTTGTTGCGTCATCGAACGCCTCCTCCATCTTCGCTGGTTGAGATGAGTAATATAATTTGCATATTATACAGCAACTGTGCAACCCTGCAAGGACCACGCTGTCGTTCGTTCGATTTGCACTTTCACGAGGTCACCCGGTTGAATGCAACTTCCCTCGTCTGGCTGTGGGAAGTAGACCAATTTGTTGGCACGGTTGCGGCCTTTCCACTGCTGGCGACCATGGCTGGTGTTTTCCTCTTCAACCAGTACCTCCTCGACTTTGCCAAGATACTGCTGGTTGATTTCGAGGGCAATGGTTGCTTGCAGCTCTTCCACGGCATGCAAGCGGTGCTTCTTTTCCGGCAACGGGATGTCATCCTCCCAGCGAGCGGCGACTGTACCAGGGCGTACTGAGTAGGCTGCTACGTGTACGACATCGAAGCGGATTTCATTAAGCAGGTCGAGTGTATGCTGGAACTCTTGCTCGGTTTCACCGCAAAAGCCCACGATCACATCTGTAGAGAGCGTGATACCTGGCCACAGCTCACGTACGCGTCGAATCTTTTCCCGGTACTCATCGAGCGTATAGCCACGTTTCATGCGTTTGAGCAACTCGTCGTCACCGGCCTGCACCGGGATATTCAGGTGTTCGCAAACTTTCGGCAAGTTTGCCATGCGCTCAATCATACTGTCGGTCATGTGGCGCGGATACGAGGTCATGAAACGAATACGTTCCAGTCCATCGATCTCGCTAAGCTGGCTCATTAAGTGGGCAAGGTCGGGCTGGCCCGGCAAATCTAATCCATAGGCCTCGACAGTTTGTCCCAGGAGCGTCAGTTCCTTAGCCCCTCTGGCGACCAGCGAATTTGCCTCGGTGACGAGTTCGTCTACGGGACGGCTGCGCTCGCGACCACGCCGGTAGGGGACGATGCAGTAGGTACAGACCTTGTTGCAGCCAAGGATAACGGGTAGCCACGCGGTTGGGCTGGCCTTAGCCGGTTCGATTTTAGAGGGATAATGGGCAATGCGTTCACCGGGCTTGGGCGTAATGGCCATTGGCAGAACTGTGCGCTTTCCGCTGGTTATAGTAGAGGTTGCAAAGGTTGGCAGGAAGGGCTCAACCGTGATCTCTTCATCGTTGCCCTCATTGGGCATATATTCGATGTCGAGGCAGCCTGCGCCAGAGATGGGTGTCCAACGTTCTTCGAGGAAATGTGGCAGAATATCGGCCTGTTCTACCTTCATGAACAGGTCAATATGTGGGTAGCGTTTACTCAGTTCGTCGATGGTTTTCTGATTACCGATCATACAGCCCATTAATGCTACCAGGAGATCGCTGCGCTTCGATTTGGCCTGTTTCAACTGGGCGAGCTGGTTGTGCGCTTTTTCCTCTGGCGCTTTACGCACGCTACAGGTATTGAGGACTACGAGGTTAGCCTGGTCCATACTGGTTTCTTCCCAGCCCAGTTCTTCGAGGATAGTCTGGATGCGTTGTGAATCGGCCTGATTCATTTGGCAGCCAACCGTCCAGATGTGGTATTTCCCGCGCACAATATTGGTAGTCGTGGTCATTGTAGTGTCTCTCCGAGCATCAATAGCTTATATGAATTATGAATTATTGTGCTGTTTTGATGTTCTCTCTCTAAGGACGGTATTATAGCATACTCTCTACAGGTTTCATAGAGTTCGGCGACACATAACATCATTGACTGCTGCCAGGCATAAATGCTATACTGATAACAAGTAGACGATAGGACCATTGAAGGGGATGAAGCGCATTGGAGGCTTCAGCGAGCTGAGGATGGTGGAAGCTCAGCATGGCGGAAGATGTGCGAGCTACCCTGGAGGTCTCTGGCAGCCCACCATTAGCGGGGCCGCCCGGTGTCGCAAATGCTGTG
>WNFX01010543.1_pt1 | contig 12327 bp, 15 predicted proteins | sample 5400111 | NCBI WGS metagenome assembly WNFX01 (sample SAMN13153363, study PRJNA577476) | soil metagenome | isolation source: 40 cm soil or saprolite under grassland replicate 1 | place: USA:California | collected 2016-06-15
GGCGAACATGCTGAGGAAGATCCCGAGGTTGACGGCGGCGATCGCCATCAGGGCTTCGAGCAGGAAGATCAGCGCAACGTTGCCGACATTGTGGACGTGCAACACCAGCAGGCTGAAGGCGAGCACCTCGGCGGACTGGACGAGCGCCAGTACGGTGAAGCCCAGCATGTAGCCGAGGACGATCTCCGCACGCCGCAGGGGACTCGCCATCAGGCGCTCGAGCGTGCCCTGCCCGCGCTCGCGGAGGAACGCCACCGCGGTGATGACGAACACCAGGAAGAACACGACGAGCCCGATGAAGGCGGCCCCGAAGTAGTCGAGCGTATCGAAGCTCGGACCACCATAGAGAAAGGTGATCCTGGCCGCGAACTGAACCCCGCCGGACTGGCCGGCAAGCCCGACGAAGGATTGACTGACCGCCTGCAGGATGCTCTGCGAGAGACCGGGCTGGCTTCCCTCGAGATGAATCTCGGGAGCGATCAAACGCGACTGCTGCGCCTTCGCTGAAAAGTCGGACGGCAGCAGCACATAGCCGGCGATGTCACCCGATCGTAGTTTGCCTTCGGCATCGGCCTGGGCCAAGGAGGAGGCGGACACCGTTTTCGAGCTCTTAAGGGTCGAGGCGACGATACCGCCGAGCGGGCCGCCGTCAAGGTTTACGACACCCATCCTCGGCACGTCGCCGCCGCCGCGAAGCAGGTAGCCGAGCAGCGCCAGGATGACGAGCGGCGCGCCGAAGAGAAGCCCCAGGGTGCGATGGTCTCGCCGGAACTGCTGCAGAATTCGTTTCGTGATGGCGCCGACGCGGCGACCACTCATGATTCAGAAACCTCGGACAGCTTGAGGAAGGCATCCTCCAACCGGTCGACACCGGCCCGCGTCTTGATTTCGGCGACGGTTCCTTCGGCCAGCAGCTTGCCGAAGCGGATCAACCCGAGGCGGTCACATCGCTCGGCCTCGTCCATCACGTGACTCGAGACCACGATGGAGGTGCCGCCGGCCGCCATCTTGCGGAAGCCGTCCCAGAGCTGAACCCGCAGCTGCGGATCGACGCCGACGGTCGGCTCATCGAGGAGCAGCAGGTCCGGTTTGTGGACGAGGGCGCAGGCGAGCGAGCATCGTGTCCGCATGCCGCCGCTCAGGGTGCTCACCACCGATTTGCGGCGATCCCAGAGGTCGACGAACTCGAGCGCCTCGCGGACGCCGTTTTCCCGCCCGTGGATCGCGCCGAAGAATCGGACGTTCTCCTCGGCCGAGATATCCGGATAGAGGGCGGCTTGCTGGGTCATGTAGCCGACACGCGCCAGCACCGGGAGCTGTGGCATGCGGCGGCCAAGCACCGTCACCGTGCCCTTTTCGGGTGCGACCAGGCCGACCAGGCTGCGGATCAGTGTCGTCTTGCCGGCTCCGTTTGGGCCGAGCAGGCCGTAGACCTCGCCGCGCCGGATGCGCAAGCTGACACCATCGAGCGCCGGCTGCTTGCCGAAGCGTTTGGCGATGCCTTCGACTTCGACGGCATAGGTGTTAGGTGCCACGCGTCGCCGCCTCCGGTCGCATGCCGCGTAGCCAGAGATGGGCGAACTGGAGCACAGCCTCTTCACCGGCCGGAACATCAACCGCGCCCTGGCTCATGACCGGGGCTGCCAGCAGGTGAAACATCACGCCACCAACCAGGCTCTGGACGGCGAGCATGGGATGCATGCGCCGCAGGCGCCCTGCCGCCATCTGGCCGGCTAGATATTGCCCGAAGGTTCCGAAGGCGCGCAAACCGGTGTCGGCGAAGGCCTGGGTGAACTCGGGCGTCATCGATGTGACCTCGAGCAGCAACGTCCGAACGACGCCGGAGTGGCCCGCGACGGTTCGGTAGGCTGTGAGCACGATTTCAGGGATGACTTCTTCGGGCGGATGGTCACCCGCACGCGCGAAGACCGCCATCACGGGCGCGAACGGCGAGTAGGCAAGCAGGATGGCTTTGAACAGCGCCGACTTTCCCGGGAAGAGGCGATAGAGATTCGCGCGCGAAACGGCGGCCTGAGACGCGAGCGCGTCCATGGAGAGCTCCTTGAGCGTTTGCGTGCGGAGCATCTCTATCGATGCCTCCAGCACGCGATCGCGCGTGTCGGGCTCTGGCTGCACTTCGATGGCGCGCAACAGTTGGGCACGCGATGGGAACGCTCGATAGAAGGTGGTTCGAGAGACCCCTGCCGCGATCGCGATGTCCTCGACCGACGCCTGCCGGTCGCCAGCGAGCAGCCGCGATGCCTCGCTCATGATCCGCTCCCTCGGTGGGCCTTCGGTCGGCATGTTTGGTTGCGACAACCCTAGACTGGACGTCCAGTCTTGTCAAGTGTCACGTTTCGACGCCGTTCACGCGGTAACCTGACCGCCAGTGCCTGAACTCCCCGAACTCGAAGTCCTTCGTGACTACCTCGGCCCGCGCCTCGAGGGGAGGAAGATCGCCCAGGTCTGGACCTCGCCCAAGCTGAGCTTTCTCTTGCGGACGCCCCCGGACGAATACGCCCGGCAGCTCGTCGGCGGGACGTTCGAGCGGGTCTGGCGCCGCGGCAAGTTCGTCATCTTCGACATCAGCGGACAGCATCTCGTGATCAACCCGATGCTGGGCGGCCGGCTCCAGTGGACCAAGGCGTCCGAGAAAGTCGCGGCGGCCACCGTCTTTCGGATCACGCTCGAAGGTGGGGACGAGCTCCGCTTCCTGGATACCGTCAAGATGGGCCGCGTCTACTGGGTGGTGCCGGGCGCCCTGCCGACGATCCCGGGCTGGGCGGAACTCGGCCCGGATGCGCTGACCGTCACCTTCTCCGAATTCTCCCAGCGCATCCGCCGGCATCCCGGCGAGCTCAAAAACCTTTTGCGCAACCAGGCGTTCATTGCCGGCGTGGGCAACGCCTACTCTGACGAGATTCTCCACGAGGCCGAGCTATTGCCACTCCGCAAGCGCACAACGCTGAAGCCGGATGAGTTGTCCCGCCTCTACGCGGCGACTCACAAGGTGCTCAGCTCGGCCATCGAGTCGATCAAGGCGCAGCCGGGATACGAGCCGCACAAACAGGATCGGAGCTTCATGGCCGTCCACGGCAAGGCGAAGGAAAAGTGCCCGCGCTGCGGACATCGCATCTCGGAGTTGACCGCGCGGGGCGAGGCGACCGATTTCTGTCGTGGCTGCCAGCATTAGCGCGTGCAGCTGAAGAACGCCCGCGTCATCGTTACCGGCGCGTCGAGCGGGATCGGGCGCGCCATCGCGGTCGAATTCGGACGGCGTGGTGCACGGCTCGCGCTTGCGTCGCGAGATCAATCGGCGCTGGAAGAGGCGGCCGCCGCCATCAAGACGGACGGCGGTTCAGCGGTCGTCATTCCGACAGATGTGACGGTGGATGGCGCCGTCAAGGAGATGGCCGATGCGGCGATCCGCGAGCTGGGCGGGATCGACATCCTGGTCAACAATGCCGGCATCGGCATGACGGCTCCCATCGCCGACGCTTCCAGTGCCGACGTCGACAAGCTGTTCGGGCTCAACGTCATCGCCGCCGCCGCCGCCATCCGCGCGGTGATACCGATCATGCGGGCGCAGGGCTCCGGAATGATCATCAACATCTCGTCGATGGCCGGTCGCGTCGTCATTCCGCGCATCGGCTACTACTCGGCGAGCAAGTTCGCCCTGGCTGCGATCGGTGATGCCCTGCGGATGGAGGAGTCCCACCGCGGCATCAAGGTGATGAACGTCTTCCCAGGAACGACGCAGTCCAGCTTCGGCGAGAACCGCCTCGGTACGCGCGGTCGCCAGGCACACCAGGTGCTACCAGCGGTATCAGCCGAGAAAGTCGCGCGGCGGGTCGCCCAGGCGGCCGAACGCGATCTGCGCTCCGTCTACATCTCCTGGTTTCCGGATCGAGCCGGTCTCGCGGCCAACTGGCTCGCCGGATGGGCCGTGTCAGGGGTTCTGCGATGGTGGGCACGGCGTGCCCACCTCTGATCAAAAGACTGGCGGCACCTTCGCCAACGGCGGGGCGCGCCTACCTCGGTAGCCAGCCTTTGCTGGTGCGTAAAAGGGGCGGCCTCGCGACCACCCCTCTCACGCGATTCGTCTCTAGCGGCCGGCTACCGCTTGCGGGGCCGGGGCAAGGCCGAGTTGCCGAAGCATCCCCAGCTGATCCACGATTCCCCAGTGCTCGGTGATCTTGCCGTTGACCACCTTCACGATATGTGACTCCGCCCATTCCGCATGCTTCCCGGTAGCGGGCATGCCAAAGATCTCACCTTTGTGCGTCCCGGTCGACCACCTCGAGGCGCCCCTCCGAGAACACCTCAAAAGGAATGCGCCGTGAGATCGCCTTGTTCTGTTCAGCTGACATGTGATCCTCCTTGTCCGGCTCTCGATTGACGTCATGCCTCGGCTTCGTGCTGGACTATCGGCGACTTGCCGCGCCTTCGCCGGCGGCAGCGCGCGCCTTCTCGATATCCGCCGCGCCGATCACGACACGCGTCTTCGTCGCCAGGTAGACGGCGTTCAGGCTGACGCCGGCGTCGGCGATCTTCCGAGTGAGCTTGCCAAGCGCGCCCGGTTTGTCCTCGATGTCCAGAACCAGGACGCCTTGCTCGCCGGTGACGCGAGCGCCCGCGCTTTGCAATGCCTGACGCGCCTTGCCGGCGTCCTCGACCAGCACGTGGCCGACGCCCTTGCCGCCTACGACGAATCCGCAGATCCCCTCGATGTTGACGCCTGCCTTGCCCAGCGCTTCAGCCGCAGCCGCCACGGTGCCGACCTTTTCGTCCAGTTCGATCGTCAGATCTTTCAGATGGTGAGCCATTGCCGACCTCCTTATCTAACGCTGGCGGATCAGGCGCCCATTCTAGGCTAGACAAAACGGTCCGGATTGTATAGCCAGTTGAGGGCGATGCCGAGGATGGCGACGGCAAAGGCCATGACCAGGACGAGAAGCAGGATTCGACCTGCAAGGCGTAGCGCCGGCCGTTGCCGTTCGAGTGGTCGTGCATTCTCAAACCAGAGTGTCCAGATCGCGATCGGGAGCACAGGCAGGCTTCGGAGCACGATGCGCAGCAGCGGGTTGGGAGCGATGAACGCCTCGATGACGTAGAAACCGGCAAGGGCGATGAGGACGACGGCGATCGCGAGCGGAAGGGGACCGTGAAGCCGGCTAGTAAGCCTCGAGGTAGGCGTCGAGCTCCCACGCGGTGACCTGCTTCTCATAGCTCTGCCACTCCATCTCCTTCGCCTCGATGAAACGTTCGAGGAGATGGACACCCAGCGCATCGCGCATCACTTCGTCCTGGCGGAGGTCCTTTAGGGCGTCGGCGAGCGAGGCGGGGAGGTGGCCGAGCTGGTGGCGGGCGAGCCGCTCGGGATCGAACGCGTAGAGGTTCTCTTCGACCGGAGGCGGCAGGGGCAACTTCTGGCGGATCCCGGAGAGGCCGGCGTGGAGCATGGCGGCGAAAGCCAGGTAGGGGTTGCAGGAGGGATCCGGGGCCCGGAACTCGATCCGGACGGACCCGCGATCGCCGCTGCCGGCGCGCGGCACGCGGATCAGCGCCGAACGATTCATCTGCGCCCAGCTGATCGCCACGGGCGCCTCGAAGCCGGGGACGAAGCGCTTGTAGGAGTTCACCAGCGGTGCCACCAGCGCGCAGAGCGCCCGTGCATGTGCCAACTGGCCGGCGATGAAATGCTTGGCGACGGTCGACAGCTGGTACTGATCGGCACGGTCGTAGAACGCGTTGCTGTCCTTGCCCATTTCGGTCAGGACCTGGTGCGTATGCATCCCCGACCCGGCCGCGCCGAAGATCGGTTTGGGCATGAAGGTGGCCAGCAGGCCGCGGCGCTGGGCAACCGCCTTGACCGCGTGCTTGAGGGTGACCAGCTGGTCCGCGCTCTTCATGGCGTTGCTGAGCGCGAGGTCCAGCTCGTACTGCCCGGCCGCGACCTCGTGATGGCTGGCCTCGACGGTGATCCCCAGGCGGTCGAGCGCGCCCACGATCTCTTGCCGAACGTCGCTGCCGACATCAACCGGATGATCGAAGTAGCTGGCGCGGTCGTGGCGCCCGGGTCGCACCCCGCCGGTCGCGCTGTCGGTGTTCAGGAGGAAGAACTCCAGTTCCATCGCGACCGAGTAGTCGAAGCCGAGGGCGGCCGCCTCCGCCAGGGCTCGCGCCAGCACGCCACGTGGGTCGCCGGCGAAGCGCTCGCCCTCAGGGGTCATGAGGTCGCAGATCACCTGGGCCCCCGGTGCAGCCTCGGCCTCCCCGATCGTGAGGGTGTCGAGATCGGGGCGAAGGAACATGTCGCTCTCGAACACGCGGGCGAAGCCCTCGACGGATGAGCCGTCGAACCACTCGCCGTTGCGCACGGCATGCGGTAGTCGATGCGCTGGAATCGTGATGCTCTTCACCGTGCCAAGCACGTCGACGAAGCGCAGGTCCAGGAAGCGGATCGATCGTTCGCTAAGCCGTTCCAGCGTGCGCTCGATAGTCTGCGAGGTCGCGCGGCCGGCCGCCGCTTCAGTCTTCGCCGTCGGGCACTCCTTGTGGCCGCACGTCCTCAATGGGACCCGTCTCATCCCACGACGGGCCGGGTCGCGGGTAATCGCCGGGCCTCCAGGGCTTATCGCGCTGTACGGAATTGTCCTCCATGACGGTGCTCCTCTTCTTCTGAATGTCTAACGGCGGCTGTCAGGGCGAGTGACAGCCGCCTCAACGGCGAACGCGCGAACAGATCGACGAGGACGAACTAGATGTCGTGGTACAGGTAGAACTCCCACGGATGCGGCCGGAGCGCCACCTGGTCGACCTCGCGCACGCGCTTGTAGTCGATCCAGGTCTCGATCAGGTCCGTGGTGAAGACGCCGCCGCGGGTCAGGTAGTCGTTGTCGATCTCCAGCGCGTCGAGGACTTCCACCAGCGACCCCGGCGTGCTCTTGACCTGGCGCTTCAACTCCGGCTCGAGCTCGTACAGGTCTTCGTCGATCGGCTTGGGCGGCTCGATCTTGTTGATGACGCCGTCGAGACCGGCCATCAGGCAGGCGGCGAAGGAGAGGTACGGATTGCACGATGGGTCCGGCGTCCGGAACTCGAGGCGCTTCGCCTTGGGATCGTCGAAGTACATCGGAATGCGCACACAGGCACTCCGGTTGCGCTTGGAATAGATCAGGTTGATGGGTGCCTCGTATCCGGGCACCAGCCGGCGGTAGGAGTTGGTGGTCGGCGCGGCGAAGGCGAGCAGCGACGCCGCATGCTTCAGCAACCCGCCGATGTACCAGCGGCACATGTCGCTGATGCCCGCGTACCCGGCCTTGTCGTAGAAGAGTGGCGTACCGTTCTTCCACAGGCTCTGGTGCGTGTGCATGCCGGACCCGTTGTCCATGAAGAGTGGCTTGGGCATGAACGTCGCGACGAAGCCGTTCTGGGCGCAGACGTTCTTGACGACGTACTTGTACATCATCACCTTGTCGGCCATGTTCACCAGCGTGTCGAACCGCATGTCGATCTCGGTCTGGCCGGCGGTGCCGACCTCATGGTGATGCACTTCGACGTCAACGCCCGCCTCGATCAGTTTGAGGACGATTTGCGAGCGAAGGTCCTGCAGCTTGTCGGTCGGTGGCACCGGGAAATACCCTTCTTTGTAACGCGGGCGGTAGGCTTGATTCGGCTCGGAGTTCTTGCCCGAATTCCAGACGCCCTCCACCGAGTCGATCTCGTACATGCCCGAGAACTGGTTCTGATCGAACCGCATGCTGTTGAAGATGTAGAACTCACACTCCGGGCCGAAATAGCCGGTGTCGGCGAGGCCGGTCGACAGCAGGAAGGCCTCCGCCTTCTTGCCGACATAGCGTGGATCGCGAGAGTAGGGCTCGCGGGTGATGGGGTCGATGACGTCGCAATTGATGCTCAGGGTCGGCACGCGCAGCACCGGGTCGACGATCGCCGTCGACGCGTCGGGGATCAGCAGCATGTCGCTCTCGTGGATGTGCTGGAACCCGCGGATGCTCGAGCCGTCGAAGCCGATGCCCTCGCTGAAGAGGCCCCTGGTCAGCTCCTGGACGGGGATGGAGAAGTGCTGCCAGGTCCCGATCAGGTCGATGAACTTGAAATCGACGATCTTGAGCCCCTGCTTGTGGGCGAGGTCGATGACCGACTGGGCATCCGCCCTGGTTTCCTTTTTCGCGCGTACGCCCTGGTCGATCGCCATAGACAAAATCCCTCCGTTGAACCGGGTAATCCGACTCTTCCGATGCTAGGGGCGCCACTCCGCCACGTCATCGGGCCGAAGAAACGAGTTGCGGGGGTCCTTTTTGTGCGCCGCGCCTAAGGCGGCGATTGCAGCAGGTTCGGGTTGACGTGGTCGACCGTCAGCGTATAGCCACCCGACGGCGGGTTGATCTCCAGGGCGAGGACGAACGCGCCTTTCGCAAAGCGCACGATGTCGGTCGCCGCCGATGCCTTGTCCTCGACCCAACCATCCTTGGCGAGGTGGGCCTCGTAATAGGGGACGATGCTGGTCAAGTTCTGGGCGGTGAAGTCCTGGTAGATGGTTTCGGTGCCGGCGAGGCCGGGCCGCTGGTCGACCAGCTTCGCACCGGGGGGCTGGGGCAGCGATTCGATCACCGGGCGGGTGAGGTGGACATCCGCGCCGCTGATCACCGCCGCATTCTGGACGCTCTCGGCCAGGCTGAAGAGCGCCAGCGCCGCAAGCGCCGCGGGGACGATCGCGCTCCCGCCCCACAACAGGGCCCGGCGCGGCAATCCTTCCCGACGCCGGCGCAAGGCGGCGCGCACCAGGACAGCAATCGTCATCAGGGAGAGGAGCAGCACCGCGGCGCCTAACACCTCGAGCCAGGCCCCGGGCATGTACTCGGTCAGCTGATCGACGGCCAGCAGGCCGGCGCCGATCGCCACAACGTAGGCGAGCGATACGACCGGCAGGAGGTAGCGCGGGTCGTCGGTAGCCACCGGGCCGAGGCTCAGTGGCGACCGGCCCTGGTGCCGGCCTACGCGCCGGCGGCCTGTTCCCACTCCTGGTAGAGCGCTCGCAACCGGCGCGATGCGTCCTCGTGCGACTGAGCGAGCTCCGCGACCCGCCTCGGATCGTCATACGTCTCGTGGTCCGCCAACTGCTCCTCGATGCGGCGGACCTCGGATTCGAGCTCGTCGATGCGATCTTCCACGCCAGCCGTTGACGGGCCGGGTTTCCCCGCAGGGCGGCTGGTCGAGGCGCCTCCCGTACGAGCGGACTTTCGAGGCTCGGGCGCGACGATTGGAGGGTCCGACCGCTGCCGGCGCCGTTCGAGGTCGCTGTAGTCGCCGAGGTGCATCGTCATGGCCCCGTTTTCGACCGACCAGAGCCGTGTCGCGATGGCATCGATGAAGTACCGGTCATGGGACACGAAAACGATCGTGCCTTCGAAGTCCTGCAGCGCTTCCTCGAGCATCTCCTGGGCCGGGATGTCGAGGTGGTTGGTGGGCTCGTCGAGCAGCAGCAGCCCGGCGTCGTCGAGCATCAACTTCGCGAGCGCGACGCGGCTCTTCTCACCACCGCTCAACGACCGAATCGTCTTGAAGGCGTCATCGCCATGGAAGAGCAGGCGGCCGAGAAAGGTGCGCAACGTTTCCTCGGGAAGGCCGAAGGCATCCTGTAGCTCGGTCAGCACCGTCTTGCTGGGGTCGAGATCGGCGAGGTGCTGGTCGTAGTAGCGCATGGCGACGCGCGGGCCGATCTTGACGCGCCCCGCCAGCGGGCGCAGTTCGCCGAGCAACGCCTTCAGCAGGCTCGTCTTCCCGGACCCGTTGGCCCCAACGATCGCCACCCTCTCACCGGCGTTCACGGTGAAGGCTGGGACTTTGAGCTCCCACCCTGTGTTTCCCCCCGAGGGGGAGGCGTACGACAACGTAAGGCCGTCACTTTGAAAGATGAGATCGCTCGTGACGGAGGCGCGTAGCCGGATACGGATCTGCTGATCATCAGCAGGTGGTTCAACGCGTGCCAGACGGTCAAGCCGGGTCTGCCGGCCGCGCGCCTCGCGAGCGCGTTGCCCGGCTTTGTAGCGACGGATGAACTCCTCGGTTCGGGCAATGTACTCCCGCTGCGCCTCGTACTCCTTCTGCCTGACGGCGCGGCGTTCGCGTCGCAACCGGACGTACTGCCGGTAATTCCCGGGGTACCACTCGCCCACTCCGGCCTGGAGCTCCAGGATGTCGTCGGCGGTGTGCTCGAGGAAGCGGCGGTCGTGCGACACGATCAGCATGCCGGCCCGGGAGAGGCGCAGGAAGCCTTCCAACCACTCGATCGCTTCGAGGTCGAGGTGATTGGTCGGTTCGTCGAGCAGCAGCAAGTCGGCGTCCTGCAGCAGGAGCTTGGCGAGCGCGAGGCGACGTCGCTGCCCCCCGCTGAGCGCGCCGGGGGCCAGCGCCTGGTCGGCTTCGGTGAGCCCGACGCCGTGCAAGATCTCGGCGACCCGGTTGTCGTAGGCGTAGCCGTCGAGCCGCTCGTACTCGTGCTGTACAACGCCATAGTCCTCAACCAGGACAACCTGCTCGGCCCCGCTTGCCCGCGCCATGGCGGCCTCCAGGCCCTCGAGACGTGCGCGGAGGCTGAGAATGTCGGGCCGGCTGTGTAGCGCGTCGGCGTACACACTCTCGTGCGGTCCCGCTTCCAGCTCCTGTGCCAGGTAGGCCGTCCGCGTCCGCGGCGCCAGCGTCAGCGATCCTGCCGCCGGGGTCACCTCACCGGAGATGGCTTTGAGCAGGCTCGACTTGCCGCTGCCGTTGGCGCCGACGATCCCCAGGCGCTGGCGCGGCTCGACCTGGAACGTCAGATCGCTGAGCACCTCGGTGGCGCCGTACATCAGTTTGAGCCGGTCGGCGCGAAGCAGCGGCATGGCACGGAAAGTGTACCGGCCCATTTCCGGGAATAAACCTGGGACTGATTCGGTTTGGTGGCGTGTAGTGCATTTTTGGCGCAATGAAATGAGGGTTCGTTGATGACAGGATTGCTCGCCCAGACCAACGCCTACATCCGTGACGCCGAACGGCAACACCGTGATCTCAAGGCCCGCCAGGACCAGGTTCGACGCCCGATCCAGCTGATCGACCGGCTGCTGCAGGAGCTCGAGGAGATGAACCTCAAGGGGATGAAGCGGGTCCCGACGTCCTACGAGCCACGCCTGGAGGAGATCCTGATCCTGATCACCCCGATCGCCGCGATGCCGGACCAGGTCGCCAATATCAAGGTCAAGGTCGGGATCACCAAGTTGATGGACGCCCTCTTCGCGGTCGAGGAAGCCCTCTTCAGCGAGCGCAACGGGATTCGGATTGAGCCGGAGGTCGAGACCTTCGAGCCTGGGCTCTTTACGGCCGCCTAAAACTCTTCTTCGCAGCGACGCGGGCGCGGCGGTACCATAGCGCCGTGCCAACTCCGCTCGATCTCATGCTGCGCCTGCTGGTGGCGCTTATCTTGGGCGCTGTCGTGGGCCTCGAGCGCGAGCGGCAGGAGCGGGCGGCCGGGCTCCGGACGGTGACTATGGTGTCGCTCGGATCGTGCCTGTTCACGATCGTGGGCGCCTACGGCTTCGCGAACACGGATCCCTCCCGGGTCGCGGCACAGATCGTGACCGGCATCGGCTTCCTCGGGGCGGGAACGATCTTTCTTCGCAAGGACCTCGTCCGCGGGCTGACGACGGCCGCCACCATCTGGGCGGTCGCCGCGATCGGCATGGCCGCTGGGACTTCGCAGTACTTCATCGCCCTCTTCACGACCCTGTTGATTCTGTCCGTGCTCATGGTGCTGAAGCCAATCGAAAAGCGCTTCTTCAAGCGACCGAGCGAGGCGCTGGTCAGCGTCGTCGTCCCGCGGGGCGAGAACGAGATCGAACGCGTGCGGGCGGTCCTCGGAGCCATCGGCGCTTTTCCAATGTCGATCCGGATTCACGAGCTCAATGACACGGATGACCGGCTGGAAATCGATGTCGGGCTGCCCGCGCATCGGACGACATCTGACTTATTGCGGCAGCTGCGCACGATCGAGGGCGCGAGGCAGATCCTCATCACCAGGGACCTGATCGAGGACCGGGTTCGCGCCGGGAATTGATACAATGGCTCCCTAAGTAATGGGAGGTGGTGCCCATGGCATTAGTTGATTTAAGTGAGAGCGGCGGGTAACACCGCCGCTCTTTCTTTTTTCCGTCCTTAGCGCTTAAAGACCGGTTTCCGCTTCTCGAGAAAAGCGCGGATCGCTTCCTGGGCGTCGGGCGTCTCCGCGGCCAGAGCCTGCAGTTGTGATTCGAGTTCCAGCGTTTGCTCGAG